>Ga0265316_10001903_pt1 | contig 21927 bp, 15 predicted proteins | sample 4522metaG_FD_202092 | JGI IMG/M metagenome (GOLD analysis project Ga0265316, IMG submission 202092) | Rhizosphere microbial communities from Carex aquatilis grown in University of Washington, Seatle, WA, United States - 4-5-22 metaG | ecosystem: Host-associated > Plants > Roots > Rhizosphere >... | reverse complement strand
GAACGATAAGGCTGGTTTAAAGTTTATTTATGAAATTGTAATAAGATGATCAAAAACTATTTTGTTATATTTTAAAAAATGACTAATTATGCACGCAATAATTTTGTATTAATCATTGATGAAATTAAATATATTTTAAAATGGATCAACAGTCAAAAAAACTGACCTTTCGGCAAAAAGTTGGATATGGTTTTGGTGATTTAGCCTCGTGTTTGTTCTGGACTACAATAATGACGCAACTGCTTTTCTTTTATACCGATGTATTCGGTTTAACAGCAAAAGCCGCCGGACTGATGTTTTTTGTCTCAAGGATACTCGATGCATTTTTTGATGTGGTAATTGGTATGACTGCCGACCGGACTAAAAGCCGATGGGGTAAATTCAGGCCTTATATATTGTGGGGAGCTGTTCCGCTGGCTGTTATGGCAGTTTTAGCTTTCTCAACACCTGAATTCAGTTATTTAGGTAAACTGATTTATGCTTATTGCACCTTTATTATTTTCATGTTTCTATATTCCACTGTTAACATTCCTTACACAGCTTTGCTCGGAGTTATTAGCGGTGATCCTATAGACAGGACAAGCGCTTCTTCTTTTAAATTCATTGGTGCATATTTGGGTGGATTTATCGTTTCAGCAACGGTACTGCCACTTGCAGCGCATTTTGGACAACATAATGTTGCAAAAGGATGGCAGATAACTATGATTATTTATGGCATAGCAGCTATTATTTTCTTCATGATTACTTTCCTTGCAACGCGTGAGAGAATTCAACCAATTGCCAAAGAAAAGACATCAATAAAAAACGATTTAAAAGATTTGTCAAAGAACATTCCCTGGATGTTGTTATTCATAGTAACAATTCTTTTTATTTTGTTTGTTTGTATCCGATTGAGTGTAACCACTCACTATTTCAAATATTATGTTGGAGAACAGGTAGTTCCGTGGCTGGCCCAACTTGGCAATATTTTGTGTCAGTGTGTGAATCCTCTTATAAGGTTAATCAACTTTTCATTATCATGGTTGGGTGTGAATATTTCAACATTAACTCCATTGGCAAATAATCATGTATTCGGTTTTGAAGTGCTGGCTTCTATTTTCAATTCTGTTGGCCAGGGATTATCACTAATTGGTGTTCTTCTGGTACCCTGGTTTGCTAAAATCATGGGAAGAAAAAGTGCAGTGATAATACTTTTCATGGCTGCATTGGTCTTCACCGGTTCATTTTATTTCTTTAGACCAGAAAATTTGACACTTATTTTTACATTCCAGGTTCTCGGTTCTATAACAGGTGGACCAATTTCTGCCCTTTTATGGGTTCTTTACGCCGATACTGCCGATTACTCGGAATGGAAAACCGGCAGGAGGGCTACAGGTTTGGTATTTTCAGCTTCTATCATGTCAAACAAACTTGGCTGGGCAATTGGTAGTATGATTGCTGCCTTTATCCTGGCTCAAACCGGGTTCGTTGCAAATATCGTTCAAAATATTGATGTCCAGAATGGCTTGAAGTCAATGATGAGTTTAATACCTTTTATTGCCGGTTCAATTGCTTTAATAATTTTGGTTTTCTTTTATAAATTAGACGAAACTACAATGAAAACAGTGAAGGCTGACCTGGAAGAAAGACGCAAACAAAGTGGTGCAGCAGTTGCTAATTAAAAAAGGACTGGAAACTCAATAATTAAAATAAAGTGAAGAACAATAATTCATAATTAATTACCAATTACTGAATATTAATTAATAGCCTGCTGAAATTCAAAATAAGACCTAAAACTAAAAATTCAGGAACTAACAACCAACATCTAAAATGCAATACGGCTATTTCGACGATAAAAATAAAGAATATGTAATCACCCGGCCCGATACTCCAATGCCCTGGAGTAATTATCTGGGTTCAACAGAATATGGTGCCATAATTACCAACAATGCAGGAGGATTTAGTTTTTTTAAATCAGCTGCACAAGGCAGGTTTTTACGATATCGATCTAATGCCCTTCCATTGGATCAGCCGGGAAGATATATTTATATTCATGATAAGGACAGCAAAGACTATTGGTCCGCATCATGGCAACCGGTTGGAAAACCGCTAAAATCATACAAAACAGAATGCCGGCATGGCACTGCTTATACAGCAATTACATCAGAATACTCATCCATCATTTCAAAAACAACCTATTTTGTTCCATTGGATAAGGAATATGAATGCTGGGATGTGAAAATAAAAAACAACAGCAAAAAAAAGCGCAGGTTGAGCATTTTCTCTTTTGTTGAATACAGTAATTTCTGGCAAATCTGGCAGGATATTATCAATCTCCAATACAATCAATATATCATGGCAATGAAAGTGGAGGACAATATTATTGATCATGGTATTAATGTGTTTTTACCTGTTGTACGGGGAGATTTTATGGCTCATCCTCAATCACGTCATACATTCATGGCAATGGCCGGTTCTAAAGTTACCGGTTATGATACTGACCGTGCAAAATTTATTGGACCTTACCGGGCATATAACAATCCATTGGTTGTTGAAAATGGCAAATGCAGTAATTCTGTGGCCGTGGGCGATAACGCATGCGGAACCCTGCAAACGGATATTGAACTTAAACCGGGAGAGGAAAAACGATTTGTAATATTAATGGGTATTGGTGAAGGCAAGGTTGAAGGTAAAAATGCTCAAAAAGAATTTAAAGATTTAAAAAAGATAGATACTGAATTCAATAAAGTAAAAGATTATTGGCATGAAAGAATAAAAGGAATGACCATTGAAACTTCAGATACTGAATTAAACAGCCAGCTGAATATGTGGAGTCCTTTTAATTGTCTGATGACTTTTGCCTGGTCACGAGCAGCAAGTTTGGTCTATAGCGGTGAAAGAGATGGACTTGGTTATAGAGATACAGTTCAGGATATGCTCGGTGTAATGCATATTATTCCTGAAGAAGTTAAAGAGCGTTTGGAACTGATGATCACCGGACAAGTCTCAACTGGAGGGGCAATGCCGGTAGTTAAGCCATTTGACCATCATCCGGGGAAGGAAGAACCACCAGCAGAAGAAGAATACAGATCTGACGATTGCATGTGGCTGTTCAATACAATTCCGGCTTTTGTTAAAGAAACCGGAGAAATAGGTTTTTACAACAAAGTTTTACCATATTCTGATAAAGGTAAAGATACCGTTCTTGGACATATGAGAAGGGCTATTCAATTCAGCCTTGATCGATCCGGGGCTCACGGTTTACCCTGTGGATTATCAGCTGACTGGAATGATTGCCTGCAGCTTGGCCAAAAGGGGGAGAGCGTATTTGTTGCTTTGCAGTTACGTTATGCTCTGACTGTTTATATTGAAGTTTCAAAAATGTTAAAAAAATCTATTGAAACATCTTGGGCTTTAGAAAATCTCAAAAAACTAGATCGAAATATTGAAAAATTTGCATGGGATGGAGATTGGTACTTAAGAGCATTTCGTGAGGACGGATATAAATTCGGCAGTAAGGAAAACGATGAAGGTTCAATGTGGTTAAGTCCGCAATCATGGGGAATTCTTAGCGGCCATGCTGACAATAAAAGAGCCGGACAAATAATGGATAAAGTTGCTAAAAGACTTGCGACTGATTATGGATTGATGATATGTGATCCTCCTTATGAAAAAACTGATTTGGAAATAATCAAAGCCACTCTGTTTAATAAAGGAATGAAAGAGAACGGTTCTATCTTTTGCCATATTCAGGGTTGGGCAATTATTGCGGAAACAAAGCTTGGGCATGGCAACAGGGCCTACAAATACTTCCGTGCATTTATGCCTGCCGCATATAATACCAAAGCAGAAATTCGTGAGATTGAACCTTATGTGTATAACCAGTTTACACATAGCAGATATAGTCCGCGTTATGGTGCTTCCCGTCTTCCATGGCTCAGTGGATCGGCAACATGGTCATATTATACAGCAACTCAATATATATTAGGCATTCGGCCCGACTATAATGGCCTGATTATCGAACCCTGCATTCCTTCTGATTGGAAAACTTTTAAAGTAAATAGACGGTTCAGAAATAAAAATTTTCATTTTAACTTTGAGAATAAAAGTAGCGTTCAAAAAGGGGTGAAAAAAATTGTTTTCAATGGAACCGCAATTAAAGGAAATCTGATTCCTCTCGAATTAATGAAAGATAATAATGAAGTGACAGTGATGATGGGATAAGATTTTTTTAATACAGAAATATTACTTATTCTTGAAATGTATAACAGGTATATCGGTATTGATTTTCTCTTTTAATACTTCAATAAATTTTAAACAAACTGGATTTGGTACTGTAATTTGAAGTCCTGTTGAAATCAGCAATCCATTTGCAGAATTTATTTTAAAAGTAATTATTCTACTATTGTCCTGACAGGCCACCAAAAGAAATTTCCCGCTGGGATCAATAACAAAGTTACGTGGTGTTGTACCGCCTACAGACTGATAGCCAATATTGTTCAATTCACCTGTGCTCTGGTTTATTGAATACATGGCAATATTGTTTGGACCACGATTTGAGGCATACAAATATTTTCCATCAGGAGTAATATGAATATCGGCTGAAGCAGCCGATGAACTATCATTATCAGATATTGTTGAGATATTCTGGAAGCGGGTAATTGCACTCGTTGAATTATTTATATTAAAAGCTTCAATTGTTCCGTTTAATTCACATACCACGTATGCCCAGGGCTGGCTGGGATGAAAGGCTATATGTCTTGGACCGGCACCTGCAACCGATGAAACATCATGGCCGGTAGATGTTATATGTCCATTTGTTGTATCGAGAGAATAAACTAATATCTTATCAATTCCCAGGTCGGTGTTATAAACAAAATTATTGGTTCCCTGAATGATCATATGGGCGTGCGGACCATCCTGCCTGCCAGCAACCGGTCCTGAACCTGTATGCTGATCTGCAGATGTTGCTGCTCCTAGCGAACCATTTGCTTTTATTGGACAAACGGCCACGCTCCCACTGTTATAATTAGCTACTAATATGAATTTCCCTGTATTATCAATACTTACAAAACAAGGCCCACTTCCCTGTGACGAAACTGAATTTATAGATGCTATTTTATTTTGCGCTGAATCGAAACTAAAAGCAGTAACAGTTCCAGAACTCTCGTTTACTGCATAAATCCATTTCTTGTTGGAGTGAATAGCCAGGTAGGATGGATCGATTGTTTTTGGTGAAGTACAAACATAACTTAAAGAACCAGTTGAAGTGTCCATTTTATAAACATAAATCCCTGTTGATGATCCTGAAGTATAAGTACCAATGAAAACCAAATCTGTTTTTTCTAAATTATTTGTTGAATCGGGCACTCCATTTTTATTTGAATAATTCGAGATTGGCTCCTTATTAATTGCTTTTGAATCATGCGTCTGTTCTTTTATTAAAATATTTTCCTTTTCAGAACAATTAAGGTTGAAAAATGCACTTGTAATAATCAAAATTGCAAGAATAGGCAGCCGGTAAAATCGTTTTATATTCATGGTTTATAATTTATGAAGTTCAAATTTATTTAATTATTTTGAACGTTTCAGGTTTGAACGTGTAATAATGTTGAATTCAAACCAAAGTAATACGTATTACCTAATCAGTATTTGTATAACATTTAAAAATTATTAAAATGAAAAAGATAATAATAGTTGGCTTTTCAATTATAATTAATTTAGGCATATTAAAAGCCCAGCAACCGGAGCAGGTTTATTCCATTGCAAAAGTTTACAAACCACACGAATGGTACTTAAAACAGGCAGAGCTTTGGTGGATAGAACTTCAAAAGGAAAAGAAAAATGAAAATGCCTGGTACAATTATTTTATGGCTAACCGGATGGCTTCATTTGAATTTAATAACCATGGGGATAATAATAAAAAGTTTTATGAAGAAACTCCATTTCTTATGAATCCTGACTCGCTTGTTAGTATGGCGCAACGATGCATCCCTAATACTTTTACAAGTCATTATATAATATGGAGAAATCATGGTTCCACACCAGAAGATTTTCCTCATTTAGAGAAAGCATATTCAATTAATCCAAATTTTCCCGACATAAATGAAGAAATGGTATGTTACTATGAAACTCAATACAACTTAGCAAAGAGAAAGGAATATAACATTAAAAGGTATAAACTTAACGAATTATCATCCGGTTTACTTTCCTATAATTATAATGTTTTGATAAGTTCCAAACAAAACGGAATAATTATTACATTTGGAGACAACGACACATTTCCTTTATGGATGCTCCAAGACGCTCTTGGTGTCCGACAAGATGTTACCGTATTAAATGTTTCCCTTCTTACTATCCCTGAATATCGTGAAAAAATCTTTACGAAGATGAAAATTGCTCCTTTCCCTGACTTTAATTCAAACAAATCCTCTGCATTAAATACAGAGGATTTGGTTAAATATATTTTTAATAACAAGCCGATTAATTTGCCAATTTATATTGGGTTGCCTGCCTGGGAACAATTTAAAGAGTACGAAAAGAATTTATATTTGGAAGGTTTGGTACTGGAATATTCAAAGGAAAATATCGATAATACTGCTCTACTGAAAAATAATTTTGAGAATAAATATGCTTTGGATTATTTAGAAAACAGGTTTGAATATGATATAAGTTCTGAAGTAGTAGACAGGATGAATATAAATTATCTGCCCGGAATATTTAAATTGTATGAACATTATAATTTAAGCGGTGATTTAATTCGTGCTCAAAAAATGAAAGAATTAGGATTACTCATTGCTCAAAAAGGAGGAAAAGAATGGTACGATAAGGCAACTAAAATATTTAAATAAATTTTATGCAATCATTCACTGACGAGCAATTAATGAATATTTTTCAGTACGATAGCGGCAGCCGGAAGCAATTTGCTTTTGACTGCCTTTATCGACGTCATTCCAAAGCAATATTGCAGTTCTTTTATTTTGCTTTAAATAATGATCCTGCAAAAGCACAGGATTTCGTGCATGACCTTTTTGTTAAAATTATTGAGAAGCCAAATTTATTTGATTCCAATCAAAATTTTAAATCCTGGATTTACCGTGTTGCTTCAAATATGTGTAAAAATGAATACCGTAACAGTTCTATTGTAAAAAAATATCAACAGCATATAACGAAAAATTTCTCAAACGAAATTAATATCGATACAACAGAAAAAAGATTGCGAAAATGTATTTATGAATTGAACCAGGAAAATCGATCGTTGATTATATTTCGGTTTAAACTAAATTTATCTGTAAAAGAAATGGCCGAAATATATGAATGTCCTGAAGGCACTATAAAATCAAGATTGTTCTATGCCACAAAAGAATTGTCAAAATTATATAAACAATAAAAATATGGAACCAGAAAAGAATTTAGGAAAAATATATGAACTTATTGAAGAATTCAATTTCAGTGATTTATCTGCTATAGACAAGGAGTTTGTTTTGGCACATATTTCCGAAAATGAATTTATGAAAATGAGGGAAACTATTCTGGAAACAAATCGTGCTTTCAAAAATTCTGAGGACATTATCCTTGATTCATCAATTCATGATTCATTGTCAAAGGAATTGGCCGGTCAAAATGTTATTGTTCGAATTATAAAATATCCAATTCCACTTTATAAAATAGCAGCTTCAATAATAATTATTATTGGCATTCTTTTTTGTTTTAAATCTTTGAACAAAAGCGGTGGCCAAAATTTATTGGTAGTACATGATACCGTTTTATTGAAAAAGACTGATACTATATTTTCCAGAATTAGCGACACCGTCAAAATTGTGAAAACGAAAATTATTTACCTCACACAAAACAATGAAAATAATATCCCAAAACAGCAATATTTTGCAAGCAACAATTTAAAACTTGATTGTAAAAAGGAACTCTGCCCTGATGATGTTGAGCGAATTACCAAATTATCTGTTAACAACAATATTTCAAATGATTCTTTTCTCAGGGATTTTGTGGTGTCTATAAAATAATTTTTTTACCTCAAAATTTGATATTTCAGATTACAATATTAACCAGGTTAGAAATTTTTATCAAAAATTGAATTATTTTAAAATATAATTTTAATTATTCTTTGTGAAAATAAACCCTGACTTTTTCAATTCTCCATTCCTTTCATGATTTCCATTTAACCAAAGTTTTAATTCTGACAAAAACAATAATTAATATCTTTGGCATCAAAAAAAAATTAATTTATTATAACAAATTAAAATTATGCAATACGGATATTTCGATGATGAGAAAAAAGAATATGTGATTTCCCGGCCTGATACTCCGAAATCGTGGAGCAATTATCTGGGTTCAACTGAATATGGGGCAATAATCACAAATAATGCCGGCGGTTACAGTTTTAATAAGTCCGGTGGTTTGGGTAGGTATACGCGCATACGATTTAACGCAATTCCATTGGACCAGCCTGGCCGTTATATTTATATCCGCGATAAGGGAACAAAAGAATATTGGTCGGCATCATGGCAACCTGTGGGTAAACCACTGGATAAATACAAATCGGAATGCCGGCATGGTAGTGCCTACACTATAATTTCATCTGAATATGAAAAAATAAAAACAGAAACTACCTATTTCGTTCCTTTAGGACAAACCTTTGAAGTTTGGAAAATAAAAGTCACAAATTCCGATAACAAAAAACGGCTGTTAAGTTTGTTCACTTTTGTTGAATATGCCAATTGCTGGAATGCATTGCAGGATATGTTGAATCTTCAGTATACTCAATATATTGCCAAAATGAGCGTTGTGGATGGAATTATTGATCATGGCACAAATATCCATATTCCCAATATGCCAGATGACTTCGCTGTAAATGACCAGGGTCGCCATACTTTTTTGGCATTTCTTGGAGGTGAAATTAAAGGATATGAAACCGACCTGGAAAATTTTTTAGGAAGATACCGTACATATGCAAACCCAGTTGCAGTTGAAAATGGAAAATGTTCAAATTATTTGGCTGCCGGGGACAATTGCTGCGGCACTATTCAGTTAGATATTGAATTAGAACCTGGCGATTCGAAAGATCTTATCGTACTTATGGGCATTGGAGAAGCAGGAAAGGAAGGGAAACAAATACTCAGGGAATTTGGTAATTCCAAACGAATTCAGGAAGAACTTGAAAATCTTATAAAATTCTGGCACCGGCGAATTCAATCATTGACCGTTGAAACTCCCGATAAAGAATTTAACAGTATGCTGAACATGTGGAGCCCCTATAATTGCCAGGTAACATTCGCCTGGTCCCGAGCTGCCAGTTTGGTCTATACGGCTTCTGAACGCGATGGTTTAGGTTACAGAGACAGTGTTCAGGATTTGCTTGGGGTTATACCAAATATTCCTGATGAAGCCGGGAAACGCCTCGAATTGATGATTACAGGTCAATTATCAACAGGTGGCGCTATGCCAGTGGTTAACAGGATCAATCATAAACCCGGAAGCGAAACACCTACCAAAGAAGATGAATATCGTTCAGATGATTGCCTCTGGCTGTTTAATACAATTCCAGTTTATGTGAAGGAAACCGGGAATCTGTCATTTTATGAAAAGGCCTTACCCTATGCAGACAAGGGAAAGGATACAGTTCTCGGTCATATGCGAAGGGCAATCCAGTTCAATCTTGACCGAAGCGGAAAACATGGACTTCCCTGCGGATTGTCTGCCGATTGGAATGACTGTCTGCGTTTCGGTCATGAAGGAGAAACCATTTTTGTTGCTATGCAACTTCGTTTTGCACTTAAGGTTTATATAGAAGTTTCTGAATTGCTTCAAAAACCTGAAGAAGTATTGTGGGCAAAACCTTTACTGGACAGTCTGGATGAAAATATTCAGAAACATGCCTGGGACGGGGAATGGTTTTTGCGAGGTTATGGAAGTGACGGTGTAAAATTTGGTTCAAATGAAAACAGGGAAGGCAAAATTTATCTGAACCCTCAGGTCTGGGCTGTGATCAGCAGTGCTGCTACAAAAGATCAGGCTGAAAAGGCCATGCAGAAAGTTAAGGAGCAATTGGCTACTGAATATGGAATTGCTTTATGCAATCCTCCATATACATTTGGTACGGATTTTAAAATTGTACGATCGGCCTATTTTAATCCAAGTATGAAAGAAAATGGCGCTATCTTTACCCATACACAAGGTTGGGCTGTGATTGCAGAAACAATGCTTGGCCATGGGAACCAGGCTTATGAATACTGGCGTGCCTACATGCCGGCAGCTTACAATACACGGGCTGAAATTCGACAAATCGAACCTTATGTTTATAACCAATCTACACATGGCAAATATAGTCCGCGATTTGGAAACTCACGCCTACCCTGGCTAAGTGGTTCGGCGGCATGGTCGTTCTTTGCCGCAACACAATACATTTTAGGAATACAACCCGATTATGAAGGTTTAATTATCGATCCTTGTATTCCTTCTGATTGGAAAAGTTTTAATGTCATAAGAAGATTCAGAAATAAAGAATTGCATTTCACATTTGAAAATAAAAATACCGTTCAAAAGGGTGTGAAAAATTTGATCGTTAATGGCGAAGAAATTATAGGGAACTTCATTCCTGAAACCAAAATGCGCAATTACAATGAAGTGGTTGTTGAAATGGGATAGAAAAAACAATTTCCCCTTAGTTATTAAAATCAATTCATTGTTGATTTCGCATACAGAGGGAAATGTTTTTTATTTCTTTTTCTTTGAAGCATGTTTTCAAACTTTATGCCTCATCGTTGAATTTAAGAATAGAATTCAATCCACAATTAAAATTAAAATTAATTCGTTTTAAATAGAACATTCACTTCATAAGTCTTTGGGTCAACGCTTGTATCAACTTTGATAAATTTTTTGGTCAAAGTATTAAAAATATACCTTGCTAACCTTTTATTTTCACCTTCAACACTAATATTTGTTATTTCGTGTTTATCATTAATTTTAAAGTGAAGCCTAAGATTACTTTCGTTTTCTTCGCCCATAATTTCCCCATAAGGAACAGAACTAACCAGTGAATACAATGTTTGTGATAACTGGTTTTCAATTGCTTTCTTTTCAAAACCTGGAGCTGCATTTAACCGGGCAAGAGAGAAAAAACCAAGTATTGCTGCCGTCAGAATAATTGATCTAGTTTTCATTTTTTTTTAAATTAAACATATTAATAATTAATTTTCACTCTGCGAAGATAAAAGCCGATTCTCAAAACCCTGTCACAACATAGTAAATAGAAGTCATCAATTGTCATGATATTGTAAAATTATATCATAAAAATCTGCAATCAATAAAATGAAAATAAGTCGAAGCATTAAAATGAACCTGATTATATTGACATTTAGCTTAGGCTTAATGATTATGATTAATTCAAGCATTTTTCCAGAAAAAAATAAAATAAATCAGAAGTTAAAAAACTGAAGGAAGAGGAAAGGATAATAATTTGAAGTGATTTGTAAATTGAGGTAAATAAGTTTAATTTATTTTAATAATCCAGGCCTTAAACGTTTGGTACGCTCTATTGATTGCTCCATTTGCCATTCATTAATTAATTTTGTATTACCAGAAAGTAAAATATCAGGAACTTTCCAGCCTTTATATTCTGCAGGCCTTGTATACACGGGAGGTGCCAGTAATTGATCCTGGAAAGAATCTGTTAGAGCCGATTGTTCATCGCCAATGGTTCCGGGAATTAACCGAATAACTGCATCTGCTATAATTGCAGCCGCCAGTTCCCCACCCGAAAGCACATAATCCCCGATTGAGACTTCTTTCGTAATAAGATGTTCTCTTACTCTTTCATCGACTCCTTTATAATGGCCACATAGAATAATGATATTTTCAAATGTAGAAAATGTATTTGCCATTTTCTGGGTAAATGGCTCACCATCGGGTGACGTATAAATTATTTCATCATAATCGTATTGTGATTTTAGTTTCGAAATGGCCCTGTCAATAGGTTCTATACTTAATACCATACCGGCATCGCCACTGAATGCATAATCATCTACCCGTCTATGTTTGTCTTGTGAATAATCACGAATATTATGAATAATAATTTCTACCAGGCCTTTCGATTTTGCCCTCTTAATAATGGAATGATTGAAAGGGCTTTCAAACATTTCCGGTAAAACCGTTATAATATCAATGCGCATAGTTTTTTTCCAAAGTTAATCTTACTTAAGGTAATCGACCATTTAGAAAAGAAGATTTTAATTATTCGGCAAACAAATACTAAATTTATAATGAAAAATATTTTTTTTACAGTAAAATTTATTTTTAACAAAATATGTTGTAACTTTTAAAAAAGGAAATCGTCATTATATTGGTTCAAAAATTTCAGTAATTAAACAATATAAATTAATTTACAAATATGAAAAACATAAAAAAAGTCCAGATTATTGCAGGTTCTCTAATGATTATTCTGTTAAGTATGTGCAATATCGATGCACATTTTGGATTAAAAGGAAGCGGAAAAGTTGTTGAACAGGAAAGGAGTTTGCCTATTTTTAGTGCCATTGAAGCAAGCGGAGGCATCAATGTATATATTTCACAAGGTGAATCGCAGAAAGTTGTAGTTGTTACCGACGATAACATACAACCACTTGTTCTGACAAAAGTTGAAAATAACGTACTAAAAGTTTTTCTCGATAAATGGTCTGTCCGGGCAAGTACATTAAAAATTTTAATAACTATAAAAGACATTAAAAGCGTCTCCTGTTCCGGAGGAACGGATGCTTATTCTGAATCCCCCATTATAGTCAGTAGTTTGCAAATAAATTTATCTGGTGGAAGCGATGCCAATTTTAATTTAAAGGCTGATGAAATTTCGGGAAGCATGAGCGGAGGTTCAGATTTAATGCTCAAAGGTACTTCAGGTACACTTAAAATTGAAGCTTCCGGGGGAAGTGACTGTAAAGCTTTTGATCTGATTACTTCTAAAGCAGATGTTTCAGCTTCCGGTGGCAGCGATATTTTTATTACAGTTAATGAGGAATTAATTGCTTCGGCCTCTGGTGGAAGCGATATTAAATATAAAGGTAATGCGAAAATAATAAAATCAGAATCATCAGGCGGTTCGGATATTATTAAAGAATAAATTCGTCACTCTTTTCATTATATGCAGGCCTCTTGTAAAATATTAAGACAGGAGGCCTTTTTGAAATTTTTGTTTTACTATTAATAATTTTATAACTTATTTAAAGCCAAATCGTTTTATAATTTTATAAATTCTAAAAAATAATCATATGAAAAATAATATTACTTTCCTGACTTTTACAGCTATAACCCTGCTTTTTTTGCAGGTTACAGCTTGCAATAGTAATGCTACCTCTGGAAAATCTACAGAATCAATAACTCTTCAATTGGGATCATTCACCAAAATACAGCTTGATGGCGGTTATGATGTTGAATTGGTTCAGGGCAATGAAGAATCAATAACTATTGAAACTGCCAAAGATAAAATGGATAGGGTTAAAACAGAAATTCAGGATGACAAACTTAAAGTCTGGATCGACAAAGGTATCCAGATATCTAAAATAAAACTTACTATTAATTTTAAAAATATCGAGGAACTCGAAATCAATGGTGGAATAAGTATTACTTCACTACAAACTATTCGATTTAATTCTTTCCTGCTGAAAGTAAACGGTGGGGCAGAAATAAAACTTGACCTGGATGGCCGGAATTTAAAATTGGATCTTGCCGGAGGAACCAATACGGAGTTAAAAGGAAAAGTTATTGATGCAAATATAATGTTAGGTGGAGCAGGCAATATTTCTGCTGAAAAATTGGAAAGTGAAAATATGAAAATTGAAATTGACGGGGCAGGACATGCTGTCGTTTTTGCATCAAAATCTATCAATGCCCAACTTGCAGGTGTGGGAATGATAGAATATGCAGGAAATCCTGCTATCGTTAAAACCGATTTATCTGGAATAGGTTCTATTCGCCATAAAGAATAATAAATGAATGAAAACAGAATGGCCAGGTGAAAAGTTTCAACCTGGCATTTTTGTTTATATTTTCTTCATTAATCAACCATAAAATATATATAATATTAATATTAAATTTCATTTAAATAAAAAACTAATTAATACATTTATCACAAATTTTAAACTGTTATAAATGAAAGGAATGACAAGAAATTATAAAAAATTATTTCAGATTTTCAAAATTTGTTTGGAAATCTTAAGCCTATATTCAATTCCAAATTTGTAATAGATTTGAGTTCAATTTTGTGACAGCCAGGATGTATGTTCAAAAAAATTAGTTTGTTTATTTTATTAATGTTTTTACAATTTACAATTATTGTAGAAGCACAAAATCTCGATTATTTTATTCAAAAAGGGATTCAAAACAGTCCGCTTATTAGGGATTATAATAATGAATTGCAGTCTTCAATCCTGGATAGTCTGCTAATTCTGGCATCGCAAAAACCTCAAATTGATGCTAATGCCCAAATTTATTATGCTCCCTTTTATAGGAATTTTGGATACGATGAAGCAATTACAAATGGCGGTACATATTCCTCTTTAGTTGGTATTTCGCAATCTTTCCTGAACAGGAAAATATTAGAAAATAAATACAACAGCATTGCCATTCAAAAAATGTCTGTTTATAATTCATCTAAAATATCCATAAGCGAATTAAAAAGAGTTATTACCAACCAGTACCTGACAGCTTATGCTGATTTCAGCGATTTATCGTTCAATAAATCTTTTCTTAACCTGATGAATGAAGAAAAAGAAATTGTTAAACAACTTGTTGAAAATGGTATTTACAAGCAAACAGATTTCTTATCTCTTTCAATAGAAATCCAAAACCAGGAAATACAGGTTGAACAAATAGAAACCCAACAAATTAAAGATATTTATTTACTTCAACAAATTTGTGGGATAAAGGATTCGGACCACATTAATCTTAGTTTTCCTTCAATCGATAAGCAATCCTTATCTAACCCATCACTATCTCCGTTGTTCGTTCAATTTAAAATCGACAGCCTGAAGGTTGCGAATGAAAAAATAAATATCGATATAAGATACCTTCCAAAACTTAATTGGTTTGCCAATGCCGGAATAATGGGTAGTGAACCGGCAAATTTATATCATCATTTTGGTTACAGTGCAGGCATAAACTTTACCGTTCCAATTTATGATTGGCATCAAAGAAAAATTAATTATCAGAAATTAGATTATACAGAAAATACCAGATACCATTATGAACAATTTTACAGAAATCAATATTATCAACAGGTTCAGCAATTAAATAGTGAATTGGTTTCTGAACAGAAATTAGATTTTAAATTGAAGCTACAATTAATTACTGCAGAAGAACTTATTTCTTTATCGAAAGCCCAGCTAAATAGTGGAAATATACCTGTTGTTGATTTTATTAATACTTTAAAGAACTACATTAATATCAGGAGAAACCTGAATCAGATAAAGGTGAAACAACTCCAGACAATAAACGAATTGAATTATTTAATGCAACAATAATTACATTTATTAAACTAAATAAAATTAACTATGTTAATTCATAAAATTCCCGGAAAATTCATTTTTAAAATTATTTCTTTTATTTTTCTTTTCACTGGTTGTATGAATAATTCTGAGCTTTCAGATGAAGCGCCATTAACTAAAACCCCGGTTACAATAACAAAAATATCTATCGAACCATTAGTTGAAACCATAGAACTTAATGCAGTTTCTGTTTTCCCGAAAAAGAATATCATAAAGTCTGTCATAACAGGGAAAATCGAAAATATTGAAATTAACCCGGGAGATAAAGTGGAAAAGGAACAGACACTATTTATAATAAAAACAAAAGAAGCAACTGCCCTTGATAAAAATTTTCAGGCCGATAGTAATTTCAATTTCAAGGGACTAATTTATATTAGGGCTCCGAAAAGTGGTATTATCAGTCAAATTGCACACCAAAAGGGAGATTATGTCCAGGAAGGTGATGAATTGGCTGAACTTTCGGAACAAAAAAGTCTGATATTTTTACTGGAAGTTCCCTTTGAACTTCGCAATTATATTATTCCAAACAGCAAATGCGAAATTCTTCTTCCTGACAACAGGATTATTCAGGGTATCATAGGCACAGACATGCCTGCAATGGATATTCAATCGCAGGTTGTAAATTTTGTTATTAAACCAGCTGGCGCTGAAAACCTTCCAGAAAACCTTATAGCAAAAGTCAGGATTATTAAAAATTCAAATAAGCGCGCATTCGTATTACCAAAACAGGCCATTCTATCCGATGAAACACAAACTGAATTTTGGGTGATGAAACTGGTAAATGATAGTACTGCTATAAAAATTCCGGTCAGGACAGGTATTGAAAACGCTGATAAAATAGAGATTTTAGAACCTAATTTTGTAAGTTCAGACAGGATAATTTTAAACGGGAATTACGGATTGCCGGATACTGCATTGATTGAGATAGTTAAGAAATAAAAAATGAAAAACTTTTTTCATTCATATAAAAATCCTGTTTCAGTAATTTTAGCTGTAATAATTTTATGCGGTTTTTATTTCTACAACCGCATACAGATTTCATTGTTCCCTGAAATTACTTTCCCTAAAATTAAAGTCATCGCTGATTACGGTGAACAGCCGGTAGACAAAATGATGATTTCGGTGACAAGGCCTTTGGAAAATGCCATTAAACAAATACCCGATTTAAAAATAATCAGGAGTATTACCAGCAGGGGAACATGCGAAATTTCAGCCTTCCTGAACTGGAATTCAGACATCAACATTAACCTGCAAATGCTCGAATCCCGAATAAATGAAATTAAAGATATCCTGCCGCCTTCAGTTCATATTGAAACTGAAAAAATGAACCCATCTATTTTACCCGTTATTGGATTCACTCTTGAAAGCAATATTAAAACACCAATAGAATTGAACCTTTTAGCAAATTATGTTGTAAAACCTTTCATTTCTCAGGTTGAAGGTGTTTCGTCTGTTAAAATTATCGGGGGAAAAACCAAAGAGTACTGGCTTATTTTAAATTATCAGAAAATGAGGTCAAACTCCATAACTCCTGAAATGATTAGTAATATTCTAAGTCAGACCAATTTTATAAATGCCAACGGATACCTTTCCGATTACCGTCGATTATACCTGACTATTACCAATGCCGGAATTTATAATAAAAAAGATATTGAAAATGTAGTAATTAAAAATGAAGGAAAAAGAACCATCAGGCTGAAGGATATTGCCAATATTGAAGTTCGTGAGAAAATAGAATATACCAAAATTAATGCAAACGGGCGTCAGGCTTTGCTGGTGGCAATTTTAAAACAACCCGGGGCAAACCTGGTAAATCTTTCAAAAAACATTATCTCAAAGAAAAATGATTTGGTGAAAATTTTGCCAAAAGATGTAAAGATTGTTCCCTATTATAACCAGGCAGATTTTGTTGGCGATGCAATAAAGAGTGTTAATGACAGCATATGGTTGGGATTATTCTTAGCCATAATCGTTGCAATTTTATTCCTGCGATCGCTAAAAGCCAGTTCAACAATTTTAATAACTATTCCAATTACATTATTGCTTACTATTATTGCAATCTACAGTTTTGGTTATAATTTGAATATAATGACTTTAGGTGCCATTGCAGCAGCGATAGGACTTATTATCGATGATGCTGTAGTTGTTGTGGAACAAATCCATCGAACGCACGAGGAAAATCCCGATATTACCAGCCAAATCCTGGTGCATAAAGCCATCAATTATTTGTTTCCTTCTATGGTTGGTTCATCATTGAGCACAATTGTAATTTTTATTCCGTTTATGCTCATGGGAGGTGTTGCAGGTGCCTATTTTACTGTTCTTACAAATACAATGATAATAACGCTTGTTTGTTCATTTTTTGTAACATGGATAGGATTGCCGGTTATTTATCTGTTTATAACAGGAATCGGGTTAAAATTTTCCCGAAACAAAATTCAAAAAATTAAAGTATCGAGGCAAAGAAAATGGATCAGTTATTTCATTCATCGGCCATTAATCAGTTTTACATTTATCATCGGTTTAATAATTTCAGTATTTTTTATTCTTCCAAAATTAGAAACAGGTTTCTTACCCGAAATGGATGAAGGTTCAATTGTACTGGATTATACCTCTCCACCTGGAACTTCATTGGAGGAAACGGACAGGATATTAAAAGAAGTTGAAAAAATTATTGTAAAAATTCCGGAATATGAAAGCTATTCGCGGAGAACCGGCACCCAGATGGGATTCTTCATTACCGAACCCAACTGCGGTGATTACCTGATACAACTGAAAAAAAGCAGGAAAAGAAGCACGGAAGAAATAATCGATGATATAAGAAAAAAAGTTGAAGCTACACAACCGGCATTACGCATTGATTTTGGACAGGTAATCGGTGATATGCTTGGAGATTTAATGGCTTCTGCACAACCTGTTGAAATTAAAATTTTTGGAAATGATCAAAATACCCTTAACGAAATTGCAAAAAAAGTTGCCAATGAAGTTGAGAAAGTTGAAGGTACAGCCGATGTTTTTAATGGAATCACCATTTCAGGGCCTTATGTCGAAGTTAAGCCCGATGCGCAGCAATTAGCCCAGTATAATCTGACGCCATCCTCCTTCCAGTTTCAATTGCAAACGCAACTCGAAGGAAACATTGTTGGAAGCGTCACTGAAAAAGAACAACATACTGACATTCGAATGAGATCGGATAATAAAAATTCAAACCTCGAATCGATAAAACAACAATTCATTTTTCTTCCTAACGGAAAACTTAAACCAATTACCAACCTGGCAAAAATTGAAATAAAACCGGGAGCGCCTGAAATTATAAGGGAAAATCTTCAATCTGCTTCAATGGTCACTGCCCGCCTAAATAGAAAAGACCTGGGAAGCGTCATGAAAGATATTCAAAGTCATATTGGGAAAAAAATATTTTTACCTCAGGGATATTATATCGTTTATGGAGGCGCTTATGCCGATCAGAAAAAATCATTTAGCGAATTATTAATGATATTATCCCTGGCTTGTTTTCTTGTTTTTGCTCTGATTCTTTTTCTTTTCAGAGACTTTAAAGCTGCGCTTATTATTTTGTTCATTGCCGTTTTGGGAGTCGCAGGTAGCTTAATAGCACTGTTTATAACACAAACACCATTAAATGTTGGCAGTTATACAGGATTAATCATGATTGTGGGTATCATTGGGGAAAATGCCATATTTACTTTTCAGCAATTCAAAACACAAAGAGAAACCAAGTCTGTAGACGATTCACTAGTATTTGCCATCTCAACCAGGTTGCGTCCAAAACTCATGACTGCTTTAGGGGCCATTATCGCTCTCACACCGCTTGCAATTGGAATAGGTGCAGGTGCGCAGATGCACCAACCCCTGGCTATAGCAGTAATCGGAGGCTTTATTGTTGCCCTTCCTTTATTGTTGATTGTTCTGCCTTCGCTGATAAAAAAGTTATACTTTTAATTATAGTATTAAAAGTCCAACATTATAAATTGGTTTGTTAATTTTTTGACTTTTTTCCCTTCAATAATTAATTCTTTAATTAATAATAAATATATTAAGTCCTGTCTTTTCCAACGATGATTATTTGACCGATTTATTAAATATTATAGAAAGAATTATACTATCTATTTGATGGAATTTGACACCATATTTTGATAATTTTAACTTTATTTTAGACTTCTTAACATTCAAAATATAATATATCTTCATTTATAAACTAACAACTTAACAATACTAAATTATGAATCAAAAACCTTACTGCAAAAAGCACTTTCAGCAAATTATGAGAAAGATGCTTACTTTGCTTTTGTCTTTAATCTTTATTGGCGCAGTGTATGCGCAGGAACGAACCGTTTCCGGGAGTATTACTGACAAATCGAATGCCCCGTTACCGGGTGTAAACATAGTAATTAAAGGTACAACCACCGGCACAGTTACAGATTTGAATGGGAAATTCTCTGTTAAAGTACCGGATAATAATGCTGTACTTGTAATTACTTATGTAGGCTATGACAAACAAGAGATCCAGGTTGGAACTCAGACTTCCATCGGTGTTCAACTGAAAGAAAATGTACAACAATTAAATGAAGTGGTGGTAGTTGGTTATGGTGTGCAAAAGAAAAGTGACCTTACCGGAGCTGTTGCTTCAGTTTCAGGCGATAAATTAAAAGAAATGCCCGTTGCCGGAGTTGATCAGGCATTACAGGGCAGGGCCGCCGGGGTAAACATAATTTCAAATACCGGGATGCCGGGAGGAACTTCATCTGTTCAAATCCGTGGCATATCTTCTATTAATGGAACCGCACCTCTTGTTATCGTTGATGGAATGCCAAGCAGCCTTGATTATATTACCCATGATTTAAACCCGGGTGATATTGAATCTTTAGAAGTATTGAAAGATGCTTCTTCTGCAGCTATTTATGGTGCAAGCGGTGGTAATGGCGTAATCCTGGTAAGTACAAAAAAAGGAAAAGCCGGTAAAACTGTTACTACTTTTAACTACTACCGCGGCTGGCAGACTCCCTGGAAAAAGCTTGATATGTGTAATTCGCAACAATATGTTGAAATTCAAAATAATTTGGCTGCTGTAAAATATGCCAATAATGGAAAATTTACAAAACCACTCAAACTATTTTCGACTAAACCCGATACTTTCCCAAATTACAACTGGCAGGATATTATGTTTCGCACGGCAATGATGGAAAATTATGATTTTTCAATATCAGGAGGCAATGAAAAATCCACTTTTATGGTAAGCTCAAATTACCTCACACAATATGGGATATTGAAACCCAGTGATTTTACCCGCTTTACTACCCGAATAAATTCAGATCACCAGTTGAGCAGTAAAATTAAATTCGGAGAAAACGCGAATTTTGCTTATACCAAAACCAATGGCTATACTGAAGGCCAATATTCAAGCGAGTACGTCAACAATAATCAGGGTATATTAACGGGAATTTTAACCATGTATCCTTACATTTCGCCATACGATTCAAGCGGAAACTGGTCGATATCCCCAAATGGAGGCAGCAATCCAAAAGTTGCGGAAGATACCAAGAACAGGCAGGAATATCAGTATAATACCGGAGGTAATGTTTACATCGATCTTAATTTATTTAAGGGTTTTACTTTTACAAGCCGGCTTGGAAGCTATATCAACTTTGGAGTTAAGGATGAATTCACACCGGTCTTTCATTATTCCACAACTTATTATAATGCAAATAACAGCATTTACAAAATGATGAATGAAGGATTTGGCTGGACCTTTCAGAATTTTGCAACTTACTCGACAAGTCTTTTTACCGATCATAATATCAGTTTAATGGCAGGAATGGAATCGGGATACGATAAATATATAGAAATGTTCGGAACAAGGTTGGATCTGATAAATGAAACCCCTGAAATGCGCTATTTCGATGCCAGCCAGGATAATACTTCAACTCTCCAGTTTGTTCAGGGTGGCCGGAATGATCATGAAAGCAGCAGTTATGCCTATTTTGGCAGGTTTAATTATGATTATAAAGGCAGGTATCTTGCAACATTTAATTACAGGAATGATAATTCATCGAGATTTGGACCAGGGAAACGATCCGGCAAATTTCCCTCATACTCATTTGGATGGAAATTTTCGGAAGAAGGATTTATGAAGGATCAAAATATTATTAGTTTTGGCAAAATACGTTACGGTTGGGGTTCAACCGGCGCAAATGCACCCGATTATTATGCCTATTATGCAAGTGTAGTTCCAAACCAGAAGGCATTGACGTATGACTTCGACCATGCTACCATTACCAACGGATCAGCAATTGTTCAGGTACCGAACCGTGATATCCATTGGGAAACCATGGTAATGAATGATTTGGGTATCGACCTCGGGTTTCTTAATAATAAAGTA
>Ga0265316_10001900_pt1 | contig 21937 bp, 21 predicted proteins | sample 4522metaG_FD_202092 | JGI IMG/M metagenome (GOLD analysis project Ga0265316, IMG submission 202092) | Rhizosphere microbial communities from Carex aquatilis grown in University of Washington, Seatle, WA, United States - 4-5-22 metaG | ecosystem: Host-associated > Plants > Roots > Rhizosphere >... | reverse complement strand
GACTCCTGGAGCACGTCGTCGGCGTCGTGAAACCCGCCGAGCATGCGGTAGGCGTACGCGTGCAGCTCGCGGCTGAGCGGTTCGACCAGCGCACGAAACGCTCGTTCGTCGCCCCGGCGGGCGGCCTCCACCAAGGGCTCGAAAGTGTCGCTCATGGACCGATGACTGGCGCGCCCAGCCATCGTTACACCACCAGACCCCACCGCGAAAGGCCCATACACATGAGCAAAGTGTTCTTCCTCGTCAGCGTCTCCCTCGACGGATACCTCGTACCTCTCGGCATGGACCTGGAGCACGCCGGCGACTTTGCCTACGAGGATTGGGGTGCCCAGTGGGGCAAGCTCCAGAGCTGGCTCCTCGCGACGCGATTCTTTCGGAAGACGTTGAAGCTCGGCGAGGGCGGCGACACCGGCCATGACCATCGGATCGCCGAGCAGACGTTCCAGCGCACCGGCGTGAGCATCATGGGCAAGCGCATGTTCGACCTCGGCGAACGGATGTGGCCCGAGGAAGCGCCGTTTCACACGCCAGTGTTCGTGCTGACCTCGCAAGTGCGCGAGCCGTGGGTGCGGCCCGGCGGGACGACGTTCCATTTCGTCAATGACGGCATCGAGAACGCGCTTCGCCAAGCGCGCGCGGTGGCGGGCGACCGCGACATCCGCATCGCCGGCGGCGCCAACGTCATCCAGCAGTATCTACGCGCTGGGCTCGCCGACGAATTCTCGCTCGCGATCTCGCCGGTGATGTTCGGCGGCGGGGAGCGACTGTTCGGGGTCATCAGCCGCGACGTCGGCGTCGAGCTCGTCGAGACCATCGCATCGCCGCGTGCGACCCACGTGCGCTACGCCGTGCGCAAACCGTAGCCGCGGTCTCGAAGTCGCCTGACCCACAGCTTGAGATCGCTTTCGTGCGCCGAGGTTCGTGCGGATCCGAAGTTTCCCGCAGCCTGCTCGGCCTTTCGTAGAATCCACGTCATGGGGCTCTTGACCTTCGCTCTCAACGTGACCTTGGACGGGTGCAACGACCATCGCGCGGCGATCGCGGACGACGAGATGCTCGACTACTTCACGCACCTGATGGATGAAGCCGGAGCGATGCTCTTCGGGCGGACCACCTACGAACTGATGGAGAGCGCGTGGCCGGCGGTGGCGCGCGACGAGAAGGCGCCGCGAGCGATGCGCGAGTGGGCGGTCAAGCTGGAGGCCAAGCCGAAGTACGTGGTGTCGGCCTCGCGCCATGCCTTCCCATGGGTCAACACCGTCCGCGTCGAGGGGGATTTGCACGACGCCGTGAAGCAGCTCAAAGAGAAGACGCCGCGAGGCATACTCGTGGGCTCCCCCAAGCTCTCGGCTGCGCTCGAGCAGCTGGGGCTCATCGATGAGTACCGTATCGTCATCCACCCGGTCCTCGCCGGCCATGGGCCGACCTTGTTTCAGGGCCTCCCGCGCGTGCGCCGCCTCGAACTCATCTCGACGACGCGCCTGAAGTCCGGCGTGTTGACGACGCATTACCGGCGCAAAGAAGGGTGACGCGCTGGCCTCTCGAGGAACCGACCGGGTACGGACGCATGGCTCTACGCGCGCACCGGGGACGGTCGCTTTGCGGTAGCGAGATCGTTCCGGAGCTCCTCGGCGTTGCGCCGCGGACCATACCCGGGCGTGTCGCGCTGGATGCGCCAGCTTTGCGAGAGGGGGCCGGCGTCGACGGTGTCGAAGCCGAACGCGTCGAGCATCGCGGTCACGACCGCCTTCGCTTCGGCGTCGTTGCCGGCGATTACGAGAGCGCGACGGTTCGGCGTGCCGCGCGGCTGGCCGTGCGTCGTGAGCTCCGCCGCATAGATATGGTTGAAGGCCTTGACGACCTTCGATTTTGGCAAGTGCGCCTGGAGTAGCTCGGAGGTGGTGGTCTTCTCTTCGTCGAGCTCTCGGATGTGGCCGTCTCGCGCCGGGTAGTAGTTGTTGGTATCGATGACGATCTTGCCCGCAAGCGGCTCGACCGGCACGGACTCGATTGCCTTGAGGGGAATGGTCACAACGACCAGGTCGCCGGCCTTGGCCGCCTCCAGCGCGGTGGCGGCGCGCGCGTTCGGGCCGAGCTCGGCGACCAGAGCGGCGAGGGTTTCCGGGCCCCGCGAGTTGCTGATGACGACGCCGTAGCCGTTCCGGACGGCCAAGCGCGCGACCTGGCTGCCGATGTGCCCTGCTCCGATCAATCCAAGAGTTGTCATGATAGGGCGTTCGATGCTCGTGGGGGCCGCTCCGGTGCCGGGATGAGCGTCACTCACACTCGAAGGACCCTCCCGCCCGGCTCGCCCCATTCTCGCGAGACCGGATCATTTCACTTGGAACGGGCGCGACGAGCGGGATCGCACTTTGTGGACCCGATTTCGACCAAACCGCAACTGCTGGCAATGAGGACCCACAAGGGCAGGAGGTCTCATGGCTCGCTCGTCTCACCTTAGGTTCGTCTTCGCGAGCCTTCTCTTCTCGGCGTGCTCTTCATCCCATTCGAATGCCCCGGCGACCGGCAACGCGGTCGGCATGGGTGCAGGCGGCGGGGGCGGCATGGGAACCGAAGGCGGGGCGATGCAGCCCGCCGGTACAGGGAGTGGGTCGAGCGCATCGGGAGGGGCATCGAGCGCAAGCGGGGCGAGTTCGAGCGCGCCGGCGGGCGGATCGTCGAGCGGCGGCGCTTCCCCTCCGACTTCGTCGGACGGCGGAGGATCGTCGAGCAGCGGCGGCGCCGGCGGGTCCGGTAGCGGTAGCACCGGATCCTCGAGCAGCGGCGCGGCGAGCAGCGCCGACGCGGGGCCGGGAACGGACGCGGCGACCGCCGCGACCACCGACAGCACGGGAGACGGCGACTACACCGTCGGACCCACCTACACGACGAGTCCGGACTTGATGTCCAAGGGAACACCCGCGGGAAAGACCTTTCAGCTCACGATGAATTCGACGAGCAGCCAAATCTTTACGGGGATGGACCCGAACCTTCTCGCGGCCAATCAGCACTCCTTCACCCGCCAAGTGACCGTGTACGTCCCCGCGAAATACGTCGATGGCACAGCCGCGCCGTTCATGGTGATTCAAGACGGACCAGGGACGGTCCAGGTCCAGCAGACGGGTTTGCTCTCCAACACCAAGCTCGCGCTCGACAATCTTACGCAGAGCACCAACCCCACCCGGCGATTACCGGTCTTCATCGCCATCGCCGTGGCCAATGGCGGCGGCGACGGCCCCGGAAGCGAGCGCGGATTCGAATACGACACTGTGTCGGACCGCTACGGGCGCTTTATACAAACCGAGGTACTGCCCGCGGTGCTCGCCGACGCAACAATCAAGGCCGCCTACCCTAACTTCGCGCTCACCTCGGACCCGGACGGACGGGGCGCCCTCGGATGCAGTTCGGGCAGCCCCGCGGCGATGAGCATGGGATGGTTTCATCCCGAATGGTTTCACCGAATCGTGACGTACTCCGGGTCGTTCGTGGACCTGATGACCGCCACCGCGCCCGAACGGGCGATGTATCCCTTCGGCTCGTGGGAATACCACTCGGACCTCGACCTCATCGGCACGTCGACCCCCGCGAAACCGCTGCGTGTGTTCGTAAACTCAAATGAAATGGACAACGGATACACAACGCTGGATAGCGGTCACCACAACTGGCTGCTGGCCAATCAGCACATGGCTGCCGCCCTGAAAGCTCAAAATTATCACTACCGATACGTCGAGGGTCTCGGCGCCAGCCACTGCGATGGCAGGGTGCAGAATCTCACGATGGCGGACACGCTTCTGTGGGTGTGGCAGGGCTATCCGCTCAATTGACGGGCGGCCGCGCTCATGTTTGGCCGCCCAGCGACGCAAACATTGGCTGGAATGTGAGGCACTCCTCGATGCGGCTATGTCGGCTCGACGGCGTAGCGAAGGTGCAAGACGCCGTTTTCGAGCCTGCTCGTCCGACATGAGCCGGAGGCCTGCCTTACCGGCAAGGCCGCGCGCCAAGAGGCTCCCAGGCGCGCGCGGCGCAGACCCTGCCCGGGCCGCTTCAGCGGCCGAGCGTCGCGACGAGCAGACGCGCCGTCTCCTTGCCGGAGAAGTTCTGCTGGCCCGTGATGAGGTTCTCGTCGCGAACCGCGTAGCCGCGCCAGAGCCCGGCTTGTGTGTAGTTCGCGCCAATCTTCTTCATCTCGTCCTCGATCCGCCAGGGCATGATGTGCTTGCCCTCGGGCAACGCCTTCATCTGCCAGACCGCTTTGTCGGCGAAATCCTCTTCCACGTTCGCAAAGCCGGTGACCGTCTTGCCCTTCGCGAGGTGCTGGCCGTTCGAGAGCTTTGCGTAGCGGAGGATCGCGACCCCATGGCAGAGAGCAACGGCGAGCTTGCCCGCTTCGTAGAACTCCACGAACTTCTTGTGAAGGTCGGTCGCGCTTTCGAACGTGAACATCGGAGCCTGGCCGCCGGCGACGATGATCGCGTCGAACGCCTTGACGTCGATCTCGCTGACGGGCTTCGTCTTCTCCACCGAAGCGGCGAGCTTCGGCGTCGCGATGAAGGCCATGCTGATCAGATCACTCGAGGAGTAGCCGCTCGCGTCACACGGATCGCTCATCGCGTCCGCCTCGCACTTGCCGCCCTTCGGGCTGTAGACGACTTCGCTTTCTCGGCGACTTCGCGCACGTGGTCACGCATCGCGAGCGCGCGTTCGCTGAGGTGCCACTTCTGGCCGGCGCGAACGAGCACGGGGTCGCCGACTTGTTCGCGAAGGCGCGAGAGGGCGTGGCTCATCGCCGGCTTGGTGATGCCGACTTGCTCGGCCGCGCGACTGACGCTTCCCGTCTGCTGGGATCGGCGCAGCGCTCGCGCGGGAGGCGCCGGCATGCTCTCTGCGGCACGAAAGGCGAAGAGCTGACTGGGAGTCGTTGGAAGGGGACGGGTATCTCGAAGGACGTTTTCGTGTTGGCAGACGGCCCCCTCACGCTGACCGGCAATTCCAAGTTTGCACCGGTACCGGGCATACCTGCGAAGGTCACGGAGACGCGGCTCTGTCGCTGTGGGCACTCCTCGACGAAGCCCTACTGCGACGGGACACGAGCGAATGGGTTTCGCTCGCACGGATCGACGCGGGCACGCAGACGCCGATGCGGGCCACCCACCCAACGCCCCGATAACGAGTCATGTCCGAAGACGCGGCAAGGTAGGATCATCGAAGATGAACAGGGTGCACCACGAGGATGCGTTTGCTGCCATTGCGACTCGCCGCGGACGTCGCAACTCTACGCGGACCAGCAACGACGCTCACTGCGGAGGGAGAGATGACCCCCGAACTGCTCGCTCGAACGTACCTCGACAGACTGAACGCCCACGACGGCGCCGGCGTCGCCGCCTTGTTCGCGCAGGGCGGCACGTTCGAAGATCCCGCCACCACTGGTCCGATCGGGGCGACCGGCATCGAGGCGATGGTCGCGCGCGTTTCGACGGCTCTCTCGCCTGTCTACGAGGTCAAGAGCCTCGACGTCGCGGGGGCCCGGGTTCACATCGAGTGGCGGCTTCGCGGTCGGAACACCGGCCCTACTCGCTCTCGGAAGCTCGCGTTTGGAACCGGCGCTTGTCATCGCTTGCGTCTTCCCGAGGATCGCTCTGGATACCGGGGTCGAAGTCCGTGCCTGCGCAGCGTTCCGGTTATCCACGTGACGACGAAGGGCACCCCCGCTTCCGCAAGTCCGAAGTGCTTGACCTTCCCCTCAAGGGCGGTCGTCGCGAGCTACGGCTGCCGCGATGCGATCTCCCCCTCGACGACCTCAGGCTCTCGAAGGTACCGCTCGACGACGCCGCCGATGAATGCGCTGGTGTACGCCTCGGGCTTCGGGCTCTCGATGACATCGACGATGGCCTTGACTGCCTCTTCGACCGGCTGCGCCCCCGGAAGCTTGCGGTTGTCCACGATCCCGACGCCCATCGAGTTGACCCCGAACTCGGTCGCGACGACGCCCGGCAAGAGGAGCGTCACGTAAACGCCGGGGTGCGTCTTTTTGAGCTCCACGCGGAGCGACGCGGTCAGCATGTTCACCGCGGCCTTCACCGCACCGTAGGCGGCTCGCGGGGGTGCGAGCGGGGCGCGCGACAGACCGCTGGAGATGTTGATGATCTGGCCGGCATTCTTAGCCTTGAAGTGCGGAAGGACGGCCTGGATGCCGTAGATGACGCTCTTCATGTTGACGGTCCACATCACGTCGAGATCCTCGTCGGTCAGCTCGGCGACGCTGCGCGAAATGCCGCGACCGGCGTTGTTCACCCAGACGTCGATGCGGCCGAAACGCTCGATCGCCGCCTTCGCGAGCCGCTCGACGTCGCTCCGCTTGGTAACGTCCGTGACGACCGCGAGCGCTTGCTCGCCGATCCCGTTGGCAACCGCGTCGAGCTCCTCCTTTCGACGCGCCGCGAGGACGACCTTGGCCCCCTTGGCGGCGAGCTGCTTCGCGAGCTCGGCCCCAATTCCTGCGCTCGCGCCCGTGACGACGACGATTTTGTCCACGGCACCTTTTCTCGTGGTTACTTGGAGGCAAGCTGACCTGCGCACGAACTGTCGGTTAAGGTTGAAATGCGCCTTACCACGTGCCCACTCGGTCGATGGGCACTCCGTCTGAGATGACGCCGGCTCATGCGACGTTGCGTGGCGTGGTTCCCGGCCCGACTCGAGCGCGCGGTCGCGTGGACGCGGCCCGGGTGCGCGCGTCGGCGTCCTGAGCATTGTGGATGGAGGTCTTGGAGCAAGCGAAGGCCCGGTTTACATCTGTTGTCGCAACATGAGCTCCTCGGAATCGCTCCGCCGCGCCGCCAGTCTCCTCGCCGCAGGGGACTGGGAGGGAGCGCATGCGATCGTGCAAGACGATCCCTCCCACCTCGCGGCGTGGATGCACGGAATCGTCCATCTGCTCGAAGGCGACGTATCGAACGCGCGCTACTGGTACGGGCGCGCTGGGCGCGCCTTTCCGGGTGAGGGCGCGGTTCAAGACGAGATCGAGGCGCTGCGCTCGGCGTGCTCCTAATCACCGACTCAACGCCATCATTTCGGGGTAATGGTACACATCCGATTTCGCAGGCGTTTTCCGTGACGTAGCGACCATCGCCCTCGCGATCTGCTCGACGGTGATCGATTTGTATTTCGCCGGCGTCACGAACGAGAATGCAGGAAGCACCTTCTCGAGCAGCCATGGTGTGTGTTGAGATCCGATGATCATCGCCGGACGGAAGATGCTCACGACAGCCGGCCCACTTTCTTTCACGGCCTCCTCGGCCTCGCCTTTCACGCGAGCGTAGCGAGCCATCCCCGCGGCGCCTGATCCGGTTGCCGCAGCGGTGGGATCGGCGCCCACGGCGGACATGAACGCGAGGTGCGACACTCGCCCCGATGCCTTCAACCCTCTCGCAAAGGACGCGTTCAATTGCACGTCGACCGCGCGATGCTGGTCGATCGTGAGTTTTGCGGTGCCGGCCCCGACGCCTAACACGCTCAACCCGACGACGGCGCCTTCGAGCGAACGAATGGCCTCCGTAGTCGCCGTTTCCAGACCGGCCGGATCCATTGCGGGAACCAGCGTCTCGCGCAGTTCGACACCCGCAGCACGAGCCATCGCGACCTGAGCGGGCAGCGAGCGACGTACCAGGGTCACGATGGGTTTGAACGAGCCAACGCGAATCAGTTCCTTGATCAGCTCGTTGCCGACCGATCCCGATGCACCGAGAACCACAGCCGCTTGCGTGCTTGACATGAAGTCCCTTCGCCCAGCGGTGAAGTGCCGGCGTCGCGATAGAGCGCCCGACACAATTCACCGAACACGAGCTCTTGTCTAACCCGGTCCGACGAGTCGTTCGAGGAATCGTCGTCGTCGAGCTGGCCGCGAATGCCCGGCGCGCCGACGGTCGTCGTACGGCCCGCGTCGCCGCCGCCGGAAGCGAGTCTCATCCGCACATCACCCATCAAGCTCGGGCGACGCGGTGAGTGCCTCGGGCTGTCGCAGAATGCGAAAAAAGAAAGACGCGCTCCGCCCAGCACTGAGGCGCTTCAGTGAGAAAGGAGACCCTCGTCGTCGCTGCTGAGACCACGGGAACCGCCTCCGCTCGCCTGAGAGGACGCACTCTGTGGATTGGCCCGCTTCGTGCGTGCTCACGCGATCACGGGTGCCGTCTGGTCCCGATGGGAGCAACGCCCGATTTGACTCGTCATGTTGCTAAGGCGGCGACGCGAGTGAACGGACACATTGCTAGCCGCGCTTCACTCTGAAGCGTGAAAAGGAAGCGCCTACCGATGAGCATTCACGAAGGCGTACGAGCATTCAAGATTGAGCCAACGAAGGCACGGAGCTTCCAGATGCTGGGGTCGCTGTGGCGTGTGCTCGCGAGCGACGAAACGGGCGGCGTAGTCGGCGCTCTCGATGAGCGATGCGGGCATGGCATACGAGCGCCTATGCACGTTCATGACGATGCCGACGAGATCTTCTACGTCCTCGACGGCAACCTCACTTTTTTCGTCGGGGAGCACCGGGTCGAAGCAGCTCCCGGCGCCTTCGTCTATCTTCCGCGATTCGTGCATCACGGGTTTCAAGTCAATTCAACGGAGGCTCGGGTCTTCAACTTCGTCACGCCGGCTGGCTTCGAACAGCTCATCTTGGACGTGGGCACGCTCGCGAACTACGACGATGCTCCGATTCCCGACGATCCACACGTCAAACACGGACTGCCGCCCGAGGTCTTCAAAAAGAAGTACGGCATGCGCGTGCTCCCGCCGGGTTCCAAATGAGCGATCCAATGGGCGGTGGCGGCAGTTTGCCGAAGGATAGGGTGCCCGTCGTTCCCGCGTACGTCGAGCGCCGCGAGAACTGTCCGCGATACGTCTTCGGTGGCGGCGTATGGGATCGTGCTTGCGGACAAGGCGCAAACGTCCGGCAACATCACGAACATGGAGTCGATTTATCAACACGGCGGCGGTCTTCCACGCCTTCTTCACGCGCGAGAAGCGGAGATGGCTTACGTCATTTCTGGGCGCTTGCGAATTCGCATCGGCGACGAGCCTGAGACCACGGCCGAACCAGGCGCCATGGTGTTCGTGCCGCGCGGCGTCGCTCGCAAATTCGTCGCGGACGTCGATGATACGCGCGTGTATCACGGGTTCGTGCCGGCCGGCTTCGAAGAATTGCTCCTGAGGCACGCCGCTAAGACCGAGTCAATGGCCGTTTCAATCGGCGATGCGCCGTTCAACCCAGCCACGGCGATGACGTTCGGAGTCCATATCGTGCCCGAATGACGAATTCTATCCCGACCGCGAGGCTTTGCAGGTTGGGAGCTCTCGTTCGCTCGGTGCTTCGCGGCAGTCGAGGATTTCGATCGCGGCATGGCGCGTCCTGGCAGCGCGCGACAAGCTGCCCCGATGCGAGCCGCCCGATACGAGAGCTACGGTACGCCCGAGGTCATCCACGTGGAGGACATTGAGATCCCCACGCCGGCGGACGACGAGCTCTTGGTACGGGTGCATGCAACGACGGTGAGCCGGACAGACTGCGCGATTCTCGCGGCGCACCCGTTCTTCATGCGGCTGTTTACAGGTCTTTGGGCGCCGGCGAGAAGGACCTTGGGCACCGACTTTGCTGGACGCGTCGAGGCTGTCGGCGCGCGTGTGACCAAATATGCCGTGGGCGACGTCGTCTGGGGCTTCGAGGAGCTCGGGGCAAGCTCGCACGCAGAGTATCTCGTCATCGCCGAGGGCGCCGCGGTGGACCAGATGCCGCAAGGGCTCGACTTCAAGGACGCTGCCGCCTGCCTGGAGGGAGCCTTCTATGCGTGGAGCTTCCTGAACAAAGTCGAGGTCGGCTCCGGAGTGCACGTGCTGATCAATGGTGCCACCGGTGCGATCGGTTCGGCTCTTCTTCAGCTGTGCGTAGACGCTGGCACCACCGTCACCGCCGTTGGAGACACGAAGCACCTAGAGTGGTTGCGGTCCCTGCGCGCCGGCCGGGTCATCGATTACATGACGCAGGATTTCACCGCCGACACGGCGACCTACGATTACGTCTTCGACGCCGTGGGGAAGAGCACCTTCGGGCGTTGTCGCCGCCTCCTCAAGCCCCGAGGCGTCTATATTTCGTCGGAGCTTGGCTCGGGCTGGCAGAACCTCTTCCTGCCGATGATCACGCGCCTCCTCGGGCAGAAGCGCGTCATTTTCCCGATTCCCGAGGACAAGCCGGGCTTCCTTGCGCACATGCACGAGCTCGCGCGTTTCGGCCGCTTCCGCCCGGTCATCGACCGCACCTTTCGCCTCGAATCGATCCGCGAGGCCTATGCCTACGCGGCATCCGGTCAGAAGACGGGCTGCGTGATCCTCGACCTCGGCGGATGACGCCCGACGATCACGGCGACTTGTATCGCCGATCGCGCATTCGGGCCATCGGGATCCCCACGATCGCGCGTCTCGATCACGAAAGTCGGTGACACGAACTTTGGACTGCGTAAAGCCGCGTAGTCACCTCGCAGCCGTCCGTCGTCACCACCACCGTGTGCTCGAACTGCGCCGAGAGGCGACCGTCGGCGGTGACGACGGTCCACCCGTCGTCCTTCATGCTTACGTCGGCGGTCCCCTCGTTGATCATCGGCTCGATCGTGAACGCCATGCCCGCGCGGAGGCGCATGCCCGCGCCGCGCGTGCCGCTGTGCGGGACGTGCGGCTCCGCGTGCATCTTCCGGCCGATGCCGTGGCCACCGAAGTCGCCGACGACCGAATAGCCCGCCGCGTGCGCGACCTCGGCGATGGCCGCGCCGACATCGCCGAGGCGCGCGCCGTCCCGGACGACGGCGATTCCGGCGTCGCGGCAACGGCGCGCGGTCTCGACGAGGCGGATCGCGGCCGGGCTCGCGGCGCCGATCACGAACGTCGCGGACGTGTCGCCGTGGAAGCCGTCAATCATCGTGGTCACGTCGACGTTCACGATGTCACCGTCGCGAAGGACGTCGGTCTGGCACGGCACTCCGTGGCAAACGACCTCGTTCCGGCTGGTGCACACGGCCGCGGGAAACCCCTTGTATCCCAACTGGCTCGGCACTCCGCCGCGATTGTTCGTGTCCTCGCGGACCCAGCGATCGATCTCCGCCGTCGCGATCCCCGCGCGGAGGCGCGCCCCGATCGCGGCCAGCGTCTCGGCGGCAATCCGGCCGGCGCGGCGAAGGCGCGCGACGTCCGCCTCGGCAAAGAGTTCGATTGCCATTGCACGCAGCCTTCGCGAACTTGGGGCCGGAATCCAATACCGTTTCGATCTGCCTGCCCGCCGCGGTGCCTCTGCTACGATGACCTCCACATGAGCCTCTCGCAGATCCGCTACTTCGTCGCCGTGGCCGAGGAAGGAAACGTGACGCGCGCGGCGGGCCGGCTGCGCATCTCCCAGCCGCCGCTCAGCCGCCAGCTGCGAATGCTCGAAGACGAGCTCGGCGCCCCGCTCGTCGAGCGTACGCCGCGCGGCGTGCGCCTCTTGCCGTCGGGCGAGCGCTTCCTCGCCCACGCTCGGCGCATCTTGCGTGCCGTCGACGAGGCCGCGATCGCGGCGCGGTCCGGCTCGTCGTAGCGGACACCGCCGCTGAGCGATAGACGAGCTCGTATATGTTCGCTCTGCCCAACTTGCCTCAGCGCGGGCTGTGTGAACGGAGCCGCATGGTCTCTATCACTGCCCGCAATACTTCGCGCCCACGGCCTCCAGCCAGGCGCCGAAGTTGTTCTGGTACGTCGCGGGATTGCAGAACGCCGCCGCTCCGCCGAGGGCCGGTGTGATGCAGGAGCCGGGTTGGAAGAACGCCGAGCACACCCCGGTCTGGACTTGCGTTCCGCATTGCGTCGTCGAGTCGGGGTCGGTGCATTCGAAGCAGCTCTGGTACACGCAATCGGCGAGACAGGCGCTTTGGTGATTGCAGGCCACGTCGACGTAAGGCTCTGCGCAGGCGCGAATGCCCGTTTGCATCGCGAAGGTGTAGATGAAGTTTTGCAAACAGTTGAAACACGGAAAATTCGTATTGAACTCGTAGGCCGTGAAGGTGCCGCACGCGGCCGTGGCAGCCAACCCGTCCGGGCATGCGGCGGCGGCGCTCTGGAGCTCGGCGGTCGAACAGACTTTCTGGGGCACGAGCATCGGTTCTTGCAACCCGGCGGGACAGCTCGGGTAGGCCGCGGGGCACGTCATCTGCTGGCTGGTGCATGTACGCGGCGAAACGCTTTGGTCGCATGTCGAGGGAGGGCTGAGCGCCATGCAGTTTTGGCAAGCGCGGCCGACTTCCCCGCATTGTCCGTCGGCAAAGCCGGGCTGACAGTTGCCGTTGGCGTCGCAACAGCCGTCGCACGTCTGCGAACAGATCACGCCGCCGTCGGGCACCACGCACGCCCCCGGCGCCGGCGGCACCGAAGCAAAAGCGGGCTGACATGTCCCACCGACTTTCGTGCAGTCCGCGCACAGTCGGCCGCCGTTGCCGCATTCCACGTCTGTATTCGTCATAAGGCAGTTGCCCAGTGCATCGCAGCAGCCTTCGCATGTCAGGGGGCCGCACGGCACTCCCCCCTCCGCTGGGTACACGCACTGCTGATTCGAGCAGATTTGCCCGCTGCCGAGGCAGTTCTGGCAATTGGCCCCAAACGCGCCGCAGAAGCCGCCCGTGAGACCCTGCTGGCATTGTCCGGATACATCGCAGCAGCCGGAAGGACAGGTCTCTAGGTTACAGACGCCGGCGTCGACGTTGGCGACGCACTGTTGCTGCGAGCACTGGTCACCGGACGCTGTGCAATCCTCGCAGTACGCCATGGGCCCGCCGCACTGGGCATTGGAGGAGCCGGGTTGGCAGATGCCATTCGCGTCGCAGCAGCCGCTCGGGCACGTGCAAGCGGGCGCCATGATGCATTCCTGGTTCGAACAGGTGGTCGGAGTGATCAAGCCACGCTGCGGCGTCAGTGAGCACGTGTCGCAAGTATGACCGCCGAGGCCGCAGAAGGCGTCGGAGGTTCCAGGTTGGCAACTTCCGCTGACCACATCGCAGCATCCCGAAGGACAGGACTCCGGAGTGCATTGGCAAACTTGCAACGCCGAGCATCCTTGGCCCGCGCGGCAGACCGCGCAAGTGCCCCCGCCATTTCCGCAGGCCGAGGAAGATGCGCCGGATTGGCAAACGCCGTTCGCGTCGCAACAGCCGTTCCGGCAGCTGTAGTAGTCGCATTTTGCAGGTCTTGCCGGACCGCAGCCTGCGCCGGCATCGGCGAGGCACGCCGCGCCGGTCGCCGCGCAGTTGCTGCACTGAGCCCCATGGCTGCCGCAGTTCGCCGGTTCGGTTCCGGAGAGACAGGCCCCTCCGGCGCAGCACCCCGCGCAGTTGACTGGTCCGCATTCGGTCATGCTGGTGGCGCAAGCGCGGCGCGCACTGTCGCACGAGGCGCCGATACTCGCGCAGTCCTGGCAGACCCCTCCCGCCGTGCCACACGCGTTCGCGGCGACGCCTGGTTGACATTGGCCATTCGCGTCGCAGCAGCCGCTCGGACACGTGACTCGCGAACAGGCGGTCGCATCGACGGCTGCCCCCGCGTCCAGGGCCGCGGCGGCGTCGGTCGCTGCGGTCACGTCGAGCGCTGCATCGGTGAGCGAGCTCGCACTGGCGTCGTTTTTCGATCCACCCACCGCGCCGGCGTTCGCCGCCTGGCCGCCGTCGTCGGAGGCGTTGGAGGCGGGACCATTGCCGATGCTCGCTTGCCCGCCGCAACCGACGACAAGGAAGTACGCGAGGCAAGTAACGACCGAGAAACGCACGGGACCGGGAGCTCGCCGGCACCTATCGGCCGCCTTTCGCCTCATGTACTTGTGCCTCCTATCCATTGCCCCGCCCGTGACCTTTGATCGTTAAGTGTCGCGAGAAGCAGAAATCGGGCGGACAATCGACCTCCTCTGGGAGCACCAACGCCATCGAGCTTCGACGGTAGTAGGGCGCTGAACGGGCGCGACCATCGCGCCCTCGATCGGCGCCTGCCCGCGAAGATGGTACGAAGCTGACGTCGCCGTGGCGCATGACTCGAACACACCGAACCTCCGGCTCGTCCAGCCCGCCGACCCGGAGAGCGATCACGTTCGCGGCGCGTGGAGCGACGAGGCGGTGTTCGTCGTCGGCTACGAGGATTTCCTATGCCCCTACTGTCGTCGTCTGCGCTCGGTGATGCGCCCGCTTCGCGACATACTCGGCGACCGGCTCGTCTACGTCTTCCGCCACTTCCCGAACGAGCGCGCACACCCGGGGGCGAACCTAGCGGCGAGGGCGTCGGAGGCGGCCGCGCTTCAGGGGCACTTCTTCGAGATGCACGACGCGATCTTCGATCGCGAGCTCCCCGTCGGGCGCACCGAGCTCCTCCAGCTCGCCGCGGGAATCGGCCTCGATCTGAGCCGCTTCGACCACGACCTCGACTCCGAGCCCGTGCGCGCGCGCGTCGAGCGCGACGTTAGGGCCGGTCGCGAGAACGGGGTGACCGGAACGCCCACGATTTTCGTCGACGGGCTCCGCTACGACGGCGCCTGGGACTACCACTCGATGCTCGAGGCGCTCGAGCGACCCGTCGCCGCGCGCGTGCATCGCTCGGCGCGCGTCTTCGCGAGCCTACCGACGTCGGGAGGTCTCATCCTGCTCTTGACCGCCCTCCTGGCGCTCTTCTGCGCGAATACTCCGCTGGCTCCGCTCTACGAGCGGGCGATGAACGCGCACCTCGGTATCGGCCCCGTGGGAAGCTTGCTCTCGCTGACGACGCGCGGGTGGTTGTCGGAGGGGCTCTTCACGCTCTTCTTCTTGATTGTGGGCCTAGAAATTCGGCGGGAGATGACCGTGGGCGCTCTGACGAGCCGGCGCGCGGCCCTTCTTCCGATCGTCGCCGCAATGGGAGGGGTCGTCACCCCGGCGCTCGTGTACCTCGCGCTCAATCGGGGCGCAGCAGCCCGCGGATGGCCGATCCCCACGGCGACCGACGTTGCGTTCTCGCTCGCCCTGCTGGCCCTTCTCGGCGACCGCATCCCTTCGGGTCTCCGCGTTTTCGTTGCCGCACTCGCTGTCGCGGACGACATGCTGTCGATGGTGACGCTCGCGCTCTTCTTTCCGTCCGCGTTTGCACCGGTCTATGCCCCGGCGGTTGCAGTCAGCTTGCTCGCGCTTTTCGCATTGAACCGCGCGCGCGTTTACGCGCGATGGCCCTACGTGCTTGCGACCATCGCGACGTGGCTCTCGCTCCACGCGATGGGTGTCGACGCCGCTCTCGCGGGCGTGCTCGTCGCGCTCGCGGTCCCCGCGCGCCCCCGACCCGCCACCGGGCCGCTCCTGGCGCAAGCGGCCAACGCGCTCGCCGCACTCGATCAAGCGGAGACCGAGGCGCGGCGAAAGAAGCGCGACACCTCCCGGCTGGAGACTGAGCCAATGTGGGAGTGGGCAGCGCGCAACCTATCGGCGGCGGCCGAGCGGCTCCTCTCGCCAGCCGAACGCATGGAGAGAGCCGTCGGGCCCTGGAGCACCTACGTGGTGCTTCCGTTGTTCGCGTTCTCGGCGACGGGCGTAAGCTTCGCCGTCCACCTGACGTCGCCCGAGCGCCTCCACATCCTGGCCGGAACGGTGCTCGGGCTGGTCGTCGGGAAGCCCATCGGAGTCCTCGTGGCCTCCGCCGTCGCCGTGGCGACGGGGCTGGCGACCCCGCTCGAGGGCGTGACATTCCGTCAGTTCGTCGGTGCTGCCTGCTTGTGTGGGGTGGGGGACACGCTGGCCCTGCTGATGGCCGATCGCGCCTTTGCGCCCGGCGAAGCGGCCGTCGCGAAGCTCGGCGTGCTCATGGGGTCAATCATCGCGGGGCTCGTCGGCACGACAGTCCTTGCGCAGCGACAAGCGACGTCGACGCGGGCTTGAAGCGCCGACGGCCCTCACTTGTGGACACCGAGTACACTGGCCGGCGCCCACGGAACCGGGATGCCGTTGGTCGGGGGAGACGACCCGGCGAGGGGGGGATTGGGGTCGAGCCAGAAGAGCGAGGCGCCCGCAGCCACGAGCTGGGATCGAATCTGCTGTTGCGGCGCTAAGACCGTGGGAGACGTGCAGCCGGCAAGCGGGCAGCGGACGATGTCGACGAAGTCGGCGCCGGGGGCCATGAGGGCCGTGCCCTGGTCGGTGACCCAGTACGCGTTGGCTTCGTCCACGGCGAGTCTCGTGGGGCGGGATTGTGCGCTGGCGATCGAGCCGGTCGAGCCGGCGCAGCCGTCGCGTGGACAGGAAAGGATGGCCCCGTTGTCATGCTGGTTGGCCCAAAGCACGCGCTGTCCGGAAACGACGACGTCGCCTGGGCTCTGCTGATTGTCGGCGAGCAAGCGGGTCGGGCTGCCGCCGGACTTGTCGAACGCGAGCACGCGCCCGATTTCCGTCGTCCCCTGGGTGACCGTCACTGTGACGTAGACAGAAGAGTCGTCGACGGCCAGGCTCGTGGGAGACCCGTCGAGCGTGGTGACCACTTCGGGGGACTGTCCGCAGCCGACCGCCGAGCACCTCTGGACGGTTTTGTCCGCCTCGAACCAGTAGAGGTAGGTGCCGTCCGAGGTGAATCCGCCGACCACCGGCGCGGTTCCGATCTCCCGTGCGCCGGCGCCGTCACAACCGGAGACCGGGCATCCGCGGATCGAATACGACGTCACCATTCCAACGAGCTGCTCCGCCACCCAGTAAACGCTCTTGCCGTCGGCGGCGATCCCGGCGCTGGTGCCCTGGTGGGCGGCATACGTCACGAGGGTGCCGCGGCAGTCCGACGGGTCGCACCCCTTGAGAACGCCGTCTCGTGTGCCACCCACCTCGGCAAACCAGTAGATTCGCTTCCCATCCGACGCGATATCCGTGGCTTGACCTTGCTCGGTCGCGATGGGCCCCGGAGTGGTTGCGCCGCCGGCGGAAGGGGAGGCATCGGGGTCGACGGGGCCCGAGTAGAGGGCCAAGTTATCGCCCAGGTCGAGCTTTCCTCCGCAACCGACCACGAGGAGGACAGCCGCGATCGCCGAGGGAAGAGCCTGAGCGTACGCCCAAGGCCCGGAACGGATTCGGTTTCGATTCATGGTCCCTGCACAGACATTGGGCGCGGCGCAACGGAATCGTCATCACCGAGGAATCGCGTCGATGGCCGCCTCCACGGACGAAAGGAGCATGCTGCGAGGGAATCGCCGGACGAACAGCGCCGCCCGCGCGCGTGCTTCTTCGTAGCGACCCGACTGCACCAGTGCGTTGACCGAGAGTGCCTCGCGTTCTTCGGCGAAAACGCTCCCGGGGTACGCCTTGACGTGAGCGGCCAACCTCACGAGCGCCTCGTCGGCGCGTCCCGCAGCGAGCGCGCGCCGCGCCGCGTCGAGGAGCGCTTGTTCCGCCCGGAGCCCCGCCGCGCCCGATGGCGATCCAGGGCCCGTGCGTCGCTGCGTCGATGCAGTCGTGCTTGGACCGGTCGGCGCCGCTTCCCCGGCCGGCGCGGGGAAATCCGCGTCCGGCTCCGAAGCCGATGCCGCTCGGGTCTCTTCGACCCTGTCGTCCGATGCGGCTCGACCCGTCGGCGCGCCGCGGGCCACAGGCCCAGGCCCAGGCCCAGGCCCAGGCGAGCGAAGGGCCGTGGCAACGCCCCCTCCCACAACCGCGCCGAGCACAAACGCCAGCCCGACCGGACCGAGCCGCCGCGTGCGCATCGAGAGCGCGCGCCAAGCGTCCGCTGTACCGGACGGTCCCCTTTTCTGGCGCGCCTCGCCCGCCTGTCCGAGCGGCGCACGCAGAAGGCTGTCGACCAGCCGCGTGGAAACCCGATTCTTGGCGGCGGCAGGGGGATCGACCCCGCCGCTCGCCAACTCGAGCAATCGCAGCACGTCCGACTCGATCGGTGCGAGCTCTGTCTTGCTCACGGGTCGCTCCTGTTGAGCCCCATTGCGCGCACTGCAGCGGTGAAGCGCGCCCGGGCGGCACGCAGCCGCGAATACCCGGTGTTGATCGCAATAGAAAGCGCTTCGGCGGTCACTCTCATGGCATGTCCCTCGAGATCGTGCAGGACCAGAACGGCGCGTTGATCGAGCGAGAGCTGCCCCAAGGCGCGCTCCACGATGGCCACCGCATCGCGCGCGGCGAGCTCCGCGTGATGCGCGGTTTCACTTCTCGCGAACGATTCGAGGTCGGCCGCGTCGCCGGCCAGGATCACGCGGTGGCGTGCAAGGCGACGGTAGTCGGCCGCGACGCGGTGGGCGAATCCGAAGAGCCACGGACGCAGCGGCCGTGTGGCGTCGTAGGTGCTCAGGTTGCGGTGCACGAGCAAGAACACCTCATGGGTCACATCCTCGAGGTCTCGCTCGTGCACGCCGAGGCGCCGCAGCGAATTCCACACATACGCGAACTCGCGATCGAAAAGGGCGGCGAAATCCGCGGGGCTCGTGGAGTCGAGCTCCCTGCGAGCGGTGGCCGGCGGTGGACCCATCGTCGAGAGTATTGGGGTCTCGTGCGCACGATCGTCAGGGATCATCACCGAAGCGCAAAAAAGAGCCCGAGCCCGACGCCACCCGCGACCGGGGGGGACGTCCATGCCTCCGCGCCGTCCAGAATGAGCCGGGTGCGGGCAAGGGGGCAAAATCCGCTTGCGCGTTCAAGAGGAGGCTCCCGGCGATCGGCCACAGGGCAGCCACACGGGCGCCGACCGTCCCCACCCCCGTCACGGCGGTTCGCGGGGACGCCACCCCCTGACCTTCGGCATGGATTTCAGCCACCGATCCCGTGGCACAAAACGCAACGGGGCCCGCGTGAACGCACGGAGCAAACGCCACGCCCCAGGCCCACGCCCGCGCCTGTCCCGCCACCGCGGGGACAGCGCTTCCCACCGGAAGCTCCGCGCGCACGTCGGCCCCGATCGAGAATCGCCCGGACCGGACGCGGGCGAACGCAAACGGACCACCCGAAGGCTCCGGCAGCGACCCCAATGACACGAAGCCGCCGCCGCCAACATCCACCGTCAGCCCTTCGAAGCGGCGTCGCGGGGTCGGTGCCCTAGCCTCGGCTGGCCCGTCTGCCGCGCGAGGAGGCGCGGGCACCGCCTCGGTGGTTTCCAACGGCGGCGAAGCGGATGCATCGCTCGGCGCGTCTGTTCTCGTTTCGGCATGCGGCGCGAGGGTGGTCTCGGACGACTCCGCGCGAGCCGCCTGCATGGGATCGAGTGCAATGCTGACCGCCAAGGCGACCGCGGAAATGAGTTCGCCGCAGTTGCCGTGGTCGGCGACGAACTCCCGCGCGCCGCGCGACACGCCGCCATCGTCCAAGTAGATGCGAGCGCGCAGCTTCGTCTGGTCGTGCTCGATCGCGACGACGACTGTCGTTTTGGCGAACGCCACGAACGGGTCGTAGCCCAACAGCCGTGCAACCTCGGCGCGAAGCGTAGGTTCGTCCGGACATGGTTCAGCCTCGGCCGCGCGAGAATAAAGGAGGCGGCTCGATGTGGCCGCCAAAGCAGCGGACGGCGCGAGCTGAGCCCCAATGGACAACCATGCGCCGGCCACCACCGCGCGCGTATCGGGCATTCGCATGTGGGCTTCTCCGGTGCCCCGTCACAGCCTTCCGTGAACTATAGAGTGGAGTTCGTCACGATGTGTTGATGCGAAATCGGCACACCGCCCTAGCCTACCGGCTTCCTCGCAACGAGGATCTTCTATCGACACGGCGACTAAAAGGCGGCGCGCTGACGGGCGAAGGTGGCGCATCTCCGCGGTCTGAGCTGAGCTACGGTGCCAGGACGAATCAACGCGCCTGCGGAGAGAGCCCATGACCGGCACGACGACTTCGACGACCAAGCGAATGCCTGCCGCGTTCCTCGGACACGGCAGCCCGATGAACGCGCTCGAGTCGAACCGATACACGTCGGCGTGGCGCGCGTTCGGAGCCAGCGTTTCGCAACCCCGCGCGATCCTCGTCGTCTCCGCGCACTGGTACGTCGGCGTCACCGCGGTCACCGCCATGTCGCGCCCGCGGACGATCCACGACTTCTTCGGCTTTCCGCAGAAGCTCTTCGAGATCGAGTACCCGGCGCCGGGCGATACGAGCTTCGCCGAGGAGGTCGCCGAGATCGCAAAACCGACGCGCATCGGGCTCGACCACGACAGCTGGGGCCTCGATCACGGCACGTGGTCGGTGCTCGTGCACGCGTTTCCAAAGGCCGACGTGCCCGTCGTGCAGCTCGCGATCGACGCGCACAAGGACTTCGACTTCCACTTCGAGCTCGGCGCCCGGCTCGCGCCGCTTCGAGAGCGAGGAGTCCTCTTCCTTGCGAGCGGAAATGTGGTCCACAACCTTCGCGCGATCGACTGGTCGAAGAAGGAGCTCGGCTTCGACTGGGCGCACCGGTTCGACGAGGCGGCGCGGGCGACGATGACGGAGCATCCGAGCGACGCCGCGGCGCTTCGAGACCACGCGGACTACCGGCACGCGGCCCCCACGCCCGATCATTTCATCCCGCTCCTCCACCTCGCGGGGCTCGCCTCCGCCTCGAAGCAAGCCGCGCAGGTGCTCATCGACGGCTACGCTTTGGGATCGCTGTCGATGACGTCGTTCACGCTGGACGCGAAGTGCCCGACCGACGGCGGCGATCGACGGCCGGGAGCGAGCTTGCCCGACCCGCACGAAGTTCCGGCGGAGGACACGAACGTCTGACCGTTTTCGCGGTCCACCAATCTGATCGGCGTTGACGGATCGCGGGAACCCGTGAGTGGCTAGAGCACCGAACGGTTTGGCGGACCGAGGATTTGCTGCGAGTTTCGAGCAGCGCGAGGCGCGACGACGAGAACTACTGGAGTAATTTGAGGAGGAGCAACGAAGCGATGCGAAGAAAATCGCGGCAAAGCCGACGGGAGTCAAACCGTTCGGTGCTCTAGGCTGTCTCGACGACGATGAGTCCGAACTGGAGACGCGTCGCAGTTTTCTACGTCGTCACCTTCGCCGCGACGCACGCTCTGTCGCTGGGATATGTGTGGGCGGGCGGCTCTTGGGGAAGCCCGAACTCGTTCGCGGTCGCAAACGCTTTGATGCTTTGCCCCGGAGCCGTCGCGCTGACCCTGCAGCGGTTGGTATTCCGCGAACCCACCCTCGAGCCGTTTGGACTCCGCTTTCGCCCGAACCGGTGGTTTCTGTTTGGCTGGCTATTTCCGCCTCTCGTGATGGTTACCGCCTTGGCGTTTTCGCTTCTTCTTCCGGGCGCGGTGTTCGCTCCGGACATGACCGGGCTTCCAGTAGAAATGAGCGCGTTCAAGCAGCAGGTCGTCGGCACGGGCATCCCACCCCTCGCCGGCATGTTGCTGATCGGGCTCGCGCTGGGACCGACGCTCAACGCCGTTGGCGCGCTCGGTGAAGAGATCGGGTGGCGCGGATTCCTCTACAAGGAATTGGCGCCGCTCGGCTTCTGGCGGTGCTCGCTATTCACCGGTGGCCTGTGGGCGCTATGGCACGTCCCACTCCTTTTCGAGGGGTACGGCGACCGTGACCATCCCGTCGCCGGCGGGCTCGGCATGATTGCGTTCGCGCTCCTCTTGGCACCCATCCTTCAGCTTGTTCGGGCGCAATCCGGGTCCGTGGTCGCGTGCGCTATTTTGCACGGCACGATGGGCAGCACGCGTCTCGTCACCGTGGCATTCGTTCGCGATGGTGGCGCGTGGGCGAACGCTGGCATTCCGCTCGTGCTCCTCGCGACGAACGTCATCTTGTTCCTTCCTACAGAGCTCCTTCCACGCCGAAGCTTGGAAAAATGATTGGCGCCTGCGTTCGGGGAGTCAGCCCCGCGACCGGCGAGTAGCCGGCGCCAATCGGCTCGGCCTTGCCGAGCGCGTTGAAGCACTCGAAGGTCGCGCCGATCCACCGGCCGCCCG
>Ga0265316_10001899_pt1 | contig 21948 bp, 19 predicted proteins | sample 4522metaG_FD_202092 | JGI IMG/M metagenome (GOLD analysis project Ga0265316, IMG submission 202092) | Rhizosphere microbial communities from Carex aquatilis grown in University of Washington, Seatle, WA, United States - 4-5-22 metaG | ecosystem: Host-associated > Plants > Roots > Rhizosphere >... | reverse complement strand
GCACGTCTGGACTTTGCGGCGAGGAGGATCGTTTGGTTTTTGGCGGGCCGTCTGATAGTATGAGGACTTTCAGACGAAGGGAGACCCAACATGGCCGACCCCACCTCAAAGCTCGAGATGGAGCGCTCTGCCCTCTTGCAGAAGCTGGCCGCCACCGGAGACATGCGCCGAGGCTCTATCACCGAGTGTTACCGCCGTTGCGGTAAGGCTACTTGCGCCTGCTCGGCTGCCGACCATCCGGGGCACGGTCCCTATTACGCCTTCACAACCAAAGTGGACGGCAAGACCAAGACATTGCAACTCCGGCCTGGCCCTCTGCTCACAAAGATGGAGCGCGAGGTTGAGACATACCGGGACTTCCGGGGCACGTGCGACAAGTTGATCAAAGTCAACGAAGCCATCTGCGTCGCACGCCCGGTCGACGCGTCTGGACAGGAAAAAAAACGGCACTCACCGACGTCTTCCAACGCGAGATCGTTGCCGAGATCGAAGCTCTCGTAGGTCCCGATTCGGTCGATGACTGGGACATGGAAGCCATCGAGGTGGCTGCACGCCGGCAGGCTTTGCGTGTGGCGGCCCGGGCGATCCAGCAGCGCCTGAACGCTGACATATCCGACCACGTCGGTCCGACGGTGTTGTGCTCCTGCGGACAATCGGCTCGATATGCCGGGCGCCATGCCAAGACTTTCACCAGCGTGATCGGTCCACTGACACTTGTGCGCGCCTACTACCACTGTGAATCATGCAAGGCTGGATTCTGTCCGCGCGATCGCGCCCTTGGCCTGGAAGGCACGTCACTGTCGCCAGCGGTCACGCGCATGGTTGGGTTGGTCGGCTCCATGGTTAGCTTCGATGAGGGCCACGAACTCTTGCACGAACTTGGGGGCGTGGGTGTGTCGACCAAAAACGTCGAGCGCGCCGCCGAAGCACTCGGCCGCGAAATCGCCGACGACGAGCGGCGTGCAACTCCGTCGCTGCCGCCTGACGAACCGATCGCCCCGACACTGTACTTGGGAATGGACGGCACCGGCGTGCCGATGCGTGCCTCAGAAGTCGAGGGTCGCGCCGGCAAACAGCCCGACGGCACCGCCAAAACACGCGAGGTCAAGCTCGTCACCGTATGGAGTGCCGAGGGTCGTGACGAGGACGGCACGCCCGTGCGCGACCCGAACTCGGTCACGTATTCGGCCGCCATCGAAAGCGCGGCACAGGTCGACACTGACGACACACCCTCGGATTTTGCCGCCCGCGCGGTGCGCGAAGCGAAACGTCGTGGCTTCGACCGAGCCTCGCAACGGGTTGTGCTCGGCGACGGAGCGAAGTGGATCTGGAAGCTTGCCGACGAGTACTTCCCCGACGCTGTCCAGATCCTGGACCGTTTTCATGCCAAGCAACACCTGTCAGATGTTGGCAAATCCATCTACGGAGCGACTAGCGACCTAGCCAGAGAATGGGCACGCGAACGCCACGATCAACTGGACGCTGGCGAAATTGAGGCCCTGCTGCTCGCGCTGCGGACCCATGCCCAAGCCAACGAAGAGGCGCGCAAGTGCGTCGACTACATCGAGGACAACCGCCAGCGCATACGCTACCCGGAGTTTCGGGCCGCAGGGCTTTGCACTTCGACGGGTGTCGTCGAAGCCGGATGCAAGGTTGCCGTTGGCACTCGATGCAAGCGCACTGGCATGCACTGGACCGTCGCAGGCGTTGACGCCATCATTGCGCTGCGCTGTTGCAAGCTCAGCGGACGCTTCGAGGATTTCTGGGAACGGCGCTCAACATCTCGGGCCGCGTAGACCCACGATGGGGCAAAGACCGGCTCGACTTGCGGCCGCATTCCTCTGCGTCGACCTTCCATTGACCCCTGGCGGCCGCAAGTCGAGCCGTCCCCTTGTCTCACAACCCTGACGTGCGCCCATAGCCCTATGGACGCACGTAGCCCACTCCACACCGCTACGCCCCTTCCGCTCGCTTGAACGAAACCTAGCCGGATATGGTCGATGCCTTCGGCCGAAGCGGTATCACGTTCTCCGCCTCGGCCATTGCCAGAGAATCGCCCCACGCCTGCATTATCTGGCGGCGCTCTTCCACCAGCAATGCCTTGCTGCAGGTCGTGCCGGAACCCGGTGACGCTTCAGACGTTGAAACGCAAGTCGTCGCGGAAGGGTGCGGAAAACAAGGAGTTTCCGTCGGAGGGTGACTTGCGGAAGGCTACCGTACCCCCAGCCGTGCCCCCAGATCGCGGCGATGGGGTGCAGCTTTCCGAGGAGTCGGCCAGCGCTCGCTCTCGCAGCGCCGGGCTTGCCCGGCCAAACACCCCAAGCCCGTGGAGGTAGATCCGCGGCGAGGTATTCGAGACCGCGCTAGCCACGGAAGGATCGCAGGGTCGCAAGTTCTTGGTCTTGCTCGTCGGGAGTCTGCTGGAAGGCATTGACGCCAAACTCGCCCAGCCGATCCAAAAACTCCACGCGGGCGATCCCTGCCAGCTCAGCCGCAGCCCCGGAGGACAGCCGGCCCAGCTCGAAAAGCTTCATGGCAGCGGCAATGCGCAGGCTCGCCACGGCGCCGTCGCCCGTCTTGGCGTCCAGCGCGCGCATCGCCGCATCCGACAAATCGACCGTGATCGTCATGGTGGCCTTCTGGGTTCGGTATGCATCGAAACGTACGTGGTGGCGAAAGGAGCCGTGCTGCGGACATGTCCCGCCGGAAGGCAACGGGCTTCTGTCAGTGCGTGACTTCCGGAAGGGCAACGAGCGCCCAGCCGTCAACCTTCCCGAAACATGCCACCTGCGTTCTTCCGCAGATTTCCAATATAGCTTTCGAGCGCCTCCCGCGCATCTTTCTCCTGCGTCATCATTCCGTTGCTGAATACGATCCGCAGGGTTGTGTCCTGCTGAAGACCGGCAGTCAATCGCGGGGGTTCCCGCCAAGCTATTCCCGGTCCAAGGCCCGTCATGTTTCTGGCCGCTTGTCACGCTCTCTACCAATGGTCCAACAATGCGGGTCACCTACACATACTTGCTCTTCCCCTCGCCGAAGTACGATTCGTAGACGTGCTCGAAGACTTCCTCGACCGCCTTGTCGAAGGCGGCGTCGTCGAAGAGGGACTTGGGCAGGTCGTCGAGGGCGTCGCGGATGGCGACCCGGACGGCGGCGCGGGACTTCTGGCCTTTGCGCCAGTCGATGACCAGCTTGGGGGCGATCTGCTTGGGCAGCTTTGTCGCGATGGTCTTAAGCAGTTTGCTGTCTTTGGCGGTGGGCTTTCCGCCCCTGGCCAGCAGCAGGTCGTAGACGGGTAACTGCTCGACGGTGAGGCCCTCGGTGGATGCGCGTCCTTCCTCGGCTTCGACCTTCTTCATGAAGGCGAGTAGATCGCGGAAGAAGTCGGTCACGTTCAGCCGACCAGCGTTGTATTCGGCAATCATCTCCTCGAATCGTTCGCGCAGGGATACCCGCGTGGGGTTCAGGTGGACCAGACGGGCGACCCGGTCGCGGGTGGCGACGATCAGGGCCTCGGCGCTGGCGGCCTTGTGCTTGGACTTGTCGAAGAAGCGCTTGAGGGCGTCGAAGTCTATCTTGCCGAGGTCGATCCGGCTGGGCTCGCCCTGTTCGGGGCTGTCGCGCATGACGAATGCCTTGGCGGCCACAGATTCGTCGAGCAAGCGATCCACGGCCGACATGACCTGCGTGATGTCCACGGGCGCTTCCAGCCCGCGCAACCCGCGCGCGATGTCGGTCAGCGCGCCCCAGTCCGGGGACAAGTCCGCCTTGCGCACGTCCGTACCCACGGCGCGATACAGGCGATCCGCTTGCGCGGCCAGAAGGACAAACTGCCGCTTGATGTTCTCGGGATGCACCAGCTTGTCGATGGCATCCCTCAGCGCGGCCAGCCGCGCCAATCCGCCCAAGGGCGCAATCCCTGCCACATCGACGCCGCGCTCTTCTGCGCACTTCTTGGCTTCATCAATGGACAGGCGCAGGTCCTCGATTTGGACAGCCTTGCGCTGTACAGGGCGGTCTCCCTCGCGAACGTTACCTCGCGCATCGGTGCCGTAGATGGCCAGGGCCTTGTGGAGATTCCGGAACACGCCGACGTAGTCGACGATCAGACCGCTCACCTTGCCTTCGAGGACACGGTTAGCGCGCGCGATGGTCTGCATCAGCGTGTGGTTGCGCATGGGCTTGTCGAGGTAGATGGCCCCGCAGCACTCCACATCGAAGCCGGTCATCCACATGGCGCACACGAAGACGATGCGCAGAGGGTTCTTCTCGTCCTTGAAACTCGTGGCGAGATCCTCGTTCTTCATGCGCAGGCGGTGGGGCAGGATCTGAAGCTTCTTCTTGCGAAACTCGTCGACTTCGTTCTGTCCCGAGGACACCACCACCGCCATGTCGGTCTCGTCCATGAAGGCCAGGCGCTCGACCATATTGCTGTAGTCGGGGCCGTTCTTGGCACTGGCGCTGATTCGCTTCGATAGCGCCGTCCGTTCTATCGCCCACGCCGCTTTGACCTTGTCGTACATGCGCACGGCGGTCACTTTGTCGATGACCACCGTCATGGCCTTGGTGCCGCGGGGCAAACCCAGAAAGTGCTGAACCAGGTCGGCGGCGATGGTGTCAAGCCGCTCGTCGCGCGTGATCAGGTGGTACTGGCGGGCGAACTGGCGCTCGACCGCCTTCTGCTGGTCTTCGTCCAGCTCTGCCTCTTCTAGTAGCCGTGTCAGGTCGTCGTTGAAGTCCTCGTTTGCAAGCTGCAACTCCGGGATGCGCGCCTCGTAGTACAGGGGGACGGTCGCGTTGTCCTCGATGGCCTGGCGGAAGTTGTAGATGCTGATGTAATCACCGAAGACTTCTCTCGTACGCTGTTCTTCATCCAGCATCAGCGGCGTGCCCGTGAACCCGATGAAGGCGGCATTGGGCAAAGCGCTGCGCATGTTGAGCGCGAAGGTGTCGTACTGGCTGCGGTGGGCCTCGTCCGCGACGACGATGATGTCGCTACGCTCGGACAGCACCTCGTATTTCGCGCCCTTGACCTCAGTGCGGAATTTCTGGATCAGCGTGAAGACGTAGCGATGATCTTCGCGCAAGAGCTGCTTCAGGTGGCCGCAGTCCTGCGCGCGCACCCGCTCGGGCTCCTCGGTGACGGCCTTGCACGCCGCGAAGGTCTTGTAGATCTGGTCGTCCAGATCGTTCCGGTCGGTGATGATGACGAAGGTCCAGTTGCCCCGGATCTTGCGCAAGATCTTCTGCGACAGGAAGACCATCGAGAACGACTTGCCCGACCCCTGCGTATGCCAGAACACGCCCAGCGCCCGCCGGGCCGTCAGCTCCTTCGCGCTGGTGGCCGGGGTGCTCGACAACAGCTTGTACTTCTCGACCGCGCGGATGGCGTTGTTCACGCCAAGAAATTGGTGGTTCTGGCTGATGATCTTGCGCGTGGCGGACTTGCCGTCCGAGAACAGGGTGAAGTTCTCGACCAGGTCGAACAGCCGGTGCCGGTCGCACACGCCGCGCAGGATGGTCTCCAGGCTGACCGTCGGCTTCTCCTCTTCGCGCTCGATGCGCTTCCATTTCTTGAAATTCGCCCACTGGCCGGTGATGGTGCCAAGGCGGCTTTCCAGCCCGTTCGAGAAGATCACGGCGGCGTTGAACCAGAAGAGCTGGGGAATGGTGTCCAGGTAGTCGCGGAAGTTGTTGCGGAAACCTTCCTCGACGTTGTGATCGATGCCCTTCAGCTCGATGAAGACCAGGGGCAACCCATTCACGAACCCGACCAAGTCCGCCCGCCGCTGGTAGATCTGTCCCTGCACCCAGAACTGCTGGGCCACGAAGAAATCGTTCTGCTCGGGCTGGTCCCAATCGATGACCCGCACCGTGCGGTCTTCGTCGCCGTCTTCGTTGTCTTCACCTGGCGCACAAGGCACCCGGACCTTCACCCCATTCTGCACGAGTCCGTAGATCTCGCGGTTGGCGGTCACTAGGGTCAGGGCAGAGCGATCCCGAGTCAGCGCCTCGACGGCCTGGTCCACCCCGCTGGCAGGCAACCCCGGATTGAGCTTCACCAGCGCCGCCCGCAGGCGCCGCATGAGAACGACCTCGCCCTTGTGCTCGCGGCCGAGCGTGCCGCGCTCGCCGAAGGTCTCTTCCATGACGTTGGCGGCGGCCCATCCGAGCGAGCGGAACAGATCGATGGCCGCCTGTTCGACGTGTTCTTCCTGGACAGGCGGGGTCACTTGGTCACTGTCGGCATGGGCAGAGGCCTATGATGCCGCGGGTTCGAGCGGCAGGGAAGAAATCGAGATGAACGCAGTTGGTGATCACGTCCCCGGCGCGGGCTCGCCTTCTGGATCGAACGCGTACGAGATCCAATCTCGGTCGAACTTCTGGAAGTTTCCTTCAGACATTTCACCAATGCTGAAGTGGCGAGCCTGGACCGCGACCGCGTCGACCTCAACGCCGATCGCGCCCACCCAGCAAGCCTCGAATGCTTCCTCTACATCAGCCTGTTGACGTGGCCAATCCTCCCCCACGGATTTCGTCTTGATGACTATGCGGAACTCAAGATGGAATCGGGGCGTCTGATCCTGCCGCTCTGCAAACGCTACGAAAACCCCAAGGATTTTGTCAGCCTGGGCAGTCAGGAAGGCATCGACCTTGTGCTTCGCTTGGCCAGCGACTTGATCGAATTCGTCAGGGAAGGCTTGGCGCTGGTACCGCTTCGTGATCCAGGTGATCAGAACCCGCAGCGTCCGGTCGGTCGTCCGTTCGAGGTGGCCCACGACGCGCTGCTGGTCGGGAGGCGACTCGGCCAGCAGGAGACGGTCGATGGCGAAGCGCTCGTGGGCATGAGCGACCAGCCTGATTGTGCTGCGCCCAATCTCTCCCTCGAAGTGCAGGCGTCGGGAGTTCCTTCCGTGAGTCTCGCGCGAATCGGCCTTACTTCCCGCATAGGGTCTCGCCACCAGCACCTCAACATCTGGCTCGTTTGCTGGCGTAGGGTTACGCAAATCGCAGACGTGGCTGAGAACTATCAGCCAGTCATCGGGGCTGACCGCGATCCGCTGGGGCCACCGGCCATCCTTCTGGGCTGCCGCAACTGTGGTCGGCGGCAAGACCGATCCCTGGCGCCAGCCGTGCGCGCGTAGAGCCTCGATCCGCGCCCGCGCGTCGGTCACGCGTGGTCCCACTCCATCATGGTCAGGGTGCCTTCAAGTGTGGCCTGTGCCTCTTCGTCGCTGGTGGCCTGGTGTCCGGCGGCTTTCATGCGTTCTAGCCGTTCGGCTGCCTCATCCTCAATGGCTCTATTGAGCCGGCGGGCAGTAGCAAGTGCGGAAGAGATCTCCGGGGAATCGAGGTCACCCTTCAGCAAGGTCACCAACGGCTGGGCTCCGGGCTCAAGTGGTTCCGTCAGAAGATGGCTGCGCAGCGGTTGCCGGCTGCTGATTCCAACGCTGTCGAGGACTTTGAGCAGGTCGCGTAGGCGTTCACCCTTGTCAGGGCGCTCGACCTTGTCGGCGATCCATTCGTAGAGATGTGGGCGTTGGATGCCCAGGATTTCCGCCATCTGACTCTTGGTGATTCCGAGTGCGGCGAGGGCTTCGCGGGTTTGGACACCAATGCTCGCGGTGAGGTGGCGTTGATGAACCTGGTTTGCCCTGGCTGTACCGCCAGCATCCCGTCGTGCGCCGACCTCCGAGACTCTTGGGAAGTTCAGATTCGTGCTGGATCCGTCCCAATGCCGGGCGGTATCGGAGAATCCGCCGCTCATACCAATACACGTCGAAAAAACAGCAGCGGCGGCAAATCCGGCCACCACGGTCCCGAGCCCACCCGACGTACTCTGCGGCGGTCGTTCGGTGTTGGTGAGAAGTCCAGCGGGCTTCACGGGAAAGGTGATTGTTTCCGCTGGTTGATCACCGACCGGAGATTCGATGCAAATGCAGCTAGTAGGCGATCCGCTAGTAGTTCTGGAGGGCAGAAAACCCGCTGCGATCACCTCCGGGGGATATTGCTCAAGTCTTGCAAACTGGGTCATTTCCACTCCTCGATCGCCGATTCGGTCACGAAGCTTCGGAACACGTCATAGGCAACGTCTTTCAGATCCCACAGAAGCTGCTGAATCGTCCCAGGTTGGTACTCGACGAAGTCTTTCGTCCATTCCTTGAAGTGGTCAATATCGACGAGAGTGATAATTGTTCCGCTTGCGGGCGCATGCTTCTGCAAAGCGAGATTCTGCTGTCCCATCTCGATTGGCACCAGCGAGCATTCCGAATTCTGGGTCATGCGAGCCAGAAGCCGGCCATGAGATGTTTCGGCGAAGACGTGATACGTGGCGAGAGGGCCGGTGAGCGATGGCAGCTGGATGCCGTGCAAACTGGGGTTGAGGTAGGTGCGCCAGGTCTTGCCCTTGGAGGGGACGATCGCATTCACATAGCGCAGACCGACCCGAGTGATAAGGACATCGGCACCGGCGCCAGCCAGCGCGTCCATCATCCGGATGACCTCTGGGACGAAGTCCTCGAAGGTCGTGTAGGCGGTGGTCTGAAAAGCAGCGAACTGTTCAGTGAGGATTACACTTCGGGTCTTCTCCACATTCAAGAACTCCCAACGATCGAAAGGCCTGGTCGTCGGTCCTTGCGGTCCGAAAACGATCTCTTGAACCTGACCGCTCATGTCGAGGCGATAGGCGTCCTTGCGCAAAGCGACCTGAACCTTCGTAACGTAGGTCGTCATGTCGCGGATAGTCGAGAAGCGGATCTGACACAATGCCTGCGTGATCGGATGGTTGGCGAGTTTCTTGCGATTGGCGGTGGGGGTCATGTTTGGTTTAACCTTACAAACGACCTTACACCCGACCTGACACCCGCGCTAGCGCAATTCCACGGCGGCCTATTCGACGCGCAGGGAAGAAACGTCGATCGCGCCGGAGATCAGGCGCGGAAGGAGAAGATCACGAGTGGCACGAAGAAATTCGTTCTTCCTGGCCAACGTGACCGCGAGCATTCGCATGTCGTGGACTGTTTCGCCGAACCGTCGTTGAAGCTTCTCGGTGGGCAAGAGCAGAGGCGTGGCGCCGATCCTCGCTCGCGCAAGTTCAGTCTGGCCGGTTGCTCCTGCACCTTGCGCCTCAAAATGAGCCTCCAGCGCCAACAACGACAATCCGAAGTAGTCGGGGTCAACTTCGGGCCGAGGTCGCACAATTGAAACGTGGGTATCGACTGCGACGCCATCAGTATCTTCTAGAACCTGTGCAACTCGCCCAAGGGTTCCCACACCCGTGGAGTTGATCAACACATCGTTTCGACGAACGTATTTGTCGGGTGGCACTTTGGTTTGGTGCCGACGTGCAGGCGCAAGCGAGAGATGCTGATCGCGTACGCACTTTTGGTTGATGACCAACTCCAATCCGTCGTCGGCATATTTCGGTGCCACCCCACGGTTGATGTAGACACTGGCTTCATCAAGCGACGTGAGTCTCCAGCCATCCGGTATCTTGCCTACCCTGGAGCCTACACACTTGGTCTTCTCGTGGCCGGGGAAGCGGAAGTTCACGAACCACTCGCGGTAGAGCGAGCGAGCCATTTCCTCCAAGATCTTGATCCGCTTCGTGTTGTTCTCGATGAGGTCGTCGTAGGCGGACAGAAGGCCGACGATGCTCCGTTGGATCGCCTCGGGTGGCACAGCAATCCTAAGCTCCTCAAAACGTGACTTGTTGAGAATCGGGGTTCTCACCCCGACTGAGCCAAGGTTCTTGAGTTCAGCCTGACGAGTACACAGGTGGTAGTAGAGAAACTCAGGGAGCACCTCCCCTGTCGGAACAACCGTGTTGAGTTGCTGATTCGTAAAAGACGGTCGAGTGACCAAGACGGCCTTGCCCATCTGCCAGCCGATACAGGAGACAGCAACGCTTCCCTCGGGAACCTGGGATGAGTTGACCAGGTTTGCCCCCTTCTCGGAAAGGCCACGCTCAGTTCGATCCAGCACGCGACGGCCGTCCATGTCCGTGGGCGTGATAAATGGATAGGCGTCGCCAAACACATCGCCCGCTGCCGTCGGGGGAGTTCTGCCAGTGACGACGCGACCAAGTTCGCCAATTCGACGAGTCTTCCATCCTCGAACTGTGATCACCGTCCCATCTCCAAGAGTTCGGCAGCGTTCCGTGAGATCCGTTCTTCCAACTCCCGCGCCTCCGCGTTCAGCGTTTCAAGCTCCTCATTCAACTCCCCAAGCCTCTCCTTGAAATCGATGCCATCGTCCTCGCGCTCGGTCACGCCCACGTAGCGGCCAGGATTCAAACTCCAGCCCTGCGCTTCGATCTGTTTGAGCGTGGCGGCCTTGCATAGTCCGGCCACGTCGGCGTACTTGCCCTTGGGAAAATGCTGTTTGGTCAGCTTGGCGCTGCCGTGCCGGTTCTCCGGATCTTCCCCGCGGAACAGGCGCACGATGTTGCCGAGGAACTCGACCTGCTCCGGGGTCATCTCGCGGTGGGCGCGGTCCACCTGAACAAACTGCTGGCGGGCGTCGATGAACAACACCTTGTCCTTGCGGTCCCCGCTGGCCTTGCCCCGGTCGAGGAACCAGAGCGTCGCGGGCAAGGTCACGGTGTAGAACAGGTTGGTGGTCAGACTGACAATCACGTCCACTGCGCAGGCGGCGAGCAGCTTCTTGCGCATCTCCAGTTCGGTGCCGCGCGCGTCGGCCGCGCTGTTGGCCATGACGAACCCGGCCCGGCCCTTGGACGAAAGTGCGCTGTAGAAGAGCGAGATCCACAGGTAGTTGGCGTTGTCCACCGAGGGCATGCCGAAGGGGTAGCGCTTCTTGTCGTCCTTGATGCGATCCTTGTCGACGGCGTTCTGGTTGAAGGGCGGATTGGCCATCACGAAGTCGAACTTGCCCGTGGCCTGGTGGGGATCTTCGTAGTAGCTGTTGGCCTCTTTGATGTCGCCCGACAGGCCGTGAACGGCCAGGTTGATCTTGGCCAGGCGAAGGGTGTCGTCCATCTTCTCGACGCCGCAGACCGAGATCTCGTCGGTGGGGCGCTTCTTGTGCTCGGCCACGAAGTTCGCGCTTTGCACGAACATGCCGCCCGACCCGCAGGCCGGGTCGTAGATGCGGCCGTGGAAGGGCTCGATGATCTCGACGATGAGGCGCACCACCGAGTAGGGCGTGAAGAACTCGCCGCCCTTCTGCAAGGTCTGCGGGGCGAAGTTGCCCAGGAAGTATTCGTAGATGCGGCCGAAGACATCGCCCTGCACGTCCTTGGGGATGGTGCCGAAGGTCTTGAGCAACTCCTTGAGCGTGCGCGTCTCGAAGCGGCCGTAGGTTCTGGGCAGGGCGGCCTTGAGGTCGTCGTTGTGCTCCTCGATGGCCTTCATGGCCGCGTTGACCGCCTTGCCGATGTCCGCGCCCTCGGGCAACTGCAAGAGGGTGTCGTAGCGGGCCTCGGGCGGCACGTACACCACATGCAGCGCGTGGTATTCGTCCTTGTCGATACCGCCGCGCCGCTTGCGCTTCTGCTCCAGCTCCTTCGTCGCCTCGGCAAACCGCTGGTCCGCATAGCGCAAGAAGATCAGCGCCAGCACCGGCGTGGCGTACTCGCTGGGCTTGAGGCTGGTGTTCGTCCAAAGCTGGTCGGCCGCGTCCCAAAGGCGCTTCTCGAATTCAGGGGGGAGAGGCATGTGCGGGGGACTCTACACCGGGTCACGCCGAAGATGGTCACCCAGCGTACAATGGTGGGTGAGGGGTGCTAGGTCGCGCATGGCGGCCTCAAGCGCGGCCTTCCCGCGCAACTTGCCCGGACCGGCCTTCTGAATCGCCGAGACCGGCACGGCGCGGGTTCTCTCGCGCTGGCAGTAGTCGATCAACCCTGACCGAACTGGTTCCAGACTTTTCAGTCGGGCTTGGTCAAGGACACCTCCTTCTAGGCCGCTTCGCCCTTCCCCCACGCCAAGGTGACCTTCAGGCTGTTGAGGTGGTGGAATGGAAGCAGCTTGTCGTGCTGTAGCCTCCCGACAACGATCCCCGGTGCGATTCCAATTTTTGAAGCGAAGGCGCTTACCCCTGCGGCCGATATGGCTTTTCCAGAAGCACGGACAAATTCGTCTAGTTCGTTCTGGGGGATGAGACGGTTGCCAGCAAGGCGGTTGGCCTCAACCTCATCGGGGTCCAATTCTATCCCAGCCTTCTCCTCGACGAAGGTCTTGGTTTTCCCGTGCCGAAGGATGTGCTCCGCCTCATGAAAAAATGTGAACACGAGCTGGTCATAGGTCTTGCGTAGCAGACTCAACTGGAGGAGGGCCTTGTTCGGGGAAAGCCAACGGGTGGCCCCGTGAGCCCCACTGCCGGGCAGTTCGGGGACGAAAACAACGGCCACCCCGACCTTTGCGCATTCTGTGATGAGCCGCTTCTGAAGTTCTCCAGGGGGGTGTTCGGTCCAAGCTCTCGCGCGATTCAGCACATCCTCGAAACCCTCTCGACTGAATGGTGCGCAAACGGCACTTTGTGCCTGGACCAAGCCCTGCCGTAGCCAGGCCATAAGCGCCTCCGAATGGCTTGATTCGCCTTTCCTGAATCTAACGCCAGCGAAAGCCGCCTGGAGCTGCTCGGGCTTGGCTATGCCAAAGTAGCGAAGCAGTTCCCGAACCCGGTCTAGCCTGTCCGGGCACGAAGGCATCCAGCCGAACGTCACCATCTTTGCGACCGGGAAACGGCGTGCCCACTCGTAGTGTGCCGCGAGTGCTGAGTCGTCGTTGCGCCTGGCAACATCTTCGCGGTAGAGACGCTCTCGATTGATCCAAAAAGATGCAGGAACGCCCAGCACCTTTTCGAGTTGCAGCGCTGTTTCCGCGGTGATGGCGGCTTTCCCCTTGATGATCTCGTTGATGGTCTTCTTGGGACGTCCCATTCGGCTGGCCAGTTCGGCCTGCGACATCCCCAGTGCCTCGATGGTCTCCTCCAGCGTGGCACCCGGCGGCGACACGTGGTCCGGCACGTATTGGTTTCGGTTCGTCTCAGTCATGGTAGTCAACCACCTCCAGTATTCTGATTGTTCTGACGTTCGCCCAGTCCAGCCCGCCCTCTTGCGTCCTGGGCACAGGTTCATCGGCTGGCTCGAACACGATCCTCCTTGGATGCTTCACGTCCACCGCCAGTTGGCCCTTTCGATCCCCCTCTAGCTCGTGACAGCGCATCTGGGGGATCGTCCGCACAACCGCCAGATTGTCGGCTGCACGGAGGTCGTCAAGGCGACGGCCAATCCGATCGCCGCAGTCTGCGCCGTAGGCCTTCCTAAGCTCTTTTGTGGAGTTCAGGGTCTTCTCCAACTTGGTAGACGTGAATAGTATGTCCACAGAGGCTCGCTAATACAAGCGGCATTTACCCTTGGGGTTAATGTAGTGTCAAGAACAAGCTTCGCGTCCGCGCGGCAGAATTACGCGCTTCCGGGGCTGGGGACCTTCGAGCACAGGGCACCACGTACTCCGCCTCGGCCATTGCCAGAGAATCGCCCCACGCCTGCATTATCTGGCGGCGCTCTTCCACCAGCAATGCCTTGCTGCAGGCCGTGCCGGAACCCGGTGACGCTTCAGACGTTGAAACGGAAGTTGATCACGTCGCCGTCGGCAACGATGTACTCTTTGCCTTCCAGGCGCAGCTTGGCGGCTTCGCGGCACTTGGCTTCGCTGCCGAGTTTGACTAGGTCGTCCCAGCGCATGACCTCGGCGCGGATGAAGCCGCGTTCGATGTCGGAGTGGATCTTGCCGGCGGCCTTTTGGGCGGTGGTGCCGGCGCGGATGGGCCAGGCTCGGCACTCGTCTTCGCCCGCGGTCAGCAGCGAGATCAGATCGATGAGCGCGTAGGCGGCGCGTATGAAGCGGCCGGCGGCGGGCTCGGTCAGGCCGAGGGAGGTCACGAAATCCTTCTGCTCTTCGGGCGACATCTGCGCGATGTCCATTTCCACGGCGCCGGCTAGTACCACCAGACCCAGGCCGGACTCGCGCGCGTGCGCTTCCAGATCGGCAGGCGCGGGCTTGGACACCTCGGCCTCGGACACGTTGAGCACCAGCAGCAGCGGCTTCAGTGTCAAGAATCGGAAACCTGACATGGCGACCAGATCGTTCGGATCCAAGCCCTGCATCCGTCGCAGTGGCAAACCGTTGTCGAGCTGGGCTTTCAGTTTCTCCAGCAGGGCCTGCTCGCTCGCCTTGCCCTTTTCCTTCTTCACGCGCTCAAGCCGCTTCTCGATGAGGATGAGGTCGGACAGATTCATCTCGATCTCGAAGTCCTTGGCCTCGCTGAGCGGACTCGGCGCCTCGCCGGTGGGGCCGGCAAATCCGCGCACCACATGGCAAAGGGCGTCCATCTCGCGCATGGCGGCCAGGGTCTTTTCATCCAGCCCCTGGCCTTCGGTCCCGGCCGGCGCCGCCGCCACGTCGGAAAAGGCAATCTCGGCGTAGGTGGTCTTCTTGGTCTTGTACATGGCCGACAGCGCAGCCACGCGCGCGTCGGGCACCTTGACCGCACCCAGGTTGGTTTTGCCGCGGGCGGCGCCGTAGCCGGTCTCGGCTGACAGCCCTGTTAGGGCGTTGAATACGGTTGTCTTTCCACTGCCGGGAAATCCGACCAGGCCGATTTTCATGCGGGCGTCCTAGCGCGCCTTTTCTCGGGCGGCCAATGGAAAGCCGCGATCCCAGCCCAAATACATGGCGAGAATCTGACGCGGCTGTGTTGGCAATTTCTGCTATGAGACTGCCCGTGATTCAGGCACTCATCTTCGATTGCGACGGAACCCTGGCCGACACCATGCCCGCCCACTACGAGGCGTGGCAGGAGATCTTGCGGCCGCTTGGCATCGCTTTTCCCGTGGATCGCTTTTATGCCATGGGCGGCATGCCCACGGACCGCATTGTCGTCGAACTGTGCGGCGAGGCGGCCAAGGCAATGGATGTGGACAAGCTGGTGCGCGACAAGGCGGCCGCTTTCGAGCACAAGATCGGTGCGGTCCAGCCCATCGTGAAAGTCGTCGAGGTGGCGCGCGCCAATTGGGGCAAGACGCCCATGGCCGTGGCCTCGGGCGGCCAGCGCCGTACCGTTGAGCTGACCCTAGCCCAGATCGGTGTGCGCGACTGGTTCCCCGTGGTGGTCACCGCCGAAGACACCCGCCGGCACAAACCCGACCCCGACGTGTTTCTAGAGGCCGCGCGCCGACTGGGCGTCGACCCCGCCGTCTGCACAGTCTACGAAGACACCGACCTGGGCCTGGAAGCCGCACGCCGCGCTGGCATGCGCGGCGTCGACGTGCGGCGGATGTAGGCGAAAGCCCCGACCGTAGACCGGAGGCGCTACTTCGCTGCCGCGGCGATATCCCGCGCGGCGTTGGCCACGCCCGCACGCGCGGACATGTAGCCGTTGACGGTCAGGAGGAAGCCCTCGAGATCTTCCCGCTTCTTGCCTTTGCGCGACCGCTTGCCACAGCTTTCCCAGGCCTGGAGCTGGCGCGCTTCCTCCTCGAAGAATGACTTGCGGCTGGCCTTCCAGGTGGGGACCGACTTCAGGTCAACCTTGGCGTCCTTGTCCACGTTGCTGACCAGAGGGCCGCATTCGGAGCGGACCCTGTCCATGAAGACCACCGGGTCCTTCTTGAAGCACTGGTCGGCCAAAAACTCGAGCAGAGCCTGGGCGTCCTTCATCTTGGACAGGCCGGGCACCGCGCAGTAGAGGAACTTCTCAAAGGCCGCCGCCTCGGCCGTGGGGTCCGGGGTCGAGTGCCAGGCGTTTCCCATCTCCTGGATCAGCTGGTCAACGTCCTTGACCGTGCCGCGCTTCTTGATGTTCTCGGCGTAGTCCTCCAGGCCCGCCTGCAGCTTGGGCAGGGTCTCGCGATACTTGTCGATGGGTCCCTGCAGCTCGGCCGGGGCGTCACGCAACCCGCCGAAGGCCTGGCGCGCGCGCTCGATCTTGGGCACGCACTCGCTGGTCAGATAGTCAGCGAAGGTCTTCTGCTGGGTGTAGTAGGCTTGCTCGATCCTTTGCTGGAACTGCTCGGCCTTGGTGAACATGCCGACATCGACCTCGCTCGCCATCACGCAGTTCCAGAACGAGCCGGTTTCGCGCTTTTCCATCTCGGCCCAGGACTCGAAGGTGCGCAGCTTTTCCTGGGCCGCGCCCTTGCGGGTGCGCTCTTTGATTTGCAAGAAAGCCATCGCGCCCACCACGACCACGACCGCCGCCACCAGGATCATCCGGTTGCGCTTGCGGGCCGCCTCACGCACGGCCATCAGGCGTGCATATTCATCCGCCGCGCCGTCGATGGCGGGCGATCCGGCCGGGGCCGCGGCGGCGGGCAAGGGAGCGCCGCACTTCGAGCAGATAGTGGAATTAGGGAAATTCTGGTGCCCGCATTTTGCACACGAAACCATCGTGCTCTCCTTTGTGATTTGGGGGAACGGCGCGCCTAGCGTCGCTGGGTCAGCCCTTTTTACCAGATTGCTTTGAAAAAACGGCCCACGATTTTAGGTAGTCGAGCGCGACCTGCAGTTGGTGGTCGGCCAGGCGTTTGTTCTCCACGGCTTTTTCGCCCTGCTCGTTGCGCAGGTGACGTTCCATGTTGCGTTCGCGGACGATTTCGGTGTCGCCCCCATCCGGCGCCGGAGCCGTGGCTTCCACGACGACGTTGGGGGTGATGCCCTGGCTCTGGATGGAACGGCCGCTTGGCGTGTAGTAGCGCGAAACAGTGAGTTTGAGCCCGCAGGGCTTGGGTCCGCAGCCGTCGATGGTCATCACCGTCTGCACCGATCCCTTGCCAAAGGTCTGGGTGCCGATGACCACCGCGCGCTGGTGATCCTGCAGGGCGCCGGCCACGATTTCGGCCGCCGACGCGGTCGCGCCGTCGACCAGGACGACCATGGGGAAGCCCAGCCAGGTGCCGCGCGAGTGCGCCATCTGCCGGTCCATTTCTTTGCCGCCCTTGCCCACGGTGCGCACGATGAGTCCCTCGGACACGAACCGGTCAGCCACCTTGACGCCCTGATCTAGAAGTCCTCCCGGGTTGTGGCGCAGATCCATAATCAGGCCTTTGATCCCGCCCACAGACGCACTGCGCGTCTGGATGTCCTGCAGTCCCTCAAGCACCTTGGCATCTGTGATGGCGGAAAAGAGGCGGAGCTTGATGTAGCCGTAGCCCTCGTCGACCATGCGCCATTCGACGGCCTTGACCTCGAATTTTTCGCGCCGGATTTTGAAGGTGATTTCGCGTCCGCGGCGGCTGATGGTCAGAACGACCTCGCTGCCCGCCGGGCCTTGGATGCGCGCCACCGCGTCGTTCCAGTCGAGCGGGCCGGCCTCCACGCCGTCGATGCGATCGATGATGTCACCCGGCTCGATGCCGGCGCGGAAGGCGGGCGAGCCCTCGATGGGCGACACCACCACGAAGCCGCGTTTGCGCTTTTCCAGGTCGACGCCGATGCCCGTGATTTCCGAGTCGCCTTCAGTTTCCTTCTTCAGGCGGTCGTATTCCTCGGGATCCATGAAGCGCGAGTGGGGATCCAGGGCTTCGGTGAGGCCGCGCGCGGCGCCGTACATCAGATCGGTCTCGGGGATGTCCTCGACATAGGTGTTTTCAATGTAGGAGAGCACCTTGGTGAAGACGCTCAGCTTGTGGTACGGGTCGAACCGCCCCGCGCGGCTGGGGCGACTGGCCACCATGCCGCCGGCAAAGGCACACAGCCCCGCCAGGGCAACAAGCAGAATTCGGGATCGGAGAAGCATTGGGCGCCGCATGGCCCGGCATTATGGCACGACTGAGGGGAAGTCAGCGCAGCCGCAGATTCATGAGGCTCGAGGCGGCCCGCAGCTGTCTCCTCAACCCCGACCAGGACGAGGTGCTCAGGTCGCCGCATCCCGAGACACCCCGGCGACCGACCGATGGAGAGGCGTCCGCCTGGCGGCGACCCCGGGGCTCAGTTCAACTTGCGTTTGCGGGAAGTGCCACGGGCAGGTCCGCCTCAGCTCCAGATGGACCCTCCCAGCTTCTCGTGCGATCATCCATTCCAGCAAACGCCATTTAGTTGGCCGGACGGGAGGCAAGGGTGACCCAGGTATCCCTATCAAAGTACCCAACCAGAGTGTTCGAGGCTTGCGATGCGGCGATGAAGGCCGGCGAGCTCAAAGCCGATCCCCCGCAAATCATCTTTCACCTTACTGACGCCGAGGCGCTGTCGAAAATACTCACCACGCGGTCTCTCTGGGCTTCCCTGGCTACGACCCTGAACGATTCTCTCGAAGTTCGTCACGCCATCAACGTAGCCGTGCGATTGCTCGAAGATCGAATGAGGACTCGTCTGGCCATCTACGATTCCGCACTCCACCAGTTCCTTCTTGCTCGGAGGTCAAGCCATGTGGCGCCTGCCGTTCGCTCAGGGCCGCCCAACCAATAGACGTTTGGTCGGGCATCGCCATCAATCGGGGATTTATGGCCACAGTCGGGACCTCTTGCAGATGCACAGGCGGTTTCATGACTGGTTGAGAGGCGGCGCCCGAGCGCGCTGGTTATTCGAGTTTTTGCGCCAGGTTCCTTTCTGCTTCACCTTTCACGGAGATAGGTCCATGTCCACGCTCAGTCTCAGACTTCCGGTATCGCTTCATCGCAAACTGTCCGATCTTGCGGCGAACGAAGGCGTTTCGTTGAACCAGTTGATCAGTTCGGCTGCTGCCGAGAAGGTAGCTGCGTTGATGACCCAAGAGTACTTGTTGGATCGAGCCAGCCGCGCATCGCGGGATAAGTTCGACGCTGTACTAGCGCGGGTTCCGAAGGTGCCGCCGGTTGCAGGTGACGAGATTCCGCCAGCGTACTCGAAACGCCCACACAGGAAGGTCGCCTAGCCAATAGGCGTTTGGTCCGGCCGCAGGAATAGAAATCCCGTGTCGGGCGGAAGTTGGCGCGGCGTCTGCGCACCCAGCTGGGCTCACGGCGAATCAGCGTTGTCTTCGTCCTCCTTCTCGGGTTTCTTGATGGCGTCGCAGCTCAGGTGATCCAAGAGCTGGCAGCCGTTGTGGAAGCGCTCCTGCGCCGCGGCTGGTTCTGGCGGGATCCCAATTCCGTTCTGCAAGAGCACACCGGCCAGGCGGCAGCTTTCGGCGGAACCCTGGTTGCAATCACGGTCGAGCTCGGCACGTACCGCCCGGGCGCGCTGAGCGAAGGAGCGGCTGCGTTGGCCTCGCAGCGATTTGAAGTTTGTGCACGACTGCTCGTCCCCCACAACGCATGCCAGACGGTAGATGATCGCTGCCTGAACCAGATCGGCCGGGGCGGCTTCAAAAGTAAAGGCCCAGCTTGAGCAGCCGCGAGCCACCCCCGAGGCGCAGGCTAGGCGGTAGATCTCCCGTGCCTTTGCCATGTCGCGTTTGACTCCCAAACCCTGCTCGTACATGAAGCCGAGATTGTTGCAGGCATTGGCATAGTCCGCGTGACAGGCGAAATCGTAGAGTTCGGCGGCGCGGGTGTCGTTCTTGACCACGCCATTGCCCATCTGATAGTCCACGGCGAGGTAGTAGCAGCTCTCGGCATGTTTGAGCTCGCAGCCACGCGTGTGGTATTCGGCGGCCTTGATTGGATCCCTGGCGATACCCGCTGCTGCGCCTCGACCGCTGACGTAGAGAGCGGCCAGGTTCCGGCAGCCCCGTCCGTTTTTGGCGTCGCACGCGCGCTGGTAGAGTTCGGCCGCGCGCGCGCGGTCCACGGCCACGCCCCCCTCGCCGGTGTCGTACACGAGCCCAAGGCTATTGCACCCGGCTGCATCCCCGTCGCTGCAGGAGCGCTCGAACCGTTCGGGGCCTTGGGGCGGCGCTGCCGGCACGCTGGTCAAGGGGCGTATCGCCGGGGGCGGAACAATGTAAACGTAGACGATGGGCCGCGAACACCCGGCGGAAAGCGCCAGAGCGAAGCCGAGACCAACGCGATTAAGGCGAGCCATCTTGCGCCTCGCCGATGGTCTCGAGAGCGTCACAGCTCACTTGATCCAAAAGCCGGCAGCCATCCTGGAAGCGGCCTCGCGCCGCGTGCTGTTCCGCTGCGATGCCAATTCCACTCTGCAGCAGAACGCCTGCCAGGCGGCAGCTTTCGGCGGAACCCTTGGCGCAGGCAGCGTCGAGATCGGCCCGCACAACCCGGGCGCGGGCGGCGAAGGCGTGGCTGCGAAGGCCCGGCACTCCCCCGAGATCTAGGCACCCCGAGGCGTCTCCCAGCAGGCATCCCAAGCGGTAAAGAATGGCGGCGCGAACCAGATCGGCCGAGCCCGCTTGAAAGAGGTGGCCCCAATTCGAGCAACCGCGGCCCACCGCCCCGATGCAGGCTTGGCGGTAGAGATCCCGTGCCTTGTCGAGGTTGCGTTCGACCCCCAAGCCGGAGAAATACATGAAGCCGAGATTGTTGCAGGCTTCCGGGTAGTCGCCCCGACAGGCGATATCGTAAAACTGGACGGCGCGGGCTTCATCCTTGGCCACCCCGTCGCCCATCTGATAGTCGACGCCCAGGTCGAAGCAGCTCAGGCCATGCTTGAATTCGCAGCCGCGCGAGGCGTACTCGAAAGCCTTTGCGCGATCCTTCGCGAGGCCCGCGTTTGCGCCGCGGCCACTGTGGTAGAGACTGGCCAAGTTTCCGCAACCGGCCCCATTCTTGCCGTCGCACGCGCGCTGGTAGAGTTCGGCCGCGCGCCCGCGATCCTCGGACACGCCGCCTTCGCCGTAGTCGTACATATATCCGAGGCTATTGCACCCGCGCGAATCTCCAGTGCTGCAGGAGTGCTCAAGCGGATCCAGGTGTTTGGGCAGCGGGGCCGGCACGCTGCCGTTGGGGTGTGTCGCCTGGGACGGAAGAACATAGACGTAGACGATTGGCGGCGCACAACTAGCAAACAGCGCCAAGGCGAGCGGAACAAGCCCCCGTCGGTTCATTCACGCGAGAATACAGGGACCGCGCGCGAAAAGCACCCACCCAAGGTTGACCAGCTGGAGACGCGAGAATAGCCTTGGCGAATGCGCGCAAAGACCCCTTTGGTGGTGGGCATCGCCCTGGTGTTGGCTGCCGGGGCAGGCGTCGCCGTGAGCCAGCGGAAAGGATGGGTGCACTTCATGGAACCGCGTTCGGGATTTTGGGGGATGCTGGCGACACTTGAAGACGATTTGCCTCTCACCGAAGCGAAACTCCGGAAGCACCTGCATGCAACATTCAAAGCCGAACCGCGAGGCAACGGAGGCGAGGGCTACATTTCCACTGCCATCCAGCCCGACGCGAATCCGTTGTTGGTAAAGAGAATCTGGTTCTATCCCGGGATTGCGAAGGCCGGGGGACGACTCATCATCGCATTCGAGAAGGCGACAGTCCCGGTCGATGAGGTGGCGAAGCGCTTTCCGGGTGGTAGCTGGGCCCCGCCGGCCCCACCTGGGTATGGCCCGGCGGATGCGGGCGCCAGCTACTTCGTTGATCGTCCCTGGGGACGATTCTCCTTCTCTTCTGACTCCGTCGGCGTTCGCAGCGTGACCTTCGAATTTGGGATCTACGGTTCGCCGGGTGTATGAGGCGGCTTCGGAGCAAAAAGGAGAAGCCATGAAACTTGCCACTATTCAGAAGCTGGGCGGATTTGCCCTTATCGCCGGAGCCGTTCTGTTTGCCACGTATTCTGTGCTTTTCTTGTCTCTGTTCCCGGCCAGCGAGATCCAGAAGGACTTCTCCCGTGTCATTTTGAGCCCTCCGTGGATCGGAGTTGCCACAATCGCCTTTGCCGGGGTGGTCTTGATGGTTTTCGGATTTGCCGCCGTGTACTCACGATTGCACCAGGGCGCTGGGGCACTGGGGCTGGTGGGGTTCGTCTTCATCGAGGTCGCCTACCTGCTGCAAGCCTGCAAGGTCACCTGGGAGATCTTCCTCTACCCGATCATCGCGGGGAACCCGTCTTC
>Ga0265316_10001897_pt1 | contig 21968 bp, 17 predicted proteins | sample 4522metaG_FD_202092 | JGI IMG/M metagenome (GOLD analysis project Ga0265316, IMG submission 202092) | Rhizosphere microbial communities from Carex aquatilis grown in University of Washington, Seatle, WA, United States - 4-5-22 metaG | ecosystem: Host-associated > Plants > Roots > Rhizosphere >... | reverse complement strand
ACTCGACGTATTTGACCGACGAGCAACGAAGGGATGCGACGCAAATCCGCGATTTCACGACGGGAGGCAAACCGTTCGGTGCTCTAGAGTTCAATTCGTTCCGCCTGCTCCGCGATGTCGGCGGCTTCCTTGGCGACATCCAGCGTCGCTTCTGCGCGTTCAACGTCGGAAAGCCGGGCCGCGGTGGCCGGGTGGGCGGGGACGAAGAGGGAACAGCAGTCTTCAAAGGGCAGGGCGGAGATATCGTAGGTCCCGATCCGTCGCGCCAGGGCCGTGGTTTCAACCTTGTCGTAGGTCAGCAGCGGCCGCAGGATGATGTGGCGGCCGGCGGCTTCTATATTGTGCATGTTGGTGAGGGTCTGACTGGCGACCTGGCCCAGGTTTTCGCCGGTCACAATGGCGCCGCAATGGGCGCGGTCGCACAGCAGATCAGCCACGCGCACCATCATGCGCCGGTAGAGCACGACGGCCAGTTCGGGCCGGCCGGCGGCGCGCAGGCGTTTCTGTGACTCGGTGAAACCGGCAATCCACAGGGTCGACACCGCCTGCCAGCGCGACAATTCACGGGCCAGGGCGATGACCTTGTCTTTCGCCTTTTCGCCGGTGAAGGGCGGCGAGTGAAAGGTCAGCGCCTCCTGCGCCAGGCCGCGCTTGGCCGCCAACCATCCCGCCACCGGCGAATCAATTCCACCCGAAAGCAGCAGGATCGCGCGTCCCGAAACCCCCGCTGGCAGGCCGCCCGGCGCGGGTCGACGCTCGGCAAAGACATTCGTCGCTTGCGGCGCGATCTCGATGCCCACGCGCAGGGCAGGGTTGTGCACGTCGACGGGAATTCCTGTGGCCTCGGACACGGCGTTGCCCGCGCGGCAGGCGATCTCGTGCGACTCCATTGGAAAACGCTTGTCCGATCGATGCGGCTCGATCTTGAAACTGCGCCGCAAGGCCGGGTCACGCTCGATTGCGGCCTGCGCCTCTGCAACTGCCGCCGCGCAGATCGCGTCGATGTCGGCCGGAACGTTGGACGTCGGCGAGATGGACACCAGGCCGAACACACGTTCCAGGCGGCTGCAGGCCTCCGCCCGCGCCTGGTCGGCCACGCACACCACCACGCGGCCGTGGGGCACGGAAACTTTCGCCTCGGGCAAGTCACGCACGGCGGCCCGCACGTTGTTGGCCAGGGCTCGCAGAAAGACGTGGCGATTGCCGCCTTTGAGAAACAATTCGCCGTAGCGGCAAAGGATGGTGGTCATGGTCGTGCGCCTCGCGGACGATGCTTTACCACGTCCGCGATCTCATCGACCGCCTCGCGTAGGGCGCGCGCAGCCAGGGTGACGTCGGACTCCGTGGTCAAACGCGAAAGCGAGAAGCGCAGCACGGCGTCCTGTTCACGCACGCCAATGGCTGCCAGCACATGGCTCGGCCCATGCGAACGCGTGGAACAGGCCGCCCCGGCTGATGCGTAGACGCCCCTTGCCTCCAGGGCGTGCAGAAGCGGTTCGGCGGGCAAGACTGGCAGGCGGATGCTGGCGATGTGCGGGGCGCGTGGGGTGGACGCCGGCACCGTGGTCGTGGCCTGCGGAATCGCTTCGACAATCAGGGATTCCAGGCGGTCACGCTGGGCCGCCACGGCCGCGCCGGCCTGCGGATTCTGCCGACACAGATCAGCGGCGCGTCCCAGGCCAACCCAACCCGGCAGATTTTCCGTGCCCGAGCGCAGCCCATTTTCCTGGCGTCCGCCGTCCCACAACGGCGCCACCCGCGCGCCCTTGCGCAGCCACAGCGCGCCTGTGCCCTTGGGCCCGTGCAACTTATGCCCCGAAATGGCCAGCGAATCCGCGCCCAGGGTCGCGACGTCGAGAGAAATGAGGCCCGCGAACTGAACCGCGTCGACGTGAAAGTGCAGCCTGCGGCCGGCCGCGCGCAGGGCACGACCAATCTCGGCTACCGGCTGCAGGGTGCCGATTTCGTTGTTCGCCAACATCACCGCCACCACCGCGGTGTCTGGTCGCAGACAGGCCAGCACGGCATCAACCGTCACGCGGCCGTCCGGCGCGGGCGCCACCTTGTCAAGCTGCCAACCCTTGCCAACCAGGCTTTCGGCGGAACGCAGGACCGCGGGATGCTCGATGGCACTGACGACAACGTGTCGACCGCGCGCCAGGGCCGCCGCACCCAGCACGCCCAGGGCATTGGCCTCGGTCCCGCCGCAAGTGAACACAATCTCCGCCGGCTGCGCCCGCAGCAGCGCCGCCACCTGTGCCCGCGCCTGTTCAAGCGCACGCGCAGCGGCCGCCCCCAGGCCGTGGGCGGAAGACGGATTGGCATAGAGTTCCGTCATCACATGCGTCACCGCCGTCAGGACTTCTGGCGCGGGAGGCGTGGAAGCAGCGTTGTCGAGGTACACGGTCATCGCGGGCAGACAATCATGGATCCAGTCAGGCGAGAAGGGGAGAACGCTGATTGATGGTAGGGTCATGAGGGAGCCCACGATGGCTCGTCGCCCGATTCACACAGACTCACCATGACTTCCGCTGACCCCGCCACCGGCACGCTCGACACCAACCGGCCGCTCGGTGTCTACGTCCATTTTCCATTTTGCCGGACACGCTGTCCCTATTGCGATTTCGCCACGGCGGTGCGCGAGCCGATTCCGCATGATAACTACGCGGCAGCGGTGGTCGCCGAGCTGACGGCGCGCACGGCCTGGTTTCGCGGCGAAGGTGCGCCCGACTTGCGGTCGATCTATTTCGGCGGTGGCACGCCGGGATTGTGGCGGGCCCAGGCGATTGGGCGCGTGATCGAAACCGTGCGTCGTCTGTTCGATGCGAACGGGCCTCTCGAAATCACAGTGGAAACCAACCCGGGCGAGGTGACGGCGGAATCGGCGGCGGATCTGCGCGCGGTGGGGGTGAACCGCGTGTCGCTTGGAATGCAGGCCTTTCAGGAGCATTTGCTGCGCACTATTGGCCGCCAGCACAGCGTGGCTGCGATTGCGACGGCCGTCCAGGCCTTGCGTGCCGCTGGCATCGACAACCTGTGTGCGGATCTGATGTTCGGGCTGCCTGGTCAGACGATGAATCACTGGCGCCAGTCACTCGAAGCCTTGGTCGCCCTCGGCCCCGAGCACATCACCGCCTATGCCTTGACCGTCGAGCGCGGGACGCCGTTTGGCGCTCTCGACCGGGCGGGCAAGTTGTCGCGGCCCGATGACGACGCGGTGGCGGCGATGTACACCACCGCGCACGAGGCGCTGCAAACTGCCGACTTCGAGCACTATGAGATCTCGTCTTATGCGCGGCCCAGGCGACGCGCGGTCCACAACACCCTTTACTGGACCGGCGGCGCTTATCTGGGCGTGGGCGCCTCCGCATCTTCGTTTCGGCCGTTGGCTGACGGCAGTGGCTGGCGTTTTTCCAACCCGCGCGCGGTGGAAACCTATCTGCGCTCCGCCGCGGCTCACCAGGGAAATCCTGCCCCCGCCAAGTTCGAGAATCGCTCACCCGACGATCTAGAGAATGAAGGCCTGTGGCTCGGCCTGCGCACATCCGACGGTGTGGATCGCGCGGCCCACGCGCGCCGTTACGGCCGCGACCCGCTGGCGATCGCTGCGCGCACGTCGGCCGCCCAGAAATGCGCGGAGGCAGGCTGGCTGACTGTCACGCCGGATCGCCTGCGTCTGACCGCTGCCGGCTTCTTGTTTGCCGACGAAGTCGCAAGCCGCCTTTGGCTCGGGAAGTAGGGGCTGGCTTGGCCGCGGCCGGTATTTCGAGCAGCACTACGGATTCAAATTTGTACCGAGCCGGCGCGTCGCGAGGGCCTCGACCGCAACGAACGACGAGGGCGAATACTTGACGTATTCAACCGAGGAGTGAGGCGGCGGGCGAGGACCGCAGCAGCGACGGCGACGGGAAAATTTGAATCCGTAGTGCTAGATACTCCTCGTGAGCGACATTGGCACACGCGCGAAGAAGGTTTTGCACGCCGTGGTGTCCGAGTACCTCGAAACGGGAGAGGCAGTCGGGTCCGAGACGGTCGCGCATCGCTATCGCCTGGCGGTCTCGCCTGCCACCGTCCGCTCGGTGATGGGCGAGCTGGAAGAGCTGGGCATGCTGCGCCACCTGCACACCTCGGCAGGACGCATTCCCACGGATCGCGGGCTGCGCTACTACGTCGACACGCTTCTGCGCGTGCGCACCCTGTCCGCCCCCGAGCAGGACCAGATTCGCGAGCGCCTGGGGCCGGTGGCCGATCCGCAGGACATCATGCAGCGGGTGGTGCGTGTTCTGCGCGATCTCTCGCACCTGGCCGTGGTGGTGCAGGCCCCGCGCCCTGAATCGGATGCGGTGTCGCACGTCGAGTTCGTGCGTCTGCGCGGCGACCAACTCCTGGCGGTCATCGCCTCGCAGAGTGGCCAGATCCAGAACAAGCTCATCGCCATCGATTTTGCTCTCTCGCCGAGCGATCTCGAGCGCATCAACAACTACCTCAACGACTTGGTGTCGGGCCTGACGCTCGACCAGATGCGCGCGCGCCTGGTGCGCGAGATCGAGAAAGAGCGCGAGTCATCGGCCAGCGATCCTGTGCTGGCCCATGCGCTCAAGCTGGCCGTGGCCGCGACTCCCGCGCCCGAGGCGGGCGGCGACATCTTGCTCGAAGGGCAGTCGAGTCTTCTGGCAGCCGCGGCCGACTTCGACCGGGCCCGCAGGGTCTTGCGGACCCTGGAAGAAAAGGACCAGATCGTCAAGCTGCTGGAGCGCACGCTGAATGCGCCGGGCATCTGCGTTTTCATCGGCGCCGAGGCCAACCTGGCCGACTTGACCGAAGTTTCGGTGGTGGCGGCCAGCTACGGGGGGGAGGACCGCCCGCTCGGAACCATCGGGGTGATTGGCCCGTCGCGAATGAGCTATTCCAAGGTCATCCCTCTGGTAGACTTCACCGCTGACGTGATTACTGAAGTTCTTCCCCGAGTTTGACGATTGTGAAAAGGAGCGCGCGGCTGCGTCTCGCCCGCGAAATTGTTTCCCATGACAGAGAACGACGAATTCCAAGAAGATCCCGCCACGGACGCGACGGCGTCTGCGGTCGACACCGTGACGCCGGAAGGCCCGACAGCCGCCGCAGACCCCGAAGACCGGGTGGCGGCACTGGAAGCCGAGAAGGCCGAATACAAGGATCGGATGCTTCGCATCGCCGCCGAGTTTGACAACTACAAGAAGCGCGCCCGCAAGGACGTGGCCGAGCACGAGGTCAGGGCGCGCGAGGCAGTTTTGCGCGATTTCCTTGAGATCGCCGACAACCTGGAACGCGCCATCGGCTCGTGGAAGGAAGGCGGCGAACAGGACATCAAGTCGGTCCAGAACGGCGTCGACCTGGTCTTGCGTCTGTTCAAGTCGAAGCTGGAACGCTATTCGGTGACGGCCATCGAAGCCAAGGGCCAGCCCTTCGATCCCCGTGTCCACGACGCGATTTCGCAGGCCCCGAGCGCCGATGCCACTCCCGGCACGGTTTTGCACGAACTGCAGAAGGGCTATCGCGTGGGCGAAAAACTGCTTCGTCCGGCTGTCGTCGTGGTGGCAGTCGCCCCGCCGGCCCCGCCGTCCGAGAAGGGCTCGGATGCCGGGGTCGACATTGACTTAGGAGACAAGCCGTCTTGAGTCGCATCATCGGCATAGATCTCGGGACGACCAATTCCTGCGTGGCTGTGCTCGATGGACTCGAACCGCTGGTCATTCCGAACAGCGAGGGATCGCGGACCACGCCCTCGGTGGTGGCGCTTCTGGGCGACGGTGAGCCCCTGGTCGGGCAGATCGCGAAGCGGCAGGCGGTCACCAACGCCGAGTGTACGGTGTCGGCCGTCAAGCGCCTGATGGGGCGCAAACGCAGCGACGTCGAGGTCGAACGTCACGCCAAGTCTTCCACCTATGAGGTGGCCGCGGCTGCCAACGGCGATGCGTGGGTGCGGGTCAAGGACAAGGACTACCCACCCGCGCAGATTTCGGCCTTCGTCCTCGACAAAATGAGGAAGACCGCCGAGGAGTACCTAGGCGAGCCCGTCACCGACGCGGTCATCACCGTGCCCGCCTATTTCGGCGACAGCCAGCGCCAGGCCACCAAGGACGCCGGACGCATTGCTGGTCTCAACGTCAAACGGATCATCAACGAGCCCACTGCGGCCGCGCTGGCCTTCGGGCGGCTAAGCGTGGTGTCCGACGCCAAGATAGCGGTTTACGATCTGGGTGGCGGCACCTTCGATATTTCGCTGCTGCACCTGCACGAGGGCGTCTATCAGGTCAAGGCGTCGAGCGGCGACGGATTTCTGGGGGGCGAAGATATCGACGCGCGCATCGTGGGCTTGCTGGCCGACACGTTCCAGGCCGAGACCGGCATCGACCTGCGCGGCGAGCGTATGGCCCTGCAGCGCCTGCGTGAGGCGGCCGAGCGGGCCAAGCACGAGCTGTCCACCAGCCTTGAGACCGAGGTGAACCTGCCCTTCATCGCGGCGGGCGCCGACGGACCCAAGCACCTCATCACCTCGCTCACGCGCAGCAAGCTGGAGACGTTGTGCGAGGATTTGATTGCGCGGACCATCCCGCCCATGGAGCAGGTGTTGAAAGACGCCGGTTGGACAGTCAAGGACATCGACGAGGTGATTCTGGTGGGCGGTCAGTCGCGCATGCCGCGTGTGCAGGAACTGGTGTCGAACTTTTTCGGCAAGAAGCCATCGCGTGCGGTGAACCCCGACGAGGCCGTTGCGGTGGGCGCGGCGCTACAGGGGGCGGTGCTCTCGGGCGAGCAGCAGGACGTGTTGCTGCTTGATGTGTCTCCGCTTTCCTTGGGCGTCGAGACCGCGGGCGGGGTCTTTACGCGGATTATCCCGCGCAATACCACCATTCCCGTTCGGCGCGGGCGCGTGTTTTCCACGGCGGTGGACAACCAGCCCTACGTCAACGTGCATGTGTTCCAGGGCGAGCGCGAAATGGCCGAGGACAACAAGAGTCTGGCGCATTTCCAGTTGACCGGGATCCCTCCGGCGCCACGCGGGGCGCCGCAGATCGAGGTGTCGTTCGACATCGATTCCAACGGCATGGTCAGTGTTTCGGCCAAGGATCTAGGCACGGGCAGGAGCCAGTCGGTTGTGGTGCAGCCCACCTCGGGTCTTTCCGAGGACGAGATCCGATCTTTCGTTTCCCAGTCCGAATCGAGCCGCCAGGTGGATCAGTCCAAGAAGGAATGGGCCGACCTGAGCAACAGCGCGGACACGCTCATTTACGGCACCGAGCGCACCTTACAGGAATTCGGCGACAGACTGGACGCGGAGGCCAAGCAGCGCCTGCAGGCGGCGCTCGAGGTGTGCAAGCACACCCTTGAGAGGTTCGCGGGCGATGTGGTTCGCGGGCGCGACGCCCTTTCCAAACTGGAAACAGAGGCCCATATGTTGTTCATGGCCCTGCAGGGCGGGAGCATGTCCGAATCGGAGCCCTCGCCCGAGGATTCTTCTTAGCGCCGTGGCGCACGATTACTACAAGACGCTCGGACTGGCGCGTGATGCGTCTGCGGCCGAGATCAAGGCCGCGTACCGCAAACTGGCTTTGCAGTTTCACCCGGATCGCAACCCAGGCGATCGCGCAGCCGAGGAGCGCTTCAAGGAAGTATCGCAGGCCTATGGTGTCCTGGGCGACGAGGACAAGCGCGCGCGCTACGATCGACTGGGTGATGTCCCCGGTGATCAGCCGTTCGGCGACAGCGCCGATCTCGCCAAGGTCACTGAATTCTTCGATGCGGTTTTCGGCGATTTGTTTGGGTTGGGTCGCAAGCGGGCCGCCGGGCAAGACCTGCGCTACACCCTGGAACTGGATTTCGACGAGGCAGCGCTCGGCTGCCAGAAGACGATTCGCTTTCAGCGCAGCGAGGATTGTCGCGCCTGTGCCGGCAGCGGCGCTCAAGGCGGGGCCGCGGGCCTGCAGACTTGCCCGCACTGTGCCGGGCAGGGATGGACGCGGCAGAAGGCAGGTTTCTTTGCCACCCGTCGTGATTGCCTGGCCTGTGCTGGTTCGGGGCAGATCCCGCGCGTGCGCTGCACGACCTGCTCAGGCACTGGCCTTTGCGAGTGCGAGCGCGAGTACGTGGTGCGCGTGCCGCCGGGATCGCAGGCAGGGGGAACCCAGCGGGTGCCGGGCCAAGGCTCGCCCGGTCGGCGGGGCGGGCCTGCAGGCGATTTGCACGTGATTGTGAGGGCGCGACCCCATGCTTTCTATCGTCAGCAAGGCGATCTCTTGGAGATCGAAGTGCCGGTGCGCATGGAAGCGGCGGCGCTCGGCACCGAGATCGAAGTGCCGCTGCTCGACACGCGGGTGCGCATGAAGATTCCTGCCGGCACCCAGCCGGGCAGCGTGTTTCGTGTGCGCGGCAAGGGGCTTCCCACCTCCGGCGGCGGACGCGGCGACGCCCATGTGCGCGTGCAGATAGAAGTGCCGAACGCCTACGGCGACGAGGCCCGCGTTGCACTCCAGACCTTGGCGGAGAGGCTGGGCGACGAGGCCTATCCCCGGCAGCGCGATTTTCGCGATCTGCTCGCGACTGCGCGTCGACGGGAGTAAACGAATGCCTTTTCTCAACGTCGCGCTCTTCCTGCTCACCCTGCTAACCACAACCATGCAGGGCGCGGTGGAGATTCATGCCGACTCCAGCATGTTCCCACTGACCGATGGGTTGTCATTCTCGCTGCCCCTGATGGCAATCCTGCTCTGCCACGAGATGGGTCACTACATTGCGGCTCGCTGGCATCACGTGCCGGCGTCGTTGCCGTATTTTGTACCGTTGCCCCCGGGCATCGGGCTTTTCGGGACCATGGGCGCGGTGATCCTGCAGTCGCGGACTTCTGATCGGCGCAAGCTGATTGACATTGGCGCTGCCGGGCCGCTGGCGGGCTTGGCGGTGGCCATCCCCGTGCTGATCTACGGCCTCTGGATCTCGCCCGTGCAGCCGCTTTATGGCGTCGGGGTTCAAGAGGGCAACTCGATCCTCTATGCGATCTTGAAGCGTCTGATCCTCGGCGCCTGGCTGCCCGGCGGGGGACGCGACGTGATGTTGCATCCGACCGCTATGGCCGGGTGGGCCGGGTTGCTCGTCACCATGCTCAACCTTCTGCCGGTGGGCCAACTCGATGGCGGCCATGTCGCCATCGCCACCTTTGGCAACCGCTACGGTCGGGCTTCGCGCATCCTGCAGAATTTGCTGCCAGTCCTCGCACTCGCGGTCGCGGGTTTTGCCTACCTGGATGCTACCGCCAAGCTGGCGCAGTTGGGAGCGGGCCTGCCGGTCTCTGCCCTCAACGTTGCGATTGCGGCTGGCGAGCCCTGGCTCGTCTGGTTTGTTCTGCTCGCGATCCTGCGGCGTCTGTCAGGTGGCATCGACCATCCGCCGGTCGACGATCGGCCCCTGCCGGCCAGTCGGGTTGGGCTTTTCTGGCTGGTCTTCGTCACCTTCGTCATAATATTCATGCCTGCCCCGCTCCGTCCCAGTTTGGGCGCTCCGCGTGACGGGCCGAATCGAGTGATCCAACAAGACGGACCATGAGCGAGAGCGAGACCAGCACGAGCGGCGAGCGCGCCCTGTGTCCCAAGTGCGGGCACAAACGTACGATCGGCGTCCCGGCTTGCCCACGTTGCGGTCTGCGGTTCGCGTTGTGGCGGCCGAGCAAGGCCAACCTGCGTGCGATCATGACCCCGGCCGGCGAGGATCTGTGGAAGAAGGTGGAGACAAACTGGCAGGACAAGAGCCTGCACGACGAGTTTGTGAAATTCTGTCTGCAGTCGAACCAGTTGCCCTCGGCAGGGCGTTGCTATCGCGATCGCCTGGACCGCTTCCCCGGCGACGCAACCGCCAGCAAGATGCAGGCTGAAATTCTGGCCAAGGCCACCTTGGGAATGATCGTGCAGAAGCGGCAAGCAGCGTCGGCGCCCTTCACGCGATCGAAGTGGTTCTGGGTCATCATCTTGGTCGCGATAGCAGCGGCGCTTGGTGCCGCGTTCCTCTGGGGTCCCGGGGTGACCCGACCGCTTCGGCCCAGTCCCGCGACCGACGTACCGATTCCCTTTTCCCGGTAGGGAGGCCCGCACGCCCGCGATCAAGACGTGTCCATAAATGGACCCGTCTTGAACATTTTGAAAGGGCGGGCCGCGGCCCGCCCCTCGTCCGCGAAGTAAATTCGCGGACTTCACCCCACCTGCGGCCGAGCCCTTGGCTCGGCTGCTGAAGACCGGTCCAATTGATGGACAGGTCTTCAGTCGCGCAGGTGGAGGGTGAGACGGATGTTGAGGCGGTCGATCAGCGCCCGCAGCGTCCCATCGCTGGGACCGGGGAGCGGGTGGTCGTCGAGATCGGTGGTGCGCAGAAGCACGAAGCGGTCGAGCCAATCGGGTTCCCGGCGCAGCCAGTACTTGCGCTCGGGTGTGATCAGGCATACCACGTCGTCCTCGATCGGGAACCCGCCACCGGGGATCACGATCAGGCGGTCGTCCGGCAGCGCGCGGAGCAGCGGGGCTCCGCTTGCGTCTGCGGCCAGTCGCACGTCGGCCCCTTCGACGAGGTGATCGAAGAGGGTGGGCATGACGTCGGCGTGGCTCGACAGCCGAATCTCGCCGCGTGGGACGTCGGGCAAGCAGATCAGTAGCGGCGTTCGTGTGCGGTATTCGTTGAAGTTCGGTGCAAAGTGGCCCCACTGGCCGTGCTCCCAGAATTCCTCGCCGTGGTCGCCGGTGAGTACCACGATGGTGCCGGCCCGGGCCAACGCCTCAAGCGCGGAAGTGAGGGCGTGATCGACGTACGAAACGCTGTTGCGATAGCGGTTGTGCATCCCATCGCGGAAGGCCGGCGAATCAGCTTGGTTAACGAAGTGTTCCATGTGTGCGACCACCGGGCGGGCGCGTTCGTAGGAAGGCGGGTACGAGTAGCTGAAATGGGTCGAGTTCAGGAAGAGGAAGAGAAACCAGGGCTCGCCGCCGGCCGCAGTGAAACCCTTGGCCCATTCAAGCATGGCGGCGTCGTCCTGCCAGGCTTCGCCCTCGTTGAACTCGCGGTAGCCGGGAAATTGGTCAACGATGAATCGCGCACCGCCGAAGCCCGCCAGCGGCGACGCGGAGGCGCCGCCCAGCCGGTAGCCGTTGTCTGCGAGGATCCGCAGAGGCAGCGACGGCGTGTGCGAGGACGAGAACGGGAGGTAGTGGTACGCGTCAATGCCGTAGAGCAGGGAGAAGACCGAGTACTCTGTGCGGTGGCTGCCCGCATAGTGGCGGGTCGAGCGCAAACAGTTTCGCTCTTTCGCCCAGCGATCCAATTCAGGCATCGAGCCGCCGTCGAGGGTTTCGGCGCGCCACGATTCGACGACCACCAGCAGAATGTCAGGTCGTCGGGTCAGGTGGATGGGTGCAGTCGTCGTCGGATACGCAACACGGAAAGCGGGCGGACGGCGGCGCCCGGACAGCGTCAGCTCGTACAGAGGCAGCGCCTTCGACAGGCCGCTGGTCGGGCTGGCAAGACGGTGGCGCAGCAGTGCGAGCGAGCCGCCCAGGCCAGCCAGCATGGCGAGCGCGACGAACACGGCGGCGTGGGCGCGGGCCGCTGTCCCCAGCCGCCGCCACAGGCGAATGGATCCGCACATGAGCAGGGCCTCGCCGCCAGCCATGAGAACGAAGGCAGCGAGCGCGGCGTAGCCCCCTGCCTGGGTCAGGTGCAACTCGCGGCTCAGCTGGGCGCGGGAGATCGCAGCGGAGACCTCGGGACTGTAGAGGTGGACGCCGAGTATCACGTAGGTGCGGATATCGAGATAGGCGAAGCTGAAGAGCGCCGTGCTGCCCAGAACCGACGGCAGCTGCCAAGCCACGGGTGGCGCAAGGCGGGCGACAAGCCGCGCCAGTCCGCCCGCGATCAGCCCGCCCGCCAGCAGGAGCGTCAGGCACCACAGTCCGAGCAGGACGGGGGCCAGCCGATCGCCGGACGTCGCGCTCATCCCGATGAGGCGGCGCGCCCATGCTGCGTAGAGGGCCAACAGGGCGACCACGTTGGCCGCCAGGAAAGGGACCAGCGCACCTGTCTGGCTGCGCCGCTCCCGCTGCGGGAGCACAGGAAGGGAACGGGCCGGCATGACTTCGCGGGCAGACATGCAACTCAGAAGGATAGGCTAGCGCGGTGGAACCGGCGCCGGGGCAGGAGCGGATGGGGGCGGCGCGCCCGCGTCGGGACTGGCGGCTCCCTCGGGTGGGACTTCCTGTCGGTAGCCAAAAAGCGTGTTCTTCTCGGAAACAGGCGTCAACTTGATGGCGACGCGGCTGTCAGAGAATGTGTAGGCGCGTGTGTGGACCGGCAAAAAGCCTGCCGCGTGCACCACCAGGTCAAGCGGCCCACTGTCGCGCGGTCGCACGACCACGAGCGGACGGGGCACGGGGATCATTCCCAAGTTCTTGCTGCCCCACTTGACCACCGCCTTGCGCGGCGGAACCGTTTGCAGGGTGATGTGAACCTTGTCGTCGGCTTTCTGCGCAGCCGGATCAGCGACGACCGCTTTCTTGCCGGCCTTCTCCGCGCCCAATCCCACTGCGGCACCCGTTCCCAGAATGGCCAGCCCGGCGACGACGGCAAGCAGGCCGCGTTTGCGAAAAGTCATGGCGCACCCCCTTCGTCATCGCCACCGGCCGAACGACCGGGACTGACACCGCCCGCGCGGGCTTCGGCTGAATTCGGCACCGCCGGCGGCGGCCCGGGATAGCGCACCCCCGGTTTGGGCACATAGGTCATCACCGGCTTCTTCAAGGTTCCCTTGATTTCGCCTTCCAGAACGTCCACCGGTAGCGGCGGCTCAAGCACATACTGGTACCCGCGCGAGGGAACGCGGATCTCGAAGGTGTCGTCGCCGAGCAGGAACTGGCGCGCGATATTGACCGGCTGGTCCCCCACGATTTGCATGGCCCGGTGGTGCAGAATGAACGAATAGAGCCGGATGGCCAGGTGGTTGGGTAGGCGGTGGCAACCGTGCGAATAGCCTTCGGAGCTGTACATGGAGAGATATTCCGACGAGCCGTGGGCGCGGATGCCGTTATCCCAGTCAGGCTTGCCAGCCTTGCCGGGAACCACCAGATAGCCAGCGACCAGGCCGTAGGCCGAGAGAAATCCGGGGCCGAGCTCGTCGTAGTTGACCACCCGCTGCCACAGGCCGTTGACGGTCTTGGTCTTGACCAGCGAGCGGATGGGCGTGGACTCGGGCGCGATCCACACCGGGCCGGCCACCACGTTGCGAATCACGCGCGGCCCGACGTCCGAACCCTTGTAGCGGAAGTACTCGTAGCCGTCAGAGGCCTGTTCGGCACGCCAGCCGCCGATGGTGGTGCGCCAGCGCACAAGCGGGATGCGCTGCTCCTTGTATTTCACATAGACGTGGAAGCTGGGATAGCGCTTGCGCGGCTGTGGGTGACGGGCGCCCGTCGCGTCCCAGGGTAGGTCGTACCAGACTTCGCCGCGATCGATCACGATGGACAGGTCCATGGTGGGTCCGTAGTAATCGGGCAGGGCGGGCAGGCGAACCGCGGCGCGCAGGCTGCGAAAATCGGCGGCACTGTGCCGTTTGAAGAAGGCCAGCGCCGTCTCAGGCGTGGCCAGGCCGAGCTGCTCGACCGCGGACTTGGTCAGCTCCTCGACCAGGTTGCGCACCGGCGCGGGTTGGCCGTTGGCACCGGTGTACGTGGGCGGGCCATTCTTGCCCTCCAGGCTGCCATCCTCCAGAACGCTGGCCGCAGCCACCACGCGCTCACGCAGCACGCGCACGAGAGCCTCATGATCGTTGGCCAGCGGCGCCCGAGCCAGAGCGTCCATGGTCTTCTGGCGCAGGTAGTTCGATTCGTAGATCATGTGTTTCTGCTGAAACCGGCGTACCGCCAGGCGCATGGCATCGTCATAGATGCCTGGGCTGTGTTTCAGGCCGCGCTTGAACATCCCCTCACAGGCCAGTCGACGTTCCACCTCGGTCATGGCCAGCTTCTCCGCGGCCCGTCGCTCGACCAGCTTGACCTTGGGCTCCAGCTTGGGATCCTTGGCCAACTCGGCCAGCGTCTGCACGTGGGCTTTTCGGCGCGCATCCTCCAGCTCGTCGCGCAGGCGCGCGATGCGCTTCTCTTCTTGTTTCACCTTGTCGGGCGCCACGTAGCCCACGGTTTCTACGGCCTCCATGGCCGCCAGGTTCGCGCCCTCGTGGCAGTGCTGCTTTTCGTCTTCTAGAAAACGGGCGCGCAGCACGCCGAGCGAAGGCGGAATGCCGTAAAGCTCAAGGTAGTTCGTCTCGCCCGCGGGCAAGGGCTCACCATCTTCGTCGAGCGTGTCGTTGGCCAGGCCGAGAAACACGCGGCGGTAGCGGTTGGGCAAGGGCGCGCCGTCCGGGCCACGATGCTCGGCGAAAATGTACGGCGTCCAGTCGTCACCCAAATCAACCACCGTGTATCCCGAACGCGCGGCACCCGCGGCGCTGGTCCAGGTTTCCTGGCCGTCACGGATCACCAGGGCGCGATCACCATCAGACGGGGCGCCGGGGTCGGGGACCGGTGGCGCTGGCGTCTTATTGGCCGCCGCTGGCGTTGCGGGGCCTGACGGCTTGTGGGCAGGATCCGGTGCTGCGGCTGTCGTCGAGGCTGTGGTTGCCGGCGGCGGCAGGGACGCGACACCGCGAACGTCGCATCCCAACAAAAGGGCTAGACATGATTGGACAACAAAATGCTGCGCATCTTTCATTACGAGTTTGCTCGCTCAAGGTATGCCCCCGGCTGAGCTGCTCGGCAAGAAATCGAGGGCCGTTACGCCTTGAGCGCTGCGGCCACGATGGCGCGTGCCTCTTCGACCAGGTTGTCCAGGTGGGCCTGGCCCTTGAAGCTTTCCGCGTAGATCTTGTAGATGTTTTCGGTGCCCGACGGGCGCGCGGCAAACCAGCCGTTCTGCGACGCGACCTTCAGCCCGCCGATGGAGGCGCCGTTGGATGGCGCCTTGGTCAGCACGGCGGTGATCGCCTCGCCGGCCAGTGTGCTGCTCTTGACCTGCGCGGGCGAGAGCTGCTTGAGCCGGGCCTTTTCTGCCGGCGTAGCCGATTGATCGATGCGGGTGTAGATGGGATCGCCGTGAAGGGCGGTGATCTCGCGGTAGTGCTCGCCTGGATCCTTGCCGGTGCGGGCCGTGATCTCGGCCGCCAGTAACGCCAATATGAGACCGTCCTTGTCGGTGGTCCAAGCGCTGCCGTCAAAGCGCAGGAAGCTGGCCCCGGCGCTCTCCTCGCCGCCAAATCCAAGCGAGCCGTCGAGCAGCCCGTCGACGAACCACTTGAAGCCCACCGGCACTTCGCGCAGCGGGCGCCCCAGCGCGGCCACCACACGATCGATGATCGCGCTTGAAACCAGGGTCTTGCCCACCGCCGCTTGAGTCGGCCACTGCGGCCGATGCAAGAACAGGTAGCGGATGGCCACCGCCAGGTAGTGATTGGGATTGAGCAGGCCCGCGGACGGCACCACGATTCCGTGGCGATCGGCGTCGGGATCGTTGCCAAAGGCGACCTGGTAGTCGTTGCGCAGGCCAACCAGTTTGGCCATGGCATAGGGGCTGGAACAGTCCATGCGGATCTTGCCGTCATGGTCCACCGTCATGAAAGCGAAGCGCGGATCCACGACGGGATTGACCACCTGCAGATCGATCTTGAAGTGGTCGGCAATGGCCTGCCAGTAGGCCACCGAGGCGCCGCCCAGCGGGTCCACGCCGCACTTGATGCGCGCATCGCGGATGGCCGTCATGTCCACCACGTTGGCCAGGTCCGCCACGTAGGGGCCGACAAAGTCGTCCTCGCGGACGTTGGCCGCTTGGCGTGCCCGCTCGATGGGCATGCGGCGGACATCCAGTCCGCTTCCACGCAGCAGGGCATTGGCCCGGTCCTGAATCCAGCCCGTGACGTTGGTGTCGGCCGGGCCGCCGTTGGGCGGGTTGTACTTGAATCCACCGTCGCCAGGCGGGTTGTGCGAGGGCGTGACCACGATGCCGTCGCCTAGGCCACTGGTGCGGCCGCGGTTGTGGGTGAGGATCAACCGGGAAACCGAGGGCGTGGGCGTGAAGCCGTCGTCCGCCTGAATCACAGTGTCCACACCATTGGCGGCCAGGACCTCCAGGGCGGTCTGCTCTGCCGGCCGCGACAGGGCGTGGGTGTCCTTGCCCAGAAAGAGCGGGCCCGTGATGCCTTCGCGCTGGCGCCATTCGCAGATGGCCTGGGTGGTGGCCAGGATATGGGCCTCATTGAAGGATCCAGCGAGCGACGTCCCGCGGTGGCCGCTGGTTCCGAAACTGACCATCTGCTCGGGATCGTTCCGATCGGGCTCCTTGCTGTAGTAGGCGCCGATCAGGCGATGGGTGTCGATGAGCAGCGACGCGGGCGCGGGTTTTCCAGCAAGAGCATGAGGCATGGGAAGGTGTCTCCTTGGTGGCCCGAAGGTTACAACGAAGCGGACTACATCGCCTGTCCGAGCAGCTTGGCCCAGAAAAGTCCCAGGTATTCGTGCAGGGCGCGCTCGAGCGTCAGTCCTGCGCCGGCGTGGGGAAACCAGCCGAGCACATAGGGCAGGCCTTGAACCTTCTCGGGCACGAGGTAGTCGGTGGGGGCGGGGATGGGGTTCATCCCGGCCAGCTTGAACATGGCTACGGACCGCGGCAGGTGCGTGGCCGATGTGACGAGCGCGAACCGGTCCTGGCCCACCAGCGCGCGCAGCGCCCGCACCTCGTCGATCGTGTCCAAAGACTGCGATTCTAGGGCTATGCGATCCTTGCGAACGCCCAGGCTGGCGGCGGCGGCGGCCATGACCTCCGCCTCAGGGGGCTCCGCCTCGTCGCCACCCCCTGATAGGACCAGATTCGACTCGGGCAGAAGACGCTGCAGCCGGATGCCCTCGGCCAAGCGGACGAGGGATGGCTCGGAAAGTTGCTGGCTGGGCGCCCGGGACAAGCTGTCGTTCTTCCCGCCCCCCATCACCACGACCCAACGCGGGGCCGGCGATCCGTCGGGCAGGGTTGCACTGGCCTGCGTGGCCTCGGCGAGAAGGGGGGGATAGATCGTCTCCAACGGACGAACCAGGGTTCGTGCTGCTGGCCCGGTGGAGAACAGCGCCAGCAGAGCCAGACCCGCCGTCAACAGCGACTTGGCCAATCGCTGTCGCTTGGTGAAGAGAAGCAGGATGAGCCCCAGCGCCATGAGGGCAAGCAGAACCGACGACGGCAGCAGGGCGGCGGACAGCAGCTTCTTGAGGGCGAACATGGTGACTTTGTACCGCGATTTCCGAATCCCGGCGGGATCAAGCAGCCCCTGCACTCCGCTGCGCTTGTCTGCTACAGTTCGGGCCACCGTTGCATCGGTCTGCCCCTCTTGACGTCTTCCCCGGTTTCTCCTGGCCCACGCAGCCGCGCCTTTGTGGCGTGGGCGCTCAAACACGGCCGGGCCATCTGGCTTGTCGCCCTTGTGTTGGCGCTGCCGTCCGCCCTGGCCACGGCCAAGCTCTATCTCAACCTGCGCAGCGAACTGGAAGAGTTGCTGCCCCGAAGCGCCCCCAGCGTCGTCGCGCTTGGCGAGTTGCGCGCGCGCATGCCTGGGCTGCAATTTCTGGGCGTCCTGGTCGACGTGGGCGCTGCGGACAACCTGCCCGCGGGTGAGCGCTTGCTCGACGATTTGGCGGCCCGCGTCCGCGCCTACCCGCCGGATCTCGTGCGGGCGGTCCGTCTGGGCACCGCCACGGAACGGCGTTTTGTCGAGCAGCACCTTCCGCTTTACATGGACCTGGCCGATCTCGAGACGCTGCGCCAGCGCATCGAGGATCGCATCCATTACGAAGTGATGAAGGAGCAGGACATGCTCCTTGGCGACGAGCCGCCTCCGACGCTCGACGTGTCCGACCTGGAGAAGAAGTACCAATCCCGCCTCGACGGACCAAGCCTCGGCAGCGATCGCTTTTCCAGCCGCAGCCTCGGGCTCACCCTCATGCTGGTCGAAGTCGGCAACTTCTCGACGGGAAACAAGCAGGCCAGCGACTTGCTGGATCGCGTGCGCCGTGATCTGGCCGACCTGGGCGGTCCGGGTCACTATGCCCCCGGGATGCGCGTCGGGTTCACCGGCGACGTGCCCATCTCGGTCGAGGAGATGTCCGCGCTGGTCGTGGACCTGACATTTTCGTCGATCCTGGTCATTGCCCTGGTGGTGCTTGTGCTGGTGCTCTACTACCGTTGGCTGGCCGCGGTGCCCATTCTGCTGGCTCCACTGACCATCGGCGCTGTGGTGGCATTTGCCCTGGCCAGCCTGCCTCCCTGGCGAATCACCGCGCTCAATTCCAACACGGCCTTCCTTGGCACGATCATCGTGGGGAACGGCATCAACTTCGGCATCGTGTTGCTCGCCCGCTATGTAGAGGCGCGGCGCCGCGGTGTCGCAGTGGAGGAGTCGCTGGCCATTGCCGTGTCCGGAACGCGGGTGGGGACTCTTTCGGCGTCGCTGGCCGCGGCTGCGGCCTACGGCTCGCTGGTGGCGATGGACTTTCGCGGTTTCCGCCAGTTCGGTGTGATCGGTGGCTTGGGGATGCTGCTGTGCTGGGTTGCCACGTTCCTTCTGTCACCCTCGCTGATCGCGCGGCTTGACCGGGGCCGGCTTGTGCCACTGGGCGCCCGGCGGTTTCGCCCCATGGAACTTTTGGCCAATCGTATTGCGCGCTCTCCGGTGCCCTTTGCCGTGGTCGCGCTGGTGCTGACCCTGCTGGCTTTGTTTCAGCTCCGTCACTTTGGCCCGGACCAACTGGAGCACGACTTCAGCAAGCTGCGGCGCCGCGACACTTGGGTTGCGGGGGAAGGCTACTGGGGTGCGAAGATGGACCAGCTTCTCGGTCGCCAGGTGACGCCAATCGTGATTCTGGGCGACGACGTGGCACAGACCCGCGCCATCGCCACGCGCCTGCGCGAGGGTGCGACTCGGGCGCCACTGGCCGCGCGCATCTCATCAATCGTGACGGCCGACGATGTTTTTCCCGTCGAGCAAGAGAAGAAGCAGGCGATCGTCGAGCGCTTGCGCAAGAAACTGACGCCCAGGATCCGCGCGCAGCTTTCGCGCGAACAGCAGGACAAGCTGGAGCATTTTCTTGGAACCGCGCCGGTGTCTGCCATCACGGCGACCAATCTGCCCGACGGGCTGCTCGCCGGACTGCGCGAGCGAGACGGACAGTTGGGGCGGACCATCCTGGTGTTCCCACGGCCGACACAGACCACCTGGAATGGCCCTGACATCTCCAGCTTCGTCGGCCAGCTCCGCGTCCTTGCCGCCTCGACCACAGGTCCAGCGGCTCGCGTGGCCGGCGCTCCGCCGCTCTCGGCCGACATTCTCTCTTCCATGAACACCGACGGGCCGCTTGCCTCGCTGCTCGCCTTCTTGGGTGTGGTGCTGGTCGTCGTGGTCCTTTTTCGCGCCAGTCTCGCCACTCCGTTCGTCATTGGCTCGCTCGTGGTGGGGGTTGGTTGGATGCTGGCGACAACCATCACCTTCGGGGTCCGCATCAACTTCATCAACCTGATCGCGTTCCCCATCACCTTCGGCATCGGTGTCGACTACGCAGTGAATGTGATGGGCCGCTACTTGCAGGACGGGCGTTCTGACGTGACAGCGGCCATCAGCGCCACCGGCGGGGCCGTCAGCCTGTGTTCAGCCACCACCATTATTGGGTATTCGTCGCTGCTGGTGGCGCAGAACCGGGGCCTCTACCTCTTCGGCCTGTTCGCGGTTCTGGGCGAGCTGACCTGCCTGGCCACGGCGGTGATCGTCCTGCCGTCAGTCCTGCTGATCTATCAGCGTTGGCGCGCGCGCCGGGGAGATCGCTCTTGACCGCCGTGATCGTGCCGCCGCGCCCGCCGGTTCCAGGGACGTTCTGGCGCAACACACTCGCGTCGATCTTCACCACCGCACTCGATTTCTTTACCCTGACCGGGCTGGTCGAGCTTGGCGGTATCGACTACGTGCTGGCGACTTGGATCGGGACGATCGTCGGATCGCTCGCCAACTTCTCCATCAACCGGCGTTGGAGTTTCCGGGCCTCGGGACAGCCGCGCTCGAGACAGTTTCTTCGTTTCGTCGTGGTCCAGGCGGGCTCGTCGGGTTTGCACACCGCCGGGGTGTGGTTCTTCACGCGCTTTGCCGGTCTGCCCTATCCCGCATCCAAGCTGGTGGTGGCGGCGCTGGTCTATCTCGGCTGGAACTACCCGATGAACCGCTGGGTGGTCTTCAACCCGCGTTTGCTAGTCGCGTGGGGAGCCCGCCGGCTTCGCCGGCGGCGCACCATCGTGGGAGGGCATGGGAACCCTTTCAGGGTTCCCATATCAGAACGTGATGTGCAGGCTGGCGCCACCGCCGTTGGTCATGAACCGGGGCTGGAGCCGGACGAAGCGTGATCATCGCGATCGGCTGACCCGGCTGCCCAGTCCGCGCACACGCTCGGCGATTTCGTGGCCAATCACCCAGCCCCGATTGGAGAAGGGCAGCGACGTCCGGATCATGCAATCGACGCCGCAGCCATCCTCGCAACCCTTGCGGCCGCGCAGGCCGCGGATGTCTTTCGCCGTGATCTCGGAAAAAGGGCGCAGCGGTTCAACGTGGGTGCAGAACTGAAAATTGCCCTCGGGCGAAATATAAAACGCCTTGCTTCCGCCCAGGCAAGTCCAGCGCATGGGGCGTCCGACCAGCGCGCGCTCAAAATAGCGGATCAAATAGAACGGATTGGAAATCGGCTTCCCCTCGCGCTTCTTCTGGCGCAGCCAGCGCAGCTTCTCCAAGTAGCGCTCTGCCAGCGGCCCGGGTTGCAGTCGGCCGCGGTCGTGTACCAGCGAAAAGAAGATAGGGACACCCAGATCGAAACAGTGCTCGGCCAGCGGAACCACTTCGTCCAACGTCTCAGGGCACAGCACTGCCGCGACGTAGAACCACAGACCCCGGCGCGCCACCATGTCGATCTTGTTGCGCAGGGTCTTCAACGACTTGGGCGTATCGGGCGACGGGTTCAGTCGGTCGATGGAAATCTGGATTCGGCCCATACCCAGGTCGATGAGCGCGTCCAGCTTGTCCTCGCTGAGCAGGAACCCATTCGTGGTCATCCCGGTCGACATCCCGCTTGCCACCACGTGGCGCATGAGGGGGAAGATGTCCGGGTGCAGAAGCGGCTCGCCGCCAATGAGATCCGCGTGAATCACGCCCAATTCCTTGCACCGATCAATACGTGCGTAGATTTCTGATGCCGGAACATGGCCCTTGCTGTTGTCGTATTCCGTGCAGTAGTGGCAACTCAGGTTGCATCGCCAGGTGACGTTGATCTGCGCCCAGATCGGCTTGGTATCGAACCCGCGCGGAATCGCTTTCACAATGCCGGGCAGCGAGATGGGGTTGCGCGTACGCTTCATGATTCAGGGAGCCCCGACTCGGGCAGGGAGGGTGGAACCGGGTCGGTCGGGATGGCATGGCGATCGAGCGCGACCACAGTCTCGACGTGGTAGGTCTGCGGGAACAGGTCGAGGGGCTGCACCACGGAGACGCGGTAGCCAAAGGGCCCGAGCTGGACGAGATCACGCGCAAGCGTGGTGGGATTGCACGACACGTAGATGATTCGTTCAGGCGCGGAGCGGGCGATTCGCCGCATGACCTTGCCGCCGGCGCCGGCGCGCGGCGGATCGAGAACCACGACGCGCGGGGGGCCGTGGTCGGCCAGCACCCTGGGCAGGACCGTGCGGGCGTCACCCGCGAAGAACAGGGTTTCCGCCAGGCCATTGCTGCGCGCATTGGCGCGCGCGGCCTCAATGGAGCTTTCTGACAACTCGATGCCCACGGCCTTGGCGCCTGCGGCTGCCAGGGCCAGCGTGAACATGCCCACGCCACAGTACAGGTCGAT
>Ga0265316_10001893_pt1 | contig 21978 bp, 13 predicted proteins | sample 4522metaG_FD_202092 | JGI IMG/M metagenome (GOLD analysis project Ga0265316, IMG submission 202092) | Rhizosphere microbial communities from Carex aquatilis grown in University of Washington, Seatle, WA, United States - 4-5-22 metaG | ecosystem: Host-associated > Plants > Roots > Rhizosphere >... | reverse complement strand
GACGATGTGAAACTTGTGTTCGGGAAACACCTGCGCGAATCCGTCGGCGCCTTCGATGTCTGCGGTCTCCTTATCCGTCTCCTTTTGCTTGACGTCGCCGAGGATACTGGCGTCGAGAATGTTCTCGCCCATTCCGAGTTTCTTGGCGGTCTCCTTGGCAATGGCGAGCGCGTCGCCGGTCACCATCTTGACCTGCACGCCCATCTTGACCGCGGTCGCTATGGTTGCTTTTGCGTCGTCGCGGGGGGGATCGAACAACGGCAGCACGCCCTGGAACTGCCACGTGCCGTCGGCGTCGGCCCGCGCCACGCCCAGTGAACGAAAGCCGCGCGCGGCGAATTCATCCACCGCCTTGGTGACCGCCGGCTTGACCTTCGCCGCATCGGCCGACATTTCCAGGATCACCTGCGGCGCGCCCTTGGCCACCTGAAATTGCTTGCCGTCGGCGCCCTTGACCGTGGCCTCAGTGCGCTTGTGGACCGGATCGAAGGGCTGGAAGTGAATCACTTTGTAGGTCTTCAGGGCGGCGTCGTCCTTGAGGCCGCCGATCACGGCCATGTCGATGGTGTCCTTGTCCTCGGCGCGTGAGGCGAGCGCGCCGTAGAGGATCACCCGGGCGGCTGGGACGTCGTTGACGCAGAACGGATCGCCAAGCGTCAGCTTGTTCTGGGTAAGCGTGCCGGTCTTGTCGGCGCAAAGCACGTCGACGCCCGCAAGCTCCTCGATCGCCACCAGCTTGCTGACGATTGCCTGCTTTTCGGCGAGCAGACGGGCGCCGACCGCCATCGTAACCGACAGCACCGTCGGCATCGCGACAGGGATCGCGGCCACCGTCAGCACCAGGGCAAACTGCAACGTGGTGAGGATCTCGTCGCCGCGCAGGATCGCTGCCACAACGATTATCGCCACCAGAGCGACGGCAAGCACGATCAGGTAGTTACCGATCTTCAGGACGGCGCGTTGAAAATGACTGACCGTGTGCGCCGTCTGCACCAGCTCGGCAGTCTTGCCGAAATAGGTGTTGGCGCCCGTGGCGTAGATCAGAGCGCCGATCTCGCCCTGACGCACGATCGAGCCCGAAAAGACCGCGTCGCCGGATTTATGGGTCGCGGGCAGGGACTCGCCGGTCAGCGCTGACTGATCGACCTGGATCGGGTCGCCGGCGAGCAGGCGCGCGTCGGCGGGCACGATGTCGCCTAGGCGCAGTTGGATGGCATCGCCGGGCACCAGTTCGCGTGCCGGCGGCGTGACCCACTTTCCATCGCGTTTGACACGGGCCGTCACCGCCAGCTTGGCCTTCAACGCCGCGATGGCGTTGCCCGCCTGGCGCTCTTCCCAGAAGCCGACGACGGCGTTGGCGACAAGCAGCAATAGGATGATGAAGAAATCGGGCCAATGACGGACCGCACCCGACAGCACAACCGCGACCTCGATCATCCACGGAATCGGGCCCCAGAAGTAGGTGAGGAATTTGAGGAGCGGGTTGGTCTTCTTTTCCGCGATCTCGTTTGGGCCGTATTCGGTCAGCCGCTTCTGCGCTTCGGCTTGCGTAAGGCCGTCCGGCGACGATCCGAGCTTCTTCTCGACCTCCGCCAGCGGCAGTGTCTTCAGCTCGTCCATCGGGGGGGGCTTCGATGCCGGTTGCCCCGGGTCTGCCTTCGTCTGAACTGGCTGATCGTGATCGCGCTTACGTGTGTCTGTCACGATTCAGATCCTTTCCCGGCCGCGCGTTGCCAGCGTTGCTCCGGTCTTGGGCGCGTCGCGTTCGTATCGCCGCCTGGCTTTCGTTCCGTGATCCCACAGCAAAGGCGAAGGCCGCCTGTCCCGATGTCGCCTTACGGAGCGACGGCTGGGGCCGGCCGCGGCTCCGGAAGCGCATCTCCATAATGATCGCGGAACTGCATTTCGTACGCGCGATCGACCGTTGTGGACGGGTCGTATGGGGGGCTGTCTTTGATCTTTTTGCGATCTACGTTGAGCTTCACGAGCTTTTCCGACCAGTTGATTTCGCTGGCCGATCGGGGCGAAACCAACACCCGCTTGCCCGGCCACCAGTTCTGGGTGTCGACGATCAGATAATGAATGGTCCAGTCTCCGTCCTCGACGAGGAAGTCCTCGACATGGCCAATCTCGCCGTCGCGGGCGCGGATGCGATAGTCAATGACTGCATTGACGCTGCGAAGGTGGTGATCGTCGCGGTCTCGCTGGGCGTCCGCAATCTCGCGCTCGTGGCCCGCATCGGCGCCGCCCGGAGACGACAACGTCCCGCCGGCGACGCGCACGCCGTAACCGCCAACAATGCCGTAGCCGTTTGTGAAGAGGCCATTGCCCCAATACGGAGTCCAACCGTAGTAGTCGTAGATGCTCGTCTCCATTTGTCGCGACACCGGCCGCTCGGTATCGATACCGGGACTGTCCTTGACCTGCTGCATGGTCAGTCGGACTGGGAATTCCTTCTGCATTAGCTCGAGGTGTCCCAATACGGACATTGGCAGAAGCACCTTGTGACCGGGCAGCCAATGGCCCGTGTCGACGACCAACCAGCGAAGCTGCCAGGAGACGTCGTCGAACAGTAAGTCGCTGACGGTACCGAGCTTTCCGTCGCTTGCCGCGATGACCCGACCTTTCAGCGCCGTTGCTTTCCACAGCATGTGCGTGCTCCTCACGTTGTACGGGGGCGCTGCCAAATGGCGGCGCCGACGATGGGTCAGCCGCTGGTCTTGCTGTCGCCGCTGGCTGAGAAGTGCGTCGTCCAGTAGGCGTCGACCTTCTGAACCTGCTGAGCGAAATCACCTGGCTTCGCGAACTGGTCTTTGCTTGCCTGTGGGGCGGCATCCAGGGTGGCATTGCTGGTATCGAGCACGAGCAGGTTCACCGTCGGCGTGGCCTTGAAGTCATCCCAGGGAACAGGGGTGTACTTCTCGCCGATGCCGAAGAGTCCACCGCGGCCGATCACTAGGTAAGCGATCTCGCCGGTCTCTAGGACTCAACACGAGATCCTCAACACTGCCGAGTGCGTTGTCCTTTGGGTCGTGCACATCGGTGCCGAGCAACTGGTCAGAGCGGAAGGAGGCGGTCATGCCGGCGACCGGTTGCGCCGACGCGATCTGCCGTTGCTGCCAGGCGGGAACATCCACCCTCGGCACGTCGCCGCGCCGCATGTCAGCAGCGTAGGTCTCGTAGATGCCGCGGGTGGTGGCGAGTACGTCCTCGCACGATTGCTGCTGCCCGTGTCGCGCAAGAATATCGGCGGAGGCAATCAGCATTCGGACTTCGTAACCAGGCCGGGCAGTCTGGTAACCCGCAGCGGTCGCGGGCCCCCCCATCATCGCGTAACCGTACCCGTAGCCAGCTCCGGCTAACGGATAGCCGTACCCATAGCCTGATCCACCCAACCAATAACCATCCTTCCGAATTTGGGCGTTGAAGGCGCCCAGGTCGTTCAGACAGGTCTCTGCGGACTTGGCGACAGCAACGGTGGCCTCGGATGGGGAGCTTGCCGTGCTGCTCGCTTCGGACTTGACGTTGGGCAGTGTGGGCTGGGCCGCAAGAACCGGAACGGAAAGGCCGAAGCAAACGGATACCGCAGCGGAAGCGGCTAGCGTCAGGCGTCTCATGAGCTTTGTCTCCGTATTCGCAGTCGTCGCCGGGCGACAGGCAGACGTCGTCGCCACTTGGCCAGCCTTTGACGTTAGTTGGCTGAGGATCAGGTCGACAGACTCGGAAACTACTCAATTGCGCGGCAACGTAGTTCCGGTCGGGTCGGTCGTCCTCAACCGTGCCTCCAGATGCCGCCGCGCGCGACTCTCAATCGTCGGCGGCTGCATCCTCGGTGAAGAGCCGGTAGCCGGATCTGAGTAGTTTCCGAGCCTTTCTTCGAGGAGATGCGGTCCCCTAAGACGATGGTCATCACCACCGAGGACACATGGCAGAACCGCATCACCTCGAAGGCGCTGCGATCGACGGTTTCGGCGAGCCTGCGGATCAGGTGGCGCGGTCGCCAGCGCCGGGCGACGGTCAAATGGACGAGCTATGCATCAACACCGTTCGCACGCTGTCGATGGATGCCGTGCAACAGGCCGATTCCGGTCACCCCGGCACACCGATGGCGCTGGCGCCCGTCATATTCACGCTATGGCAGCGCTTCCTGCGCTTCGACCCCGACGATCCGATCTGGCCAAACCGCGATCGCTTTGTTTTGTCCAACGGCCACGCGTCGATGCTCCTCTACTCGATGCTGCATCTCACCGGCACGAGGGCGGTCGATGTCGACTACGCGCGTCTGGACGAGCCATCGGTCAGCTTGGATGACATCAAACGGTTCCGTGAGTGGGGCAGCCATTGCCCGGGACATCCTGAGTATCACCTCACCACGGGCGTCGAGACGACGACGGGACCGCTCGGACAGGGCTGCGCGACCAGCGTCGGTATGGCAATCGCCGAGCGCTGGCTCGCCGAGCACTTCAATCGACCCGAGTTCCCGATCTTTGACTACAACGTTTACGCCATGTGCGGCGACGGCGACATGATGGAGGGGGTCACCAGCGAAGCCGCTTCAGTCGCCGGTCACCTGATGCTCGGCAATCTTTGCTGGATCTACGACAGCAATCGCATCACCATCGAAGGTCACACCGATCTTGCGTTAAGCGATGACGTCGCGGCGCGCTTCCTCGCCTACGGCTGGAACGTGCAGAGGGTGGGCGACGCCAACGACATCGGGCGGTTGGCACAGGCCATCGAGACCTTCGGGCGCGTCCACGACGTTCCCGCGCTGATCATTGTCGAGAGTCATATCGGGTACGGCGCTCCCCACAAGCACGACACCAGCGCCGCTCACGGCGAACCGCTCGGCGAGGAGGAGATTCGCCTCGCCAAGCGCAGCTATGGCTGGCCAGAGGACGCCCACTTCCTCGTGCCCGACGGCGTGCGTGAGCATTTCGAAGCCGGCGTCGGTCAACGTGGTCAGCGGCTCCAGGCGGCATGGGCAGTCAACTTCAAGGCCTACCGCGCAAAATACCCGGCCCTCGCCGACGAGATGGAGCGCATGCAGTCGCGTGAGCTTCCCGACGGCTGGGACCGCGCCTTGCCCGACTTTGCCGCCGATGCGAAGGGCCTCGCGACCCGCGATTCATCGGCCAAGGTGCTGAACGCTATTGCAGCGAAATATCCCTGGCTGATCGGCGGGGCCGCCGACCTCGCGCCATCCACCAAGACGCGCCTCACGTTCGAGGGGGCGGGGGACTTCGAGGCCGAGAAATGGGGTGGTCGCAACCTGCATTTCGGTATCCGCGAGCACGCCATGGGCGCGATCGTGAACGGACTTGCGCTGTCCAAGGTCCGGGCCTTCGGCTCCACCTTCCTCATCTTTTCCGACTACATGAAACCCGCCATCCGCCTGAGCGCGCTGATGGAGCTGCCCGCGGTCTTCATCTTCACCCACGACTCGATCGGGTTGGGGCAAGATGGGCCCACGCATCAGCCGATTGAGCAACTTATCGCGCTCCGCGCGATCCCCGGCCTCATCACGTTGCGGCCGGCGGACGCCAACGAGGTCGTCGAGGCTTGGCGGGTGATCGTTGGATTGAAGCATCAACCCGTCTGTCTGGTGTTGACCCGCCAGGCACTCCCGACCTTCGACCGCAAGCGCTATGCGTCGGCTGCCGGGGTCGCGCGCGGCGCTTATGTCATGGCTGACGCGGAAGACGGCCCACCCGCGGTGATCCTTATTGGTACCGGCAGCGAGGTTGCGCTCTGCGCCGATGTCTACCAGACGCTCAAGGATGAGGGCATCGCCGCCAGGCTTGTAAGCATGCCTTCGTGGGAACTGTTCGAGCGACAGGATGAAGCCTATCGCGACAGCGTGCTTCCACCCGACGTCACGGCGCGCGTCTCGGTCGAGGCGGGCTCGGTGATCGGCTGGGATCGCTATGCTGGCAGTAATGGTACGCGGATTGGCATGCGTTCTTTCGGCGCCTCCGCCCCGATCGCGGACTTGCTGAAGAAATTCGGCTTCACGGCGGAAAACGTTCTCGCCGCCGCGCGGCAACAGCTTGATCGGGCCGCGGAGAAGGCGGCATGAACGCGCTCAAGCAGCTCGAGGTGTGCGGTCAGTCGCCCTGGCTGGACTTTCTGAAGCGCAGCCTCATCGAGGGCGGTGGGTTGCGGGCGCTCATCGAGCACGACGGGCTGAAGGGGGTTACCTCCAACCCCTCGATCTTCGAAAAAGCCATTGCCGAAACGGATGAATATTCCGGGGCGATCAAGCAGTTCCAGAGCCGCGCAGACCATAGTGTCTCCGAGATTTACGAGCACCTGGCGATCGCCGACATCCGTGCCGCCGCTGACATACTACGCCCCGTCTACGATGCGACGCGCGGGCGGGACGGCTACATCAGCCTGGAGTGCTCGCCCTATCTGGCCAACGATACCGAAGCGACGGTTGCCGAAGCGCTGCGTCTGTGGGCGGCGGTGGGCCATTGCAATTTGATGATCAAGGTGCCGGCGACCCCGGCCGGCATTCCCGCCATCCGGACGCTCATCGGCCGCGGGCTGAATATAAACGTCACCCTGCTTTTCTCGGTGGCCATCTATGAGCAGGTCATCGAAGCATATTTGTCCGGACTCGAGGATCTAAGGCGGTCGGGCGGTGACGTCTCCGGAATCGCCAGCGTCGCCAGCATCTTCGTCAGCCGTATCGACGTCGCGATCGACAAGCTTCTCGACAACCTCGGTGATCGGAAGGTCGCCGACGGTTTGCGCGGCAAGGCGGCGATCGCCAACGCGAAGCTCGCCTACGCCCGCTACAAAGCTCTGTTTGTCGGCCCGCGGTGGGACTCGCTGGCCAAATCCGGCGCGAAGACGCAGCGCCTCCTGTGGGCCTCCACCAGCGTCAAGAACCCGGCCTACAAAGACACGATGTATGCCGAGGCGCTGATCGGCCGCGACACCGTCGACACGCTGCCGCCCGCGACAATGGATGCGTTCCGCGACCACGGCGAGGCTGTGCCCGATGTCATCGAGGAGGGATTGGAGGCGGCCCGCACCTTGCTCGCTGAACTGGAGCGTCGCGGCATCTCCCTCAAGGAGGTCACGGATGAACTGGTCCGCGAGGGTGTGCAGCAATTCGCCGACGCCTTCGACAAACTGCTCGGCGCCGTTGCGCGCCGGCGTCGGACGGTGATGGACGGCGAGCGCCCGACCCTCGAAATCGTCCCGGGTTCTCCGGAGACGAAGGCTGCCTTCGACGCCGAGATGGACGACTGGCGGAAGGACGGCCGCATTCGGCGCCTGTGGGCGGGAGACGCCACGCTTTGGAGCGGCGCCGACGAAGGCAAATGGGTCGGTTGGCTGGCCATCGCCGGGCAGGAACTGGCCGACGTTGCTTGGCTGAACGATTTCGCCGATGAGGTGAAGCGTGATTTCACCGACGTCGTCCTTCTCGGAATGGGCGGTTCAAGCCTCGGTCCCGAGGTTCTCGGCGAGACGTTCGAGCGGCCGCTTGGCTGGCCACGCTTTCACGTTCTGGACAGCACCGACCCGGATCAGATCAAGGCTATCGAGCGCGCGATCGAGCTCGGCAAGACGCTGTTCATCGTCTCGTCCAAGTCCGGCAGCACGCTGGAGCCCAATATCTTCCTGGATTATTTCCTCGACCGCATCGTCGCACTGCAAGGCAAGGAGGGGGCCGGCCGTCATTTCGTTGCGGTGACCGATCCCGGGTCGTCGCTGGAGCAGCGCGCGACGGAGCTGGGCTTTGCCCATATCTTCCGCGGCGTCCCGTCGATTGGCGGCCGGTACTCCGTTCTGTCGAAATTCGGCCTCGTTCCCGCAGCCGCGGTGGGCGTTGATGTTGGGAGCCTTCTGCAAACGACGCAGCCGATGGTGCGCTCCTGTGGCCCCGACGTGCCGCCGATGGAGAATCCGGGCGTGCAGCTCGGCATTGCGCTGGGCGTCGCGGCAACCCGCTTCGGTCGTGACAAGGTGACGATCATAGCTTCACCGGGCATCGCCGATCTCGGCGCCTGGCTGGAACAACTTCTTGCGGAGAGCACGGGCAAGCAGGGGCGGGGCCTTATCCCGTTGTCCGATGAACCGCTGACCACGCCCGAGCACTACGGCGACGATCGCTTCTTCGCCTATCTGGAGCTCGAGGGTTTCGCCGATCCATCGCAGCGCCAAGCGGTCGACGCTCTGTCACGCGCCGGTCACCCCGTCGCGCGGATCAGCGTGAAGGACATCTGGCACATCGGCCAGGAATTCTTCCGCTGGGAGATCGCCACCGCCGTGGCCGGCGCCATCATCGGCATCGACCCGTTCAACCAGCCCGACGTCGAAGCGAGCAAGAACAAGACGCGCGCCCTGACCGACGACTACGAAAAGTCGCAAACTCTGCCGCCCGAGGATCCGGTGTTTCGTGAAAACGGTCTCGCCGTTTACGCCGATCCGCGCAACGCCACCGAACTCGGCCGGCACAACAGCCTGGCCGGCTATCTCAAAAGCCATCTCGCCCGTGTCGGCGCCGGCGACTACGTAGCGACACTCGCCTACATCGAGCGCGACGAAGCGCACACGCAGACATTGACCGCCATGCGCGCCCTGATCCGCGACAAGACGCGCGCCGCGACCTGCCTCGGCTTCGGTCCCAGGTTCCAGCATTCGACCGGACAGGCATACAAGGGCGGCCCGAACACCGGCGTGTTCCTACAGATCACCTGTGACGATCCCCGAGACCTCGTCGTGCCCGGCCATTCCTATAGCTTTGGCGTGGTGAAAGCCGCGCAGGCGCGCGGCGACCTCGATGTGCTCGTCGAACGCGGGCGTCGGGCATTGCGGGTTCACGTCAAGGATGTCGACAGCGGGCTGGCGGAGCTGGCTCACGCGCTGGCAGCGGCCTTCGAGTAGCACCACATCTTGCGAGGAGTGAAGAAAATGCAGATCGGCGTAATCGGACTGGGCAAGATGGGCGGCAACATGTCTCGCCGCTTGATGAAAGCCGGACATCAGTGCGTCGTGTTCTCGCGCACGGCCAAGACGCGCGATGGGCTGGCCAAGGAGGGCGCCACGGCTGCGGTATCGCTCGCCGATGTCGTCAAGAAACTCGGCGAGAAGCCGCGTGCCGTCTGGCTGATGCTGCCGGCCGGCGAAACGACCGATGAAACGGTCGACAAACTCGGCGGCCTGCTCGAATCGGGTGACATCATCATCGATGGCGGCAATTCCTTCTACAAGGACGACATCCGGCGCGCCAAGAAGCTGGAGGAGAAAGGCATTCGCTACGTCGATTGCGGCACTTCCGGCGGCGTCTGGGGCATCGAACGCGGGTACTGCATGATGATCGGCGGGTCGAAGGAGGCGGTCGACTATCTCGATCCGATCTTCGCGGCGCTTGCCCCCGGCCTTGGCGAAATTCCCCGCACGCCCGGCCGCAAGGAGGGCGACGCTCGCGCCGAGCAAGGCTACATCCATGCCGGTCCGGTCGGCGCCGGACACTTCGTCAAAATGGTGCACAACGGCATCGAGTACGGCCTGATGCAGGCCTATGCCGAGGGCTTCGACATCCTGCGCAATAAAGACTCAAAGGATTTGCCGGAGGACGAGCGCTACACGCTGAACTTGCCCGACGTCGCGGAGGTGTGGCGGCGGGGCAGTGTTATCTCATCCTGGCTGCTCGACCTCAGTGCCGCAGCCCTCGCCAAGGATCCCAAGCTCACCGCGTTCTCCGGCTACGTTCAGGACTCCGGCGAGGGGCGCTGGACGGTCGAGGCCGCGATCGAGGAGGCTGTTCCGGCGGATGTCATCACCACAGCGCTCTATGCCCGCTTCCGCTCGCGTCAGGAGCACACATTCGGCGAAAAAATGCTGTCCGCCATGCGCTTCGGCTTCGGTGGGCACGTCGAGGGGCAGGAATCGATTGACCCCGAACCAGCCTCGGGAAAGTCCAACGGCTCCGGTGTAGTCCGGGACGCCGCGGAGTAGCTCTCATGGCGGGGAGCCCTCCCAACCAATCACCCGCGGCGGCAGGGGATGGGAGTCCGCCAAGGCAAGGGCCGCCTGCCGATCCATGCGCGATGGTAATCTTCGGCGCCACCGGCGACCTGACCAAGCGCCTGGTGATGCCGGCGCTCTACAACCTGTCGCGCACCGGGGTGCTGCCGGAGAACTTCGTGTTGATTGGCGTGGCTCGAGCAGAGGGCACCGCCGAAAGCTGGCGAGACGAGCTTCACGACGCGCTGAAGAGCTTTGTCGGCAATGCGGCGACCGGGTTCGACATCGATCATATCGACGAGGCGGCCTGGGCGCGGCTGGCGGAGAAGATGGTCTATGTGCGCGGTGACCTGACCAAGCCCGAACTTTACGCGGGGCTTCGCAGCGCGCTCGACGAGGCCGGGAAGGACGGCGGCACGAAGGGCAACGCCATCTTCTATCTGGCGGTTGCAGATCGCCTCTTCGGCGATGTTGTCGCGCAACTTGGACAGGTGAAGCTCACCGACGAAGACGAGGACGCTGACGGCAAGCGCCGGTTCTGGCGCCGCGTCGTAATCGAGAAGCCGTTCGGCCACAGCCTGGATTCGGCGCGCCAGTTGAACGCCGACATCCTGCGCACGCTACAGGAGGACCAGATTTTCCGGATCGACCATTTTCTGGGCAAGGACACGGTCCAGAACATCATGGCGTTCCGGTTTGCAAACGGGTTGTTCGAGCCGATCTGGGACCGCGACCGGATCGATCACGTGCAGATCACCGTCGCGGAGACCGTGGGCGTGGAAGAACGCGGCAGTTTCTACGAGGCGACCGGCGCGTTGCGTGACATGGTTCCGAACCACCTGCTGACGCTCGTTTCAATGGTGGCCATGGAACCACCGATAGGCTTCGACGCTGCCTCGATCCAGACGAAAAAAGCCGAGGTCTTCGCGGCCATGCCCGCCGTCAAGCCGGCGCAGGCGGTGCGCGGCCAGTATGGCGCTGGCACAGTGCTGGGCAAGAAGGTGAAGGCTTATCGCAGTGAGCCGAAAGTGGCGCCGAATTCCAACGTCGAGACCTATGCCGCGGTGCAATTTGAGATCGACAACTGGCGCTGGGTGGGCGTGCCGTTCTTCGTGCGCACGGGCAAGCACATGGCGGCGCGCAGCACCGAGATTGCCATTCGCTTCAAGCAGGCGCCGTACGCGGCGTTCAAGGATACGCCCGTCGATACGCTGCGGCCGAACTGGCTGGTGCTGCGCATCGCGCCGGACGAGGGGATTTCCCTTCAGTTCGAGGTCAAGCGTCGTGGACCTGCCGTCGACCTGGCAGCCGTGAAGATGGATTTCCACTACGACGATTGGTTTGCGAAGGCGCCCAACGTCGGATACGAGACGCTGATCCATGACGTCATGATCGGCGACCAGACCCTTTTCATGCGGGCAGACATAGTGGAGCAGGCTTGGCGCATCGTGCAGCCCGTACTCGACGCCTGGGCAGCGGAGAGCGCCGCAATCCCCACCTACGATTCCGGCAGCGATGGCCCGAAGGGGGCCGACGAACTGCTGGCGCGCGCCGGGGCTCGTACCTGGCGGCCGGTCAGGCCTCCCCTGGAGCAGAAGCCGTGAGCATGCGGCGAATCCGTCTTCTGCTGGCGGACGTGGATGGCACCCTGCTTACGGACGACAAGGTGTTGACGGCGGCGGCCGCGGAAGCGGCTCGGGATCTGCGCGACGCGGGCATTGCGTTCGCCATCACCAGCAGCCGGCCGCCGCGCGGCATGCGCATGCTGTTCGAGCCCCTTGCCCTCGACAACGTTACCGCCGGTCTCAACGGCGGCTTGTGCGTCAATCCCGATCTCTCGGTCGTCCAATGTCACACGCTTGACCCGGCAACGGCGAGGCGGGCCGTCAATCTGATCCTGCGCCAGGGGCTTGACGCATGGGTTTATACCGATCGCGAGGAATGGCTCGTTCGCGACGCGACGGCACCGCATGTCGAGCGCGAGAGATGGATCCTGCAATTCGACGCGACAATCGTGGAGACGTTCTCGGTGGCCCACCTTGCGCAGGCAGTAAAGATCGTCGGCGTCTCCGACGACTTTGATCTGGTCGCTGCGAGCGAGAAGATCGCTCAGAAGGCGCTTGGCGAACAAGCGAGCGTCGCGCGATCGCAGACCTACTACCTCGACGTGACCAGTCCGCAGGCCAACAAGGGGGCTGTGGTTACGACGCTTTCTGAAAGTCTAAAGATATCGCCCGATGAGATTGCCACGATCGGAGACATGCAGAACGACGTGCTGATGTTCCGAAAGAGCGGCCTGTCGATCGCCATGGGCAATGCGACCGACGACGTCAAAGCGAAGGCGCGGCTGGTGACCGACTGCAACGAGAACGACGGCTTCGCCAAGGCGGTGCGGGAGTTCATCCTGCCCTCGGCCGGCGGGGGTTCTGTTGCAGGCTTACCATCGTGACGGGCGTGCGCGAGGCCAGGCTGGAGGTGCTCGCCGATCCCGAGGCTCTAGCGCGCCGGGTCGCGGACTGGCTACTGGAACTGGCGACGTCGTCGGACGGCGTCTTTGCGGTCTCGCTGTCCGGTGGGTCGACCCCGCGCCCTGTCTATGAGCGTCTGGTCGGCCCGCAATATCGCGACGCTTTTCCCTGGTCGCGAACGCACTGGTTCTGGGGCGATGAACGCTTCGTGGCTCATGACGATGCGCGCAGCAACTTCCGTATGGTTCGCGAGGCGTTGCTGTCGCGCGTGCCGATCCCATCCGCCAACGTCCACGCCATTCCCACCGCGGGTGTCACGCCCGAAGCGGCGGCGGCTGCCTACGAGCGGGAACTGAAAGCCTTCTACGGCGCCGAGGAACGCGACCCCGCGAGGTCGCTGTTCGATGTCATGCTTCTGGGGCTTGGTCCCGAGGGGCACACCGCGTCGCTGTTTCCGGGCACGCCTGTGCTTGCCGAACGCGAACGGTGGGTCGCCGCTGTCATCGGCGTCAAGCCGGAAGCGCGCATCACGCTCACTTACCCGACGCTGGAAAGCAGCCGTCACACCGCCTTTCTGATCGCGGGCGAGGAGAAGCGGGCGATCTTCAGCCGGCTACGGCGTGGCGACCCGGATCTGCCGGCGGCGCACCTGCGCCCACGCGGAGACCTCACGTGGTTCGCGGACAGCGCAGCAGCGGGCGATGAGAGTTGAAACCCGAGCCAGCAGCGAGCGGCACCCGACCGACGATTATCGCGTGTTCCGACTGCTCTGGACCGGTTGTGCGGCGCTCTGCTCGTCGAGCGGCGATGAGACCCGGCGTTGCCATGCGTCGGTGCGACCACGAAGAGCAAAGGGGCCGACATGAACAAGAAAAATGACGGTGACGCGCCGCAGGTCGCGGTTCGGCGTCGCGACTGGAGGCGCGTTCATCATTCACCGCTGTTCTGGATTGCGGTTCTGTTTTGTTTCGCGGCGATCATGATCTACGTGCTGTCCAATGATCTTTCGTGGCGACCACGAATCCGGTGATTTCAATGGTGAAGGCAGCGACCTCGCTGCCGAGTTCCTCGAGGTGGAAGCAGAGAAGGAGGCCGATGCCCTCGACCGGCGGCCTTAGCTCGCGGCGGGGTCGGCCGCGGGGCGGGCGCGCAGTACCCGGTCATCGTGGCTAAGCTCGACCGGCTGTCGCGCGACGTGACCTTCATCTCCGGCCTGATGTCGCTACGTGTGCCGCTCGTCGTCGCTGAACTGCACCCAGCGGGTTGGCCCTGGCGCATGTGCGAAATTGCGCTGACGGGCATCCGAACGCAGCGAAGAGATCAGCGCCCGATGCTGCCACAACGCCGCAGCGTCCTGTTTTGAACGTTCGGAGCGGCCAGATCGGACTAGCCTCACTCTTGCCGGGCCGGGAAACGGGAACCGGTGGGTGGCGGTGCCAATAGGCGCCCCCTGGAAGAAATGGAGTAGGTGATGCCTCTCCTACAAAGCAGTGATACTCGCCTGCACGTTTTGGGTCATGCAACCGTCGCCATCGAGAGGGCGGCGCGACGCGGCGCGACCATGATGGTTGATATCGAGGCGAGGAGATTGTTGGCCGACTACCCGAATTGCTCGATGTCATTCCCCGAGCTTCGCGACCGGATCGTTATTCTTGCCGCGCGGCGCGGCGTGACCGTGGCGGACGAAAAGCTTGTTTCTGAGGTCGGAAACATCCTCGATATGTGGTCATTTATTGAATCGGGCTATCTTGAGCTTTCACAGGAACAGAAACGAAGAGTGGAGAAAGAAGCCGCTTCTTTTGGAGAGCGAGTATTTTTTAGCGGCTTTGACGGGGACAACGAGGCCGAATACATCGGAGCGGCCCGTTTGTTGATTGAAAGAATGCAGCGCTTCCCTGAATTCAAAGGCCGTGATCTCAATTCACACCTACCGTCGTCTCTCGAAGGATACCGGCGAATGTACGCTCTCTTTGAACCGATGCGCGCCAGGTTCGCGGGTGGCGGTCTCCTTGCATCACAGATCATCAGATTGTTGCAGGAACGCCGACACCCGGCACGCCGAAAGTGGGCGAAGCCTATCACCTCATCGTAGGTAGTTTCCGACTCCTGACGGCGCCGGGCACCGGGGATAGCGACTCTGCGTGAGCGCAGTTTTCATTCGCTTCCTGCGAAGGATTGACGCGACAGACATCGGTGATCGACATGAGCCGCACCGCTTCGGTTTTTGGCCTTGGCCGCGAGTTCGACGACTTTCTGTTCGCTCCGATTGGCGTGGAGCCGAACGGGATGTTGCTCAGCGTGGTCTCCGCGTTGGCTCGATCGAAAGTCGACCCGTGGCAGGAAGCGGCTCAGCTCGCGCGGCTGCCTGCGAAGACGGCAACGCAAAGATTGACCGCGCTAATTGCGGCGCTTCCTGGAGCGCGATTCGACGCTGGCCCGACCGCCGCCCGCCTGATCGCACTTCTGCCGCGCCCCGGGGTGGCAACGGCCGCCCCGCCCGAGGCAATGTTCGGAGGCGCTGCCAATCGTATTCTGGGTAACCGATCCGTTGTTGCGCTCGCGATCGTTTGGACGCTTCTTTTGGGTATCCAGTTTATTGCAACAAGTCATCAGCCTGCGCCGCAGGCCGCCAGCGGCATTGCCTCGGGCCCTGGAACAATCACCTCGCAAGCGGCAAAAGTGCCGACCGGCCGGTGAACGCTGCCGTCAGCACCACGACAGGGGCAACGATCATGGCCGACGACAAGACGCAGCCGAACATCAGCGCCCGCCCGAGCCGACGATGCTGAATCAGATAGAAATGCAGCAAGGGTAGACGGGCACCGTAACTCAAACCGCTCTTCGCCCGGCGCCTTTATCGGCGAGCTCTTCGTGGCGACGGCGCGGGTTCGACACCTCGCTCGCACGGACGAAATAGCCAGCGCCGGCAACAATCGGTCTACGCTGGTTCACAATCCAATGCACTAGGGTCAGGTGTGCCTCCATGAGCGCCGCCGCGACATGCGCGGCGCGCCGTGCGAACTGCGTCGCGCTTCGAAGTTGCCCGCGTGGGATATCGCTGTGAAGACGAGACGGGCATGGTCCAGGCAGCGTCAAACGGCCACGCCTTCGAGCGGATTTCGGCTTTTGCCAATACTCTTTCGCGCCCTGAGTAGATTCCGAAGCTGCCGCCCGGATCGGGTTGATTGCTATGGACGAAAACGAACCCCGAGAAGCCACGGCAGCGAGAAGTTTCATGGCGCACGGCACACGGTATCCGACGCTTGCATTCATCACTGGCGGCGCGGGCGAGGCAAGCGATGGCATCCCGCCTCAGCCGTTCGAGACATTTTGCTACGACGCGGCACTGCTCCAGGCAAAAATCCACAACTTCAACATCGTTCCCTACACGTCGGTGCTGCCGAAGGACCTGTTCCGCAACATCGTCCCGGTGGACAAAGTAGAGAAGCACTTCCACCACGGAGCGGTTCTCGAAGTAATCATGGCCGCCAACGGCGCGCAGATGAGCGATCACCGCGCGATCGCCACGGGTCTGGGGATTTGCTGGGGCAAGGATAAGAAGGGCGAACTGATCGGTGGTTGGGCTGCCGAGTACGTCGAGTACTTCCAGACGCCGATCGACGATGAGATCGCAGAAGTGCATTCGCGAATGTGGCTGGCGAAGTCGCTGAACCACGAGTTGGCCCTGCGCGGTGTCGAGAAGCACAGTGAGTTCCAGTACTGGCACAACTACCTGAACCTCACCCAGCCGTTCGGCTACTGCCTGACGGCGATGGGATTTCTCAATTTTGAGTATGCAGATCCCGTCAAGCTCTGAGCGGAAGAGTCGCGGCGCTTGTTGGTGTGCTTGGCGACTCCGAAGCGAGAGACGCAAATGTTGATTCTAGTCAACGTCGCTGGCGGGGATCCAGATACGAATTGACTCTGGTGGTTTGCGTGGCCGCCCACGGAGGGCCTCCCAGGTGACTGTCCCGTATCACAAGCTCTTCCACAATCTCTTGTACAGCCCGGTATTCGCCTCGGAGCCGCACGGCAACGAAGCGCGACTGACGCAACGCTTGCTCGACGCGATTTCCAGTTACGACTATCGCACCGAAGTCGTCCCGACGTTGGCTGGGGCAAAGGTCGCGGCCGAGAGCGACATGGCGATTGGTTGCTTCCTGCTTGCGATCGACAATCCCGACGAACCGGGCGTGCAGGCGCTGGTCAACTACATCCGGCAGGATCGGGGCCTAGACACGCCGATCTATCTGGTCAGCGAACTGAACGGCGTTGAATCGCTGTCTCTCGTGCCACTCGGTGAAGTCTCAGGCTACGTGTATCTCGACAACGAAACGCCCGGCTTTGCCGCGAAGGAAGTTATCTTCGCCCTTGAGAAATACGCCGCGAGCCTGAAGCCGCCGTTCTTCGGCATGCTCATGGACTACGACTACGAGGGCAACCAGATGTGGACCTGCCCCGGGCACCAGGGCGGAGCGTTCTACCGGCGCAGTCCCGCAGGTCGTCTGTTTGTTGAGCATCTGGGCGACGCCGTCTTTCGCAACGACATCGACAATTCGGTGCCGGAACTGGGAGACCTGCTGATCCACGAGGGTCCGGCTCTGGCTGCGGAGAAGGCTGCGGCGAAGGTCTTTGGCGCCGACCGAACGTATTTCATTCTGAACGGCACATCGACGTCGAACAAGGTCATTTCCGCAGCACTGCTCAAGCGCGGTGATCTCGTCCTGTTCGATCGCAACAACCACAAGTCCATTCACCACGGCGCACTGCTCCTCGCCGGCGCGATCCCGATCTACGTCGAGACCGATCGCAACCCGGAAGGCCTGATTGGTCCTATCGATTACGACGCGCTGGACGAGAGCAAATTGCGTGAGCAGATCCGCACGCATCCGCTTATCGCGGACAAAGACGCGTGGAAACGGGAACGGCCGTTTCGCCTCGCCGTCATCGAGCAGTGCAGCTACGACGGTACGATTTACAACGCGACCAAAGTCATCGAGCGCGTTGGCCACTTGTGCGATTACGTGCACTTCGACGAGGCCTGGGCCGGGTTCATGAAGTTCCACCCGTTGTTCAAGGGGCACTTCGCGATGGGCCTCGAGAATCTCGACGCAAAGAGCCCGGGCATCATCGCGAGCCAATCGACACATAAGCAACTCGCCGGATTCTCGCAGGCTTCCCAGATTCATGTCCGGGACAATCACATCAAGGGGCAGCCAAGGCGCACCGAGCATCGACGCTTCAACGAGATGTTCATGCTGCATTGCTCGACCTCGCCGTTCTATCCGTTGTTTGCCAGCCTCGACGTTGACGCACACATGCACAGTGGACGGAACGGTCTGGCGCTGTGGGACGACGCGATTCGAATCGGCATCGAGACCCGTAAGAAGCTGCGCGCACTCAAGGCGAACTTCGCGAAGACGTCGACCGATGAACGCCAGTCGTGGTTCTTCGATCCGTTCGTGCCCGACGTAGTGACCCTCAAAGGCTCGAAATGCAGTCCCGAAATTGACGGGATGCCGTGGGAGGATGTGCCGACGGACGTGCTGGCGCGCGAGCAAGTCTGCTGGGCATTTGCGCCCGGGGAGAGCTGGCACGGCTTCCGCAATGCCTCTCCGGACTGGGCGATCACCGATCCAAACAAGCTGACACTGATCACGCCGGGACTCGACCGGAAGACGGGCGGCTACGCGAAGATTGGCATACCGGCAACCCTGCTGGCGGCTTACCTCCGGGAGCACAACATTGTGCCGGAGAAGTGCGATCTCAACAGCATCCTCTTCCTGATGACGCCCGGCGTTGAACCGTCGAAGAGCGCCTCGCTGATCTCCCGTCTGGTGGCGTTCAAGGAACTCTACGACGCGGACGCACTGCTCGAGGATGTCCTGCCCACGACCCTGGCGCGCTATCCCGACCGCTACGCCGGATACACGATTCAACGGCTGTGCGACGAGATGCACGAGTTCTACAGCGGCCATGACATCAAGGAACTACAGCGGCTGTGCTTTCGCGCCGAACATTTTCCGCAACAGGCGATGTCGGTCCAGCAGGCGACCGAGGCTCTGGTCGGCAACAACGTGGACTATCTGCCCCTGGTGGAATGCAAAGGGCGGATCGCGGCGGTCCTGGCGCTCATCTATCCGCCCGGGATCGGCATCGTGGTGCCGGGTGAGCGTTATGACGACCGGGCACAGCCGATGCTCGACTACTTTCTCGTCTTCGAAGAAGCGTTCAACCGCTTCCCGGGCTTCGCCTACGAGGTGCAAGGCGTCTACCCCGACGAGATCGACGGGAAGATCGTCTTCCATACCTACGTCGTAAAGGCATAGCGGTGCCGAGCGAACCCGGAATCCTCTTCAACCGTCGCGTCCTTGTCGTTCACAACGGCATGGATGCGGAGACTGCGGCGGGCCGCGCCACTGCGGCCCTGGTTGAGGATCTTCGTGACCGGGACGTCGAGGTCATCGACGCCGTTTCGCAGGGCGAAGCCAAGGCACAGATCGCGACGCATGCGCTGCTGCAGGCGGTGCTGGTCGACTGGGAGTTGGCCGGCTCTAAGGATCACAAAGACGCGCGCAATGTTATCGCCGCGGTGCATAAACAAGCCGCGCACCTGCCCGTGTTCCTGCTTGCTTCGCGCGACTCGCTCGGCGGCATGTCCGCCGACGTCCTCGAGCACGTCAACGACTACATCTGGCTGTTCGAGGATACGCCCGACTTTATTGGCGGCCGCGTCGTCGCGGCGATCGACCGGTATCGTTCGATGTTGCTGCCGCCGATGTTCAAGGCACTGGCAAAATTCGCCGGGGCCTACGAATATTCCTGGCATACCCCCGGACACGCGGGAGGTACGGCGTTTCTCAAGCACCCGGCCGGCCGTGCGTTCTTCGAATTCTTCGGCGAGGAACTGTTCCGGTCCGACCTCACGATTTCGGTGAGCGAACTGGGCTCTCTGCTCGATCACTCGGGTCCGATCGGCGAGGCGGAGCGCAACGCGGCGCGCGTGTTCGGCGCCGATCGCACTTACTTTGTAACGAATGGCTCGTCGACTTCGAACCGGGTCATTCTGATGGCGAGCGTGACGCGCGATCAGATCGCACTGTGCGATCGCAACTGCCACAAGTCGGTCGAGCATGCGATGACGCTTACCGGTGCGATCCCGACCTACCTTATGCCGTCGCGCAATTACCTTGGGCTGATTGGGCCGATCCATGCGCAGCGGCTCGAAGCCGCCGCGATCCGCAAGAGCATCGCCGCCAACGCGCTGGTCAAGAAGGGTGCCGGCCGGAAGGCGGTCCACGCGGTGGTGACCAATTCGACCTACGATGGTCTTTGCTACAATGTCGAGCGGGTCGAGGCGCTGCTCGGCAAGTCCGTGGACCGGCTGCATTTCGACGAGGCCTGGTACGGCTACGCTCGCTTCAATCCCATCTACGCAAAGCGTTTCGCAATGCACGGAGACCCCAGCGAGGCCCACGGCGACCGTCCGACGTTGTTCTCGACGCAGTCGACCCACAAGCTGCTCGCGGCGCTGTCGCAGGCCTCTTACATCCACGTACGCGAAGGCCGCCGGCCGATCGATCATGCCCGCTTTAACGAGGCGTTCATGATGCATGCGTCGACTTCACCGCAGTACGCCATTATCGCGTCGAACGACATTGCGGCAGCGATGATGGACGGCCCTTCCGGTAAGGCGCTGACCGACGATACGATCCGCGAAGCTGTCGCGTTCCGGCAGACGCTGGCCCGGCTCAATGCCGAGTTCGAGGCAAAGGGCGGCTGGTTTTTCAATGCCTGGCAGCCGGATACCGTCACCGGCGGAAAGTCCGGCCAAAAGACGCCGTTCCATCTCGCCGATCCCGAACTGCTGGCGCGCGACCCGAATGCGTGGGTGCTGCACCCCGGCGAAGCGTGGCACGGGTTCGCTGACATCGAGGACGGCTATTGCATGCTGGATCCGATCAAGGTGTCGATCGTCACGCCGGGCATGGGGCGCGATGGCAGGCTCAAGGCCACGGGCATACCTGCATCGCTTCTCGCCGCTTACCTCGACGCACAGGGCATCGTCGTGGAGAAGACCGCGGACTTCACCAGTCTGTTCCTGTTCTCGATGGGCGTGACGCGCGGCAAGTGGGGCACGCTCGTCAATGCGCTGCTCGGATTTCATCGCGACATTCTGGCTAATGCGCCGCTCGCCGACACGATTCCGGCACTCGTGGCAGCTCATCCCGCACACTATGCGAAGGTGGGCCTTGCCGACCTGGCGGAGACGATGTTTGCCGCGGTGAAAAAGCACAAGACGACGGAGTACCTGTCCGCTGGGTTCGGTGTGTTGCCCACGCCAGTTCTGTCGCCGGTGGAAGCGTATGAGCGACTGGTCAATGGCGACATTGAATCGCTGCCCCTCGACCAGATGGCGGGGCGGACGGTGGCGACGGGGGTGGTGCCGTATCCGCCGGGAATACCGCTGATGATGCCCGGCGAGAATGCCGGCGAGGCCCGCGGCCCGCTGCTCGGCTACCTCAAGGCACTTGAGGCCTTCGATGCCGAAATTCCGGGCTTCAGCCACGATACGCATGGTGTCGAGGTCAAGGATGGACGCTACCGGATTTTGTGCGTGAAGCAGTGACGATCTGCGGTCGCTGAAGTCCAGCTAGATCGAAAGGAACGACGATGGCCGATCCAAAAGCCGCTTCGACGGATACCAAGAAGCTGGGGCTGATCGCCCTGACCTTGCTGGTTATCAGCGCAATGGTCGGTGGCGGGATATTCAACCTGCCGCAGAACATGGCGCAGTCGGCCTCGCTTGGCGCGGTGCTGATTGCTTGGCTCGTCTCCGGCCTCGGCATCTTTTTCCTGGCGCGAACCTTCCAGGTGCTCTCCGACGTCAAGCCGAAGCTCACGGCCGGCATCTACATGTATTCGCGCAGCGGCTTCGGCAAATATGCCGGGTTCCAGATCGCGTGGGGCTATTGGCTGTCGGCGGCATTCGGCAACGTCGGCTACGGCGTGCTGCTGATGGACACGCTCAACTACTTCTTCCCGCCGTACTTCAAGGGCGGCAACACCTGGGAAGCGGTCCTGCTGGCGTCGGTCGTATTCTGGGTCATGAACTGGCTGGTGTTGCGCGGCGTCAAGGGGGCGGCCGTGCTCAACGTCATCGGGACAATCGGCAAGTTCATCCCGGTCGCAGTCTTTATTGTCATCGTCGTGATCTTCACGAAGGCGGAAATGTGGAGCGGCGCCTTCTGGGGCAACGTAGGCTCTCACGTGGCCGCGGCAAAGCCGCTCGGCAGCCTGCTCGCCCAGGTCAAAAGCACGATGCTGGTCACGCTCTGGGTGTTCATCGGTATCGAGGGCGCGGTCGTGATGTCGGACAAGTCCGACGAGAAGACCGTCAGCCGGGCGACACTGCTGGGTTTCGTCATTGTCACGACACTCTACGTGCTCGTTTCCGTACTCCCGTTTGGCGTCATGTCGCAGGCGGATTTGTCGGGGCTTTCGCCACCATCCACCGCGGCAATCC
>Ga0265316_10001892_pt1 | contig 21979 bp, 18 predicted proteins | sample 4522metaG_FD_202092 | JGI IMG/M metagenome (GOLD analysis project Ga0265316, IMG submission 202092) | Rhizosphere microbial communities from Carex aquatilis grown in University of Washington, Seatle, WA, United States - 4-5-22 metaG | ecosystem: Host-associated > Plants > Roots > Rhizosphere >... | reverse complement strand
GAAAAGCGATAACTTATTTATGGGACAGGGATAAATTCAACGAAAAACTTTTCTATAAAGCATACTCTCCTATTTATTCATATTTCCCGGGGTCTGTTTATGAAAATCCCAATGATCCGAAAATAAGTTTTAACCTTGATTCTGCAAAAACTTTGCTAAGCGCGGCCGGATGGACCGAAAAGAATTCCGATGGTTATTTAGTAAAGAACGGAAAAGTATTTGAGCTTGAGCTCCCGTTTGACGGCGGTCCGGGGCAGGAAAGATATTTGACCGTATTTCAGGAGGATCTGAAAAAAGCAGGCGTTAAGCTGAACCTGAAACAGATAGACGGCGCAACAAGATTTAAGCTCGGCAACGAGAGAAACTTTACCATACTTATAACGGCATGGACGGGGCTCAGGGTGCCTAATCCTGAAAGCTCGCTCAAATCAAACACAGCCGACCAGCCCAATACAACCAATTGGCCGGGAATTAAAGATAAGAGAATTGATGAGCTATGCGACACTTATAATGTCACTTTCGATAAAAAAGAGAGAGTAAAGATAGTAAGAGAAATTGATTCGATTGCGTGCAGTTATTTCGGCTATGGCTTCGGATGGTATGGACCTTACCAGAGAATCGCCTACCACAATAAATTCGGTTATCCCAAATGGGTGCTTCCAAGAACGGCGGACTTCCTCTCAATTCCGGTGATGTGGTATTATGACCCTGAAAAAGCGGCTGAGTATGATGCGGCAATGGTTGATAAAACGAAATCGATGGTAATTCCGGAAGTGGACCAGAAGTACTGGCTTGATGTTAAAGCAAAAGAAGAAAAAGAGAATAAGTAAACTTATGCGGGCTTCGGGTTAAATACCCGGAGCCTGCTGTTAACCGATAGAATTATATGGCAGCATATTTTATCCGCCGATTTTTATTGATAATTCCTACCTTCCTGGGTATCACTATAATCACATTTTTCATTTTGCAGATCGTGCCGGGCGGCCCGCTTGAAAGAGAACTATTAAGATTAAGAATGGGCGGCTCAGTATCCGGCGGAGAAGTCGGCCCTTCGGGCGGAAACCAGACCGGCGGAATTGAAATTCCTGAATCGGCAATGCAGGAAATGAAGAAGTTTTATGGGTTTGACCTGCCAATTCATGAGAGATATATAAGATGGCTTGGGAACCTGATGACGCTTGACCTGGGCAAGTCATACGTTTACGCTGAACCTGTCTGGGATGTAATTATTTCTAAGTTCCCTATCTCAATTTATTTTGGCATGATAGGTTTCACTCTTACATATTTAATATGCGTTCCGCTCGGGGTAGCCAAAGCGGTTAAGAACGGGAGCAAGTTCGATTTTGTATCCTCGGTAATTGTTTTCATAGGGTATTCCACGCCCGGCTGGGCATTTGGCGCCATTATGCTTGTGCTCTTCGGCGGCGGCAGCTTCTGGGACGTGTTCCCGCTAGGCGGGTTCCGTTCCGAAGATTTCGATACTTTAACGATAGGCGCAAAGATCACCGACCAGATATATCATACTATTCTCCCTGTTATAGCTTATATGGTTGGCAGCTTTGCCACGCTTACAATACTCACAAAGAATTCTGTTATAGAAAACCTGAGCCAGGATTATATCCGCACGGCTTTTGCAAAAGGTATTTCAGAGAAGAAAGTTATCTTTAAACATGCTCTCAGAAATTCTTTGATCCCGATAGTCACAGGACTCGGAAACGCAATATCGCTGGTACTTGCTGGAAGCTTCCTCATTGAAAAAGTTTTTAATATTCAGGGTATGGGTTTGCTTGGCTTTAATTCTATAATACAGCGTGATTACCCTGTAACTTTGGGAATACTTGTTCTATCCTCGTTCCTTTTACTTATAGGGAACATTATTTCAGATATGATTTATGCATTTATAGATCCAAGAATAAGATTTAAGTAGAGATCACTGTGAACGATAAAAATAATAAAAATAATCCGCCTTTCGACTCCGCTCAGGATAATATTTCCCCCAACCAGGGCGATATTCCCACAGCTGTTGATGATAAAAAAGCGAAGTTAAAAGAAGAGAAACAGGTATCCGTTTCCATATTCAGGAAACGCTGGAGAAAATTCCGCACACTTAAACGCGGGTACTACTCATTCCTGACCCTCCTGGTTCTTTACATTCTTTCGTTTATGCTTCCGCTGCTTGTAAACAACGCGGCTTTGATAGTAAAGTATAACGAGCATTATTATTTTCCTGTTTTCAAATCCGGTATTTACGAAGCCGATGTTTTCGGACAGAACCGCGACGGCGAAGCGAATTACCGGGCGTTGAAAAAACAATTCCAGGAAGAAGATAAAGGCAACTGGGTATTAATGCCATTGTATCCATTTGGCCCGAATGAAAACCTGCTTGATGAAACGGTCGGCAACCCGCCGCACCCGCCATCAGCGACTCATATATTCGGAACTGATGACAGGGCAAGAGACGTATTTTCAAGGATTGTGTATGGTTTTAATATTTCAATCTCTTTCGCTTTAGCTGTAACGTTTTTTTCGTACCTGTTTGGCGTAACAATTGGCGCAATACTTGGTTTTTTCAGCGGTAAGATAGATATAATAGGACAAAGATTTATAGAGATCTGGGCGACGCTCCCCTTCTTATATGTTATGATAATCATTAGCTCCATATTGCAGCCAAATTTCCTGTGGCTGGTGGTGATCCTCACGGCGTTTAGCTGGGAAGGCATAACATACTACATCAGGGGCGAATTCTACAGGGAAAAAGCGCGCGATTATGTTTCGGCCGCGGTTTCGCTTGGAGCAAAAAATCATACTGTAATTTTTAAACACATATTGCCCAACTCGCTTACGCCGATTGTTTCATTCGCTCCGTTTGCGATTGTAGCCGATATAAGCTCGCTTGTGGCGCTGGATTACCTTGGCTTTGGTTTACCGCCTCCAACACCCAGTTGGGGACAGCTTATCAGCCAGGGTATGAACTACATTGAAAACTGGTGGCTTGTTGTAGCGCCGCTTTCTGTGATGTTCCTCACGCTTATTGCGATCGTATTCATAGGCGAAGCGATCCGCGAAGCATTTGACCCCAAAGTATACTCGAGGTTAAGATAACATTATGAAAAAGAAACTTGTTGAAATAAAGAATCTAAGGACTTACTTTTTTGTAGAAGCCACCGATAAGCAGATCGAAGTTGGCCCATCAAGCCATGATAGTTTCCTGAATAAATTTTATGAAGCCGATAAGAAGCTCAAGGATAAGGTCCCTGCAAAAGCGGTAGACGATGTAAGCTTTGATATTTATGAAGGCGAAGTGCTGGGCATTGTAGGAGAATCAGGTTCGGGAAAATCGGTAACGGCTTATTCGATTACACGGTTGATACCCGACCCGCCGGGGAAAGTAGTTGCCGGAGAAATAATATTCAAAGGGGTCGATCTTGTAAAGCTTTCATTCGATGAAATGAAAAAATACCGCGGTTATGAAATTGCGATGATTTTCCAGGAGCCAATGACATCTTTAAATCCTGTAATGAAGATCGGCGACCAGATAACCGAGGTAATTTTGCAGCATGAAAAAATTGACAAAGCTGAAGCGGAAAGAAAATCGATTGCAATGCTTGATGCGGTTGGAATTTCAGACGCGGCAAAAAGAATGAAAGACTACCCCCACCAGTTCAGCGGCGGCATGAGGCAAAGAGTTATGATAGCCATGGCGCTGGCATGCAATCCTTCGCTTCTGATAGCAGATGAACCCACAACCGCATTAGATGTAACCATTCAGGCGCAAATTCTTGACCTGATGCTTAAGCTGAAGAAGCAGAGAGAAGAAGCGGCAGTGCTGCTGATAACGCACAACCTTGGCGTAGTTGCTGAAACATGCGACAGGGTTATTGTTATGTACGGCGGTAAGATCCAGGAAATAGGCAATGTATTTGAAATATTTAAAACGCCGAAACATCCGTATACAAAAGGTTTACTGGCGTCGCTCCCCGATCCATATAAAGAAAGTCATTCAGAGCTTAAAGCTATACCGGGAATTATTCCGCATATACTTGAGCTTCCTATAGGATGCAAGTTTTGCACAAGGTGTCCGGACGTTATGGATAAGTGCTGGACCATAGAGCCTGAGCTTAAAGAACTTGAACCCGGAAGACTGGTCAGATGCCATTTGTTTTAATCAATAATGCTGATATTTATTATTTACTATTTATTATTTGTGTGATATGAGTTCAATGAAAGAAGGAAATATTCTTGAAGTTAAGGACCTGAGGGTTCAGTTCCCCGTTCATGGCGGAGTATTCCTCGGGAAGATAGCCGATATAAAAGCGGTGGACGGAGTAAGCTTTGAAATAAAAGACGGCGAGACGCTGGGCCTGGTTGGCGAATCAGGCTGCGGCAAATCAACCGTAGGGAAAGCTATAATAAATATATTGAAGTTCTCATCGCCCGATGTGCAAATAACCGGCGAAGTGCTGATGAAAACCGGCGACGGCGTTATTGACCTGTTAAAGCTGAAACGCAACGAGATAAGGAAATACAGGGGCTTGATACAAATGATATTCCAGGACCCCTACTCTTCATTGAATGCAAGGCTAACAGTTGGACAGATCGTGATGGAACCGCTTATATATCATACTAAAATGAACAAGAAGGAGCGGCTTGAGCGAGTTGCTTGGCTGCTCGAAAAAGTCGGGCTGCAGGCAGAGCAATCAAAACGCTACCCGCATGAATTTTCAGGCGGACAAAGACAGAGAATTGGCATAGCGCGCGCGCTTGCGACCAATCCAAAACTTATAATTGCAGATGAGCCTGTTTCAGCTTTGGACGTATCGATCCAGGCGCAGGTAATTAATCTTATGCAAAGCCTGCAAAATGATTTTGAGCTGAGTATACTGTTTATAGCGCACGACCTATCTGTAGTTGAGCATATAAGTTCAAGAATTGCCGTTATGTACCTGGGCAATATATTCGAATTGGGTAATGGAGCAGACGTATATCATCATCCTATCCATCCGTACAGTAAAGCGCTGCTATCGGCAGTGCCGCTGCCGGACCCTGACAGACGAAATAAGGAGCGCATAATTTTAAAGGGCGATGTGCCAACCCCGCTTAGAAAGCCAAGCGGCTGCGGTTTCAGAACCCGGTGTCCTATTGCTAAGCCTGAGTGCGCAAATGCCGTACCCCCGCTTGAAGAAAAGAGCAAGGGTCACTTTGCAGCCTGCCCGTATGTGAGTTAAGGGAAATTTGCTATGCATGTTCCCAAGCCGGTCGCCATGGCTTGATTGTGACGCATGATTAAAACAATAAGAAAACTTCTGAGCCCCCAGCTCCCGCTTGGGGCTCTTTATTGAATACCTCCCCTCAGATAATTTTATTAACCCTAATCTTTCATAATAAATAATTTATTCATATGTTGTACAATGTTTTTTAAATTATTATTAATAATTAATTAACTGCAAATGGAAGAAAAAAAACATCACACAATAGAAGAATTAAGAAAATACCGTAAACCCATTCGTAATGTAAATATACAGCACAAAGAAAACTTAAGCGGTTTGGAAAGAATCGCGGTTTGGATCACGGATCATGTGGGAACGATGGGATTTTTTCTGATCATTTTCGGATGGACGGCAATATGGTTAAGCTGGAACACGCTGGGTCCCGAAAGCGCTCAGTTTGACCCGTTCCCCGCTTTTGTTTTGTGGCTCTTTATATCTAATATGATACAGATATTTCTGATGCCGCTTATTATGATCGGGCAAAATTTGCAATCGCGCCATGCAGAGGCAAGGGCCGAGGCTGATTTTGAAATCAATACTAAAGCCGAGCTTGAAATTGAAACAATATTAGTTCATTTGGAAAAACAGAGTTCATTGATCTTAGAAATACTTCAAAAGATCGAGAAGCAGACCGGGCAAGCGCAAAGCGCGTAAGCCTGCTATTGCTGTTTATTTGAATTAAGATTGGACCAGGAAATTTTGCGGTTTGATCAGGAGACTTCAGCCTGAACTTGGGGCAATTCAGTAATGTAATTGATCAGCGGAACGTGATGTTTCAAAAGCCTGAACCGCTCGATATCGGTTTTAATGCGGTTTTCAGCGCCCCAATCGCTCCAGTAAACTCCGTTGAGCGGCATCACGCAAAGACTCTCAACGCTGTTTTTAAGTATTGAGTCTGAAAAATTCACTTCAGGCAGTTTACTATATATATTGTTAAGCATGATCTCATCGTCAAAATGCCCGTTATAGTAATTCTGGGTTACAAACTGTTCGTAAACTTCCGGCAGCAGAATTCTAAAACGCTCCAAAAAGGCTGAGGCTTTTCCGACCATAACCATCGTATTCCACATGCATGAACCCGCATACAGTCTTCTTGCCAGCTTAACATCAGGTTTCTCCCAAAATTTATTTACCCTGTAAAAAGGCGCGCCGCCATCCCATTTTACTTCATCGCCATGCTCAATCCATCCATACTCAGTTTCAGGGCTGTTAGCTGAAAAGCCCATTACTACTATTTTTCCCGGATGTTCATCTGTAAATTCAAAAGCGCTTCCCATGTAATCGCGGAACAAATCTTCTTCCAGTATAAACTGGTCAGATGGAAATATTCCAACATTTGCTTCGGGATCCTGGCTGTAGATCTTCAAAAGAGGCAGTAAAATGCCCGGCGCTGTTTCTTTCGAGTGCGGCTGGACCACAATATTTTCGGCAGGCTGACCGTTCATTTCTTCGCGGATATATGCAAGATAATCGCGGATAATTACGGTAAGTATCTTCTTCTGAAGGAAAAACGGTTTTACGCGGTCAATAGTATGCCTTAACATAGAGCGCGTTCCGATTATAGAGCAAAACTGCTTGGGGCGTTCATACCCATAAATTGATTTGATATACTTCTGAAGCCTGGCTCCTTTGCCCGCCGCAAGAATGATTCCCCAATGATGATGCTTCGCCCAATCCATCGTGATGTGGTTTCCTTTTTATATTTCTTTATTAAATATTAATTTAAATCTGCCGGAAGCTCTTAATCAGGAACAGAAAAGTTCATGAAGAGTATTTAAGAGCGGTTAATCTGTAAAGTATTTTTCTTTTAATTGTTAACCGTTACTTAATACTATAAGTTTCCAAAAGACGCCAAAAAAATTGTAACAATTCAGTCGGGCGGTTGTTGTAAATTCAGAACCCTCCTTGATCAGGACCATTACAATTTAGGCAGTCAAAGTTCAGGGCTTGTGTGTTTTGTATTAAGAATATTGCATAGATTTAAATGTGATATACAGGTAATTTTGAGGCAGTATGCGGCTCTAATACATGCGATGTTTCGGGGCTGCACATAATAAACCTGACATTGTTGGACTAATCCAATAGTCAAATTCTTTTTTTGTTTTAAGGAGTCTCATTATGAATCCCACTCATGCACACCTGTTCATGAACCATCTGCCTTTTTTAGGCTCTGCTTTCACTTTCATTTTCTTAATGTACTCATTCCACAAGAAAAATAATGAATTTATAAAATTATTCCTTTGGGTATTTGTATTTTTCGCAGTGTTGACTATTCCCGTTTTTCTTACAGGCGACCCTGCAGGAGACGTCGTGAAAAATATTCCGGGAATAAAAGAAGAGCTTGTTGATAATCATGAAACTGCCGGATATATTTCACTTATATTGATAGAAGTAACCGGCGCTTTGGCGCTTCTGGGTATTTATCTTATGGGGAAGAACGCACAGTTGGCCAAATGGTTCAAGTATACTTTTGTCGCTCTCTCCTTTGCATCCATTCTTTCATTTGGATGGACGGCAAACCTGGGCGGCCAAATAAGACATTCTGAATTAAAGACAAGCAACCAGATAGAACTGAAATAAGCTTTTTTACATCCTCTGAATTTATACGGAACAATATTCCCCGGAAAAATTATTTTCCTGAATAGTTTTACTTTCCTCACGCCACCATAAACATTGACAATTGTTCTGTTCATTTTGCATAGATTTTCTGTGTCCTGAATGATTACTTTTGTTCTATAGACATCTTAATCAATTTTCAACTTAGAACAAAATGAAAATATATATTTCACTCGATATGGAAGGCATCGCGGGCACATTCACGTGGACGCAGGAAGAAAATAACCGGGCCGAAGTTCGTAAATGCATTATGCAGCAGGTTGAATGGGTGATAGAAGGAATCCACCAGAGCGAAGCAAATAAACAAATTGAAGAAATTGTCATTGCCGATTCACATTCATCGGGCGATAGTCTTTTGTATGAAACCACCGCATTTGATGACAGGCTCCACATAATATCAGGTTACCCAAGACCGAAATATATGATGCCGGCATTTGATAAATCGTATGACATTGTTTTCTTTGTGGGATATCACGGAGGCATAGGGACGGTGCATTCTAACATGGATCACAGTTACTCTCCAAGATTCCACAGAATTTGGCTGCAGGATAAACCCATGAATGAAAGCCTCATCAATGCCGCTTATGCCGGACTTTTTGACGTCCCGGTAGGATTAGTTATCGGAGATGATGCGCTGTTTAACCAACTAAAAACAAGCGATGCTTTGCCATGGGTGGAATATGTTACAACAAAATATTCACTGAGTAGGTTTTCGGTTAAATGCAAACCGATGAATGTGGTTCGCATAGAGACAATTGAGGCTGTGAAGAAAACGCTTAACTCAGATATTACCGGATTTCTAATTTATAAGTTTACGCCGCCTGTTACGCTGAAAATCGAGCTTCAGACAACCTCAATGGCGGATGCTGTCGAGATGATGCCTGATGTAAAGAGACTGGATGGCTTTACAATAGAATATACTCATAACGACTACTCACAGATATTCGATGCGATTGACGCTATTGCGACTCTTGCCCGTTCGACTAAATGGTGATTATATGACGGATATAGATTTATTTAAGAAAGTTTATCTCTTTTCAAGCCTGAACGAAGCTGAACTTGAGAGCATAAGCAAAATATCACGATCAAGAACCTTCAATAAAGGCGATATTATTTTTTTTGACACCGAGCCGTATTTGGGGTTTTATGTTGTAAAGACGGGGCTTGTAAAAATATATAAAATTTCAAATGACGGGCGCGAGCATATACTTCATATTATCGCTTCGGATAACACATTTGGAGAAGTGCCACTCTTCGAAAATTTTGGAGAGAGTCCCAAAGAAGATTCCAGATACCCGGCCAACAGTATGGCAATTGAAGAAAACACGCAGGTTATTTTGATCCCCGCCAGGGCATTCACTGACTTATTTGAAAATAACGTTAAGCTATGCCTTAAGCTGATTTCCGGCTTTGCAAGACGGCTCAGGTATCTGAATCATCATATTGAGGAATTAACGCTTAAAGACGTCACTAAAAGAGTGGCAGGTTTTGTGCTCGCAGAATTTAACAAATCAAATAAACAAAATAAAAAAACTAAATCGGAAATTACTCTTCAAATAAGCAAAAACGACCTCGCTTCACTTCTGGGAACCATACCCGAAACTCTTTCCCGCACTTTCAAAAAACTAAATGAAGATAACATCCTGGAAGTAACAGGTAAAGCCATCCTCGTCCTGGACATAAATAAGCTCAAAGAAACTGCTTCGTAAACCTTAGCAATCCGGTACAACCATAAGTTTATATGAAAATTTTCGCCATTTGACTTAGGTCAAAGGGTTTAGGCGGTATTCTCTTTATTTTTGTGCAATAAAAATAATTGGAGTAATATTATGCAGGTACAAAAAGATAACAAAATCGGTGAAATTGTAGCCGCAAATTTCCGCGCAGCGCAGATCTTTGAGAGCTTTGGCCTTGACTTCTGCTGCGGCGGTAAGAAATCTATATCAGACGCATGCAAAGAAAAGGAACTTAACCCCGAAAAAGTAATTTCAGAGCTTTCAAAGATCGATGAAAAGCAGGCAAACCTGCAGAGATTTGAAAAATGGGAAGCTGATTTTTTAATAGATTACATCATTAACAATCATCATCAATACGTTGTTTATTCTATTCCGGCAATTGAAAACCACCTGCAAAAACTTGCATCAAAACACGGAGAGAAACATCATGAATTAGTTGAAATACAGGAGATATTCAGCGCCTTGAAAGATGAGCTTTTAAACCACATGCAGAAGGAAGAAAAAATGCTGTTCCCTTACATTAAAAAGCTGAAACTGGCTGTTGATAACTCTCATGCGATTCCTTTAGCCCCGTTCGGAGCAGTGGAAAATCCCCTCAGAGTTTTGGAATCAGAACATGAATCCGCGGGCAAAATGATGTCAGATATTAATAAGCTGAGCTCCGGTTACAAGCCGCCTGAGGATGCATGCGGCACATATAGAGTATTATATAATGAGCTTAATGAATTCGAAAACGATTTGCATATGCACATTCATCTTGAAAACAACATCTTGTTTCCAAAAGCGCTTGAGCTAGAAAGCAAACTGGCAATGATACATTCCGGGGCTGCGAATGCTTAGTTTTAAATGAATTTTTATATCCCAAAACTTTAGGAGAAAATTAATGAAAAGATACTGGTATGGTTTTTTAATCGTAATACTGATTTCGTTTACTGTTTTAATTTGGGTGGGTACCCGGATATACCATGACAAGCCTCCAATACCTAACGATATTAAAACAACAACAGGAAAAGTAATGATACCCGCCGGCGATATTGAAGCAGGGCAAAACGTTTGGCAAACAATGGGCGGCATGGAACTGGGCTCTGTATGGGGACACGGCAGTTATGTAGCGCCGGACTGGTCCGCAGACTGGCTTCACAGGCAATGCGTTTATATTCTTGATAGGTGGTCTAACGCGGAATACTCGAAAAACTATGACGCTTTGCCGGAAGAAGACAAAGGAAAACTGCAAAAGCGGCTGGAAGTTCTTACAAGAACCAATACTTTTAACGCAAATACAAATTCAATTGCAGTAGATCCAATAGTTGCAGACGCGTTTGAATCGAACCTGAAACACTACAGCGATATTTTTACAAAGGGAAGTAACGATTATGCAATCCCTAAAAATGCGCTGACGGACAGCTTGAAAATAAGACAGCTGGCAGCGTTTTATTTCTGGGCATCCTGGGCGGCTTCCACCAACAGGCCGGGAGAAAATTTTACTTACACCAGCAACTGGCCGCATGAAAAACTCATCGGCAACGTGCCCACCGGCGATACAGTAGTATGGACCGGCGTAAGCATAATTATGCTTTTGATCGGTATTGGGGCAATGTCGCTGTTTTACATTATAGGCAAAGATAAAAAAGAAGAAGCTATAGCGGTTAGCGTGATTGACCCGATGCTAAGCGGCGTAGCCACACCTTCGCAGAAGGCGACCATTAAATATTTCTTTCTGGTTACGGGATTATTTATGCTCCAGATAATCATGGGAGTAATTACCGGCCATTACGGCGTTGAAGGAAACGGATTTTACGGGATTCCCCTGTCATCAATTTTACCTTACAGCGTATCGCGCACCTGGCACCTGCAGCTGGCAATTTTCTGGATAGCTACATCGTGGCTTGCAGCAGGCCTGTATGTAGGCCCGTCTGTTAGCGGCGTGGAACCTAAGGGCCAGAGATTCGGAGTGAATGTATTGTTCGGAGCTTTGATAGTTGTTGTGCTGGGTTCAATGGCCGGACAATGGTTAAGCGTGATGAATAAACTTACCGGCGACAGCCGTTTCCTGTTTGGGCACCAGGGATATGAATATCTTGATTTAGGAAGGATATGGCAAATTGCCCTGCTGGTCGGATTATTTCTTTGGCTGTTTTTGGTGGCCCGTTCCATTGTTCCGGCAATTAAAAAAGCCGATAAAAATACGAAACCGCTGCTATCCCTTTTCCTGGTCTCAACCATAGCAATTGTTATATTTTATATTCCCGGCCTGTTTTACGGACAGCACACTTCATTGCCTGTTGTTGAGTACTGGAGATGGTGGGTTGTGCATCTTTGGGTAGAGGGATTTTTTGAAGTATTTGCCACCGTTGTAATTGCTTTAATATTTGCCAACCTGAGGTTAATAAAGCCTTCAACAGCCGCACGTGCATCGCTGCTATCAAGCACGATATTTTTATCCGGCGGAATAATAGGCACAATGCATCATTTATATTTTTCAGGTACGCCAACCGTTGCGCTTGCTTTAGGTTCGGTATTCAGCGCCATGGAAGTCGTTCCGCTTGTTTTTGTCGGATACGAGGCCTGGGAAAATTACAAAATTTCACAGCATGATAGCTGGCTCAGAAATTACAAATGGCCAATTTACTTTTTCATTTCAGTGTCATTCTGGAACCTTGTAGGCGCGGGCCTTTTTGGGTTTATGATAAATCCGCCGATAGCTCTTTATTATATGCAGGGGTTAAATACAACGCCGCTGCATGCTCACGGCGCTTTGTTCGGGGTATACGGTATGCTGGGAATAGCACTGATGCTGTTTGTTTTCAGGTCATATAAACCGCAGGATCCATGGAAAGAAAAACTTATCAGTTTTTCATTCTGGTCGATCAATTCGGGACTTATTATAATGATTCTCTTAAGCCTGCTGCCAATTGGGCTCATGCAAACAATGGCTTCGGTTGAAACCGGGTATTGGTATGCGCGAAGCTCAGAGTTCCTGCAGTCAGGAATTATGGGAACGTTCCGCTGGCTCAGAGTGGTTGGCGATACTGTTTTTGCAGTTGGAGCCGTTGCGCTGGTGTTATTTGTTATAGGGCTGCTCACAGGCAGATCTTACAGGAAGTCATGACAGTTTCATAAATAATAAAAGCCCGTCCTGTGAGCTGCCGGACGGGCTTTTGTTTTATGATAAACTATATTCACGTAGCAACAGGATGCATTGATGATTCTGCCACTTGCTCCTGTTTCTGTTTCAAACGCTCAGCTTCAATCCGCTTTAAACGCATAGAATCTGTCTTAAACTTATTGTTAAAAAATCCCATTACATAATTCCTGAAGATATACCACCAGAAACTGCGTTCCATTAAAGCAGGGTCAATATTCTTTTCGATTTTTTTGTGCTCTGCCGGGACCTCGCTCCAGTGCAGGCCTGCCACTTCATGATGCGCGGTATGAAGTCCGTTATTGAAAAGCATAAAATTTAAAAATCCTGTAAAGTTTCTCGAATGGTTCCACTCGGATTCTTCGTTCGCATGCACGTGCTGCACGTAATTGAATATAAGCACGCTGAACAATGAAACCTGCTGCGGGATAATTACATAATAAATCGCTTTACGCCAATCGACCCATAACGCAACCCCAATCCACAATACAAGTACTGCATATTGCGCCATGCACAAAAAGAACCTTTTCTTTTTGCTGTGCCACAGATCTTTTAAGAACAGCTTAATAGCTTTTTGCTGGTAATACCCGCTGATTGAAGGATAAGTAAGCAAAGTTAGCAGATTATTCTTCTCGCTAAACCTGTACGTTATTGTATAATCTCCCGGCCTGTTGTTAAGCTTATGGTGATTTTTGTTGTGCGTCGGGATCCATGCAAATACGGGGAAACCGTAAAATACTGTAAGCCACCAGTCCTGAAGAGTATTCATGGTGTCTGACTTCCACATCCTGACATGGTTGTGGTTGTGAGTGATAACTGAAACTGCAATTGAGAAAAACAAATAAGCGGTATAAGCAAAGGGATTCATCCCAATGTATTTCCATTGAAGTATTAATAGTGAAGTAGTGATGGCCATATAGATTATGGTCTTTATATCTGCTTTATACCTTAACATTAAGATATCCTTTATAGTTGATTGACAAAATTTTATTAGAGTAGTTCAGTTCTATATATTTAATTAGTCCCAGCTAAATTAAGATAAACAGAACATCGAAAATTAGCGTGTGTAAATCCGAGAATGGAAAAAAGTTGGTATGTCGACTGAAGTTTAAGCGTAGGCCACCAGCCTGTTTGCAAACCTCAATAATATAATCATATTCCCTTATATATGACATATATTAAAACCTGCTTTTCAGAAAAATAATTCCTCACTGAATTTAATCTAAAATGTTGCTTTTTATCGATATTATACCACAAAATTAAGCAAATCTTTTATTCTAAATATTAATTAATAGTTAAGAGTTCATTCTTTTTTGTCAGAAGCCTGAAAAGAATCAATAAATCTGTGGAAAATATCATCATCAACATTAAAAATCTACAAATTCAGCCCTGAATTTAACTAAATAATTTGGCACAAAAATTGTTTTAATATTTGTAATGCCAAACTAATGTTTGTTTAAATTATCGATTAACATTATGAAGAAAACTACAAAAATACTGATTTCAGGAACGTTATTATTCATTTTAGTCATTTTTTACACTGTTTCATTGCAATCATATCCCGGTGGCTACACAGGAGCTACCAAAAAGACCTCGGCAACGGGATGTCATTGCCATACAAACAACACTGCTATAACAGGCGCAATTACCGGTCCTGATACCATGTTGACCGGAACAACAGCTACTTATACAATTACAATCTCCCGCTCAGGTTATAGCGGTACGCATGGCGGAGTCGATATTGCAAGTAGACTAGGTTCATTAACACCGGGGCCTGGCGCTTCTTTTATCAAACAGGTAGGCGATGAACTTACCCATATTAGCGCGCTTACATTTGCCGGCGGCACAGTCAGCGTTCAGTTCAGTTACACTGCTCCGGGCTCGCCCGGAATAGACACTATTTGGTCAAATGTAGTAGCAGGATATTCAAACGGATTCAACTGGTCGCCTGAAAAAAGCATAATTGTTACCAGCCTAACCGGTATTCAGAATAATGGGAATGCAGCTAAATTCACCCTTAGTCAGAATTATCCAAACCCGTTTAACCCTTCTACTAATATCAGCTTCGAACTTCCAAAGAACATTTCTGTTAGTCTTATTATATACGATGTGAACGGAAAGAAAGTTGATGAATTGATCAATAGCGAGATGAGCCAGGGCAGGCACGATGTAAAATGGGACGCTACAAACATGGCAAGCGGAGTATATTACTATATACTTAGAGCTAACGATGTTGTAATGACAAAGACAATGATATTGACGAAATGACAGGTTATTCATGAAATGATTTGATACTGGCTGTTTGATAAGGATTAGATAACTTATGACAAAAAACCCGGGGAGGTTAGGCTCCGGGTTTTTTATTTAGAAATTGCTGATTTCCATGCCAGCGCGCTTGCGCCTAGTATAGCGGCATTGGATCCCGCAATTGACGACAATAACAATTTAACCTTGTTTTTATACACGTCAAGTAAGTTCTCCTCCATATACATTTTAGTTGGCTTTAATATCAGATCGCCTGAGAGCGCCAGGCCCCCGAATAAAATAATGGCTTCGGGACTAGTGATAGCTACAGCATCTGCAAGGCTCATACCAAGAATTTTAGCAGTGTAGTCAAACGCATCAAGCGCCAGCTTATCCCCCGCTTTTGCAGCTTCAAAAATTTTCTTTGAAGTTATCGAATCTTCCGCTATATCTCTCAATTCGCTTTTTTCATTCGACTGCGCAAGCATTTCTATAACCGTTTTCACAATTCCCGTTGCAGAAGCATATTGTTCGAGGCAGCCTTTCCTGCCGCAGCCGCAAAGCCTTCCTCCCCTGACAGCAATTACATGACCCAGTTCTCCGGCAAAACCATCATTGCCGTATATTAGTTCGCCGTTTGCAACAAATCCGCTGCCAAGTCCCGTGCCAAGCGTGATGAGAATAAAATCCCTCATACCCTTTGCGGCGCCGTAGATCATTTCGCCTATTGCGGCGGCTTTCGCGTCATTTGTAAGAATTACCGGAAGATCAAAGTACTGCCTGAACATATCGGCGAATTTTATCTCGCCTTTCCATGGAAGATTCGGAGCGAATTCTATTGTGCCTTTGTAATAATTACCGTTTGGAGCGCCAATTCCAAGCCCAATTATATCAAGCTCTTCCGCTGATTTAGAGATCAGCTTATTGATACCCGAAGAAAGCTTTTTTACAAAATCGGCTGCGCTGCCATAATCTTTTCTTTCAATTGAATCTTCTGAAATCACCTTTCCGGAGCCATCTACAATCCCGAATGCGGTATTTGTGCCTCCGATATCTATCCCGATTGCGGCTTTTATCATGAATAAAAATAGTATTAAATCTTATCAAATTCTATATATGTGTACAAATTACTGAATTTTAAATGACCTGAAATTCCCGTAAGTTTGTATGCTGGACGGGGCATATAAATACATGAGAGTGTGCTTTTGTAATCCCGCCCGGCGTTAAACTTAATTTATGGATACATCAAACTTAGATAACTGATCATTTATGAAGACTGACAAACTTGGTTACAACTCAAAACTCATACACAGCGGCGGCTTTAAAGATAAATTCGGAAGCATAAACGTACCTATTTACCAATCATCAACATTTGAATTCGAATCTGCAGAAGAAGGCGCAAGATGTTTTCTTGGCGAGAGCGACGGCTACATTTATACGCGCATCGGCAATCCTACAATAAAAGCGCTTGAGAACTGCATAGCGGAACTTGAAGGTGGATTCGGCGCAATCGGAGCAAGCTCAGGAATGGGAGCTATCAACACTGTATATTTCTCGCTCCTTAGCAAAGGCGATCATATAGTAAGTTCAGATGCGGTCTATGGGCCATCGCGCGTTATACTCGAAGATCATTACTCGCGTTTCGGGATAGAATCTACTTTTGTAAATACATCGGACATTGAAAATATAAAAAAAGCAATTAAGCCGAATACAAAAGTACTTTACATAGAAACTCCCGCCAATCCGACAATTGACATTACAGATATAAGCGCCTGCGCAAAGATCGCAAAAGCACACGGATTGATACTTGTTGTGGATAATACTTTTTCCAGCCCGTATCTCCAGAGACCGATAGAATTCGGCGCCGACGTTGTTGTGCATTCGCTAACAAAATTTATCAACGGCCATGCGGATATAGTTGGCGGAATGATAATTGTGAAGGAACAGAATTTGTACAAGAAGATCAGGTCGATGATGATAGCTCTTGGATTTAATATGGACCCGCACCAGGCATATCTTGTATTAAGAGGCGTAAGGACATTGGGCGTCAGAATGGACAGGGCGCAGGAAAATGCTATGAAGATAGCGGAGCATCTTGAAAATCATCCAAAAGTTGAATGGGTAAAATACCCGGGACTTGAATCCCATCCGCAGCATGAGCTTGCGAAAAAGCAGATGGACGGTTTCGGCGCCCTGATTAGCTTTGGATTGAAAGGCGGATTTACAGCAGGTAAAACACTGATGAATAATGTGAAAGTAGCTATACTCGCTGTATCGCTCGGTGGAGTTGAGACTTTGATAGAACATCCCGCTTCAATGACACACTCGAAAGTTTCGGCTGAAGGAAAACGACAGGCCGGAATAACCGACGGGCTTGTAAGGTATTCAGTCGGGATAGAAGACGTTGAAGACCTGATAAATGACCTTGACCAGGCATTGGCTCTAACAGAGAATTCATGCGAAACAATCGTTGAAAAAGAAGCGGAATTGGTTTAACAATAAAAATTACTTTTAAAATCGTACATTTATAGATGTACAGGATATTGATTAAAATTTAAATACTAAGGAACAATGGAAATTGCCGAACCCGTTCTTGAGCGTTCAAAACTAAGGCTCAGGAGCTTAAGACACCTTGTTGGAAATACACCTTTGCTCGCTATTAATTTTGCTTATAAAGGTAAAAACCGCACTATATTTGCCAAGTCGGAAAATATAAACATGACCGGCAGCATAAAAGACCGTATGGCTTTATACATAATGCAGAAAGCCTACGAAACAGGCGCGATCAAACCGGGCGATATGATAGCCGAGGCGACAAGCGGCAATACGGGAATATCTTTTTCGGCAATCGGAAGAGCGCTAGGCCACCCGGTAACAATATTTATGCCGGACTGGATGAGCAGGGAGAGAGTGGATCTGATATTAAGCCTTGGCGCTAAAGTAAATCCGGTCACAAAAGAAGAAGGCGGTTTTTTAGGAAGCATCAGAAAGAGCGAAGAGCTTGCTAAGGCCGAAGAAAATGTGTTTCTGCCATGCCAGTTCTCTAATTCTGCAAATGTTAGCGCGCACTTCGAAACAACAGGGCCTGAAATATGGTGGCAGCTTGGATTTAAATCGTTGAAGCCGGATGCTTTTGTAGCAGGCGTTGGCACCGGCGGTACAATAATGGGCGTAGGTAAATTCCTAAAGAAAATGAATCCTAATGTTAAGATATACCCGATGGAACCCGCTGAGTCGCCCACATTAACTACGGGTTACAAAGTTGGCAAACACAGGATACAGGGAATTTCAGATGAATTCATACCTGCAATAGTTAAACTTGACGAAATTGATAGCGTGATAAGCGTGAGCGACGGAGATGCGATTATAATGGCGCAAAAGCTTTCTCATGAGCTGGGATTGGCCGTTGGTATTTCATCCGGCGCTAATTTCATAGCGGCTTTAAAGGCGCAAAATGAACTTGGCGATGATTCAATTGTAGTTACAGTATTCTCGGACAGCAATAAGAAATACCTGAGCACTGACCTTATGAGAAATGAGCCTTTGAAAGAGGGGTACCTTTCCCCTAATATTGATTTAGTTGATTTCCAGGCGCTGAAAAGAGTGTGTCATGTTTGCTGCGACCTTGACGACTGCGACCAAAGACTTGAACCGGAACAGCTGAAGGTTATATAAAATCTACTATATCAATCAGGCAGACAAATCGCTTGCCACTTTGCGCGGTATGGTCCGCCAGTGAAAAATTAATGTTATCAATTAGGGTTTCTCACAGAAACTGCCCATTAGGGCGGACACACGGGTCCGCCCCCTACAGAAAAAAAATCTATTACAAATAGAATTACATACAGAAAACGAAAGAATTCTTTAAGATAAAAGGATTTTGACTATACTTCATCAAACGCTTACTTCATTACAATTCATTTCCAAAACAAAAATCTTGTGTTGGGTAATATTAACCATAACCTTGTTACATTAAATGAGGCTGGGAAATTAATGGAAAAATGGTGGTTAAAAATTCCGCTAAAGTATAGTTCAGTTATTCATGACGAATATAAGATTATGCCAACTCATTTACACGGAATAATAATGTTATTTAATGACCCTCACTGGAACCAGAATAAATCTCCTGTAGGGGCGGACCCATGTGTCCGCCCGAATATTAAACAAATAATTCAATGGTTTAAAACAATGTCAACCAATGACTATATCAAAGGTGTAAATGAAGGCAGGTTGCTACCATTCGAGAAGAAAATTTGGCAAAAGGAGTTTTTACGAAAGGATTATTCAGAATAAAAAAGAATTCGAATTTATTCAGGAGTATATTTTTTTTAATCCTATTAAATGGATTTGGGATGAAGAAGAATTTGAAAGATTATTAGATACTAATAAACCCAGCTGCAATTAAAAATTACTTAAATTTTGTTTCATCATTGTTCTTCGCGTATTCATCTTTCCATTCTTTGTAATCGCTTTCCATGGCGTCAAGCATACTTTCAGCGGCTTTATGCAGCCAGTGTTTTTCCCTGCCCGTAATGTCCTTTTTAACAGCTTTAATTTCTTTTTTACTTCCCATATGTATGTTAGCCGTTTCCCATCCCATGGCATATAGCAGCTTGGCTTCGTCATGTTCAGCGGGAAGCGATTCCAATTCAATGCGCGAACAGTCCGGCGCCAGCCTGTGAATTATCCATTTTTTCTTTATCGATAAATACGGGTCCTTGCACCTGACGGCGTTATCAAGTATAGCTTCGTAAAAAGAATCCTCAGGCAGTTCTTCATCTATAAAAACATAAGTTGATGGAACAAACGCTTTTGCCTCGCGCGCAATTAAGCCGCCGTTCCAGTTTGCGATAACAACAACTCTTTGCCTGCCCAGACTCCCAAGTCCGGCAATCCTCTGAACTAACTTGTAATCCGGGCTGTATCCCGGCATGCTTTTTAAAAGCGTTTTTACTATTTCGCCCTGTGCACCTTTTTTTGATTCTTTAAAGCCACTCATTTTATCCCAGAATTTTACAGGGTCCTTTAACCTGAATGTAGCGGCATCATGAAGCCATTTGTGTTTATCGCTTAGTACAAAAGCGCCGCCGCCTGCCGTAAGAGAATCAATGTATCCCTTTAGTATTGAATCGCACGCATCAGCCTTCTCTAATTTGAGGTGATTCTCAGAAATTGCAAGATGAGCGCTTGCCGTCAATCTGATTAGGTCATTCGTATAAGGCAAATAGTATGTTTCATCAAAATCATTTATTCCCCAGACAAGCCTGCCCTCAATATCGCGCCATGTTCCGAAATTTTCCACATGCAGATCCCCCACCCCAAGAACATAAGGCGCGGATGAATCATCCTTACAAACTTTATTAAATACCTGTATCCATCTGTAAAAAGCAGCCCTGAAAAATGAGAACGGGTTTTCGGCCATATTCTTATGCTTGAGGTCAATTTCTGACTGAATAATTTCAGTCATGCCTGCAAGCCACGATTCATATTTCCGCGTTGCCTTGATAATATTCATAAATAGATAGAAAAAATTGTAATTAGTAAGTTTTAGCTAAAATAACAATCCGTACCAGACAGTATTTTTATAAACTTTGATTCCTGGCATTGGTATGTGGTAGAAATTCAATACCTCTTTCATTTTTTTCAGAAACTCAGTTTTTCCCGGAAGCTTTGTTACGTCAATATCAAAAGCCAGGTAATATTCCTTGAAAGCGTTGGTAGCGCCGGTTGCGTGACTCGCATTCTGCAGATTGAAGCCAACGCCAAATCCCAAAAATGCAGGATAATATCTTTGTACTTTTTTAGGAAGTAAATCATATGGGCTGACTGTAAGCCAGAATTTCATGCTTGTATAATCATCCAGCAGATCAGGATAGTTTCTTAATTTCCTGTTGATCCAGCTTGGCTCGAAGCTCCATTTGATATTAAAGCTTCTCAGAGGTTTTACAAAATGCTGAGCAATCGGGAACAAAGCGCCGATAAAATTGCCGGCCATGTCGCCCCAGTCAAATCCCCAGTTTGGCGAAAGACCGTCATTTATCTCAATATATGTTTCATATGCAATAGCCGTGGAAGAACCGACAACTAGCGCCAGGGTGGGATTTAGGCCCGACCATTCATAGAACTTAGCGCTTGAAACGCTTATAAGATTGGCCGTGTAAATATGCGAGAGCTTGTCGATATCGCGCGCGTAATAAGGGTCCTCCGCATATTTAAAATAATGAGCCCTGTCCTTCCACCATGTGTTGCTGTAATAAATATGCATACCCAGCCACGCTGTCACTAATCCCCCGGTCACAACTGCAAACCTTACGGGATGAAAGCGGTTCTTTTTTTCAACGGGAATTTTGTCGTCCTTTGCAGGCCTTATTGTGTCTAATAAACTCCGGTTTAGATCCAGCTTGCTTAAAAGAAATAAATTCTTGTCATTAGCGCTCTTAAGACAGCTTAACTTTATAGTCTGAGAATAGCTTGAAATATCAGGAATGGGTTGAGCTCTTAGCTGCGGTATAACGCTAAAAAATATTAAAACAATCAGAATATTTAACGTTATGCTTCTTTTCATTTGAAGTAAATGTTAATTCCCGTTAATATGCTGACGTACACTATTCTTCTGTCATGGGTCAGTCCATTGGCCGCGCTTTGCAGATCGCTGAAATTAATGGCATGCTCGTCGCTGAAATTAGTTTCCGCGGTCTGTTTGTTCAGCCAGTTGTCATAATTATACCTCATGCCAAATGACATTCCAACGCTTTTGCTGAATTTGTAATTAAGGTCCATGCCCGCCGAATATCCAAACCTGGGGGATACTACAAAAAAATCAAGCCCGGCAAAATGATATGTCTCGCCCCCGAATTCATTAAACCTGAACAGGCCCACAACTGAAGGATAGAACCTGTGAATGCCAATAGGATTCACCTGCAAGCCGGCCGCAATGGAAAAAACATAAAGCCTGACGCCGTAAAAGCTGTCAT
>Ga0265316_10001891_pt1 | contig 21984 bp, 12 predicted proteins | sample 4522metaG_FD_202092 | JGI IMG/M metagenome (GOLD analysis project Ga0265316, IMG submission 202092) | Rhizosphere microbial communities from Carex aquatilis grown in University of Washington, Seatle, WA, United States - 4-5-22 metaG | ecosystem: Host-associated > Plants > Roots > Rhizosphere >... | reverse complement strand
TCTTATTTCTGCGAATAAACATAGTGCAAAAATAGTCCGCATGACCCAAATTTCAATTTCTAATACCTTAAAATATTGATAATCTGATGTGCTTTTCTTGAGCGATCACGTCGCGCACAAAACAGGACAACAGGTTAATATTACTTTAAAAGTTACTCTTATATAATTCTTTTACAGGTCAGGTTTTTCTGAGAGTTTTCAGCTTTTTTACCCCAAACCCTAAAGGGAGAAAGCTGAAAAATCAACCAGTTCCCTTTTGGGATTAAGGGTAAAAACTGGTTGATTTTGAAATCCGTCAGAGTAGAAATACCTTGAGATTTTTAAATATTAATTGTAAGGAGATATATTCAACAAGCTTTAAGGCTCAGATCAAGGCTTTTAATATGATGTGTTAATGCGCCTATGGAAATATAATCAACACCACATTCCGCGTAGTCACGTATATTTGTTAAAGTGATATTCCCGGAAGATTCTGTTTCAATTTTACCATTTAATAAGAGTACAGCTTTTCGGGTAAGCTCTGGTGAAAAATTATCCAGCAGAATTCGATCAACTCCACCAGATCTTAGAATAATTTCAACGTCTTCCAATGTCCGAGCTTCAATTTCAATTCTAAGTTTTTTATTCTTTTTATTAAGATAATCATGCGTTTTTTTAATTGCCTGTTCAATTCCCCCGGCAAAATCAATATGATTATCTTTTATGAGTATCATATCAAATAAACCGAACCGGTGATTTTCACCTCCGCCTGCTTTTACAGCATATTTATCTAATAAACGCATCCCTGGCGCGGTTTTGCGGGTATCCAGAATACGCGCTTTTAAATCCTTTATTTTTTCAACATATTGATGAGTTTGGGTAGCTATACCACTCATACGCTGCATTATGTTTAATACAATTCTTTCAGCTTTTAAAATTGAGATAACCTTACCTTCAACAATTAAGGCAACATCGTTTTTTTTTACAGTTTGCCCATCTTTCAGGAACAAATTGCAATTAAGGTCAGGGTCAACTTTTTGGAAAATAATCTTAGCAACTTCCAAACCTGCAATAATTCCATCCTCTTTCACAATTAATTGAGCTTTGCCTTTTAATTCTAATGGAATTGTAGCCAGGGAAGTATGATCCCCTTCACCTATATCTTCTTTTATTGCAATATCGATTAAGCTTTCCAGAGCAGTTATATCAATTTCCATTGTCTTCTTCGATCCGTAATTGCACTATCTTTTTTAATTTAAAAAGTAAATTCACCCTAAAGGTACCCTTTGATGTTACAAGCTTTCCAATTGCATATTGAGAAGTATCTTTACCACCTTCGAACAAAACTGTAAAATTCATTGCAGGGTGCTGTTCAAAAAAAGATTTTATTATCTGCTCGGCCTGTGCTTTTGTACAAATATTTTCACTGCCAAGAATGTCCAATTCAATATTATTATTAAAGTAATTAACGATTTCTTTAGCTACTCCTGATTTGAAAGCTGATTTTAGACCTTCGGGAACTTCGCTGCCAGTTTTACTATTGACAACCTGAAAATTTAACCCTATTAGAACTAAACTAAATAAAAGCTTTACACGTTTCATGGCCTTGTTTGTTTTTTAATAACTAAATAAATTTAGTAACTACAAAAATGGCTTATTTAAACAGAAACCTTTGATTTCAAAAAAAATCAAATATTCTATTTATTGAAGGTGAAATTTTGGTTAAATTTTTAATTTTTGTTACTTGCACTTATTTATTTAAATATCTTTTAATTGAGATTTTGCAGTATGAATTTATATCATAAAATTAATCATAGCCAAAAATGTGCCGAAATGATACTGCAAATTAATAAATTATTCTGTAATTGCTTATAATTATTATGAAAGTTTCATTTTTGCAATTGGGTAAAACCGATCAAAATTACATTTCTGAGGGCCAAAAAAAATACGCTGACCGTGTTAAGCATTATGTTTCATTTGAAATAGTGACAATTAAAGAAATAAAAAAGAGCAAATCTCAAGATAAAGCAAATTATAAAAAAGCAGAAGGTTTAGAAATTCTAAAACATGTTTCAAAAGATGATTATGTTATTTTATTAGATGAAAAAGGTAAGGAATATTCTTCTTAAGTTTTGCTGCGAATATCAATAATAAAATGATTGGAGGTTGTAAAAAGCTGTTGTTTATTTCAGGGGGTGCATTTGGATTTTCCGATGATGTTTATAAACGGGCCAATGAGCAAATTTCATTATCTAAATTGACTTTTTCGCATCAATTGGTAAGGTTAATATTTCTGGAACAAATCTATCGTGCTTTTACAATAATAAAAGGTGAACCTTATCATCATGAATAAAATAATAATAATACTTTCTTGTCGAAAAATATAATAATTTTAAGAATCAGAAGTTAATATGAGCAAATAAACTTTACCTTTGCAACTTATTTAAAATTTCTGTGTATTTAAGGCAATTGAAAATAATTAAATGATCTTCATTTTTTATAATTGAAATAATAAAAACTATAATTAAATTCATGAGAAAAATAAAATATATTTTAGTTGTATTTGCTTTAATTTCCACTGCTTTGCAGGCACAAAAATCCAAAGTAAGTTTAAAAAACGACCTGGATTCAGTTTCGTACTGCATGGGAACAGTAATTGGAAATAGCTTAAAAAATGCAGGCTTTACTACAGTTAATACCAAGCTTTTCATTCAAGCAATCAGTGAAGTGCTTTCTGAAAAAGAAACTGCATTTAAATCAAATCAAAATGATTCGATTATTCGAAATTACTTTACGAAACTTCAAAGTAAAAAAGCCGCAGCCAATATAATAATCGGGAAAAAATTCCTGGATGATAATAAGAAGAAAGCAGGTGTAATTACTTTACCAAGTGGATTACAGTATAAGATTATTACAGAAGGACAGGGAGAATCTCCTGCTGCCAGCGATAAAGTATCTGTTAATTACGAAGGTTCTCTAATCAATGGCAAAGTATTTGACAGCTCTAAACAAAAAGGTCAGCCAGTAGATTTTACTGTTAACGGTGTAATAAAGGGCTGGACAGAAGCATTGCAGTTAATGAAAAAAGGATCTAAATGGATACTCTACATTCCTCCTGAATTAGCTTATGGAGATCAAAATGTACCCGGGATAGAACCTAATAGTGTACTTATTTTCGAAGTTGAATTGCTCTCTATTGAAAAAGATATTAAACAAACTAGTCCTAACCAATAAAAATTTTAAAAATGAAATTATTCCGTATTTTATTAATTGCTGCTATTGTAGCCGTTACAGTAACCTCATGTGGAAAATTTGGTGGTAAAGCCAAATTAAAAACCGAAAATGATTCAGTTAGTTATTATTTGGGAATTTATTCCGGCATGGAATTGAAAAGAATTGAAGTTCCAATGCCCAAAATTAATTATGAAGCATACGCTGCTGCTGTACAAGAAGTTTTTGAAAGTAAAGAAGGTAAAATGAACATGCAGGAAGCCAGTGCGTTTCTTACCAAATATTTTAACAAAATTACAGCCAAGCTAAGTGAGAAATACCTGAAAGAAGGTGATGAATTTCTTGCTAAGAACAAAACACACAGTGGTGTAATTACTTTACCAAGTGGTTTGCAATATGAAGTAATTAAAGAAGGTACAGGGAAAATACCAAAATTAGAGGATAAAGTATCTGTACAATACAAGGGCACTCTTTTGGATGGCACTGTATTTGATAGTTCTATCGAACGTGGCAAGCCTGCAATTATACCTGTCAATGGAGTTATAAAAGGATGGCAGGAAATACTTCAAATGATGAAAGTTGGTTCGAAATATAAAATATATGTTCCTTCAAATCTGGCTTATGGACCAGCTAGTCCAGGTGGAAAAATTAAACCTAATATGACTTTGATATTTGAACTGGAACTTCTTTCAATTGAACCCAATCAGGCACCAAAATCTCCAAAAAAATAATTTTTTAAATATTTCCAATTGTAACGCCACCTGCTTCTCGCTAGTGGCGTTCTTTTTTAAGCACTTTTATGCATTGAAAAAATATTAAAATCAATTGTGATGATAAAATGCTCAAACTATTAAAGAAAAACGAATATTTGAAATCATTTTTTGAAAACGAAATTAGTTCAATTCCAGTCTCCAGTAAATCTAATAAAAAGAAAAAAATTACACAAATGCTTCCCTTTTCAGATTTTACTCAGAAGCATTTTTAAAAAGCAATCCTAATATAAACACCGGCACTACTTTTATGGTACATCACCTGCAACCTATCGAGAATGGTTTGCCAATGGAAATTTATGTCTATGTAAACGAGAAAAATGTGGAAGCATTCAAAAAGATACAGGCAGATATTTTTGATCATTTAACCCAAATTGCTCATTAGAAATTAGCAATCGATTAAGAAATTGTAAATCAATCTAAAAATATAAGATTGAAACAATTTCTAAATCGGGGTTAACCCAACTAACGCAAGTAGTTCGCTCATTTCATTCGCTTCTATTGCGTAATTTGGGTTAAATTGTCGTTATGCCTCAATTTGGATTAAGAGTATTTCAAAAGTTTTCAGGCTATATTGATGAAAAGTTATAAAAAATAATTTGGATTAAGCAGGAATTTATTCTGAACAATCAGAAAAGGGAGAAGGTGGTTAATTTAATTTATAAATCACCTGCTTTTAGCCGTTCTGAATTTTCTGCCATTTGAAGCTGATCTATGAATTGCTGAATCTGTCCATCCATAATTGCAGGGAGATTATGAACCGTAAAATTAATCCGGTGATCGGTTACCCTGCCCTGAGGATAATTATAAGTGCGTATCTTTGCGGAGCGATCTCCGGTAGAAACCATTGTTTTTCTCTTGGATGCAATTTCGGCCATATATTTCTGGTATTCGAGATCGTATAACCTCGTTCTGAGTTCAACCAGCGCTTTTTCGAAGTTTTTTATTTGTGATTTTTCGTCCTGGCATTGAACAACAATACCGGAAGGAACGTGTGTAAGCCTTATGGCAGAATAGGTAGTATTTACAGATTGACCACCAGGTCCTGAAGAACAAAAAGTATCTTTACGGACATCGCTCATGTTAAGTTCAACATCAAATTCCTCTGCCTCCGGAAGCACGGCAATTGTAGCAGCAGAAGTATGAATTCTGCCCTGCGTTTCGGTTTTCGGTACCCGTTGAACACGATGAACACCTGATTCATATTTTAATATGCCATAAACTCCATCTCCAGTGACTTCAATAACTATTTCCTTAAAACCACCAACGGTGCCTTCAGAAAAATTTGTAACAGAAAGTTTCCATCCTTTTGATTCGCAATAGCGGGTATACATTCGATATAGATCACCTGCAAAAATACTTGCTTCATCACCGCCCGTTCCAGCTCGAATTTCAATAATAGCATTTTTAGCATCCTGCGGATCGGCTGGAATAAGAAGCAGTTTAATATTTTCCTCCATCTCAGGCACTTTTGCCGATAACATATCCAACTCTGCTTTAGCCATTTCTTTCAATTCATTGTCCTTTTCAGTGGCCAATATCTGACGAGCTGAATCGATATTATTGAGTGTATTTTTAAATTCATTATAGGCTTTAACAAGGGAATGCAAATCTTTGTACTCCTTATTAAGTCTGATATAGCGTTTCATATCTGCAATAATCTCCGGATCGGAAATTTGCTGTTCAATTTCCTCATATTTTAATTTAATCCCTTCAAGCTTGCTTAAAATAATATTATCGCTCATAGTACGCTTACAAAAAATTTGGATGCAAATATAACACATTACGATTTAGAAATCAATGTCGTTTAGTTAAGGACAAAAAACACTTCGACTGCGCTTTGTGTAACATTCTCATTGTCTGTCAGGCTGAGCGCCCGCCTACCATAGCTATGCGACGGAAAGGAGTTGAAGCATTTGCCAGATAAATTGTCTTAATTAGACAACATTAAATTATAGCTGTTGAAGAGATTTGTTTAATGCTAACGAATACCAAATCTTAAACGAATATAAGATGTACCATTTACTTAATTTAATTTTAGTTCGATTTGAACTAATAATAACCATCTTTTTATCCTCTATAGAATAAATGAATTTATATTTCTTTTTTTTAATTCATTATTATGCGAAATTCGCAGTTTTAAGACAATGATCTATGTTGCAGAAATCATTATTATCTAATAAGCTGTTTTGGAATTTGTTAGAATTAATGTAATGTTAAGTATATTAGCTATTTGATATTTTTCACTTTTTACCTCCCAACCCTCCTTAAAAAGGAGGGCTAACTGCTGCACTGCATTATTATAGCCCCTTTATAAGGGGTTGGGGTTAAAGTAAAAACATTAAAATAATTCTTTTTAAATATTCCAAAACAGCTTCTAAATGACATTATTTAATAAGATTTAATAAATCTAAATGCTTTAATTCCAGTTTATGAATATAAATTCTACTTTGAAAGATTTCAAAATCAACCAGTTTTTACCCTTAATCCCTAAAGGGAACTGGTTGATTTTTCAGCTTTCTCCCTTTAGGGTCTGGGGTAAAAAAGCTGAAAAATCTCAGAAAAATCTAACCTGTCAAAGTAGAATTAAATTAATTGTCAGAATAATTTTAGGATGTCTTTTGCTTGGCATTCCAATTACAGCAAATAGTCAGAATGATATTGCCAGTTTTGACCGTTTGACTATAATGGATGGATTGTCCCAATCTTCAGTTTACTGCATCCTTCAGGATGCTAAAGGATTTATCTGGTTAGGAACCCGTGATGGGTTAAATAAATTTGACGGGTATGATTTTAAATCTTTTAAAAATGAACCTGACAATCCGGCAAGCATTAGTAATAATGAGATTATAAGTCTATGTCAGGATAAATCAGGACTGTTATGGATTGGTACCCGTGGTGGAGGTTTAAATATTTATGATCCGCACTCTGAAAAATTTCTGAGATTCCAATATAATAAAAATTCACCTGGCAGTCTGAAAAGTAATGTTATACTCTGCATTTTTATCGATTCGAAAAATAATGTCTGGATTGGTACTACAAATGGTTTGTATAAGGCAATCAGAATACCTTCAAAAGACTCGATAATAAATCTGTCTTTTGTGAATGTAAGCAAAGATGTAAAAGTAAATACGGTACCAAGCTTTTCAGTCAGAAACATTAACGAATCTAAAAGGGGCAATCTGATGGTTTCGACAGAGGGTGGATTTTACCTTTTTGATACCAGGACAAATCTGTTTAAACCATTGAACTTACCTGGAAGGGAAAATGAAAATTTTTTTACCTGTTCATTTCAACAATCCGATAGTATTTTATGGTTAGGCACTTTTGACGTAGGTGTTTTAAAAGTTATTTTTGATAAAAATGAAGAAAGTCGGATAGCAAGAATTGAAAGGTTTAACAAATCTTTAAAAGGTTACAATCATTTAAACCATAACAGAATTGATGCGTTGCTTACTGATCATTTAAATAACCTTTGGATAGCAACCCGTGGAGGATTGATAAGGTTTAATTTAAATAATTACACAAAATCAGTTTTTACTTCTGATCCCTTTGACGACAGGAGCATCAGTGACAATAAACTAAACTCACTTTTTGTCGATCGAACAGGCGTATTATGGATTGGAACAGAAAGCCAGGGAGTAAATAAATATGATCTTTATAAGAAAAAGTTTTATCATTTTAAGTCAATTCCCGCTGAAAATAACAGTTTAAGCAATAATGTGGTTTCTGCAATTTATGGAGGAACTAAAGATATTATATGGGTGGGCACAGATGGGGGCGGTATAGACAAAATTGACTTTTCAAATATTAACTCTCCCCACTTTATACATTTTAAGAATAGCTCGAATAATACAGGCACCCTCCTTTCCGACAATATATTATCTCTATATCAGGATGAGCAAAATACATTGTGGATAGGCTCATCATGCAACTTTTTTATTAAAATGAATAATGGCAAATTTCCCTGCCAGAATATGCCACTCAGCGGCTATATTTTTGCCATCATGGAAGACAACCTTGGTAACATCTGGACTGGCAACTGGAATTATGGTCTCAATCGTTTAGATAAACGCACAGGTACATTCAAAAATTTTCGACACAACGAAGCAAATCCAAATTCATTAAGCTTTGATGCAATTTTTTCAATTTACCAGGATAAGGATCGGAACATCTGGGTAGGAACCAAAGGTGGCGGATTAAATAAATTTGTGGATCCTAACGCCAACCCCGAGGAGGCAAAATTCAAAATTTATAAAAACGATCCAAATAACCCATTCAGTATCAGTCACAATGATGTATATTGTATTTACCAGGATAAATCGGGTATTCTTTGGGTTGGAACAGGTGGCGGTTTGAATAAAGTTATATATGTTATTAAAAACAACAGGCCCGAATTGACCTTCAAATCATACCTGGAAAAAGACGGATTACCTAACGGCGTTATTTATGGGATATTGGAAGATTCAAATGAAAATTTATGGTTAAGTACCAATAATGGCATTTCAAAATTTAATCCGTTAACCGAAAAGTTCATCAATTTTGATATTAATGATGGGTTACAGGCTAATGAATTTCATCAGAATGCTTCTATCATGGATTCAAAAGGCAGAATGTATTTTGGCGGAATTAACGGGATTAATGTTTTCATACCCGATAGCATAAAAACCAATCCCTTTCAGCCGCAGGTGGTTATTACAAATATTAAAATAATGGGTAAGGACGCTGAAACCGGAAAGGAAACCAATGGAAGAGTAATTCTCAAAAATTCAATAACCGAGACTGGTGAAATTCAACTTACCTTCAGGGACAAAGAAATAACAATAGAATTCGCAGCTTTACATTTTGCTGTTCCAAAAAAGAATAAATATAAATACAGGCTGATTGGTTTTAATGATCAATGGCAGGAAGTTTCCTCGCAAACCCGGTCGGTTACTTATACAAATCTGGATTATGGCCATTATGTTTTTAATGTCAAAGCTTCAAACAATGATGGAAAATGGAATGAAACTCCTACCAGTTTAAATTTAAATGTTCTTCCGCCACCATGGAAAACAATATGGGCTTATGCATTTTACTTCATATTAATTATTCTCCTGTTACTTATTTTCAGAAAGTATTCTCTTATAGGGGTAAAAGAAAAAAACCGTTTGCAGATAGAGCACCTGGAGAGAACTAAATTAGATGAGTTGTCAAAATTGAAAATTCAATTTTTTACAAACATGTCTCATGAATTAAGGACTCCTCTAACTTTAATTAACAGTCCACTGGAGGACCTATTAAGCTATAAAAAAACTGACAATTATGTCAGGCAACAGTTAAACCTGATGCACAGAAATATAAGCCGTTTACTGCAAATGGTCAATCAATTACTGGACTTTAGGAAAATTGATTCGGGTCAATTAAAATTTAAAGTTTCTGAAATTAATTTAATCGATCTCATAAATGACATCTACATTTCATTTAGCCAACATGCTAAAATCCGTAATATTAACTTTCACTTTATGCATCAGGATGAGAAAATTCAATTATGGGTTGATAAAGAAAAAATAACCACTCTTATCTATAATATATTATCAAATGCTTTCAAATTTTCTCCTGATAAAAGCTCAATAGTTATTGAAATCTCTGTGGCTGAAACATCAAAATCATTTATTAATCCATTGAGATATTTTTTTATAAAAAGAACTAATAAATTCACAGAATATGCGGAAATTTTAATCAGAGATAACGGGATTGGAATTGACAAAGTACATATCGAAAAAATATTCGACAGGTTTTACCAGGTATCTGAAAACGAAAACCAAAAATTTGAAGGTTCAGGAATTGGATTGGCTATTGCCCGGGAATATGTTAAGATGCATGGTGGTTCAATAGAGGTAGACAGTATGGCTGGCAGGGGTAGTACTTTTAAAGTTTTACTGCCACTGGGGAAGAAACACCTTGATCATACCAAAATTGTTTTCATTGATCAACCTGATGTTTCTAATACAATTGATAAACTATTGCTATCTATTGAAAAAACATCAAAAGAGGAAGTTAAAATTCAAGTTGAAAAAACAGATGAACATGGTCAAATTGATTTAAAAAAACCACTTGTTTTAATAATCGAAGACAATGTTGAGATGCTTGAATATTTAAGTTTAAAGCTTATTCATAAATACAAAACGTTAAAGGCAACCAATGGTGTCATAGGATTTGCAATAGCAATAGAAAAAAATCCCGACTTAATAATTGCAGACCTGATGATGCCTGAAATGGATGGCATTGAACTTTGTAAAAGAATCAGGATTGATATTAATACTAGCCACATTCCTATTATCATACTCACTGCAATATCAACAGAAGAAAGCATTATTGAAGGGCTGGAAACAGGAGCCGATGCATACATTTCGAAACCTTTCAATATTGAAATTCTAAAAGCTCAAATAAAGACGCTGCTTGATTCGCGTCAAAAAATGAGATTGAATTTTTCCCGGCAACTTATCTTAGAACCAAAAGCGGTTGCCATTACTTCTACAGATGAACGATTCCTTCAAAAGTTAATGGATGTAGTTGAACAAAATATAAGCGATGTCAATTTAGGAATTAAAGAACTCACACTGGCAATGGGAATGAGCCATTCGGTAATTTTCCGGAAAACAAAATCGTTAACCGGACTAAACGTCGTAGAATTTATAAGAAACATCAGGCTTAAAAAAGCGGCACTTATATTAAAGAACAACAAAATGCGTATTGCCGAAGTTAGCTATATGGTTGGATTTTCTGATCCAAAATATTTCAGCAAATGCTTTATCAAGGAGTTTGGGATTACTCCTTCTGAACATAGCAACAATAGCGAAGAGCGCAAATCCTAGTATTAGACTATTTGACTATAGACTATAGACTTTTAGACTTTTTGAATATATTTGATCCATTCTAAAAAAACTACTATGACACAACGACAAGAAAAAGCAATAAATGTATTTCGTTCAGATTTCAACTGTTCACAATCTGTTCTGTCTGTATTTTCGGAAGATCTGAAAATTGACAACAACCTTGCATTAAGTATCTCATGTGGTTTCGGAGGAGGCATGGGCCGCCTTCAGGAAACATGCGGCGCCGTAACCGGAGCTTTTATGGCAATAAGTCTTTTTGCCAGTAGTAAATACTCAGATAATAAAGACAGAAAAGCAAAATCATACGAAATGATTCAAAACTTCAACAAAAAATTTGTTGAAATTCATAAAACTGCGAATTGCAAGGCATTATTAAATTGTGATCTTAGCACAAAAGAAGGACAGGAATATGCTAAAAGTCACAAGGTGTATGAAAACATCTGTGAAAATTGCATTTTAAGCTCGGTTCAAATTCTTGATGAACTATTCTAATTCAACCGCAAAGGCGCGAAGACGCAGAGAATACTTGGCGTCTTCGCGCCTTTGCGGTTGAATTCTAAATTTGCATCTTAGCTGACTTCAGGCAAGGTAGCCACTCTTGCCACAGTTTCTATGGCTATTGCAGCCAATGCTGCACCATAATCCAAATCTATGTTTTCCATTGTATCTTTGGTATCATGGTACCCGCTCCTGCTGATGTCGTAGTTTTCCATAAACAGAACAACTGGTATGCCACAATCTGAGAAAATCTGGCCGTCAGTATTAAACAGGGAACTATGCGGATCGAATTGTGTACGGACTTCTCCTGATAATTGCAGATGCAGGGCTTTATCCGGAATTAAAGTACCTTCTGTAATTCGCTGCCCCCTCTTACATCCCTGCCTTTCAGGATTTTTGTTCCAAATATGTGTTTCTTTATTCCAAATTAAATTTGCCAGGTTTGCCTGGTATGCGAGGCGAACAGAATGCATGCTTTTACCGGGAGAAATTTGAAAAATATCACGATCATTGTCCCTGTTATGGGCTATCATATCCATTATAAAAACACCAGTAATTTTGGTATCTGATAAATTCATAAATTCGCCATTTTCAAGTTTCAACTTCAGTGTCTTTTCGATTACTGACTGGCAAAAATGTCGGGCTCCAAGACAATCTGAGGGAAACTCTTCACCTGTTAAATGAAGCAGCCATACATCGCGTTCCAATTTTCCTTCACTGGCCATTTTCAAAAAAATTGGTGCTGCACTAAGCAGTGTAGCAGTAGCTGAATAATTATCATCAGCACCTGCTGCCGATAAACGGGCACCGGATCCTCCTCTTGATTTTTCGAAAATATCTTCCATGTAAGCCGTATCGTAATGGTCGGCCATTACTACTGCTTCCTTACGGTTTTTGCCAGGGATTATGGTTAGTATATCCCGTTCATAAGTATGCCCTTCCTGGTTGCGCTTCCATCCGCCAAAAGCTATAAAATCAAAATCTGTGTGCCATTTAAAAGGAAGTTCTCCGCAAATTGCTTTTCCTGCCATGCCTGCTTTTGTAATTTCGGCTTTGTGCCGTTCAATCAGGTAATCGCCTAAATGCTCTAAATCGCGATGGTGATAAGGTACTTGTTGCAATGTTATTTCATCCTGGACAAAATCGGCATTGTCCTTATTGATAAACTTTCCAAGGGCCAAAAAATGAATGTCATTCCACCATTTCTCTTCAAAAATTCGTGTCGCGGTTTTATTGAAAGTGATGGATTCTGGCAAAGGTTTTGCATTTTCCGAAGGTTCAATAATATTAGTTATTTCTTTCCGAACTTGGTCACAGACTTTTGAATCATTCAATTTTTCGTCAAGTTCTGCCAACCATTTTTCAAAAGTTTCATGTTTCTTGATTCGAAGTAAATGCAAAGCAAAGTTTTTGGGCAAGGGTTTTTCTCCAAATACATGTTTATGTCTTAATAAATTGATAATATTTAATGTTGTCTGATGTTCATAATGATCATGTTTGATATTAATATTATGTATTGCTTCTAGGTAGATAGGTCGTTTAAGCAAACGCGGCCATAATTCCAGTGGGTTTGCATAAAGTTTGTCGTTGGTTGGATAAGCAGTAAAATAGCCGGAAAGCAAATCGCTTTGTATTTTTATTTCATCACTTTTTGATGACAAATAAGCAACCACGGGCCTATGCCAATAGACTTCATGAGTACCCACTCTCATAGGTGGAAAAAAGAACCTGTAACCAAACAGTCCTCCCTGGATGAGTTTTGATTCTGCTTTTAAAATCTCCGATTTTTTTGCATTGGGTCCGTCTATAATAAGCTCGAAATCTTTTGTCCACAACTGGCAATTTCTTGCCATCGGTTTATCATATAATCCCATGGATTCCAAATCGGTGCTAAAAAGAACTTTAGCAACTTTAGCAAGTCGCGGATTTATCGCGAGTTCATTTTCGTACCTTTGAATCTTTTCCCAGCGATGTGTACGATGGTAAGTATTATTTACCAACTCCTCATGAAAATCGGAGGCTTTCAAATCAGGATGTGGTTCATGCAACCAGCTCGATTGGGGTACACGTATTCCGCCATGACCCGCGTGCCTTGACACCAATTTCAACAAAGGTATCTGCATGGCAATAGGCAATTGTTTCTGCAAGCGTTTATACGTTGGCATGCCCCAAAAAACTAGACTTCCAGGGAAAGGTAAAAGAGATAACCTGCCTAAAAAATAAAATTCTTTTACCTGAGCAGGTAATTGACTAAAAGGTTTAAATGTCAAAAGATACCTGACATTTTCGAAGTCCGATTTATCATTTATAATAAGATCTTTTGTCCAGGAAGGAAGTTGAATGCCCGAATCTGAAGGCAGAATGCAAAATCCAATTTCCTTGAGTTGAGTTATATTTTTAATAGTAACACTGTATGCTTCCTGTAAAATTTTAGAAAAAAATTGTAATGACTCTTGCTCTGAAATTTCCTGTTTGGGATTTGTGTAAAAGCTTTTCCAGAATGCCAGTTCCGGTCCATGAATACTGCCACCAAAGTAGGTCCATCTCACCCGACCCTTATCATCCTGGGTGCGCGAAAGCATTAAAGGGAGAATGGTAACAAATCGTTCGTGTTCTAAACTGTGAACCTTTTCAGCAAGTTCCGGTGGCCAATAAGGGTTGTCTTTTAGGTTTTGCCCGCCATGGCCTGCAATATTATTTGCATTCAACCCTTTGCCAAGTTTAGTAATATTGCACATTATCTGGTGCATAATATGAAACAATCCCGGCTTGAGTTCATACTCTTCTTCGGTCTCCTGAATTGGCCAACCATAAAAATCTTCACCTGAAAAAAACGAAGTATCAATTTCACCATAAGTACTAAAGCCCAACCGGGGTGGCGGCATAAATTCAGAGTATGCCTGAATAGGGTATTTTCCTTCTCCTTCAAACCAGGGATGACCAGTTAACAGCTTTTGCCAGCCCTGAAGTTCATTATTTTTAGCCATAAATATTTATTAATGTTTTTGAATATAACTGCACTTTTTCGGAATGATTAAATTTACGTCTGTTAATAAAAAACTTTCCCTTATTACCTCCCCTACCCCAACCTTAATCCGCTGCGGCGGAGGAGGGGAAACTGCCATGACGGTCAGTTATAGCCACTTTTTAAGGGATTGGGGTAAAACAACCTTAATAAACGACTTTGAATTAGTAATTATGAAATTGTTCTCAATCAAAAATAAAATTAATTTTAATTTCATGTTAAAGATAAATATAGATTACTTAAAAACTATTTTACAATTGAAATTGCTAAATTTCGAATAACCATTTAATAAATAATACAAATTAAAAGGCTGCTTTGGACTTTTTTGAAAAGCATTATTTTATGCATTTATAATAGTCCTAATCCCTTAATAAGAGTAATTGCCTAGATAAGGGCACAAAACCATACGAAAGTTTCAGTTTATCAATTATTTTCCTTCAACCTTTTTCTTGAAAAAAAGGTTGCCATCCCGATATTAATTTTGTAAGATTTTGCAAAGCAAAATCAACAAAAATTATAATCGGGACAAGAAAATTTAACGCTTCAACCCACAAGCAATCGCATCCTCGCAAAATTTTCATGCCACCGCACCTCCAGATTTTGGCAGTTACCATAATCAAAGTTAGCCGGTGGGAGGCCGTCCACGGATGGTGCGAACCCTCAGGAAACTGGCTTTGGTTGTGGTTAGCATGTGTGGCCAGATTCCTGAAGGTTGGTCCCGCTTCAAGCGGGATGGTGACTTTTTTTGTTACTTTTTTTTGTGGCAGAAAAAAAAGTAAACCTAAAATATATTAAGAATGTCAATTGTAAGTGCCATTATCTGGGCAATTACTCTTAATAAGGATTATAACAAGGTAGTAAAGAAGTCAGCCCTCCTTTTTAAGGGTTTGGAGGTAAAATACAAAAACATCAACTATATAAGATTCTTAACATTATAGTGAATTTGACAAAATCCAAAACAACTTCTTAGGATAAATATAAATATGGCTTTTAAGTCAGAGAAAAATCGAAAACAGATATCATGGCATATTAATTGAATGTGTTTAACAATCTTTTACCAAATAATTTTAACCCGCTGTAATAATTTCAAAAATTTCAATTACTTTTTATGGAATTTTCAAATTGCCTGCATCATACTGAAAAAATTATTTTATGAAAACAAAAACCATTATCACTATCGCTTTTTGTCTGTTCAATTTCATTGCATATGGACAAAAATTTGATTACTCCAATAATTGGAAAACTATTGATTCTCTTGATTCTAAGAGCCTTCCAAAATCTGCCTTACAGGTAGTTGAAACAATTTACAACCATGCCAAAGCAGAACAAAACGTAACGCAACTGGTAAAGTCAGTAATTTATAAAATGAAGTATAATGAAGATGTGCAGGAGGATGCTTTTGCGAAAAACATTGAATCGGTTGAAAAAGAAAGCCAAACTGCAGTTTTCCCGGTAAAACCAATACTTCAATCCATGCTTGCAGAAATGTACTGGTGGTATTTTGAAAATAACCGTTATAAATTTTACGACCGGAGCCAGACTGTTGAATTCAAGCAGGATGATATCAGAACCTGGGATTTAAACAGAATAGTTGCCAGGGTAATATACCTTTATAAAACATCATTAACAGACATTGATAAGCTTAAGATTACCAAAATAGATGACTTCAAATATATTTTAAGTAATTATTATGAAGATGATGTTCAAGTCAGGCCAACTTTGTATGATTTCCTGGCGCATCGCGCCATTGACTTTTTTATGAACCAGGAAGCAGGATTAACTGCACCTGAAAATGAATTTGTAATTAATAACGATTATTTTTTTCAACCTGCCGATGCATTCATTAAGCTTAACATTCAATCAGAAGACAGCATGTCCTTTAAATATTATGCAATCAAATTGTTCCAGGACATCGTCAAATTCCATATAAATAATGAGGAACCAGAAGCTTTTGCAGATGCGGAACTAAAAAGACTTGACTTTGTCTATAACAATTCCACTAATGATTTAAAAGATAGTTTGTACCTCAACAACCTGAATTTCCTTAAAAAGAAATGTGAAGGGAAGAAAACAGAAGCACTTATTGAATTAAGAATTATTCAAAAGTATTTTGATATAGGAAGTACTTATAATCCTAATGTTTCTGATCTTCACAAGTGGTATAAAAAAATAGCCCGTGAGAAATGTCTGGATCTCATGAGTAAAAATGAAAATGTTGCCGGTGAGTGCAAATATTTTATTGCAAAAATTGAGAACAAGAATATTAACCTTACTTTAGAAAAAGAAAACATACCCGGCGAACCTTTCAGGGCCCTGGCCAATTATAGAAATACCGATAGCATTTATATCCGCATTTATAAAACTTCTTATAAAGAGCTTGAGGTCTTAAAAAATATTTATTATAAAATCTATCAGAACCGCTATATCCAGCAGGACACATTCATCATAAATTCTTTTAAAACAAAAGCTGCATTTACCAAATTAAATGTACCGCTACCAAACGATGGGGATTACCAGGAACATTCAGCGGAAATAAAAATGCCTTCACTAGATAAAGGCTTATATCTTATTCTTACAGGAACCACTCCTGATTTGGATTTTATAAATAATGTGGTCAATTACGGATTGACAGCAATCACAAACATTAGTTATATCCATCGTCAAAACAGTAACGGAAGCAATGATTTTTATGTAATTAACCGTAAAACAGGTGCTCCAATAGCAGGTGTGAAAGCAGAATGCTGGACAAATAATTATGACAATTCGGCCAGAGAATATTTACCCAAACTGGCAGGCAGGTTCTTAAGCGATTCCGCAGGATATTTCAAAATAGCGGAAAAAGATATTAAAAATGTTCAGTTTTATATTGACTTCTCCTTTAACGGCGATAGCTGGAGCACCAACAATTATAATTTCTGGTATCCTGAATATTCATTTTACAGTTATACCAATAATAATTCACGAAACATTACCAACAGGACTTTTTTCTTTACCGACAGGGCAATATACCGTCCGGGACAAACAGTTTACTTCAAAGGTATAGTCATCGAAACAGATGGCTGGAAGCATAATAAAATTGTTCCAGGTTACAATACTACCGTTCAACTCATGGATGTAAACTGGCAGCAAGCGGCATCGGTTGATTTGACAACCAATGAGTACGGCACATTCAACGGTAGTTTTACCGCTCCTACTAAAGGACTAAATGGCAAAATGACGATAACGGATGGCTATGGTTCAACTTCAATTTCAGTTGAGGATTATAAACGTCCAAAATTTGAAGTGAAATTCGACACCATTGGCAGCACTTATAAACTGGGTGAAAAGCTCAAAGTTCCCGGACGGGCAGTGGCTTATTCGGGTGCCAGTATTGACAATGCCCTGGTAAGTTATCGTGTAGTCAGACAAACGCGTTATCCCTGGTGGTATGATTACTGGTGGTTCCCGCGTCCTTCTTCTCCCGAAAAAGAAATTATCCATGGAAAAGTAAAAACAAGTTCAAATGGCAGTTTCGAAATTAATTTTAAAGCCGTTCCGGACTTAAATGTTCCTGCTTCCTCGGATCCCGTTTTCTCTTATAAAATATTTGCAGATGTAACTGATATTAATGGTGAAACGCATAGTAATACCGATGAAATAAATGTTGGTTACAAGGCGCTTGTTTTGAGGACGGATATACCTTCAAAACTGGTAAAAAGTGAAAATACGGAATTTACTGTATTAACCCAGAACCTGAATGGAAATTTTGTCCCTGCTGCAGGAAATATCTCAATATTCAAATTAACAGGTCCGGATAAAGTCTTTCGCGAACGCAAATGGAACAAACCCGATAAATTTGCTTTGACAAAAGATGAATTCTATAAAGAATTTCCAAATGATATGTATAATGATGAGAAAAATCCTACAACCTGGGCAGTTGAAAGCAATGTCTTGCATTCTTCATTCAACACTGCGGTTGATAAAAAATTAAACCTGTCCGGATTGGAAAAGTGGAAAAATGGGATGTACAAAATTGTTATGCAATCCAAAGATAAATCAGGTAGCAATGTGGAAGAATCTTTTTATTTCACTTTGTGTGATGTAAAAGATAAAAGTCTGCCTTTTCTCACAACGGATTGGTTTACGATGATTAAAGGATCAGGCGAACCTGGTGAAAGTGCAAAATATATTGCCGGTTCAGGGTATGAAAATACCCATGTGTTGATTGAAACCGAATTTGAAGAAAAAATAATTGATAAAAAATGGATTACCATAAATAACGAACAAAAGTCCTGCGAAATTCCCTTAAAAGAAGATTACCGCGGGAATATAGGGCTGCATTATACTTTTATAAAAAACAACAGGCTTTATACACATGACGAAACCATAGGTGTTCCATTTACAAATAAAATGCTCGATATAAAATTCGAGACATTCCGGAACAAACTTCAGCCCGGAGAAAAGGAACAATGGAGACTAAGAATTAGCGGTAAAGATGGTGAAAAAGCATCTGCTGAAATGGTTGCCACGCTTTATGACGCTTCCCTGGATGCGTTTGTGAAACATGCTTTCGATTTTGGTATTTATCCATATTACTCCCCAACATTAGACTGGAACAGTACAAATTGTTTCCAAAATGTGTTGCTGCAAAGAGTCACACATAATTCCAGAGATAGTTATGGTTTCAATTTATACCGTAGCTATTATGCCCTGAATTGGTTTAATTTCTATTATCAATATTATGGAAATAATTATATGATGGAAGATGCAGCCGAATCACAAGAAGTTGTAGTTCTGGGTTATGGTGTACAGAAAAAGTCTGATTTAACAGGAGCAATTGCAGGTGTTAGCGTTAGGTCATCATCCCGCATTGTAGCAAATAAATTGAAATCTGCTAAAAAAGATGGTGACGGAGGTGGCGAAACAGTTGAAAAAGAAGAAATATTAGAACCGCCGGCACCACCAAAAGAAGAAAAGATTGATCTTTCTTCAGTTGCTGCCCGTACCAATTTAAACGAAACAGCTTTCTTTTATCCGCAGTTGCAAACTGACGAAAACGGGGACCTGCTTGTTAATTTCACCATACCTGAAGCATTAACGAAATGGAAAATGCTGGGGTTTGCACATACAAAAGATCTGAAATACGGGCTAACGGAAAATGAACTGGTAACACAAAAGGATTTGATGGTTACTCCCAACGCACCCCGCTTCTTCCGCGAAGGCGATACCATGACTTTTACAGCTAAAATTACCAGTTTATCTGATAAAGATTTGAAAGGAGCCGCTCAGCTTATGCTCTTCGATGCAACTACTATGAAACCGGTAGATAAGGAACTGCAAAATATAAATGCAACTCAGAGTTTTTCGATAAATGGAAATCGGAAACCTGAAAATAAAAATTCAAATTCCGGTCTCCGGTCTCCAGTCTCCGGTCTCCAATCTTCTTCAAGTGGAAGCATCAATCTAAACTGGCAGATAATCATCCCTGAAGGTATGCAAGCCATTACATATCGCGTAGTTGCCAAAGCCGGTAATTTCAGCGATGGCGAGGAAATGAGCCTGCCGGTGCTTACCAACCGTATGCTGGTAACTGAAACAATGCCGCTTCCTTTAAAAGGCAAACAAACAAAAACTTTTACGCTTGAAAAACTGGCTCACAATACTTCAACAACGCTTCGCAATCATAAACTTACTCTTGAATATACTGCCAATCCTGCCTGGTATGCAATCCAGGCATTGCCTTACCTTATGGAATATCCTTATGAATGTGCAGAACAAACTTTCAGCAGGTTTTATGCCAATAGCATTGCAACTCATATTGCAAATTCAAGTCCCCGGATCAAACAGGTATTTGATTCCTGGAAAAATTTCACTCCCGATGCGCTGCTCTCAAACCTTGAAAAAAACCAGGATTTAAAAAGCCTGATGCTGGAAGAAACGCCTTGGGTACTCGATGCAAAAGATGAATCGGAACGCAAACATCGTGTAGCGCTTCTTTTCGATTTAAATCGCATGGCAGACGAACTTGGTCGTGCACTTGATAAACTTGAAAAAATACAATCACCAAACGGTGGATTTCCATGGTTCCAGGGAATGCCCGACGACCGCTACATCACGCAACACATAGTTTGCGGGATGGGTAAACTTGATCACCTGGGCATTAAAAACATCCATACAGATGAAAAAACATGGAACATGGTGAAAAAAGCCATTCAATATACCGACAGCAGAATTGTTGAAGATTATAATGAATTGCTGAGACTTGCAAAAGCCGGTCACATAATCATGTCCGACAATCATCTTGGATATACAGAAATTCATTACCTGTATGCCAGGAGTTTTTTCAAAGATCTTGCTTTGGACAAACAAACCAAGGAAGCAGTTGATTATTTCATCTCACAGGAACAGAAATACTGGCTCAACAATGGCATTTACATGGAAGCAATGATTGCCTTGAACCTCAGCAGGAATAACGATATAAAAACTCCGACTGCGATTATGAAATCCATAAAAGAACATGCTTTGTATTCAGAAGAATTGGGTATGTACTTTAAATATGACTTGGGATGGTACTGGTACCAGGAGCCAATTGAAACACAGGCAATGATGATTGAAGCATTTGATGAAGTATCGCACGATGAAGCTTCGGTAAATGAATTGAAAGTCTGGCTGATTAAACAAAAGCAAACACAGGACTGGAAAACCACTAAGGCAACAGTTGAAGCATGTTACGCCTTATTGCTGAGAGGCACCAACTGGCTTTCTGAAGAAGAACCGATCGACATTACAATTGGAAATATAAAAATTGAACCTCAAAAAATGCCTGATATAAAAGTTGAAGCAGGAACGGGCTATTTCAAAACCTCATGGACAGGCGATGCTATAAAACCAGAAATGGCAACAGTGACTATAAAAAAGACAACTGAAGGTGTAAGCTGGGGAGCTCTTTACTGGCAATATTTTGAACAGCTTGATAAAATCACATCTGCAGAAACTCCATTGAAACTGAATAAAAAATTATTTGTCGAAAGAATAACCGGATCGGGTCCCGTTATCGTGCCAATCTCTGATACCACCCACCTTAAACCCGGTGATCTTGTTAAAGTGAGGATTGAGTTACGCGTTGACAGGGACATGGAATATGTTCACATGAAAGATATGCGCGCTGCAGGGTTCGAACCGATAAATGTACTGTCGGAATATAAATGGCAGGATGGACTGGGATACTATGAAAGCACCCGTGATGCTGCAACAAACTTTTTCTTTAGCTGGTTGCCAAAGGGAACTTACGTATTTGAATATCCATTGCGGATAACGCATTACGGTAATTTCTCAAATGGCATTACTACCATACAATGTATGTATGCACCTGAGTTTACGAGCCATTCGGAAGGAACGAGAGTGACAATTAAATGATGTAATTAACCCCAAACCCCTTAAAAAAGGGGCTATAACTGTGTAGTGCAGCAGTTCCCCTCCTTTTTTAAGGAGGGGCAGGGGAGGTAAATTACTTAAATAATTTGTACTTAAACCTAAAATATAAATCAACTAAATAAAAAAATATGAAAACAATAATTATAACCGTTTTTTGTTTCCTGGTTTTCAAGTCATACTCACAGGAGCC
>Ga0265316_10001889_pt1 | contig 21998 bp, 28 predicted proteins | sample 4522metaG_FD_202092 | JGI IMG/M metagenome (GOLD analysis project Ga0265316, IMG submission 202092) | Rhizosphere microbial communities from Carex aquatilis grown in University of Washington, Seatle, WA, United States - 4-5-22 metaG | ecosystem: Host-associated > Plants > Roots > Rhizosphere >... | reverse complement strand
ATACGTGATGCGGTGGAAGCTCTTGTCCGGGAGCCGGGTGACGATCTCCTTGCTGCCGTTGTACTGCTCGGCTCGCAGCAGCAGCGAAGGAAGCGTCAGCTGGTAGTCCATCATCAGGCCGTTCACTGCTGCATCTCCTTGATCGCCACGCGCTTGGCGAGGTCCGCGTCGCTGACCACGTGGCCGTCGCGCTCGACGTAGCCGTCCTTGCCGCCGACGATGAACAGGACGAGATCGTCGTCGGTGCGGTTCGAGATCATGCGGTGCGTCGTCGACTCGACGTGGACGATGCCGCCCTCGGGAACCACGTGCTCGGCGCCGTCGAACGAGAACGTCGCCGTGCCGCGGTGGACGAAATAGAGCTCGTCCTGCGTGTCGTGCCAGTGGTTCGGCCCCTCGTACTGGGGCGGGAAGACGAGCGCGTTGACGCCGAAGGCGGTGACGCCGAGCGGCGCGCGCACCTTACGGAAGCCGTAGCCCTCGCCGAGCTCGTTCAGGGAAGAGATCGAATAAGTCATGCGCGTGATCCTAGGACGAACCGGTGCACGGCACCACTGGATCAGACGCCGGCGCGCCGGGCGGGCAGCGCCGTCGCGACGGCGGCGACCGCGAAGATCACCGCGACGACGGTTTGCCCGACTGCGACAAACGCGGCGGTGGCCGCGGCGAAGAGCACGAGCTCGAGCACGAGGCGTGCGGGATCGCGGAGCCGGTGGCGCGCCTTCGGCGCGATCCACGAGGACCAGACGCCGATGACGCCGAGCGGCCAGAGGACGGCTTCCGCCACAGAATGACTCCAGCCCCACCATCCCACCGCCACGAGCATCGCGAGCTCGCACGCAAAGCGCACGGTGAGGCCGAGCGCCTTCACGAGCCGAAGAGAAAGCGGGTGAGCAGCCGGTCGCGCAAACGGTCCGGGAGCCTCTGGACGCGCGCGCGGCGCTTCGCGTCCGGGCCGACGACGTAGCGCGTCTTCGGCTTCGCAGCGGTGAGCGCGTGCTCGACCGCCTTCGCGACCTCGTCCGGCGGCACCGCGTCCGAGGATCGCTTCGCCGCCAGGGCGCGGAACTTCGCAACGCGCTCGCCGTACAGCCGCGCCGCCTCCGCCGGGAACTCGTCGACCGCGCGCTGCGGCTTCGACCAGATCGGCGTCGCGATCGTCCCCGGCTCGATGATCGAGACGTGCACGCCGAACGGGGCGAGCTCGACGCGCAACGAGTCGGCCATCGCCTCGAGCGCGTACTTCGACATCGCATACGCACCGAGGAACGGCAGCGCCGACTTGCCGCCGATCGAGCCCATCAGCACGACGCGCCCGCGCGACTGGCGCAGCGTGGGCAGGAACGCCTGCAGCACCCGCAGCTGCCCGACCACGTTGACGTCGAGCTGGCGTGTCAGCTCGTCCGGCGGCAGAAACTCGAGTGGCGCCGCGATCGCGATCCCCGCGTTGTCGACCAGCGCGTCGAGCGAATCGATCTGCGTTGCCGCGTGCGCGACGCCGACCGCGTCGGTGACATCGAACACGAGCTCGGTCGTCCGCTCGGGCGCTTCGCCCGCGCGGCGAACGGATGCGTAGACCGTCCAACCGGCATCACGGAGGCGGACCGCAGTCGCCTCCCCGATGCCGGTCGAAGCTCCCGTTACGAGGACAGCAGGTATTCGGCAACCTCGGCGCGATGCTCGCGCCCGTACCCAAGCGCGCTCTCCAGCCACAACGCGCGCTTGTAGTAGCGGTGCAGCGGGTGCTCCCAGGTGAAGCCGATGCCACCGTGCGCCTGGATCGACTTCTCGCACGCGAGCACCGCCGCCTCAGCGGCCTGCGACTTCGCGGCAGCGACCGCCAGGTCGACCTGCTCGTCGTCCTCGGCGACGCACCACGCGGCCCAGTATGCAAGTGAGCGCGAGAGCTCGACGGCGACGTAGCCGTCAACGAGCGAATGCGAGATCGCCTGGTACGCGCCGATCTTCTTCCCGAACTGCTCGCGGTCGGAGACGTACACCAGCGCCAGCTCGATCGCCTTCGAGCCGATGCCGACCGCCTCGAGCGCATAGGCGGCGAGCAGCTTCCGGCGGTCTCCCCCGGCCTCGTCCTCGACGAACGATCCGGTGTAGAGCACACGGCCGAGCTCTTCGAAGAGAACGGCTGCGTCGAGGAACGTGAAGTCGTCCGACTGCACGATCCCGACCCACCCGAGCTCTTCGAGCTGCGCCGCGGACGGGGACGGGTTCGCCTCGAGGAACGCGCGCGCCTCGCGGCGGAGGTCGTCCTGCTCCGGCGTGAACGAGAAATCCATGGCTAGCGGCTCCTCGGGAGGCCGAGCACCCGCTCGGCGACGATGTTGCGCAGGATCTCACTCGTGCCGGCCTCGATCGTGTTGCCGCGTGAACGGAGCTGCTGGTACTGCCAGTAGCCGTCCGCCGTCTCGGGATCCGGCTCGTCGGCGCGCGGCCCGAGGATCTCGAGCGCCAGCTTGGTCAGCCGCTGGTTCGCCTCCGACCAAACGAGCTTCGACGCCGAGCCCTCGGGGCCGGGGATGCCGGTCTTCGTGAGCGTCGTCAGCGCGCGGTAGTTCGTGTACTTGAGCGCCTGCAGCTCGATCCACTCGCGCGCGATGCGGTCGCGGAGGACCGGATCGGTGACGTTCCGCTCCTTCGCGAGCGCGATCAGCTTGCGCACCGCGACGTCGAGCGTGGCCGAGAGCGCGAAGCCGAGCGTGCCCCGCTCGTGCAGCAGCGTCGTCATCGCGACCTGCCAGCCGTCGCCGACGGAGCCGAGCAGGTTCTCCTTCGGCACCTGCACGTCCGTGAAGAAGATCTCGTTGAACTCCGGATGGCCCGTGATCTGAACGAGCGGGCGCACCTCGACGCCCGGCGCGTGCATGTCGACGATCACGTACGTGAGGTTCTTGTAGCGCGGCTCGTCGGGCAGGCCGAGGCCGACGAGGATGCAGTAGTCGGCGATATGCGCGAACGACGACCACACTTTCTGGCCGTTGACGAGGAAATGGTCGCCCTGGTCCTCGATCCGCGTGCGTGACGCCGCGAGGTCGCTGCCGGCGTCGGGCTCGGAGAAGCCCTGGCACCAGATCTCGTCGGCCATCAGGATCTTCGAGAGGTACCGCTCTTTCTGCTCGGGTGTGCCCCACGCGATGATCGTCGGGCCGGCCATGCCGAGCCCGATCACGCCGAGGTGCGACGGCGCCTCGGCCCGGGCAAGCTCCTCGAGGAAGATCGCCTGGTGGCTGTACGGCGCGCCTGCGCCGCCGTACTCCTTCGGCCAGGTGAGGCCTGCGTAGCCGGCCTCACCGAGCTTCCGGCTCCAGTCGCGGTCGGCGTCCTCGAAGCGCCGCGCGCCGCGCGCCTTCGAGCTGGCCGGGAGGTTCTGCGCGATGAAGTCGCGCACTCCCTGGCGAAAGGCTGCCTCCTCCGGTGTGTCGCGGAGCTCCACGGCGCGATCCTATTCCTCACCCTGCCGCAACGTCATGCAAGTCGACGTGGCATAGGCGACGAGGGAGCCCGACGCGTCGGTGATCCTGCAGTCGAGCAGCGTCAGCGTCCGGCCCGCCTTGATCACCTCACCGACCGCCGTGAGCCGTCCCGTCCAGACCGGCTTCAGGAAGTTGATCTTCAGCTCGACCGTCGCGAACGACTCGCCCTCTGCGAGCTGCGACAGGTTCGCGCAGCCCATTGCGCCGTCGGCGAGATCGCAGAGGATGCCGCCGTGCAGCGTGCCGGGCGGGCTCGAATGCTCCGGCCCGGCGTCGAGCTCGAACGTCACACGCCCTGGCTCGGCAGCGACCATTCGCATGCCGATCAGGTCTGCGACGGCCGCGCCCTGCACGTCGCCGGCGATGATCCGGTGCAGCAGCTCGAGCGTCACGGCGTCAGCACGGTCCGGATCACCTCGCCGCTCTTCATCGCCGTGAGCGCGTCGTCCCAGCCCTCGAGCGGCGCCGTGCGCGTGACCATCCCCGCGAGGTCGAGCTTGCCTTCGAGCGCCCACTGCGCGAGCCGTGGGAAGTCCTCCTGTGGCAGGTGGTCGCCGCCGTGCGAGACGAGGATCCGGGCGCGGCGGCCGAAGAGCCCCGGCAGGTCGAGCTCGGCCGTCTCGCCCGCCGGCGAGAGGCCGATCAGGACGACGGTGCCGCTCGTGCCGAGCATGCCCAGCGCCTGCTCGAACGTCGCGCGCCGCCCGACGACGTCGAACACGAAGTCGACGCGCCCCGGCTCGGTGTGCGTCGCCCCGAAGCGCAGCGCCTGCTCGAGCTTGCGCTCATCGAGATCGAGCGCGCGAATCTCGGATGCGCCGGCGATCCGCGCGCCCTGGATCGCGGAGAGCCCAACGGCGCCGCAGCCGATCACCGCGACCCGCGCTCCCGGCCAGACCTTCGCCGTCTCGAGCACGGACAGCACCCCGGTCGCGACCGCGCAGCCGATCAGGCACGCCTGCTCCGCCGGCAACTCGCGCGGCACCTGCACCGCCGCCGCCTGCGCGACGACCGTGTGAGTCGCGAACGTGCCCGTGCGCAGGACGGGGGTCAGCTCGTCGCCGTTTGCGCGGAAGAGGCGGCCCGGTGCGGCGGGCGGACGCGTGCAGCGCCGCGGCTCCCCGCGCAGGCATGTCGGGCACTGCCCGCACGCCGTCTTCCAGCCCAACACGACTCGGTCCCCGGGCTGCAAGTGATGTAGCTGTACATCTACATCGCCCTCCCCGACAGCCACGACCGTTCCAGCCCCTTCGTGCCCGAGCAGGACCGGGAACGCGTGGCCCCAGCCGTCCTCCTCGATCACGTGCAGGTCGCTGTGACACACGCCCGTCGCCTCGATCCGCACGAGCACCTCGCCGGGGCCCGGCGCCTCGACGCGAATCTCCTCGAGCGCCAGCACCCCCGGGCTCGAGAGGACTACGCCGCGGTCGACAGCCACGAACGATCGAGGTCGCGGATCGACGTGCCGCCCGCGAGCGCCAGGTTGAGATCGATCTCGGCGAGCAGGCTCTTGATCAGCTCCTCCACCCCGCGCCGGCCGCCGACCGCGAGCGCGTACGCGTAGGGACGGCCGAGCAGCACCGCGTTCGCGCCGAGCGCGACGGCCTTCAGCACGTCCGCGGCACAGCGGATCCCGCCGTCCATCAGCACGACCGCGTCCGGCAGCGCGTCGCGCACCTCGACGAGCGCGTCGAGTGCCGCGACCGCGCCGTCGACCTGCCGGCCGCCGTGGTTCGAGACGACGACGCCGTCGATCCCGTGCTCGAGCGCGCGCCGCGCATCCTCGGCCGTGAGCACGCCCTTCACGAGAATCGGCAGCTTCGTCTGCTGCCGCAGCCAGTCGAGGTCGTCCCAGGTGAGGCCGAGGTTCGGGAAGGTCGCGAGCATCGTCGCCGCAGCGGTGAGCATGTCTTCCTGCGGCGACTTGGCGAGCCGTGACAGGAACACCGGATCGGTGAAGTACTGGCCGCAGCCTTCGCCCTTGATGAAGGGCAGGTACGCCTGGCGCAGGTCGCGCGGCCGCCAGCCGAGCGTCAGCGTGTCGAGCGTGACGACGATCGCGCCGTAGCCGGCTGCCTCGGCGCGCCGCACGAAGCTCTCGCAGATCTCGCGGTCGTTCACCCAGTAGAGCTGGAACCAGCGCGGCGCGTTCGTCGCGGCCACTTCCTCGATCGAGTGCGTCGCGGCGCTCGAGAGCAGCATGGGGACGCCCGACGAGGCCGATGCCTGCCCGACCGCCACCTCGGCCTCCTCGTGCGCGATCGAGAGCACCCCGATCGGCGCGAGGAAGAACGGGCCGGGCGAATGCATGCCGAGCACGTCGACGGAGATGTCGCGGACGACGTTGCCGGTGAGCATCCGCGGCCGGATGCGCCAGCGCCCGAACGCCTCGAGATTCGCGCGCACGGTCGACTCGGAGCCGGCGCCACCCGCGATGTAGCCGAACGCGCCCGCGTCGAGCTTCGCCTCCGCGGCGCGCTCCCAGTCGGCCGCCTCGATCGGCCACTCGGGCGGTTGCTGCGCGATGTAGATCGCGTTCTGGATCATCGCCCCTGAAAAGCTCATCCGCCGATCCTAAACTGGCGCGGGATGGAGACCACCCGCCTGGAGACCTTCAGCGACGGCGTCTTCGCGATCGCTGCCACGCTCCTGATCCTCGAGGTGTACCGCGCAGGCGGTTCGGTGACGCACGGCCTGATCCATGCCTGGCCGTCCTACGTGGCCTACGCGATCTCGTTCCTGACGATCGGGATCATCTGGGTGAACCATCACACGGTGATGGCAGCAGATCGACCGCGTAGACCGCACGTTCCTCTTCATCAACGTGTCTTCCCTCCTACGGGGCGATGTGGTTCTACGCCGCGCGGAACCGTCGGCTGATCGCACCCGGCGCGGACCAGCGCGTCGTCAGCGGCATCTCGCGCTCGTTTGCCCCGGGCTCGCTCATCTACGGCGCGGCGACGCTGTCGGCGCTCTATGCCGCAATCGCCGCGTTCTACGTACTCGAGAGCTCGCTCTTCGGCCGCGACCGCTAGCCGCGCGTCAGCGAGCCGGTGAACTCCGCCGCCAGTCGCGCGATCTCGTGCCGGTCGAATGACGCATTCGCCGGCGAGCGGCGTACCTCGCGCGCGAAGGCCTTCGCAGCCGCCCGGCTGTGAAACGTCGCACTGTGTTCGACACTCCCCGCGTCCACGAACCGAACGACGAACGTCCCATCCGTCTGCTCGATCGTGGGCGTGAGCCCACTCCGGAATATCGAGAACAAACCCCCACCTCCTGGTTTGCAGTTAACACGACTGGAGGAGATCTGGCTACCCGCCGGCGCCGGATGCCAAGCTTTTCCAGGGCAGATCGCCGAGCTTGACCGCTTCGACCTCTCCCGAGGCGAAGTTGCTCACGAGGAGCACGTGCTCACCGGGCTCGGCCGCCGCCTCACGCGGGAAGGCTCCCGCCGCGATCGTCCCGAGCAGTGCAGGCTTTCCTTGCAACGCCCGGCCCGTGTCGACGACTGCGAGGCCGCTCTGCTTGCCCGGCAGGTCGAAGCGGTCGGAGTCCATCAGGATCGCGCGCTTGCCCCCATCGATCAACGTCATGCCGACGGGCTCGGCACCGACCTGCACCACGGCCAGGAGTGCATGCGCCCGATCGTTCCGCAGGCCTGCCGCCGCGTACCCGAGTAGCGCGTTGCTGCCACGGGCTGTCACCCAGACGACGCTCCCGTCCGGGGAAGCGACGACGCGAACCGGGTCACAGCCGGCCCGCACCGTGGCGACCACCGACCGGGCGGGATTGCGCTCCGCCTCAGGGACGCCGATCACGGTGAGCGTCCCTCGGTGCGGCGGGGTGACCGGGAAGTCGCCTGCCTCGCTGGTGGCGTAGAGCCACCGGCCGTCGGGTGAGACCGCGAGACCGACGTTCACCTGGCCGACCGGGATCAACCCGACGAGACCCGAACGGTGAAACCCGCTCTTGGCCGCTGCGCGCAGGTCGTAGACGGCAATCCGGCCCGCATATTCGAGCGAGACGAATGCGAACCGTCCGTCGGGGGAGGTGGCGACCTCGATCGCGCTGGCGAGGCGGCTCCCAGTCGCGCCTCCCGCGGACAACGTGCCGACCAGCGCGTGCGGCAGTCCGGCCTCGATGCGCGCCAGGCTGAGGACCATCGCGCCGCTGCCGGCCGCGACCAGCAGGAAGCGGCGGTCTGGCGTGACCGTCAGGCCTGCGGCGCCGAGCACGGGCAGCGGCAGCGTCCGCACGAGGTGCGGAGCGAGCCCACGGTCGCTGAACACCCCCAGTTCGCCGAAGCCGCTGAAACCGCCGAGTGTCACGAACGACCAGCCGCCGTCGGTCGCAACGCCGAACGGGGCCTCCGGGACCGGCACCATGCCCGTTGTCACGCCGGACAGCTGCTTCGCCTGTGCCGTCGCCCGGGTGCAGCCGGGCACCTGCAGGGCGATCCGTGCGTGCGACCCGTGGCTCGTGGAGCCGCAGCCCGCGCAGAGCACCAGGACGACCCCGAGCCACGCCCCACGCAACATCGAGCAGATCCTACGAGAGGCGCCTAGCAGATTCGAACTGCTGTAAACGGCTTTGCAGGCCGCTGCCTAACCACTCGGCCAAGGCGCCGGACGGCGGCATGGTATCGGCCGGTCCGCGATCCCCCGGGCAACCCGAAGCTTTCGCCGACTGAATGACACATATACAGTCGCGCTTGCCGTGTCGTTGCAGGAACGCAGCGCAACCGAGCGCGTCCAGGAAGCTCGCGAGAGGTACGTCGCGCGCGGGATCTCCACCCCGCCGCTCGTCGTCGAGCGCGCCGAGGGTGCCCGCATCTGGGACGTCGACGGGCGCGAGTACATCGACTTCGCCGGCGGACTCGGCTGCGCGAACCTCGGCCACAACCTGCCCGCCGTCGTCGACGCCGTCCATGCGCAGGTCGACCGCTACATGCACCAGTGCTTCATGGTCGGCATGTACGAGCCGTACGTCGAGGTGTGCCGCCGGCTCGCCGAGCTCTCGCCGTGCCGCGGCGCCGACCAGAAGTCGGTGCTCCTGAACAGCGGTGCCGAGGCGGTCGAGAACGCGGTCAAGATCGCGCGCGTCGCGACCGGCCGCCCGGCGGTGATCGTCTTCGACAACGCCTTCCACGGCCGGACGCTGCTCTCGATGACGATGACCTCGAAGGTCGTCCCCTACAAGGCGGGCTTCGGGCCGTTCGCACCCGAGGTCTACCGGACGCCGGCGCCGTACCCGTTCCGCGGCATCAGTGAGGACGACGCGATCGCGGGCCTGAAGCACCTGTTCAAGGGCGACGTCGACCCGAACTCCGTCGCCTGCGCCGTGCTCGAGCCGGTGCAGGGCGAAGGCGGGTTCATCCCGATGACGCCCGACTTCCCACGGCGGCTCCAGGAGCTGCTCGACTCGTACGGGATCCTCTACGTGAACGACGAGGTGCAGAGCGGCTGCGGACGCACCGGGCCGGTCTGGGCGATCGAGCACTACGGCGTCGAGCCTGACCTGCTCGTCTCGGGCAAGACGCTCGGCGGCGGCCTGCCGCTCGCGGCGGTCACCGGCCGCGCCGAGGTGATGGACGCGGTCCCGCCCGGCGGCCTCGGCGGCACGTTCGGCGGCAACCCGCTCGCCTGCGCGGCTGCCGCGGCGATCCTCGACGCGCTCGCGGAACAGCGTCCGCGCGGGGAGCAGATCGGCGCACGGCTGCGCGAGCGCCTCGAGGCGATGGCCCCCGCAGGCTCGGAGGTGCGTGGGCTCGGCCCGATGGTCGCGCTCGAACTGCCCGAGCAGACCGGCGTGGAGACGGCGCGGATCACCGCCGCGGCGCGCGAGCAGGGGCTGATGCTCCTCTCCTGCGGGATCTATGGGAACGTGATCCGGATCCTCGTGCCGTTCACGATCGGGGACGCAGAGCTCGAGCGCGGGCTCGACATCCTGGAGAGCATTCTTGGCGGCTGAGGTCCGCGTCGAGGGGATCCGGAAGAGCTATGGAGATGTCGTCGCCGTCGACACCGTCGATCTGACGGTCGGCGAGGGCGAGTTCTTCACGCTGCTCGGCCCGTCCGGCTCGGGCAAGACGACGACGCTACGCATCATCGCGGGCTTCGAGCAGCCGGACACGGGCCGCGTCCTGCTTGGCGGCGACGACATCACGATGCAGCCGCCGTACTCGCGCGACGTCAACACGGTCTTCCAGGACTACGCGCTCTTCCCGCACATGACGGTGGCCGACAACGTGGGCTACGGGCTCAAGGTGAAGGGCGTCTCGCGCGCCGAACGGCGCAGCCAGGTCGAGGAGGTGCTGCGCATGGTGCGCCTCGACGGCTACGGCGGCCGCAAGCCGGTCCAGCTCTCCGGCGGCCAGCGGCAGCGCGTCGCGCTCGCGCGCTCGATCGTCAACCGCCCGAAGGTGCTGCTGCTCGACGAGCCGCTCGGCGCGCTCGACCTGAAGCTCCGGCAGGAGATGCAGGTGTTCCTCAAGTCGCTGCAGCGCGAGCTCGGCATGACCTTCCTCTACGTGACGCACGACCAGGAGGAGGCGCTGACGATGAGCGATCACGTCGCCGTCTTCAACGAGGGGAAGATCGAACAGGTCGGCTCGCCGAACGACGTCTACGAGCACCCATCGACAGAGTTCGTCGCAGGCTTCGTCGGCACGTCGAACATCCTCGAACGGGGCGGCAAGCGGATCTCCGTCCGCCCGGAGCGGATCGAGCTGAACGGCAACGGCGAACCGGGTGTCGTCGCCGATGTGGTGTTCGTCGGCGCCTTCCGGCGCATCTTCGTCGACACGGAGAGCGGCGATCGCATTACGGTCGTACGTCCGAACGACGGCTCGACGGTCGAGCCGGGCACGCGCGTTCACGTCCGCTGGGCCGACGAGGACGCGTACGAGATCCAACCCCCCGTCAATCACGAGCAGGAGGTCAGATGACAAAGCGCATGTGGGCGCTGATCGCAACCCTCGCGGTTGCCGCGGCGTTCCCGGCCGCAGGCGCGACGAAGGCGAGCGGCGGCACGCTGAACATGGTCGCGTGGGAGGGCTACCTCCAGCCGCAGTGGGTGAAGCCGTTCGAGCAGCAGTCGGGCTGCACGATCCACCCGAAGTACGCGGGCTCCTCCGACGAGATGGTGACCCTCATGCGCTCCGGCGGCGGTAACCAGTACGACATGGTCTCCGCCTCGGGTGACGCGTCGCTCCGCCTGATCTACGGGAAGGACGTGCAGACGGTCGATCCGTCGAAGGTGCCGGACTTCAAGAACTTCGGGAAGGCCTTCCAGTCGCCGCCGAACAACACAGTCGACGGGAAGCACTACGGCATCTCGCTGCAGTGGGGCCCGAACACGCTGCTCTACAACACGAAGCTGGTGAAGCCGGCTCCGACCTCGTGGTCGGTGATCTACAGCCAGAAGTACAAGGGCAAGGTCACCGTTCCGGACAACCCGATCCAGATCGCCGACGCGGCGCTGTACCTGATGAAGACGCAGCCGTCACTCGGGATCAAGGATCCGTACGAGCTGAATCCGACCCAGTTCAACGCGGCGATCAGCCTGCTGAAGAAGCAGAAGCCGCTGATCAAGAAGTACTGGGCGCTCGCCTCGGACGAGATCGATCTGTTCAAGAACGGCGACGCGGTGGTCGGTGCATCGTGGCCGTATCAGACCAACACGCTCATCGCGGCCAAGGCGCCGGTGAAGGACCTCGTGCCCAAGGAGGGCGCGACCGGCTGGCTCGACACGTGGATGGTCTCGTCGCACACGAAGAACCTCGACTGCGCCTACAAGTGGCTCGCGTACGTCTCGACGCCCAAGGTGCAGGCCGAGCAGGCGATCTACTTCGGTGAGACGCCGGTCAACTCAAAGGCGTGCGCGATCATGGACACGTTGTCCAAGGGCTCGTGCGCGCAGTACCACGCGAACGCGCCGCTCAAGTACTTCAAGCAGATCTACTTCTGGAAGACGCCGATCGCAGCTTGCGGCAACGGCCAGAACAACTGCATGGACTACACGAAGTGGCAGCAGGCCTGGACCCAGCTCAAGGGCTGAGCGGGCCTCGGCAAGGAGCGCGCCGCCGTTTTGGCGGCGCGCTCTGGCGCCGTCCCTGGCTGAAGGCTCTCGCGCTCCTGCTCCCGCCGAGCGGAGTGTTCATCGCGGTCTACATCGCCGCGCTCGTCGCGCTGTTCGTCTCGTCGTTCTGGTCCGTCAACGACTTCACCGGGCTGACGATCCACACGTGGTCGCTCGACAACTTCCGCGAGCTCTGGCACGGCGGGACCTACCACACGGTCGCGTTCCGCACGATCAAGATCGCCGCCGCGGTCACGGTGACGGACGCGATCATCGCCTTCCCGTTCGCGTACTTCATGGCGCGGCTCGCGGGGCCGCGCACACGCGCGCTGCTGTTCGTGCTCGTGCTGCTCCCGCTCTGGGCGAGCTACCTCGCGCGCGTCTACGCGTGGCGGCTGATCCTCGACCACGACGGCATCCTCAACTGGTCGCTGCAGAAGGTCGGCCTGCCGGCGGCGAACATCGCCTACACGAACACCGCCGTCTGGATCGTCTTCTCGTACATCTGGCTGCCGTTCATGATCCTGCCGGTCTACGCCGCGCTCGAGCGGATCCCCCACTCCTACATCGAGGCCTCGCGCGACCTCGGCGCGAAGGGCGGCCGGACGCTGCGCAGCGTGATCATCCCGCTCGCGCTGCCGGGCGTCGTCGCCGGCTCGATCTTCACCTTCTCGCTGACGCTCGGCGACTACATCACGCCGGTGCTCGTCGGCGGCTCGTCGTCGCAGTTCATCGGCAACGTCGTCTACGACACCGTCAACCAGTCGTCGAACCTCCCGTTCGCTGCGGCGTATGCGACGGTGCCGCTCGCGGTGATGGGCATCTACCTCCTGGTCGCGCGCCGACTGGGCGCGTTCGAGGCGCTGTAGGTGGAGAGCAGAAACACCCGCATCGGTCTCGGCGTCTGGGTCGCGCTCGTGCTCGCGTTCCTCTACGTGCCGATCGTGCTCATCTGCCTGTACGCGTTCAACAAGTCGAACGTGCAGAGCTGGCCGATCCCCGGCGTGACGACCAAGTGGTTCTCACCGGCGATCCACAACGGCGACATGCAGGCCGCGCTCTGGCTGTCGTTGAAGGCGGCCGCGCTCGCGACGCTGATCGCGCTCCTGCTCGGCACGGCGGCGTCGTTCGGCGTGCACCGATTCAAGTTCTTCGGGCGCGAGATGATCTCGTTCATCCTCGTGCTGCCGATCGCGCTGCCCGGGATCATCACCGGCATGGCGCTCAACTCGTACTTCGTCTTCTGGAAGATCAACTTCGGCCTCTGGACGATCGTGATCGGCCACGCGACGTTCTGCGTCGTCGTGGTCTACAACAACGTGGTTGCGCGGCTGCGCCGCATCCCGGGCTCGCTCACGGAGGCGTCCATGGACCTCGGCGCGGACGGCTGGCAGACGTTCCGCCACATCACGTTCCCGAGCATCTCCACCGCGCTCATCTCCGGCGGGCTGCTCGCCTTCGCACTGTCGTTCGACGAGGTGATCGTCACCACGTTCACCGCCGGCGCGCAGAACACGCTGCCCATCTGGATCTTCGGACAGATCCGCCTCGGCCAGCAGCTGCCGCAGGTGAACGTCGTCGTCTTCCTCGTCCTCGCCGTGACGATCATTCCCGTTGCGCTCGCGCAACGCCTGACCCGCGAGAGCGGGATCCTTCGCACCGAATAGGAGACTCCATGGCCACCATCGACGTCATCAATCCTGCGACCGCCGAGAAGATCGCCTCGGTGCCAAACATGACGGCCGCCGAGGTCGACGAGGTCGTCGAGCAGGCGAAGCAGGCGCTGCCGGAGTGGCTGGACGCGACGCCGGGCGAGCGCTCCGCCCTGCTGCTGAAGCTGGCCGATGTGATCGATGCGAACGCGGAGGAGCTCGCGCAGATCGAGTCGCGCAACGTCGGCAAGCCGCTGATGGTCTCTCGCGACGAGATGCCGTTCTGCGCCGACAACCTGCGCTTCTTCGCCGGCGCGGCGCGCAATCTCGAGGGCAAGTCGGCCGGCGAGTACATCAAGGGTTACACGTCGATGATCAGGCGCGAGCCGATCGGCATCGTCGCCGGCATCTGCCCATGGAACTACCCGTTGATGATGGCGATCTGGAAGCTCGGCCCGGCGATCGCCGCCGGCAACGTGCAGATCCTGAAGCCGTCCGAGCAGACGCCGATGTCGCTCCTGCGCTTCATGGAGCTCGCGCAGGACGTGATCCCGAAGGGGGTGCTGCAGGTCGTGACGGGCGACGGCGTGCCGACGGGTGAGCGGCTCGTCAGTCATCCCGACATCGGCCTCGTCTCGCTGACCGGCGACGTCGCGACGGGCAAGCTGATCGCGCGCAACGCTGCCGACACGCTCAAGCGGGTGCACCTCGAGCTCGGCGGCAAGGCGCCGATGGTCGTCTTCGACGACGCCGATCCGGCACAGGTCGCCGAAGGGATCAAGATCGCCGGCTTCTGGAACTCGGGCCAGGACTGCACGGCCGGCACGCGGATTATCGCCGGCCCGAAGATCTACGACTCGCTGCTCGAGGCGCTCGTCCCGACGATCGAGAGCATCAAGGTCGGCAACCCGGCCGACGGCGACGACATCGAGATGGGCCCCGTGATCACGAAGGACCAGCAGGAGCGGATCCTCGGCTTCCTAGAGCGTGCGAAGGGCGCCACTGTGCTCACCGGCGGCGGCACCAACGGCTCAAAGGGTTGGTTCGTGAACCCGACGATCGTCACGGACGTCAAGCAGGACGACGAGATCGTCCAGAACGAGGTCTTCGGCCCGGTCGTGACCGTGCAGAAGTTCGCGGACGACGGCCAGGCAATCGAGTGGGCGAACGGCGTCCGCTACGGCCTCGCCGCCTCGGTGTGGACACGCGACGTCGGCCGCGCGCTGAACGCTGCGCGCAAGCTGCAGTTCGGCACGGTCTGGGTGAACGACCACCTCGTGCCGATCTCGTCGGAAATGCCGCACGGCGGCTACAAGGGCTCCGGCTACGGCAAGGACATGTCGATCTACTCAATGGAGGAGTACACGCAGATCAAGCACGTGGCGATGAAGATCGACTGAGCATGCCCGCGATCGAACATGTCGCGCTCTGGACGGACGATCTCGAAGGGCTGCGCTGGTGGTACGAGCGCTGGCTCGGCGGCCGCGCCGGCGAGCTCTACCGGCACGGCGAGTTCACGTCCTACTTCCTAGAGTTCGACGGCGGCGCGCGGCTGGAGCTGATGCACGAGCCGAGCGAGGAGCCCGGGCAGCGCGCGCACATCGCCTTCTCGCTCGGCTCGCAGGAGCTCGTCGACGAGCTGGCCGCCGAGCTGGGCGCGGTCGACGGGCCGCGCACGACCGGCGACGGCTACTACGAGGCGGTCGTCCTCGACCCCGACGGGAACCGCGTCGAGCTCACCGTCTAGGAGAGCAGAACCAGGGGGCGACAAGTCGAGGCTCTGGCGAGAGGCCTCTCGCCCAGCCACTGAACCTGGTTCGGTCTTGGTTCGGGCGTAGCGGATCAGAGGTTCTTGAGTTCCGCAAGCTCCGCGTCCGAGGGGATCCACTCCCCCGCGGCGGCATTCGCACGCACCTGCTCGGGCTTCGTCGCGCCCGCGATCACCGACGCGACGGGCGACACGGCGGCCAACCCGCCGATGGCGACGTCGAGCAGCGAGACGCCGTGCGCCTCTGCCCACGCATGCAGCCGTGCGACGCGATCGAGGTCGGCGTCGTCGATCGCGCGGCCGTGCAGGCGCGTCCCCTCGGCCGGCGGGCTCTCGCGCGAGACCTTGCCGGTGAGCAGCCCGCTCGAGAGCGGGAAGAACGGGATGAAGCCGAGCCCGAGCCGTTCGCAGGCCGGCAGGACGTCCGCCTCGACATCGCGGCGCAGCCACGAGTACTCGCTCTGCTCGGAGACGTACGCAGCCGAGGCGAGCGCCTGCGCGCGCTCGAGCGTCTCGGCACGGTAGTTCGACGTGCCGTACGCGCGGATCCGGCCTTCGGCGACGAGCTCTTCGAGCGCGCCGATCGTCTCCTCGAGCGGCGTGCCGGTGTCTTCCTCGTGGTGCTGGTAGAGGTCGACCACGTCGGTCTGCAGCCGCCGCAGCGACGCGTCGAGCGCGGCGCGGATGTACTCGCGCGAGCCTCGCCGCTCCGCGCCGTCCCCCATCTCCTTGCCGAACTTCGTCGCGAGCACGATCTGGCCGCGGCGGCCCTGGAGGACGCGGCCGAGCAGCTCCTCGCTGCCGCCGTGGTTGCCGTAGATGTCGGCGGTGTCGAAGAACGTAGCGCCGACCTCGATGGCGGCATCGACGACGGCACGCGTCGTCTGCTCGTCGATCCGGCCGCCGAAGTTGTTACAGCCGAGTCCGACGACGCTGACAGTGATTGGGCCGAGCTCTCTGGTGCGCATGCCCGGAACGTATCGGTAGCGTCTCGAGTCATGCGGCACTGGGAGGACTTTCAGATCGGCGAGGTCGCCGAGGTCGGGCCGGTCACGGTCTCGGAGGAGGAGATCGTCGAGTTCGCGACGCGCTTCGACCCGCAGCCGTTCCACGTCGATCCCGAGGCGGCGAAGGAGTCGATGTTCGGCGGCTTGATCGCGAGCGGCTGGCACACGGCGGCGCTCTACATGGGGATGTTCGTCCGCGCGGTGCTGCTCGACTCGGCGTCGCTCGGGTCACCGGGCGTCGACGAGATCCGCTGGACGGCGCCGGTGCGGCCCGGTGACACGCTGACCGGGCGCTCGACGGTGACCGACGTGCAACCGTCGTCCAAGGATCCGCGGCGCGGGACGGTGTTCACGAGCAACGAGGTGTTCAACCAGGACGGCGTGCTCGTACTGACGTTCAAAGCGCGTGGGTTCTTCGCGCGACGCCCTAGTTCCACGTAGCGCGCAGCACGCGCAGCCAGTTCTCGTGCGTGATCTTCGCAATCGCGTCGTCGTCGTAGCCCGCCGCGCGCAGCGCAGCGACAAGCTTCTGCAGGCCGGCGGCGCCGCCGAGCTCCTCCGGCATGACCGCACCGTCGAAGTCGGAGCCGAGCGCGACGTGGTCGATGCCCATTCGCTGCACGAGATAGTCGATGTGACGCACGATCTCGGTGATCGGCGTCTCGGGCACGAGCGAGCCGTCCTCGCGCAGGAACGTGACAGCGAAGTTGACGCCGACGATGCCGTTCGAGTCGCGAATCGCATCCAACTGCGTGTCGAGCAGGTTCCGCGAGGCGGCGCAGAGCGCGTGCGCGTTCGAGTGGGTTGCGACGAGCGGCGCGTCGGACAGCCCGGCGACGTCCCAGAATCCGGCTTCGTTCAGGTGGGACAGATCGACGAGGATCCCGAGTCGGTTGCACGCCTGCACCAGCTCCCGTCCCGCGGCTGTCAGCCCCGGCCCGGTGTCGGGCGACGACGGGAACCGGAAGGGCACGCCCTCGGCGAAGTCGTTCGGCCGCGACCAGACGAGCCCGATCGAGCGCAGGCCACGGTCGTACCATTCCTCGAGATTCGAGAGATCCGCCGCGATCGGCTCCGCGCCCTCCATGTGGACGATCGCCGTCACCTGCCCGTCGCGGAAGTCGTCGGCCGACGTCGCGCGGGTGACCGGCAGCGCGCACAGGGCCGCGAAGAGCTCTTCTGCGATCCGCGCGGCCTCTTCGTGCGGGATTGCCGCAGGCAGCGGGACGGTATAGGGAACCTCGTCCGGGTCGGGCCTAGGCGGCGATGGGACGTACAGCGCGAAGAATCCCCCGGAGAAGCCCGCGGCGAGCGCGGCGTCGAGATCGAGGTGCTCCGTCGGCTCGCCGCGCCACCGGTGCAGGACGAGATCGTTGTGGCCGTCGATGATCACTGCCGCATCCTACGGACGTACTGTGGCAGGCTCCTCCCTTCGTGGACGAGACACCCCTCCGCATCCTGGTCGCCGAAGACGACGCGCACCTCGCAGACCTGGTCGAGAGCATCCTCGACGAGGACGGACGCTTCATCGTCGTCGGCCGCGCGGAAGACGGAGACGAGGCGGTTCGACTCTGTGAGGAGCACGCCCCCGACATCGTGCTGATGGACATCGGCATGCCGGGCCGCGACGGGATCGAGGCGACGCACGCGATCCACGCGCGCGACGCCGGCCAGCACGTCGTGATCTACACCGGCTCCGACGAGTACGACGACGTCGCCCGGGCCGACGCGGCGGGTGCCGTCGGGTTCCTGCACAAACACGCGCTGCTCACCTCGCCGGACCTGGCAGAGGCACTGCACGTCCTGCACACGAACTACGTCAACCACGTCCCCGATCCGGAATGATCCTGCTCGCCGCACTCGCGCTCGCCGCCGGCCCGACCGCGCTGCCGAACTGCATCGGGCAGCCTCAGGTCAAGCCGGCGCAGGTGATCTTCGCGTGCGCCGACGCGAACTTCGGGATCCGCAAGCTGCGGTGGATCGGCTGGGGCGACGCGCGAGCCGCCGCGACCGGGACGGTGTACGCGAACGACTGCACCCCGACGTGCGTCGCCGGCCACTTCCACAACTACCCGGCGGTGATCGTCGTCGACGGCCGCCAGCAGTGTGGTTCCGCCACCGCCTACAAGCGCGTGACGATCGCGTTCATCGGCCCGTCGCCGTACCCGAAGTCGAAGCCCGCCGACCTCGTCTACACGTACCGCTGCCGCTAGACGCCCGCGAGCGAGAGCAGCGCAAGCCGCACGACAAGGATCGCGAGTGCGATCGAGAGGAGGCGTTCGATCATCCGCCCGCTCGTGCGTAGCGACGCGCGGGCTCCGAGCTGTGCGCCCACGACCACGCCGACGGAGAGCGCGGCCGACCGGCGCAGCCCGTGACCGTGCGCGAAGCTGCCCTGGATCACGTGGGTGATCGTCGCGCTGCCGGCGAGAATCGCGAGCACGAAGTGCGACGTCGCGGTCGCTACGTGCACCGGGAAGCCGAGCACCCGCACGAGGAGCGGCACGTGAATCACGCCGCCGCCGATCCCGAGGAAGCTGGAGATGAAGCCAACGAACGCGCTGAACAGCGCACCGCGCCGCAACGACACGTCGTACGCGTACCGCGTTCCCAGGCGGTCGACGATCTCCCGGTGCACGCCGCCGCTCCGCGCACCGGGAACCGGCGGAGCGGGCGCACGCCACAACCAGAAGGCGAGCACCGCGAGGACGGCGCCCATGATCAGGTCGAAGGCGCCGCGCGAGACGTACCCGACAGCGATCGCCCCGACGACGGAGCCGGGGAGCGCCGCGGCCGCGAACACGAGCCCGCTCCGGTAGTCGGTCCGCTTCAGCCGCGCATAGGCGATCGAGCCAGACGTGGCGTTGCAGAAGACAGCCACCAGGCTGATCGCAGTGATCGTCTGCGGCGAGTCGTGCGGGTAGAGGATCAGGAGGAGCGGTGTGAGCAGGAACCCGCCGCCCGCGCCGACGAGCGTCCCGAACGCGCCGACGGCAAACCCGATCGCCACGAGCGCGACCGCAGCACCGACCCCCCACGCCATCGCCTATGGGGCCGCGGGGGCGTCCAGCTTGTAGCCGCTCCCCCGGACCGTGACAAGCCTCGCCGGGGCGGCGGGATCCACTTCGATCTTCCGGCGCAGGCTCGAGACGTGCACCTCGCAGGTGTGCTCGTCACCGACGTGCGCGCTTCCCCACAGGCGCTCCATGATCTGGCGCCGTGTGAACACCGAGCCCGGGTTCGACGCGAGCAGGCTGAGCACCTTGAACTCCGACGGCGTCAGAAAGACGCGCCGGCCCTCGACCTCCACCTCGTCGTGCATCAGGTCGATCCGGATGCCGCCGACGTCACGCACGAGCTCGCCGCCGGCGCGATCGAGCTCACGCCGGCGCAGTAGCGCGCGGATCCGGCCGATCAGCTCACTCGCGGAGAACGGCTTGGTGACGTAGTCGTCGGCGCCGACAGCGAGCCCCTCTAGGAGATCCTGCTCCGAGTCGCGGGCAGTCAACATGATGATCGGCACCCCGCTCTGCTCGCGAATGCGCCTGCAGACTTCGGGGCCGCTGAGACCCGGCAGCATCGAGTCGAGGAGCACGAGATCGACTGCGTGGCCGAGGGCGGCTTCCACTGCAGCCGGCCCGTCGCGCGCGACTTCGACCTCGAACTGCTCCCGCTCGAGCGCGTACGAGACGCCGCGGACGAGCGACGGCTCGTCGTCGACGACGAGGATCCGGGGACTCACACGACCTCCGCCGGCCGGCCGGCGGCGAGGCTGATCCGCACCGTCGTTCCTGCGCCCTGTTCCGAGATCACGTCGATCGTCCCGCCGAGTGCCTGCACCGCGTCGCGCGCGATCGGCAGGCCGAGACCGAAACCGCCGCCGTCGTCGGACTCGGCTGCGCGGTAGAAGCGATCGAAGATTCGCGTCCGGTCGGCCGGCGCGATGCCCTTTCCCCGGTCGATCACGTCGATCTCCACGCACCCGTCAGGCGTTGTCGCTGCGCGCACGACCACGAGGTCGCCGCCGCCGTAGCGAACGGCGTTCGCAACGAGGTTGGAGAGCGCCTGCTCGAGGAGATCCCGGTCGGCGGCGACCGAGAGGCCCGGCGGGCACTGGGCGACGATCTCGACACCGCGATGCGGCACGGCAGCGACGACGCGCTCGATCACGCCTCCCAGCTCGAGACTCGCGAGCTTCGGCTCCTCTTGGCGCGCCTCGGCCCGGGCGAGGATCAGCAGCGCATGCGTGAGGCGCGTGAGCCGCCCCGCCTCCGTCTCGATCACGCGCAGGAAGTCGTCGCGCGCGCCGGCGTCGTCCTTGGCGCCTGTCTGCAGCATCTCGATCGCTGTCACGATCGAGGCGAGCGGCGTGCGGAGCTCATGGGCGGCATTGGTTGCGAATTCACGCTGCACGCGTTCCGCCCGCGCCCGCTGCGACTCGTCCGTCAGCACGACGATCACCGTATCCGCCCCCGCGCCGGGCGGGATGCCCGAGACGAGCAGCGTGCGGTCGTCGTCGGTGCCGAGCCGGATCTGCGCCGCGATCTCGGAGGTGAACACGTCGGTCGCGAAGCGCTGGAGGTCGTGTGCGAGCTTGCTCGTGGCGAGCTCCGGGCCGAGCAGCTCGCGGGCGCGGCCGTTTGCGAACTCGACGCTCAGGTCGCGCCGGATCAGGACGACTCCCTCGTCGAGGCGGTCGAGCAGCCGCTCGAGCCTGTTGCGGTCGTCGCGCAGCACGTCGAAGGCGCTCTCGAGCTGCATCCGCATCTCCTCGAGCGAGCCGGCGAGGCTCCCGACCTCGTCGGGGAACCGGTCGGCGACGTGCACCGAGAAGTCGCCGGCGCCGATCGCCCGCGCCGCCTCGGCGATCCGGGTCAACCGGCGGCCGGTCAGGGTCGCCAGGACCAGGCCGGCGGCTGCACCGAGGATGAAGGCGATCAGCGCCGAGTCGGAGAACTCGTTACGCACGATCCCGAGCTGGGTCTTCAGCTCCGGGCGCAGGGCGTACTCGACCAGCCCGCGGGCGGGGCCGCCGTGGATGCCCAGGCCCACGACGAGGGCGGATCCGTCCTTGGCCCCGGCGATGTACCGGTTGTGGTCGAGGACGGCGCGGACCGCAGCGTCGCGGTCCGGCACCGTATTCCAGGCGGTCTGGTTCGACGTCGTCGCCGTCAGCAGCCGCCCATGGCCGTCGAACGCGAAGAGCGCGAGCTTGTTGTTCGAGGAGATCGTCACCTCGCTCGCCTGCAGATCGGCGCGCGTGTGGTCGTGCTTCATGTTCTCGGCGGCCGAGACGGCTGCCCCGACGGCGAGATCCTCGGAGTAGCGGCGGAACGCATGTTCTGAGCGTCCGTTCAGGACGGCAACGACGGCGACGGCCGTGATGCCGGCGACGGCCGCAAAGGCCGCGGCGAGCCACCACCGCATCCCCAGCCGAATCCGGCGTCCGCGCACCGGCACATCATGGCGCAGCGCTCCCTCAAGGATTCTTGAACTCCGACCGAACGATCAGAACGCATGATGAATGCATGACATCCCTGTCTCAGACACCCGAAACGACGCGTTCGTGGGGGTTCCTGACGTCACACGCGCTGACGCTCCTCGAAATGACGCGGACGCCGGATGCGACCGTCCGTGAGCTCGCCTCGCGCACGCGCCTGACCGAGCGCCAGATGCACCGTGTGCTCGACGATCTCGTCGCCTCCGGCTACGTCACGCGGACGCGGGTCGGCCGGCGTAATCGCTACAGCGTCGACTCGTCACAGCCGATGCGCCACCCAGCCGTGGCGCACCACCAGGTCGGCACGCTGCTCGGCGCCCTTACCGCTTAGAACGCGGCGGGGACGCGGTCTCGCCGCGCCCCCGCCTTTGCCGGCCGGTCGGGCTTACGAGCACGGCCCGGTCGCGATGTTCGTCGACGGGCCGTTCTTGTTGAAGGTCGCGGCACCCACGGTCGACTGCACGCAGTACGTCGTCGCACTCGCCGAGACGATCGTTATGTGCT
>Ga0265316_10001888_pt1 | contig 21998 bp, 21 predicted proteins | sample 4522metaG_FD_202092 | JGI IMG/M metagenome (GOLD analysis project Ga0265316, IMG submission 202092) | Rhizosphere microbial communities from Carex aquatilis grown in University of Washington, Seatle, WA, United States - 4-5-22 metaG | ecosystem: Host-associated > Plants > Roots > Rhizosphere >... | reverse complement strand
GGCCAAACATCAAGATGTCTAAGGCGTGGAAGTGGGTGTGGCGCTCGTAACCGTACGAGAGAATCACCACGAGAACGGCAGAGAGCAGCTCGACCGCAAGCACGGCGATGATCAGCCGGAAGGCGATGGAGCGGGGATGGACGGTCAACTTCATTGGCCCGGCTCCTCGGCCGGCTCCGGCTCGGCGGCCAGCCGGTAACCGCGTCCGCGCATGGTCTCGATAATCTCGGCCGCGCCCTCCTTCGCCACCGTAGCGGCCAGCTTCTTGCGCAAATTCGAGACGTGAGCCTCAATGACATTCGAGTGGTGCTCCCAGTTGAAGTCGTAGAGGTGTTCAAGCAGCTCGCGCTTGCTGACGATGACCCGCGGCCGGTGCATCAGGTATTCAAGAATGCGGTACTCGATGGGCGAGAGGTCAACCAGCACGCCCTCGCGCTTCACCGTCTGCTCCAGCGTATTGATCTCCAGGCCCAGGCCGGTCAGCATGGGGTGGGCCGTGCCCTTGCCGCGGCGTATGAGGGCCTTGGCGCGGGCAATCAGCTCGCCCAGGTCGAAGGGCTTGGCAAGGTAGTCGTCGGCCCCGGCGTTGAGCAACTGCACAATCGACTCCGCGCCTTCTTTCGCAGTCAGCACGAGCACCGGCGTGGGGTCCTGGCGGCCGCGCAGGCGCTTCAGAACGCTCAGGCCGTCGAGCTTGGGCAGCATCAGGTCGAGGATGATGAGGTCGTAGCAGAGGTTCTGGGCAAACTCGTCGCCGATCAGGCCGTCCTCGGCCCAATCCACCGCGAAACGGGGACCGTCGCGCAGGGCCGCGGCCAGGTTGTCGGCCAGCCGCACCTCATCTTCAACGAGCAGAACGCGCATAGGAGTCCATTATCTCCGATGCAAGGTTAAACCAGCCTGAAGGGGGCGGACGGCAGGAGGAAAATCCCAGACAAGCCGACTTTCAGTTCCGAATCTCAACGGGCTCGGTTCATGCTCGAATCTATGCGTCAGTTTGGATCATCATCGTCCTGGCGGGGATTGCTGGTAAGTTGTATACTCGCCCGTTGGAAAATTGGTCGCCAAGGGGCAGGATATGAGCAGTGATGTTGAGAATGGAGATATGGCCAGATCGGTAGGCATTCCACAATCTCCCGACAGGGATGGGGTCAGCCCCATGAACAGGGCCGAAGAGTTCATTCAACTGTTCAATCGGGTCGAGAAGTTTCTTTCCCGGCTTGTCAATCCAGAGCAGCCATTGCGGTTTGGGCGGCTGGTCGATCAGGCTTCAAAGCTTGGTGCTGCGGTCCTGGCAAACGCGGCAACTCTAAAACAATTCGCGATGCTTCGCAATGCCATCGTTCATGATGCGGACTACCCTCCAAATGTGGTTGCGGTACCGTCTCCAGAGGCATTGGCGAGGTTCAAACGAATCGCCCGCGAGGTCCTCCCGGTGCCTTTAATGCCAACGTTCGCGAGGAAAGTACGATGCTTCTCCCCGCATGATTCCCTGCCTGCTGTCCTCGGATTCATGAGGGAGTACGACTTTTCGCAGGTCCTGGTCAGAGGCCCCAATGGGCAGCTCAGCATGCTCACCGTGGAGGGGATTAGCTGGTGGCTTGCCGACAACTTTGCGGAGAATCGTGCTGCGATCCTTGACGAGATCCTTGCTCTAGAGCCTCCTGGGGCCTTCTTAACGATGGGTCCTGACGAGACAGTTTTTGACGCTACCAATGCCTTCAGGGACTCCATCCACTCCGGATCCACTCGCCTGTATGCAATTGTCGTTACTGAAGATGGTAGTGCTAAGGGAGACGCAATTGGATTTGTAACCCCTTGGGACCTAGTACATAGCCCTCATCTCCCACAATGACTGAGTGCCGTGGTGGCCCACATCTCAATCGATCACTGAAAATGGGTGCCCCAGGTCTGGATTTTCAAACCTGGGATTCCGCCGATTCACGACTGGCGGATGATTGAGAGTTGTGGTTTCCCATGTCTCAAAATCCAGACATGGGGCGCCCGGAAAATCTAGTTCTGGCGCGAAGACTTAGATTGAAGAACATGGTATGTGGGGTTCTCCTCTTTGCCCTTTGTGTTAAATGCCTCGACCTCAAGCCCCTTATCCGTAAAGCGAGCATTGAAAACCTGTCCGACTCGGAGTGGAACACACTTCGACCAGCGCCATGCTCTATCACAGGCAAACATATATGAGTTTCCGTCGGAAGCTTCAGCAAACATCACATTGAGGACGTGAGGCCATCGGATCGTTGTGTCATAAGAGTTGCAACTCATGTGTTGATTTGAGTTTGTTGTCGCGTTTCCAAAGGTGCTGTTTCCAAGTGTATTGGCATAAGCTGAGGTATTTGCAGTTCCCACGATATTGCAATTGGCTGAAATGCCCCCTCCTGACTCTTGAATATAAGGAACGGATTGTGATTGTAGAACTTTCAGTGTGAGTCCTTGGCTTAGGGTTTGGATTGGACGCTGAAAGAGAGTCGAATCGACGATAGGGTTAATCTCATATTCTGTAATTGTGAAGTCGTTAGTACGACCAAGTTCAGACATGTGTCGCTTGAAAGGTATATAAATTCCATCTATCAATCGCCAATCTGAATAATCATTCATCACATCACTAGAAGCGGTGACTAGGTGAGCAGACAACAACCGCCCCGTCTGCAGGTCAACTTTCCATATGATGTTTTTCCCATTTCTACTGATTTGTATTCTGTCAGGCGTGACATTTCCCAGCTGATTCTCTTCCGGGGATGTAACCGCGTATTCTTCGACGTGCTGCGCTATATTTATTGGGTCGAACGAAAATTGCACGCGCATTGTTTCAAGGTCTGCAGCAGGTAATGCAACTGTCGTGGTTCCAGAACTTCTGTAGTTAAACTCGGGAGTGATGACCTGCTTTGATACCTGCCCTGTGGCTGCGCGCAATGATGAATAGACCTTATCAGGAAAGACCGTCACTGTTTCCCTGTCAAATGAATTAGTTCCTCCCTGGAGACTCTGAATTACAGTCCCTTTCCACCGGGTGGAGAGAATTGCCATAAGCTTTTCATGCGGACCAAGCGCATTCAGCGCTTTTTGAAAGAGAGCTTGCACAGCGGCACTCTGGACCTCCGGGCTTATCTGACTCTTGCTGTTGACAGACGCCAAGATTGCGTTGAGTACCTGATCTGAAACACCTGCCCCTTTCAGCGCGATCAAAGACTGAGGAGACTTGTCGAATTTCACTGGTCCACGCTGGATTGCGATTATTATTGTTTGCTCACCAATCCCGGCTTTAGTCATGCTGATGACATCAGAATTCGTAATTTCTGTGGGAACAGCCTGCCCGATTGCGAGCTGTGAGGCAAGCAAGGAAAGCGCTAGAACTGTAAGTTTAATGCCCATTCCACCTGGTCCCTTCTGGTAACAAGATGAGAAAGATTCGACGGAACTTCGTCAAGAATTGTATACCTAAACACGGTGAATCTATCACGTACTTCAATGTATTAGGTGGGTGGCTCACATCTCAATCAATCACTGAAAATGGGTGCCCCAGGTCTGGATTTTCAGACCTGGGATTCCACCGATTCCTGACTGACAGATGATTGAAAATCGAGGTCTCCCATGTCTCAAAATCGAGACATGGGGCACACGGCTTCACCGTTTATTTGAAAGCTGTCCCCAATACCGGCCTAACAAACGGCCACCCCTCATGCATTACCCTCTATAGTTGCGGGCCGAGGCGGTCCGGGGACTGCAAATTTGCGCATCGTTCTCTCGAATATCGGCACCTACGGCGACACCAATCCGCTGATCGCCATTGCGCTGGAATTGAAGCGGCGCGGCCACGTGCCGGTGATGGCGCTGCCCGCCGTCTACGAACCGAAGATCAGGCCGCTGGGCCTCGAGTTCCACGCCGTCCGGCCCGACATTGACCCCACCGACACCCGCCAGATCGAGATGATCTACGACGTGAAGAAGGGCACGGAGCGGGGCTTGAGGGAGTTTCTCTTTCCCCGGCTGCGCGAGACCTACGACGATCTGCTGGACGCGGCAACGAAGCCCGAGCGCGCCGACCTGCTGCTGGTGGGCGAGTTGAACTATGCCGGTCCTATTGTTGCCGAAGTCACGGGGATTCCCTGGGCCAGCTATGTGCTGGCGCCCTTATCCTTCTTTTCAGCTTTCGATCCGCCGGTTCTGCCGATGTATCCGCGGCTGGCGCGGGCGGACAAAACCGTGCCGGGAATGGGGCGGGCGATAAGGCGTCTTGCCCGGCTGGTGAGCCGGAAGTGGCCGCAGCCGATCTACGAGCTGCGCGAAGAGCTGGGGCTGCCCAGGGGCAGGAATCCGCTCTTCGACGCCAAGCACTCGCCGCGCCTGGTGCTGGCGCTGTTTTCGCGGGTGCTGGGCGTGGAGCAGAAGGACTGGCCGGAGCACGCGCTGATTACGGGCTTCTGCTACTACGACGCGGAGGAGGGCAACGCCGCGCTGCCGCCGCATCTGGAGAAGTTTTTGGCCGCGGGCGAGCCGCCGGTGGTCTTTACGCTGGGGTCGGCGGCGGTGCTTACGGCGGGGCGCTTCTTTGAGCATTCGGTGCGGGCGGCCATCAAGCTGGGCGTGCGCGCGGTGCTGCTGATCGGCACGGACCCGCGCAACCGGCCCCGGCAGGCGCTGCCCGAGTCGATCTGCGTGGCCGAGTACGCGCCCTACTCCAAGCTCTTTCCGCGCGCGGCGCTGGTGGTGCATCAGGGCGGAGTGGGAACGACTGCGCAATGTTTGCAGGCGGGCAAGCCGATGCTGATTATACCCTACTCGCACGACCAGCCCGACAACGCGCGGCGGATGCGGCGGCTGAAGGTGGCGCGGGTGATTCAGAAAGGGAGTTACACGCCTTCGCGTGTGGCGCGCAAGCTGAAGGCGATGCTGGCCGCGCCGCGTTCTGCGCAGCGGGCGCTGGAAGTGGCGCAGTTGCTGCGCCGTGAAAACGGCGGGCGGGCGGCCTGCGACGCGCTGGAAGAGCTGTACCGCGGTACGTCATAGATATAAACGACAGCCCTTATTTGCGCGGATAGGCCACGGAGCTCTTGTTGCGCGGATTGATCACGGTGAAGCTGCCGTCGGGGGTTGCGACAACCTTTAGATAGTTCCCGTCCGCGCCGCCCTTGAGATTTGCAATCAGCGCATCGGGGCTGTTGAGGGAGCCCGCGGCCTCGGCGGTGTGCAACTGCCACAGGTCTTTCAGGCCCGGGCTGTCGTGGATGGTCTGCCACGCCAACGGGCTGCCGCCCTTACGGGTGCCGTTGTTCATGATGGCCACGCGCGGGTGTAGCGCATCCACGATGGCACGCGAGTTGGATTGATCGAGGCCGTGGTGCGCGGATAGATAGAGGTCCACCGTGCCGATGGGATTCACCGGGCAGATGAGCGCAAACTCCTTGGCCTTGGTCAGGTCGGCCAGATCGATGAAGCGGAATTTGCCGAAGGTGACAAGGAGGCCGGTGGAGCGGGCATTCTCGGATGTGTCTACGGGCCACTTGGGCTCGGCGGCGCAATAGGGGTTGGGAACGGGCTTGATGCCGGGAATCGACGCGATGTGCTCGCCGTCAGCGGTCAGGACGACAATCTTGAGGCCTTGAATGTCGATGGTGTCGCCGGGATGGACGATGCGGCGCGCCTTGGCCTCGATGACCTTGAGGTAAGCGGCGTAGTCGGTGCGGGTGATCTCGGAGTCCTCGCGGTTCACGCCGTGGTCAATGAATTCTCCAATCGGCACGCGCTTGACCAACTCCGGCAATCCGCCCACGTGGTCGTGGTGGAAATGCGTGACGAGCACGTGGTCGAGGCGCGTGATGCCGGCGTCGCGCATGGCTGCCTGGATGCGCTCGGCGTCGCGGCCATCGGCGGTGGGCCAGCCGGTATCGATCAACAGCGATGCGCCCGACGGCGCCACCAGCAGCGTGGACTGCCCGCCCTCTACATCAATGGAGTAGATAAGCAGGTGTTTTTCCGCAACCGGGGCTTGCGCCTGTGCAGGCTGCGCGGCGAAGAGCAGCGCCAGCGCGCAAACGGCAAGTAGCAGAATGGAAAAGATGCGGCGGAGGGCGATGGAGTGAGGCGTAGAGGCAATTCGCATACCGAAAAGTGTACTCGCTGGACGATTGACTGGGGAAGCCGGACGCAGACTGATTGAGCACGAGCAACTACTCGCAGGTTTGCGGCTGTTAGAATGGAAGTTGCCGCACTGTGTGGCGATTCGCCGACGTGGCGTCCCCCAACTCTATGGCCCTTTTGGCCGAACCAAAAGAAAGAAAAGCTCCCCTGTGACCCAGACGATACGCAATATCGCCATCATTGCCCACGTTGACCACGGCAAGACAACTCTCGTGGACGCCATGCTGCGCCAGTCGGGCACCTTTCGCGCCAACGAGCAGGTGGCCGACCGCGTGATGGATTCGAACGAGCTGGAACGGGAGCGCGGCATTACCATTCTGGCCAAGAACACGGCCATCGTCTTCGAGGGCGGCAAGATCAACATTGTGGATACGCCGGGCCACGCAGATTTTGGCGGCGAGGTGGAGCGCGCGTTGAAGATGGTGGACGGCGTGATGCTGCTGGTGGACGCGGCCGAGGGGCCGCTGCCGCAGACCCGCTATGTGCTGGCCAAGGCGCTGGAGGCCAAGCTCAAGCCCATTGTGGTCATCAACAAAATCGACCGGCCCGACGCGCGCCCGCAGGAAGTGTTGAACGAGATTTACGATCTTTTCATCGACCTGGACGCGGACGAAACGCAACTGGATTTTCCGGTGCTCTACGCGGTGGCCAAGGCGGGCACGGCGACCCTCGATCCCGCCGTGGCGGGCGTAAATTTGCAACCGCTTTTTGAGACCATCGTCTCCACCATCCCCGCGGCCACAGGCGACGCGGACGGCACGTTGCAGATTCTGGTCACCAATCTCGACTACTCCGATTACTTCGGCCGCATCGCCATCTGCCGCGTCTTTCAGGGCACATTGCACGCCGGCGACGACGTAACCATCTCCAAGCGCGACGGCTCGCTGATGAAGACGCGCATTACAAAGCTCTTCACCTTCAGCGGCCTGAAGCGAACAGAGACCACCGAGACCACCATGGGCGACATTGTGGCCGTGGCCGGCGTGGAGGGCATCACCATCGGCGAGACCATCACGAGCGTCGAGAACCCGTCGCCGCTGCCGCTCATTGTTATTGACGAACCGACCATCGCGATTCAGTTCAGCGTGAACAACTCGCCCTTTGCCGGGCGCGAGGGCCAGTACGTGACCAGCCGCAATCTGCGCGAGCGCCTGGAAAAAGAACTGCTGACCAACGTCAGCATTCGTGTGGAGGAAACCGGCTCGCCGGACAGCTTCAAAGTACTTGGCCGGGGCGAACTGCAACTGGCGATTCTGATCGAGATGATGCGCCGGGAGAGCTTCGAGCTGATGGCCGGACGGCCTGAGATTGTCACCAAAGTCGTGGACGGCGTACGCATGGAGCCGGTGGAGCATCTGACCGTCGACGTGCCCGAAATGTATACCGGCGTGGTGATCGAAAAGCTCGGCCCGCGCAAGGGCGAGATGACGAAGATGCACAATCACGGGTCCGGAAGGGTAAGGATGGAGTTTCGCGTGCCCAGCCGCGGCCTCATCGGGCTGCGCGGCGAGATGCTCACCGAAACGCGCGGCACCATCGTGATGAATACGCTCTTTGACGGCTACATCCCCTACCAGGGCGAGATTCCGCAGCGGCCCACCGGCGCGCTGATCTCCGACCGCCAGGGACAGACGACTACCTATGCGCTGAACGGATTGCAGGAGCGCGGCATTCTCTTTCTAGGTGCGGGGGTCGAGGTCTACGAGGGCATGATCGTCGGCGAGCACTCGCGCGACAAGGACCTGGACGTGAACGTGGTGCGCGAGAAAAAGATGACCAACATGCGCGCATCCACCGCCGACGAGGCGATCCGGCTGGTACCTTACAAGACGCTGAACCTGGAGCAGGCCATCGAGTTCGTCGCCGAGGATGAGGTGGTGGAAGTCACGCCCAAGTCGCTGCGGCTGCGCAAGAGGATCCTGCAGCAGAACAAGCGGCCCAAGCGGTGGGAAAAAGATTTACAAAATTAGCTCTACAAGTATCCGCGCTTAATCGGGCAGTTTCGAGTCCAGCACTTCCTGAGCGCGAGCGGCGCGCCACGCAGCCAACCGTTCGTAAAGCGCAGCATCGGTCAGGGCGAGAATCTCGGCCGCCAGCAAAGCGGCGTTGGCCGCTCCGGGCTTTCCGATCGCTAATGTTCCGACGGGAATCCCTTTGGGCATCTGCACCATCGAAAGCAGCGAATCAAGGCCGTTGAGCGGAGTGGCTACAACGGGCACGCCCAGCACGGGAAGCAGCGTCTTGGCCGCCATCACTCCGGCCAGGTGAGCCGCGCCGCCGGCGCCAGCGATCAGTACTCGCAGCCCCCGAGTCCGCGCCGTTTCTACGTATTCGGAGAGCTCGGCGGGTGTGCGATGCGCGCTCAAGACACGCACCTCACAGGGAATCTCCAGCTCACGCAGAATCTCGATGGCAGGCAAAAGCACCTCGTAGTCGCTCTTGCTGCCCATCACGATGCCAACCAGCGGTTTTTCGCTCATAAAACTGATTATACGAAGGTAGGGCGGGCATCTTGGCAACGCTCAGTGACGGTGCCAGGCCTCAAAGGCGACCTCGATGACTGCGAAGAGCACGCTGATGGCGGCCAGAAAGCCCTTGGCGCGCTGCCAGTTCCGCTCGTGCTGCTCCATGCGCCGCTCCAGGTCGGCGATGCGCCCGCCATTGCCGTCGCCGGTGAGATTGATCATCTGCGTCTTCAGCACGCATAAATCGCTCAGCACCTGGGCCTCGAATTCATTCATCATCCGCATCCGCCAGACTCCATCCATCCTTGATTCACACCAACGCTCCCGCTTACGGCCCCAGCGGCAGATTGATGAACAATGCCGTGGAGAACTCCGAGTAATTCGGCGGGGTTGAGCCGTCAGTACTCAGTGCTCGTGGCGCCGTCGCTCATGTGATAGATCGCGGTGTAGTACAGACCAGCCGGAGTCGCCCCCAGGTTGGGAGCCAGAGTCACGCTAACAAAGCCATCTGGGGCAATCGTCACCGTCATCCGGCCCGCCGTAATCGCCTGGTTGTTGGCGGTTGTGAATGCCGGCCAGTTCACGTCCAGAGTGCCCGCGCCCGCCTGCCCATTTGCCAGAAACACCGTTCCCTGAACTGTCGTCGTGCTGATCGCTTGCGCGTAGGCCCCCCGCCCCAGCACCATCCCCATCAGGCACAGTTCTAATGCCAGTCCAAGCCGCATCCATCTGTCGGCGCCAAACAACCACTCGTTCATCGTGAGCTTCATTCCTGTCTCATCCTTCTTCTGGGGGAGCGCCGCACAGCGTCCGCCTGTCTCTGCGCGGCAATCCCCGCCAAGTCAATATCCAGGCCCATCCGGCGTCCGCCTTGCGGCCGCATTAATTGCTATCGCTTACAGGTTCTCGCGGCTCAGAACACGTCTCCGCCATCGCTTCTTCGTCCTCGCCCTTCCACTGCGGTTCGGCCGCCAATTCCTCCGCTAAGCTGCGAAGCGGCCTCTTGGACAAGGCCTCCTCGGCCTCCACGTCTCCCTCCGCCAGATCAACCAGCAAACGAGCGCTTAGCACGTGGCCTTCGAGGGTGCTGTCGTAAAGAGACTGGGCAATCTTGTGGGCGTTCTCGTCCACGATTTTGAGCGCTTCTTTGTTCAGTTTTTTATCTTTCTGCCTCGACCTGCATTGGCCGTCTTCAACAACGCCTGCTTCCGTGTCACCCGTGCCATCTTTCCGCCTTTCCGGCCACCATTCCACGGTGATTCGCACTCTCAGCAAAAAGGCGGAAGAGGCGATCCATCTGCGAATCGCGCCTTCCGCCTCGACTTCTTCATCCCTGCGCCAGCGAACCCGCGGAGATGGCCCGAAAAAGATCGGGAAGGCCTCATGCGCCTTCCCGTTATTGATTCATTTCGTTTTGACTATCCTTAGCTTAACCAAACTCAGGGAAATTATATGCGCGCCGGCACTGTGTATTATTCCTTTATTCTCAATCACTTATATAAAAATAAAATCTGAGCCTCTTGACACGCCATCCAAAACGGTACATGCCTGCCCCCCAAGACGGTATCGGCAGTGGAGCCGCGCAATGCTCTACGATAGTCCGGTGACGACCCCGGCCACACACGCTCCCATTTTGCTCGTCCACGGAGGCGCCTGGGCCATCCCGGCCGACGCGGCAGCTGCCCACGAGACAGGCGTACGCAACGCGCTGGAGACCGGCCACAGGATCCTCGCTCGCGGCGGCTCGGCCCTCGACGCCGTCGAAGCCGCCGTCACTGTCCTCGAAGACGACCCCACCTTCGATGCCGGCCGCGGCAGTTTCCTCACCTCCGATGGCCGCGTTCAGCTCGATGCCCTGCTGATGGACGGCGGCCGCATGAAGGCCGGCGGTGTGGCCTGTGTCGAGCGCCTTCGCAACCCCATCCAGGCCGCGCGGCTGGTGTTGGAAAAAAGCCCCCACGTCTACTTCGTCGGCCCCGGCGCTGAGCAGTTCGCCCACTCCCACGGCATGGCCCTCATCGAAAACGCCGAGCTGGTGCTCGACCGAGAGCGCGAGCGCCTCAAAGTTGCCCAGGCTCGCGAAGCAGCGGGCCTCGCCGACATCACCTTCTCCGGCCACATCCTCCACGACGACAAAGGCCCGGAGACAGCTTTTCCGCATGATCCGGCCCGATTCGCAAGCCATGATACCGTCGGCGCCGTCGCCCTGGACGCGCGCGGCTACCTTGCCGCCGCCACCTCCACCGGCGGCACGCTCAATAAGCCTCCCGGCCGTGTCGGCGACTCCTCGCTCATCGGTTGCGGCTGCTATGCCGACAATCTCTCCGCCGCCGTATCGCTGACCGGCTGGGGCGAACCCATCATGAAGCTGGTTCTCGGCAAGTGGGCCACTGACCGCGTGGCCAACGGCACTGCTCCCGAGATCGCCGCCCGCGAATCCATCTCGTATCTTTTCAATCGCCTTGGCGGCCACGGCGGAATTATTCTACTCGGCCCCGACGGCCGCTTCGGCCTCGCCCACAACACACCGGCCATGGCCTGGGGCATCGCCACTCCCAACGGCCTCCAAACCGGTCTCACGGCATAATCAAAGTATGCTTGTCCTTGCCTCCGCCTCGCCCCGCCGCCGCGAACTTCTCGCCCAGGCCGGCTTCACGTTTGAGGTCCACCCAGCTCACGTTCCCGAGGAGCCTAACCCCGGCGAAGACCCTATCGCCTACGTCACCCGCCTGGCCCGTGAAAAAGCCCAGGCCGTCTTCAACCAGCTAGCAGCCAACCCCGATACCGCCGCCAAGCTAGTTGTCCTGGGTGCCGACACCACAGTTACCCTCGACAACCACATCCTCGGCAAGCCCGAAGACGCTGCCGACGCCGCACGGATGTTGTGTCTGCTCTCAGGCCGCACCCACCGCGTCATCACCGGCGTCGCCGTCGTAACGGCAGATAGGACGGAAGTGGCCGCCGAAGTCACCGGCGTCACATTCCTCACCCTCTCCGACGAAGAGATCGCCGCCTACGTCGCCACCGGCGAGCCCCTGGACAAAGCCGGCGCCTACGCCATCCAGGGCCGGGCCGCGCGCTGGATTCCCCGCATCGAAGGCGACTACTTCAATGTCGTCGGCCTGCCGCTGGCCCTGGTCTCCACGCTCCTTGAAAGCTCGAAGCCTTTAACTTGAAGATTAGCTCCAATCACCGCAAAATATCGGTCTTGCCCAGCCAATATTTACTCGGCCGTTATTAAGATCAAAAGCAATAGATAGGATTCTTTCCTCCGGTTATTCAATCCCACTGTGACAACGCGCACAGCACACACTGTTTTGTTGCCTTTTGTCCTTGCCTACGCTCCTCTTTGCGTCCAAAGTAGTAGCAAGAAAAAACCAAATCTGGTTGTACCGTCTCGCAGTGCGTTTCCGCTTGCCTGCGAGCAAAGGAAAAACTCATGCGGATTCACGTCTTCATGCGCAACACATCCTTGCTTATGGCCCTCTCATCGCCAGCCCTCCTGGTCGCCCAGTTCCAGCAGCCTACCGACGAAGAACTCAAGATGACCGCCGATCCCAAGGCACCGGGAGCCGCCGCCGTCTACCTAAACGTTGAGGAAGTCACCAACGATCCGATGCACTTCCGCAGTTATTACACGAGAATCAAAGTGCTTCAGGAGAAGGGCAAGAATCTGGCCACTGTCGAGATCCCTTACGAGCACAGTAATTATATGGTCACCGATATCAGGGCCCGCACAATTCACTCCGACGGTACCATCATCCCGCTTGAAGGCAAGCCTGAAGACCTGTTGATCTCAAAGACGACGACCAAGGACGGCGATCAGCGGCAATACAATCGCAAGGTATTTACCCTGCCACGCGCCGAGGTAGGCAGCATCCTCGAGTATCGCTACGAATTGCGCTACGACGACAACCACTACTCGTCTCCGTTTTGGGAGATTCAGCGCCCCTACTTCGTCCACAAGGCGCATTATGCCTTTACGCCCTTCAAAGCATTCCTGCCCGGCATCCAGAACCAGACCAGCAGCTTCCTGATCGATGAACACGGCCATCCAGTCAATACCCTCCTCTGGTGGACGCTTCTCCCGACGGGAGTGCTAGTCAAACCTGACGTCTCCGGCCGATATACCGTTGACGTCGCAGATATTCCTCCCAGCCCGGATGAAGAGTGGATGCCACCCATACAAAACATTCTTTACAAGGTGCTCTTCTATTACAAAAACGCCTCGAACGCTAGCGAGTTCTGGATCGACGAGGCTAAGAGCTGGTCAAAAGATGTGGATCACTTTGCCGAACCCTCCAATGCCATCCGCGAGGCTGTCGCCGGCGTAGTCGCCCCCAGCGACAGCGGCCTGGACAAGGCAAAGAAACTCTATAAAGCCGTGCAGGCTTTAGACAACACCGACTATTCACGCAGGAAAACAGAATCTGAGATGAAGCAGCTTCAGTTGAAGGCTGCTAAGCGCGCCGAGGACACCTGGAAGCAGAAGAGCGGCTCCAGCGAGGACATTGCACTGCTTTATTTGGCCATGCTGCGCGCAGCCGGCTTCACGGCTTACGCCTTTAAAGTCGTTGATCGTGGGCGGAGCGTTTTCGATGCCTCTTACCTCACATTCGACCAGCTCGACGATACCCTCGTGATTCTTGACATCGACGGCAAGGAGATCGTGCTCGATCCCGGCGAAAAAATGTGCCCCTTCCAAACCATCAATTGGAGGCACTCCGGCGCCGGAGGGATTATGCAGTCCGCAAAGATTCGCTCGGCCGCAACATCCCCGCTTCAGAATTTTCCCGATAACAAGACTTTTCGCGTCGGCGACGTCACACTCGACGGCCACGGCGCCCTTACCGGCAACTTCAGCTTTGTCTTGACCGGACAGCAAGCCCTCCGCTGGCGGCAGGCCGCTGTCAGAAACGACCTGGATGAGGTCAACAAGCAGTTCGATCGCTCTCTGGAATCCATCTTCCCCGACGGCGTCGAGGCGCACATCGACCACTTTGTCGGACTCGAAGATCCAGACGTAAACTTGGTCGCCATCATCAAAGCCAAAGGCTCACTCGGCGCCGCCACCTCCAAGCGCATCCTGCTCCCCGCCTTCTTCTTCGAGACTCGCGGATCGCATCCCTTTGTCGCTCAGGAAAAGCGCCAGCAGCCTGTCGATATGCACTATGGCGACATCATTACCGATCAGGTTACCTATCATTTGCCCAACGGTTTTACGGTTGAAGGAGCGCCACCGGACAACAAGATCGCCTGGCCACAGCACGCGAATCTACTCGAAAAAACAGTGATTGCGCCTGGCCAGATCACGATCGCTCGCTCGCTGGCCCGCGCCTTCACCTTCGCTAAGCCAGAGGAGTACCAGGACCTGCGCGGCTTCTACCAGAAGGTCGCCGCCGCCGATCAACAGCAACTAGTCCTCACCGCAGCTCCAGCCGCGAAAGGCAACTGATGACCCAGCGCCTTCGCGCTCTTCCGGCTATTGCCGCTCTGGTCATATTTGTGGCCTTTACGGGATCTTTCCCCGCAGCCGCCAAAGACAACGCCCCGCAATGGGCCGTGGACGCCGCCAAGACGCCTACGCCCGCCAACATCAAGAATGCGCCCGCCGTGGTGCTCTTCGATGAATATCTCATCACTGTCGATGAGCAGAATCACGCCGTCGAGCGTGAGCGCTCCGCCGTTCGCATCCTCAAGCCCCAGGGCCGGAAGTACGCGCAGTGCGAGGCCGAGTACGATGTGGACGAAAAGCTCAACTACATCCGCTCCTGGACCATTGCTGCCGATGGCCGTCAGTTTCAGGCCATGGATACGGACTTTATGGACGTGGGGGCATACGCCGATCTCGTTACGCAGGCGACTGACCGCTTCCGGGTTGTGAAACCTCCGGCCAGCGACCCTGGCGCTGTAGTAGTTTGCGAAACCGAGCAGCATCTACGCCCCTATATGTACGAGGAGGATTGGGTAATCCAGGCCCACATTCCCGTCGTCTTCGAGGCATTGGAACTTGCCTTGCATCCGAGCGGTCATTACGCCGAGGCATGGCACAGGTCTCCTCCAGTAAAACCCGTCGAGATTGAACCCAACCACCTCCGCTGGGAGATCAAGGATATGCCCGCCCTTGATCTTGATAATTTGCATGCTACGCCGCCCTGGAGAGCGCTGGCGGCCCGGATGGCCATCAAATGGGGCGACTTTGCGGTCAGGGGCACGGATGCCCAGTGGCGGGTTATTGGGATTTGGCATGACCAGTTAGAGGCGCATCGAACCGATCCATCCCCTGAGATCGCCGCCAAGGCCCAGGAACTTGCCGCCGGCGCTCCCGACCTCTACACCAAACTCAGCCGCATCACCGATTACATTCAGAAAAACGTTCGCTACTTTATCATCATGCGCGGTATCGGCGGCTGGCAGGCCCACTATGCCGCCGACGTCTATCGCAACCGCTACGGCGACTGCAAAGACAAGACCACCCTGCTCATCTCCATGCTCCAGGCCATCGGCATCCGTGCTCATTACCTGCATGTGGATAGCGAGCGCGGCACCGTGGACCCCGAAACGCCGTCCCTGGCCGGCAATCACATCATCACTGCCATTGAGCTGCCTGATGGAGAAAACGATCCCCGCCTCATGGCTCGCGTCAAGGCAGTTAACGGCAAGGCCTTTCTTATATTCGATCCTACCGACGAAGTAACGCCGGTCGGGCTCATACGCGCCCAGTTGCAGGGCGCTTACGGCAACATCGGCAACGGCGCGGATAGCCAGGTGCTCCAAATGCCGGTGCTTCCACCGGAGTCCGCCGGCCGCAGCCGCAAAGGAACCTTCACCCTAACTGCCGATGGCGCTCTTACCGGGGACATTACCGTGACCTACACCGGGGATGATGCCAGCAACGAGCGCTGGTTTATCAAGGATAACGGCTCCAAGGAACTCCGCGAAAAACTCGAAAATTCTCTCGGCTCCGATCTTCCGAGCCTTACTTTTAAAGGATTCGAATTCCACCGGACACCCGACCTGGACAAGCCTCTCGGTCTCGATCTTCACCTCAGCGCAGCCAACTACGCCCATTCCGCCGGCCCACTGCTGCTGCTGCGCCCCCGCATCCTGGGCAGCCACGCACAGGCCGTCTCCGATGTCATGGAGGGCAAGCCTCGCGCCTACTCCATCGAACTCGGCCATCCCGGCCGCTGGCGCGACAGCTTCGATATCGCCATTCCCCCAGGCTATGCCGTCGATGAGACGCCCGACCCTGTGAGTATCGATCTTGATTTCGCCAGCTACCACTCCTCCGTCTCGACCAAAGGAGATGTACTCCACTACGAGAGCGAATACGTCGTTCGCCAGGTCGAGATTCCACCGGCCAAAGCCGCCGACTTCCGCAAACTCGAGAACGCCATCCTCTCCGTGGAAAGAGGTTCAGCCGTCCTCAAGAAGCAATAGCGGGTTCCGTATTTGTGTTCTTCCAGCCCACAAATGCTTCGTGTTCGATTATTTGCTTCACAATTAGTGCAAATTGTGGCCTATACTGCGTTTAGAGCGAGTTCCCGTCCGATGGCGGTCTTCTCCTCGTCTTGAATATGGCCACGCAACTTTCCCAGAAGCGCGCCTTCGACTCGCCCTTGATCCCCGACCGTCTCTACTTCAAGATTGGTGACGTTGCGCGCATCTGCGAGGTCGAGACTTACGTCCTGCGCTTTTGGGAGTCGCAGTTTCCGCAGCTCAAACCCAACAAGAGCGGAACCGGCCAGCGGCTCTACCGTCGGCGCGACGTCGAGTTGGTCCTGGAGATCAAGCGCCTTGTCCACGCCGAGGGATATACGCTCTCCGGCGCCCGGCAGGCCCTCGATCAGCTCCACCGCCGTCACACTCCGCAACGTGAACCACAGTCCTCTCTGCCGCTTACGGGCGGCGACTCCAGCCAACGCCAGAAGGCAGTTACTGCAGCCGTTAGCCGGGCCCGCGCCGAACTGCGGCAGATTGCCGGACTGCTGGCCTCGCCTGATCCCAATCCACAACGCCGCCACTCCCGGTTAGCCCCGATTCGGACCTCATCAGAGCTCTTATTTCCGTCTTAGATTCTTTGCCGGAACTGGGTAAATGTAACACCTTAGCCTTGGCCGCAAATCTGCGTAGAATGCCTATGACTGTTCTGTCAAGGCACACCTGCCATGGGTCGGCCAGCGCCGGTCCTTTAATTATCAAATGTAGAGATAATGGTCGGGACGGGCAGATTTGAACTGCCGACCCCTCGCACCCCAAGCGAGTGCTCTACCAGGCTGAGCCACGTCCCGACACAATCGAGCCGGCTCGGGGAGCCGGCTTTGGGGTCTTGATCAGTTTACACCAACGCAACCATGCGTACGTTTAAAGAGCGTTCATGCCTGGAACCTGCCCGACCGTTGAGTTAGACTGCGGGCTTGCGATCCATCCATGCCTTTGCAAGGGCGGCTTACGGCCTGCGCTACCTATCCGTGCGCCGGCGGAACGAACTCCGAAGGCAGAGCCGAGCCCGCGCCGAAGAAGAACTCTTCCATCTGTCCCACAAGAAACTGCTGCGCCTGAGGGGTCCAGGGCTGCAGACGGTACTCGTTCAGCAGCATCTTCTGCCGTTCTACCCACTCTCCCCAGGCCGCCTTTGAGACGTTCTTGAATATCTTCTGGCCAAACTCGGAGTCGAACGGGGGCTCCTCAAGGCCCTCCATCTCCTTCTTGTTGCGAACGCAAAAAACCATATGTGCCATCATTCATGCTCCCAGGCTCCATTGTATTGGATGAGGGGGTTTCACATTCCGGCAACCGTCTCATATGCATCGGCCTTTTGCGTAAAATCCGCGATCCTAAAGGAGGTACTGACCGGGCAGTGCAATCCGGAGCGTCTGCCCAGTCAATTGATATGGCCCGTGAGCGGTATACTTACATAGATTCCTGACAAAGCCGCAGCCGCACTTCTGCCCGCGACCGATAGGGAGGACTGTGGTGTTTTAGAGAGGGAAAGATGATTCTGGCGGGCGACGTAGGCGGCACCAAAGTTTATTTGGCGCTGTTTGACTTTATCGATGGCAAACTTGTACACACCCGCGACAAGCAGTACCCTGCCAAGCAATATTCCGGCCTGGAAGAGATCGTAAAGGAGTTTCTGGGCGCGGATAAGGCGACCGCGGCCTGTTTTGGCGTGCCGGGACCGGTGCGCGACGGCCGCCTTCGGCTCACTAACCTGCCCTGGACGCTGGATAGCCGCGAGTTGGCCGCCGGACTTGTGATCGAGCACGTCTTCCTGATCAACGACCTGGAAGCCAACTGCTACGGAATTGCAGAACTATCCGCCGACCAGATCTACACCTTGAGCGAGGGCGATGCCCGCCAGATGGGCAACCGCGCCCTGATCGCCGCCGGAACCGGCTTGGGCGAAGGCTTCCTGGTTTGGAACGGCCGCCAGCATCTTCCCTATCCTTCCGAGGGCGGCCACGCCGACTACGCGCCGCGCAACGAAGACGAGATCGACCTGCTGCGCTTCCTCCGGCAGAAATACAACGGACGCATCAGCCAGGAACGCGTCGTAAGCGGCCAGGGCCTCTCGAATATCTACGAGTTTCTGCGCGAGGTCCGCGACATGGAAGAACCGGCCTGGCTAGCCAAACGCATCGCCACCGAGGACCCCAACGCCGTCATTACTGAATTGGCCCTGGCGGCCAAGAGCGAGATCTGCAAGAAGGCGATGGATATGCTCGTCTCTGCCTATGGCGCCGAGGCCGGTAACCTGGCGCTCAAAGTGCTGTCGGTGGGCGGCCTCTACGTAGGCGGCGGCATCGCGCCACGCATCCTAGAAAAGCTCAAGGACGGTGCCTTTATGAAGGCCTTCACCGACAAGGGTCGCCTGAGCCCGTTGCTCGTCAATATACCGGTGCGCGTGATTCTGGAGACCCGCACCGCCCTGATGGGCGCCGCCGCATACGCTGAAGCGCGCGCCGCCGAACTGAGCGGCATTTCGCCCCGCGCCGCATCGATCAAAATCTAGAGCGTCGATCCCCCGTACCTGCCGGAAATGGCCGCCATAAACGTCTGCCGCCGCATCACGACGCTGAGTCTGAAGTCAAGGCGCTCTTTTAGAGCCATCTTTTTTGTAGCCGCAGCGAAACCTGTACCAGTAGGATCAGCGCGGGGACCTCAACCAGCGGTCCAATCACCGCGGCAAAGGCGGCTCCGGAGTTGAGGCCGAAGACGGCGACCGCAACCGCGATGGCCAACTCGAAGTTATTGCTCGCCGCCGTGAAGGAGAGCGTTGCGGTCTTCGAGTAATCGGCGCCCACCTTGCGGCCCATCCAGAAGCTCACAAAGAACATCACCACAAAGTAGATGAGCAGCGGCACGGCAATGCGCAGCACGTCCAGCGGAAGCTGCACGATCAGGTTGCCCTTGAGGCTGAACATCACCACGATGGTGAAAAGCAAGGCGGTCAGCGTCAGCGGGCTGATGGCAGGCACAAAGCGCGTCTGATACCACGCGCGGCCCTTGGCGCGCACCAGCGCGAAGCGGGTTAACATTCCGGCCAGGAACGGTATCCCAAGATAGATGAAGACGCTCTCGGCGATCTGGCTCATGCGGATGTCAACTACCACGCTCTTCAATCCGACCATCGGCGGCAGCACAGCCAGAAAGAACCATGCGTAGACGCTATAAAAGAGCACCTGGAAGACGCTGTTGAAGGCCACCAGGCCGGCGGCGTAATCGGTATCTCCGCGTGCCAGTTCATTCCATACAATCACCATGGCAATGCAGCGGGCCAGGCCGATGAGGATCAGCCCGGTCCGGTACTCCGGGTACCCGCGTAGAAAGATCACGGCCAGCGCAAACATCAGCACCGGGCCTATGACCCAGTTCTGCACCAGCGAAAGCCCTAGCACCTTGCGATTGCGGAAGACCTCTCCCAGCCGCTCGTACTGCACCTTGGCCAGCGGCGGATACATCATCAGGATCAGCCCCACTGCAATAGGAATATTGGTAGTGCCCGCCTGGAAGCGTTGCAACAGCATGGGCACGCCGGGCACGAAGCGCCCCAGCGCAACTCCAGCCGCCATGGCAAGAAATATCCACAGCGTCAGAAAGCGGTCGATGAACGATAGCCTTGGGGCAGCGCCCGGCACAGGGACCGGGCAGCAGAGTTGCGAATCTGTATTCATTGAATTACTCCTAAGCGGAAAGGCGCACAGTTATAGCGGTTCTTTACCAATCGCACGCATCATATTCTCGATGGCCATCCGGTCGAGCGTTTCCAGCGGCAGGCTGAGGAAGAGCTGCACGCGATTCCGCATCTGGCGCAGCGTGCTGGCAAAGGCCGCGCGCTTCTCCTCATCTGTGCCTTCGACGGCCGCCGGATCGGGAAAGCCCCAGTGCGCCGTCACAGGCTGCCCCGGCCACAACGGACAGATCTCGCCGGCCGCCTTGTCGCAGACGGTCACGACGAAATCCAATTCCGGTGCGCCGGGGGCGGCAAACTCGTCCCAGCTCTTGCTGCGCAGATTCTCGACCGGATAACCGAGCTCCCGAACCTGCTCGATGGCAAAGGGATTCACCCTGCCGGTAGGATGGCTGCCCGCGCTGTAGGCCTTGAAACGGCCCACGCCCATGGCATTGAAGAGCGCCTCGCCGATAATGCTGCGAGCCGAGTTGCCGGTGCACAGGACGAGTATGTTATAGGGCTTCCGCATGGTTTCTCCAATCGAAATCCGCTCAATTGCAGCAGCCGGGCTTGCAGCACCGGCCGCCGGGTTTGGTCGCCCGGATGAAGGCGCCCATAAACTTGCCATCAACCTGAGCAGCCACGGCATCCACGTCGATGCCCGCCTCTGTCAGAGAAGGCCGTGCATCCTCGATGGAGTACACGCGGGTCGGTTCAACGGAGATGCCGGTGAAGCCCGCCTGCGCCAACCTGGCTGCATACTCTCGTTCCTCCAGCGCCCCAGCGATGCAGCCCACCCACAGCAACATACTCTTGCGCACCAGCTCGGGAACCTCGCCACGCACCACCACGTCGGAGACGGCAAAGCGTCCGCCCGGTTTGAGCACCCGGAAGGCCTCGCGTAAAACGCGGCCCTTGTCCGCGGAGAGATTGATGACGCAGTTGGAGATGACCACGTCGACCGAGTTATCCGGCAGTGGAATCTTCTCAATCTCGCCCTTTAAAAACTCAACATTTTCAACGCCCGCCTGCCGCTGGTTCTCGCGGGCCAGCGCCAGCATATCGTCGGTCATATCCAGCCCGTACACCTTGCCGGTTGGTCCCACGCGCCTGGCCGAGAGCAGCACGTCGATGCCTCCGCCGGAGCCAAGGTCGAGCACCGTCTCGCCCGGCTTCAATTCAATCAGGGCAGTCGGGTTGCCGCAGCCCAGCGAAGCCAGCACGGCGTTGGCCGGCAGGCCGCTCTTCTCCGCCTCGTCATAAAGGTTGGTTGTGATCGGATCGCAACAGCGCAACCCCCGATCGCCACAAGCAACCGAGCCGCTCTTCCTCACCTCACGCGCCGCTGCGCCGTACTTATCCTGAACCAGAGTTTTCGTATCCATCATTCGCTCCTCACATTCGTTTTAGCAAATATATTAGACACGCTTATATTTGTCAATCCGTATATAATTTATTTATGAGTTGCTGTTCTAAACCGCTTAACCTGGCCTGTCTCTTCGCGGCGCTGGCCGACACCACCCGGCTGCGCCTCTTGAACCTGATGGCCGGCCACGAGGTCTGCGTCTGCTACTTTGTCGAAATTCTGCGCCTGGGCCAGCCGAAGATCTCCCGGCATCTGGCCTATCTGAGGAAAGCAGGTATCGTCGCGGCGCGACGCGAGGGCAAGTGGATGCACTACAGCATCCTCCCTCTCGCGGATATCACCGCCGCTTCCATACTTGACGCCGTTCTGGCCTCGCTGCGCGCCGACAAGCGGATGCAGGCCGACTTGGCCAAACTCGACCGCGCCTGCTGTACAAGACAAACGCTGGTCGTTCTCCCCCAGGACGCTCCCCGCCCGGTTCTCATGGCATCGCCTGCGGAAGGGTAGAGCTGCCTGCCACGGATCGGTGAAATCCTCTCTGCTACGATAAAAAAGGTCCTTCCATTCGATTCGGGGTGTAAACTTGGGCACGAACGGGGCCCTGGTTCGCTTTCACCACAATTGGGCGGCAACTGCGCTACGAGTACAATCTTCTCTTCCCGCCGGACGATAAGTCACTTAGCCGTTATTTTCGAGTGGCGACTCGCCCACCGGGAGAAGGCGCCGTAGTTTGAGATTTGAGACTTCAGTTGACAATGGAATGAGCGAGATGCGCCGCCCTGGGGCGCTGAACGCAACTGTTTCTTGCAGCCAGAGTCCTGCAAAGCCCGGCCTGAAA
>Ga0265316_10001887_pt1 | contig 22010 bp, 16 predicted proteins | sample 4522metaG_FD_202092 | JGI IMG/M metagenome (GOLD analysis project Ga0265316, IMG submission 202092) | Rhizosphere microbial communities from Carex aquatilis grown in University of Washington, Seatle, WA, United States - 4-5-22 metaG | ecosystem: Host-associated > Plants > Roots > Rhizosphere >... | reverse complement strand
CATTCGCGAAATCGGCATCCAATGTCACGAGTACGCGGCCGTTCTCGACGGCGAACCGCAGGACCTGTTCGTCGGTCGCTCCTGACAGGCCAACCTCCAGGACAGAAGCAGCTTCGTGGCCCTCCGCTCGCAGCTCAGAGGCATGCTGCGGAGATAGGTTTTCGTCCAGAAAGAGCTTCACTGGTTTGCGAGGACGATCTCATCGGCAGCAAGGCGGGCCGCATATTCGAGGCTAGCTCTGATGTGCTCGGGCCTGAGTTGCGGATACGCCGCAAGAATGCACTCGCTCGTCTCACCGGCAGCAAGCTTTTCGAGGATTAAATAGACGGGAATTCGGGTCCCTTTGAGACACGGTTTCCCCATCATCACGCCGGTCCGGGCCTCAACGAATTCTGGAAACTTCATTAGCTCAACTCTACCAGAGAATTCGCCTCAAGGTGCTTTGCTGCGCTCTCGCGTCGCGCGCCCGCCATGGGCGTGCCGATTTCCGAACAGACACTGGCGCGGCCGGCTCTTCCCTTGCCCTATCGGCCCCGCAGGCCGGCGGCTTTGGCGTTGTGCGCTCCTTCGGGATGCCGAGGCGGTGTGGCTCCGGAGCCGATGAGCAGGTCGAACAGCCGGGAGGGCGAACTGGCCGCCGGGGGAATCGCCGTTTGCCCCGGGAGGTAGAGCCGGTCCCCCGCAGCGATTGCGGGGGACGCCGCGCCGGCCGCCGCCACAGCCGCGGGCGCATCCGCGCCGGTGGACGGCGGCAGGAAGTGTACGGTGCCGCTCCAGGTGTTGGAGTTGCCGTTGGCGTCGGTGCCGCTGAGTTGCCAGACGCCGTCCCATGGCGGGGCGCAGCCGCATGCCGCGATAAAATTGCCGGACAGAGTGCCGAAGGCGGGAATGCTGGCGGCCCCGAACCAAGTTGCGATATCGCCGGTGTAGTCGGTTCCGAACACCAGCAGCTTGGTGAAGTTGACGCCCACGCCGCCGGTCTCGGTCAGCTCCGCCTGGTAGTAGTAGTTGCCATCGGACGATCGGTTGACGGAGGGCGGAACGAAAGCGATTTTCACGTTGCCCTGTTTTTCCACATTCAGATAGGCCGGCGCGCTCGCTACTCCTCCCACGGTGACCACCACCGGCTGCTTGCCTGCGGGCACATTGTTCGGCACCGCGAAGTTCACCTGGGTGATGCCCACGCTCCAACTCGGAATGCCGATGAACTGCGGTGTTACGGCTACGCCGCCCACGGTCATGCTGAAAGACTGCCGGGGCACCGGTGGGTGCGCGATGGCAGCGCCGGAAGGCGCGGAACCGGTGGTCACGAACGGCGACACGTCGCCCTCCCCGGTAATGAAGATCACCAGACTCTGGCCGGGGGTGGCGGCGCCGGTGGGAGTGAGCAGTCCGGTGGTGTAATTGTAGAAGATTCCCGGATTGGCGAGCCCGACCTGGAACGCATATGTAGCCACCTGCCCGTTGTTATTGACCGCCAGCAGGGCCGGGCCCTTCGGTGTCTCGTAAGGAATCTGCAGATTGATCTGGGTCGAGGAGCCTGACGCGTACACACCGTAGAGAGGCGCCGGCACGCCGTTGATCGAAGCGGAAACTCCGCCCAGGGTGTAGGGCAGCGGCAGCGTAGTCGCAGTCAGGTAGCTGCTGGTGAGATTGGTGCCGAAGACGCTGAGGATCATGCCCGGGGCGAAGGCCTGCTGGAACGAGGCGCCATTGGCGATGGCGCTGATGCCGATTTTGCTGGAGCCGCCGACGGTGAACGCGATGGGGACGTTCACGAACTGCGGGATGGTGTTGACGGATTGCAGCACCAGGGTAGCCGTGTAAACGCCGGCGGCCAGGCCGGTGGCGGAAGCCGCGAGTTTCACCTGGCCGGCGCCGGTGCCGGACTGCGGATAGACCACCAGCCAATCGGTGCTGCGATTGGCGGGGAACAGGGACGCCGTCCAAACCTGCCCGGCGGAGACGGTGACGCCCACGGTTGCGCTCGCCGCCTGTCCGGCTGCCACGGCGAGGTTCACCGCGGTCAGCGAGGCTGCGAGCGTGCCGCCGCTTAGCGAGGGCGGTGGATTGAAGGGCACCGACGCCGTGGCAACGATGGTGTTGCCGGCCGTGTCCACGCCATCGATTTCGTAAGAAAGGGTTCTCGGCGGAGTACCTATGTTCCAGCAGATATCGGCTTGGAGGGCTCCCAGGGGCGCCAGCCGCAAGGTCCCAAACCAGTAGGTAATCTGGCTGGAGAGATCCTCTCCGGCCGCCAGGAACTTCGTCAGGTACACTTCAACGCCGTTCTGTTCCTGCAGATTCAATTGCTGATAGAAAGGGTAGGAGGAACTACACCTGGGATCCCCCTTGGGATTCTCCACTTCCGTGCCGGGTGAGCTGGCAACCGCCATCGAGGCCGACACCTGCGCGGGATAGAATGACGCGAGGAGTTGCTGGGTCCATTTCTGGCCGCTCGCGTCGGCGCCGCTGAACGCAAACGTGCCGGTAGAGGGGACCGCGGTCATGGTGGCGCACAAGTCGGCCGAGATGGTGCCGCGCGCCGGTATGGTGGTGCTGCCGAAGAATGTGGCAATCGACGAAGTGTAGTCGCTGCCGTTGAACGTAAAGCCGGTGAACGTTGTGGCCACGCCGTTGACCTCGCTCAGCCGGACGGTGAAACTGAACACACAACCGTTGGCGGCGTTCGGCTGCTCATACACCGGATCGGGCACCAGGGATGGGAGGACAGCCGAGTTGGCGGTGGGCACCGTCACGGTCACGGCCGTAGAACCCGAAGAGGGCAGGAAGGTCGAGCCTCCACCGTAGGAAACCGACACGGTATTGGCGCCCTGCGCCAACTGGCTGCCGTAGACGGTCAGATTCGCTTTGGCAACTCCGCCCGAGCCGGAAAGAACCGCGGTCCCCAAGGCGTTGGTGCCGGCGTGGAACGATACCGAGCCGTTGGGCGCGCTGGTCCCGGACGCCGCGGTTACGGTGGCCGTCAGCACCGTGGTGCCGGTAATCGGAACGCTGGCGGGATTGGCGGCGGCCGTGGTGGTAGTTGCGGTGAGGCTCGAACCCTGGCCCGGTTTCGGCCAATGGGTGAAGAGGTTGTAGATATCCGCCGAACCAAGCCCGGTGGTGAGGTCGAACCCAGGCCCCGCGCTGTAGCCCAATTGGCCGTTGACGCAATTGGGACTGCCGGAGTTGCAGGGCACGATGTTGTTTCCCGCCGTGATGTCATGAAAGACCCCCGCCGTCTGAGCCAGGCTGTAGAGCGAAGGGTTGATGTTGCCGAGACCCGGTTTGGATTGGGCCAGGTACTGATTCAGCAGGGCGACGACCCCGGCGAATATGGGCGTCGCTACGGAAGTTCCACCGAAATAGACGGCGGCTCCGTTGAGACAGACTGTGTAGGGATCGTGCTCGTTGGCGGCGGCGAGCGAGATATCGGGCACGTCCCGCGCGCCGTCGTTGGGTACTCCCGGCCCGGTCTGCCAGGCCGGCTTGGAGTAGAAGATGCTGGCGCCGCCTCCCGTGGAGGAAAGTCCGTTGCCATCGGCAGTCGAGGCGGCCGTGTCGTTCCAAGCCATTTCCGGAATGTACCCCAAGGCGGAAACCCCGGTGGCGGAATTGGTGGTGCTCCAGTAGGTGCCGCTGCCTTCGTTGAACTCGGTGCCTCCGACGGCGGTGACTTCCGGGATGCTGGCGGGCACGGAGACGGCCAAGCCGTTCGTCGCAACCTGGACCCCGGTATCGTCGCATCCAGCCGCACCCCAGTCTCCCGTGGCTGCCATCCAGGTGATGCCTTCCGCGTTGCCCTGTTGCGCGAGGGAGCGAAGCGCGGTGACGGCCGCCGGGCTGGAGGATATCGCGCCTTCGCACAGGGCGTAGCTGTAGGTCATGACTGGGGCTGAATCCTGGTCTATGGCATGCTGCGCGGACGCCAAGGCATTCGTGGAGTACACGAACACCAGGGCTGCATTCGGAGCGGTGGCGCCGGCGTACTCGAGATCGAGCGTGTTCTCCCCCTGCTGGTCCTGATCGCTAGTGCCAGGGTCGACGGATCCCGGCACCAGCACAAGTTGGGGATCTTTGACAGAGAGCCCGGCCGCGCTGCGGAACGTTTCAATGTCGCTCAGATCGACATTGGACTGGCCGATCACCGCAAGCGTCTGCCCCGTTCCGGTGATGCCGCTCTGATAGAGCCGATTGATGTCGTATATGGCTGCGATATCGCCCGGCATCAAGGCGTGGGATCCATCGGACTTGGTGAGATCGGGAGCCGCCTTGCGGATGTGCCCCGCGGGCTTCGGGTGGAAATCGTCGAGCCCCTGGACTAATAGCACGACGGGCGCGAGCGCGGCGGGAATGGAGGGATCGGAGACGTTGGCGAAGTGCATTTCCCCGTCCACCTGGTAGCGGTGCAATTCCGTGTGGAACGCCATGCGTACCTGCGCCGCGGTTCCGGTCGAGGTGACATAAGTCCGGCTCCGCGCCTGATAGGCCACGCTGAAACCCTGCGAACGCAGCCATTCCGCGACCTTGGCCGAATCGCCGGAGCTGGCCCCGAAACGGTCCGCAAACTCTTCCGGCGTGAGCCAGTTGCGGTAGTTCGGCGAAGCGGGGTCCTGCTGCTCCGCAAGCAGTTGATCGAGCGCCGCCTGCTGGCCGGCGGTCCGCTTGAATACGATGGTAATGCCGTTGATGGTCCGCCCCGGATCCACCGGGCCAAGATCGGACTGTGGCACAGCCCGGGCGTTACGGTTGCCCGGGAGGACGGCGATTCGGCTGGTATCGACGGGAGCCGTGATGCGGTCCTGTTGTGCAAATGCCGCCCAGGCGGCCAGGAGCAAGCAGAATGATGTTGTAGTGTGGCGTTGCCACGCGGTGGAACCAGATCGGCCGCACATGGTGAGGACTCTCCTGCGTCTACACGGGAACAGTCCGCCGCGCCGCGCTTGGCATCGCGAGCCGGACCGGGCAGCAGGTACAAGCCTGATGCCTTCCTAGCATTGTAAAGCGCTGGCGCTCGGCGGCAGCAGCGAAAAGAGAGTTTCGGGTACTAAAGGTCCTGTAACGAAATGCCCTCGACCAGAAGCGTCCGGCGGCGGCCGGGAGCCGGCGGTTCTACACGTGGACGGCCCAACTGCAGCCGCGCATATCGCCGGTGGTCTGGAACTGTTCGTGCATGCGGAATGCCGCTGAGAGCGTGTGCGGCGTGTGGCCGCCTTCCACAATGGTCAGGTAGCTGCGCAACAGGTCGCGGTACTCGGGGTGCGCGCACTTATCGATGATCTCGCTCGCGCGTTCGAACGGCGACTTGCCGCGCAGGTCGGCCACGCCATGCTCGGTAGCGACGATCTGCACCGAATGCTCGCTGTGATCCACGTGCGAAACCAGCGGCACAATCGTGCTGATCTTCCCGCCCTTGGCCGTGGAGGGGCAAGTGAAGACCGAAAGATAGGCATTGCGCGTGAAGTCGCCCGACCCGCCGATGCCGTTCATCAGCTTCCGCCCCATCACGTGCGTGCTGTTGACGTTGCCGAAGATATCCACCTCGATGGCCGTGTTGATGGAGATCACGCCCAGCCGCCGGATCACTTCCGGGCTGTTGCTGATCTCCTGCGGCCGCAGCAGCACCCGCGAACGGAACCACTTCAGATTGTCGTAGACGCGCTTGAGCGCCGCGGGCGTCACGGTGAACGAACAACTGCTGGCGAACCGCACCCGCTCCTGCTCGATCAGCGAGACTACCGAATCCTGAATCACCTCGGTATACATTTCGAATGGCGGGATTCCGGGATGGCTGCCCAATGCGCCGAGCACCGAATTGGCAATGTCGCCCACGCCGGACTGAATGGGGAGGAACGGTTTGGGAAGCATTCCGGCGGCCAGTTGCGATGCCAGGAATTCCGCTACGTTGTGGCCGATCGACTCCGTCAGCGGGCTGATATCGCTGAAGCCGCGCGCTTCGTCTTCCAGGTCGGTCTCCACCACGCCCACGATCTTGGCCGGGTCGATGGTGATAATCGGCGAGCCGATGCGGTCCGACGGCGTGTAAATCGGAATCTGCTTGCGATACGGCGGATCGAGGGGTTCATAAATATCGTGCAGCCCCAGGATAGCGGCCGGATGATGGCGGTTCAGCTCCACGATGACCCTTTCCGCCATATGGCAGAAGGTAGGCGCCGCGCCCACGCCGGAGGTGAGCACGATGCCCCCGCCGGCGGTCAGATCGGCAGCTTCCACCACGGCCACATCCACGGGGCCGAGGAAACCGTAGCGCGTCACCTGCGGCATCAGCGACAGGTGCAGGTCGAAGAAGCGCGTCTGTCCGGCGTTGATGCGGTCGCGCAGATCGGCGTTGGTCTGGTAGGGCGTGCGAAACTTCATGGCCCGCGCTTTGGCCAGCGCGCCATCGAGCGAAGGGCCGGTGGAGGCGCCGGTCAGGACTCCAATCTGGAACTCCCGCCCGGCGTCATGCGCGGCGGTGGCGCGCTCCGCAATCGCCAGCGGAATCGCTTTCGGCACGCCGGCCGGCGTGAATCCGCTGAATGCAACGTTCTGTCCGTGCTGGATCAAAGAGGCAGCTTCCGCTGCGGTAAGAACTGGAAATGAGGCAATCATAAGAACCTTTTCGACGAATCATTTGCCGGGCTGGCGATGGAAAAGCCCGAGCAGCTCGCGGCTGGCCGCGAAGGGAGTCATGCGTTCCTGGCGCACTTCCTCGCGCAACACCGGCAGCCGCTCGGCCACCGCGCGGTTCCGGCGGAACAGTTCCTCCAGACCCAGCATGGTAAGCTCGTTCATCCATTCGAGCGCCTGGCGGTTGCGCACCCGCGCCAGCCATCCGTTCCCTTCCAGCAGCTCGCGGTGCGCCAGCACCATCTGCCAGATTTCGGGGATACCCTCTCCGCCGATGGACGAGCAGGTCAACACTCGCGGCATCCAGCCGTCGGCCGAAGCCGGGAACAGGTGCAGCGCGCTGGCGTATTCGATGCGCGCCCGCTCGGCCTTCGGCTTGTTATCGCCATCCGCTTTGTTGATGGCCATGCCGTCGAGCATCTCGATGATGCCGCGCTTCATGCCCTGCAACTCGTCGCCCGCGCCGGCCAGCATCAGCAGCAGGAAGAAATCGGTCATCGACCGGACCGCCGTCTCACTCTGCCCCACCCCCACCGTTTCCACCAGAATGTTGCGATAGCCGGCCGCCTCGCACAGCAGGATGGTTTCCCGCGTCCGCCGCGCCACGCCGCCCAGGTGGCCCTGCGATGGCGAGGGGCGAATGAACGCCCGCTCTTCCACCGCCAGGCGTTCCATGCGGGTCTTGTCGCCCAGAATGCTTCCGCCCGAGATGGGGCTGGACGGGTCGACGCTCAGCACCGCGACGTTCTCGCCGCGGCCGCGGATGAGATGCATGCCGAGCGCGTCGATGAACGTGCTCTTGCCCACTCCCGGAATGCCCGTGATGCCCGCGCGCAGCGACCGGCCGGTGTGCGGCAAGAGCGTGTCCAGCAGCCGCGCCGCCAGTTCGCCATCGGAGGGCAGATTACTCTCGATCACGGTAATGGCGCGGGCCAGGACCACGCGGTCGCCGCCCAGCACGCCATCGATGTAACGGTCCAGGGGGAGACGCCTCACTGTGGCCTCCCTGTGGCACAGATAGCCAATCCCACAACTGTGTCATTGGTGGGGCGGACCCCAATAAGCGTTAACTTAACAATAGACATAACGAATTCGCTTGCGACTCGGTTCTGCCAGGCGCTCTGAGATTTCGTCCCAGTCTCTGAGGGTTTCAACCAAGCTGTGGGAGGGCAAGATCGCCTTGCAGAGCTCGTGGTACATGAATTCAGTTTCCCTCCACCGACTGCGTCTCACCGTCCAGTCCGTATCCCCAGGGGGAAAACGTATCTGCGGTTTCCACCATGCGCTCGACTAACAGGCTGGCAAAGATTTTGCCATGGAGCCACGCGCGTGCGCTGGCCGGATCCTTTTTCGGCAGATGGCCCAGACCCATGATCGATTTCATGCGCTTGAACGCCAATTCGATTTGCCAGCGCAGACGGTACAATTCCAAAACCGGAGACGCCGCAAAACTCGAAGCGAGCGTCGTCCAGACAAAGAAATACTGGGCGGCCTCCCAGGACTCGGGGCTCACTCTTTTCTGTTTCTTGCTGGCATTGATCTCCAGACGGCGCCGCGCCAAGCGGGCGGCTTCCACACTTCGCTTGAGAGCGATCAACCTCCCAGCAATCCGTCCGCCGTCAGGATGTTTGACCTCGGTATCCCATTCTTTGGTCTGCCCGATTCTCAAGGAGCGCAATAGTTGTAGTATGTCCAATTGCCTTTCGCCACCTGCATAGAGCGGAAGCGATTGGCGGTTCAAGCGGACCAGCAAATCGGCCTTCGCCGCTTGGACGTGCGCCACCCCCACCGGCGTGGAGTAGATCCGGTCGCCCATCATAATATCGCCGGCCGTCACCGGAATCCGCCGCAGCGTCTCCCCTCCCTTTACGTCAGTCAACTCGAAGAAGTCACACTGCAAATTCGCTAAGTTAACGACGTAGTGGACCCGCCAATCCGTTCCGGTGCTGCCGGGTTCGGAAACGGTCGTGGCATCCACGATTCGCACCGGCCGGCCTTGACTCTCGACGGAAACCCGTTGTCTGGTCCGCTCCTGATCCGCCAGCCATCGAAACCATTCCTCGGCCGCCCGCAGTCGCTTGAAAACGGCCACGGCACTTAAGTTCATGCCCAATTCGCCGGCACGAGCGGCGGTTTCAGCCAGCGAATACCCGTTGGCTACGTGCATCAGCAACAGCCGCAACAAAGACTCAGCATTGGGAATATCACGTGCGCGGCGCAAAGCGCCGCTGCTCCGCGCCATCTCCTGCCATCCCTTGGGCAAGAATGTGCAGATGATCGGCCAATCCTCAGCAGCGATGTGCTCATCTCGCATGGCCATGCCCAAGCATACGGCCAGATCGCCTTCGGAGTCAATCCTTAAGTTAACGCTTATTGGGCGGACCCCCTGGGGGGTGCCCTCTGGGCCACGGGACGCCCCCGTCCCGCTGCCGCTATAGGAATGGCAGCCGGCCGCAAGGTGCCGGCAGGCCGACCAGGGGGTCGGCCGCGGACCAGGGGGTCCGCCCCACCTGCTGCTGCGCCGGCCCTCGCCCCCTGCGGCAACCCTGCGGAGCAGGGCAGGCGAGCACCGCCTGCCCCACCGCTCCACGCGCCGGCGGGTCACCCTACGCCGCACGCACGCTCCCGATCAGGGCGTGGAGAATCTTCTGGGCGGCCTGCGGGATCACCGTGCCGGGGCCGAATACGCCGGTCACGCCCGCCTGGAACAGGGCCTCGTAATCCTGCGGCGGAATCACTCCGCCGACAAACACCAGAATGTCGCCGCGGCCCAGCTTCTTCAATTCGGCGATCACTTCCGGCACCAGCGTCGAATGACCGCCCGCCAGGCTGGAGACGCCCAGCACGTGAACGTCGTTTTCCGCCGCCATCCGGGCGGCCTCGCGCGGCGTTTGGAACAGCGGACCCACATCCACGTCGAAGCCCAAATCGGCGAACGCCGTGGCGATGACCTTGGCGCCGCGATCGTGCCCGTCCTGCCCCATTTTTGCGATCAACATGCGGGGCCGGCGGCCTTCGATCTTGGCAAACTCCTCCGCCAAGGCCCGGGCCTGCTGGAATTCCGGATTGCCCTGGCTCTCGGAAGAATAGACGCCTGAGATGGTCCGGCTCACTGCCTGATACCTCCCGAATACTTTTTCGAGCGCCGTCGAAATCTCGCCCAGTGTCGCCCGCAACCGCGCCGCGTCCACCGCCAGTTGCAACAAATTGCCCGAGCCGTTTTCGGCCGCGACGGTCAACGCCTCTAGCGCCCGATCCACCGCGCCCCGATCTCGGGCGGCGCGAACCTGGGCCAGCCGGCGAAGCTGCGATTCCCTTACAGCCTTATTGTCCACCACCAGCACGTCGAAGCGGCCTTCCTCTTCCGACTGGTACCTGTTGACGCCGACAATGGTTTCCCGGCCGGAATCGATCTGCGCCTGCCGCCGCGCGGCAGCCTCTTCGATCCGCATCTTGGGAATCCCAGTCTCGATCGCTTTGGCCATTCCGCCGAGCCCTTCGATCTCCTGAATGTGATGCCAGGCATTATGCATCAACTGGTGCGTGAGGGATTCCACATAGTAACTGCCGGCCCAGGGGTCCACCACCTTGGTGATGCCGGTCTCTTCCTGCAGGAAGATCTGGGTGTTGCGCGCGATGCGCGCCGAGAAATCCGTGGGCAGCGCAATGGCTTCGTCGAGCGCGTTGGTATGCAGCGACTGGGTGTGGCCCAGCGCCGCCGCCAGCGCCTCCACGCACGTGCGGGGCACGTTGTTGAAAACATCCTGCGCCGCCAGGCTCCAACCGGAGGTTTGCGAGTGGGTGCGCAGCGCCATGGATTTCGGGTTCTTGGGATGGAAGCTTTTGATGATCTTGGCCCACAGCACGCGGGCGGCGCGCATCTTGGCGATCTCCATGAAGTGGTTCATGCCGATGCCCCAGAAGAAGCTCAGCCGCGGCGCGAAGGTGTCGATATCCAGGCCCGCCTGGATACCCGTGCGGATGTACTCCAACCCGTCCGCCAGCGTGTAGCCCAGCTCCAGATCCGCGCTGGCGCCGGCTTCCTGCATGTGGTAGCCGCTGATCGAGATGCAGTTGAACTTCGGCATATTCTCCGAGCAATACCGGAAGATATCGCCGATGATTTTCATGGAGGGCCCGGGCGGATAGATGTAGGTGTTGCGCACCATGAACTCTTTCAGAATGTCGTTCTGAATGGTTCCGTTCAGGTCCTTCGTGGCGACGCCCTGCTCTTCGGCGGCCACGATATAGAACGCCATGATCGGCAGAACCGCGCCGTTCATGGTCATGGAGACGGACATCTGGCCCAGCGGAATCTGGTCGAAGAGAATCTTCATGTCTTCGACCGAATCGATGGCTACGCCGGCCTTGCCGACGTCGCCGGTCACGCGCTCGTTGTCGGAATCGTAGCCGCGATGCGTCGCCAGGTCGAAGGCCACCGAGAGGCCCTTCTGCCCCGCCGCCAGGTTGCGGCGATAGAACGCGTTCGACTCCTCCGCCGTGGAGAACCCGGCATATTGGCGGATGGTCCACGGCTGCATAGCGTACATGGTGGAGTACGGCCCGCGCAGAAATGGCGGCACGCCCGCCGCGTACTCCAGGTGCTCCATGGCGTACAGATCGTCGGCGGTGTACCACGCCTTCACGGGGATGTGCTCGGCCGTGTGCCACACCGGCGCATTTTCCGCGGGCGGGGCGGCACTCTCCGCGGGCTTGGCCGGGGCACCGGTCGCGAGCCCGGCCGGAGCGCCTGCCGCAGACCGTGCCGGCGTTCTCTCCGCGAGCCCGGCGGGGGCGCTGTTTGCGTACGGTGCTGGCGCACCCTCCGCGAGCTCTGCTGCCGCACCGGCCGCGAGCCCGGCCGGAGCGCCTGCCGCAGACCGTGCCGGCACACCCTCCGCAAGCTCCGCCGGAGCGCTGTCCGCGAGTCCGGCCGCGGCACCCTCCGCGAGCCCGGGCAAACCACCCCCGGTCCGCCGTTGGTAGTCGATCTTAGAGAAGTCCGGTCTCATTGGCTGCTCCTCATTCCCAGTTTGTCCTGCCATTCGGTCAGGGTTTGGATGGCGTCGCTGAAGATGTGAATAAAGCCCTGTACCCCGGCCGCCTGGAGCGCCGCGATTTGCTCTTTCGGGTTGCCCGCCACCAGCACCGGCACCCTTACCTTAGCGCAGACTTCCTGGGCGAAGGCCAGGTACTCGGCGTCGGAACTGCACAAAACGATCAGGTCCGCGTCCGTCCCTTCGTACTCCTCCGCCTCCACCATGTCGAAGCCCGCGCACCCCAGGAAGTTCAGACAGAAGTTGGCGCGGGCGCCCTTCATCTTCGCGTCGCCGCGTTTGAGCAGCAGCACCTTCGGATATCGCCCTGCGGCGCGCGCATGCTCGGTGGTGCGCCGGCGGATCTTCTCGAACTCCGCGGCCACGCGAACCTGTGGCAACTCGCTCGCGGACGCCGGTGCGGGGATCTCCCCTTCCGGCGTTTTCTCGGTCACGTTGGGATAATTGTTGACGCCCACCAACGCGCGCCGGCGGCTGGAATAGGCCTTCGCCCGCGCCGCGCGCGTCTCCGCCAACGCCTTCGCGACGGCGCCCGAAGCCAGCGCCTTGGCGTAACCGCCCTGGGCCTCGGTCTGCTGCAGCAGCTTCCAGGCTTCCCGCGCGAGCGAATCCGTCAGCGCCTCAATATAATATGACCCGCCGGCCGGATCGGCCACGGCATCCAGGTGCGATTCCTCCTGGAGGATGTGCTGCACATTCATCGCCAGGTGCGCATCGAAGCCGAAGGGCTCGACGGTCAACCGGTCGCAACCTCCCAGCACCGCCGAGAGCGCCTCGGTAGTGACGCGCAGCAGGTTGGTATACCGGTCGTACGCGCTCTTGTTGCGCTGGGGCGTGCGCACGTGGAGGCGCATGCGGCAGGCGCCCGCGTCCGCGGGGCCGAAGGCGGTTACGGCCTGCGCCCATACCATGCGCGCGGCCCGCAGCTTGGCGATCTCGATGAAGTAACCCGGCCCCACGGCGAACACGAACTCGATCCGCCGCGCCGCGGTGTCCACCGGTTCGGCGGCCGCGAGCTCCGCCAGCCGCTCCACGCCCGCCGCGATTCCGTAGCCCAGTTCCTGAATGGCGTGCGCGCCGGCTTCGTGCAACAGGTCGGCGCGGATGGCGTCGGCGCCTGGTTTGGCGCCCTGGCCGATCTCCCAGCTTCGGCCCGTGCCGCGCACAAACGGATACTGCCCGGGCGCGGGTTCGAGTTGGCTGTCCAGCCCGGCGAGCGCGTCCTTGCGGTAGTAGGGGCGGATGGCGAGCCCTTCCTCGGTTCGCCATACCAGCTTCTTTTCGTAGTCCGCGCCCTTGAGGTCCTTCGAGATCGCGGCTTCCCATGCTTCCGTCGAAACCGGCGGAAACTCGCGGCTGAGATTCAGGATCTCGGCGCCGGCATCCGCTTCAGGCATGGGGGCCCTCCTCGACCACTTCCATTAGATATCCGAACGCGGCCGTCTCGGTGGTCTTGGGGTGCACGAAGAAGACGGTGGTGCCCCGCGAGCCTTTGCGCGGCGCCTTATCGATGATCTTGAAACCCTTCGCCTTGAGGTAGTCAAACGCCTTTTGGATATCGGCCACGCGCAGCGCCACGTGCGCCATTCCGCCGCGTCCGCCGTTCTTCTCGATGAGCTTGGCAACCGGAGATTCGGGCGTTAGGGGTTCCAGCAATTGCACCAGGTTCGGGCCGTCGCCCACCTGCAACAGAACCTCGCGCACCTGGTCAATACCCAGCACGTCTTCGCGGTGCACTTCCCGAAAGCCCATTGCCCGGTATGCCTGGACGTGCGCTTCCAGCTCGCCCGGCTTCACCGAAATGGCCACATGATCGAAAAACAGAAATCCCGGTACCTGTTCCAATTGTGAACTCATCATTCGAACTCCACCACCACCTGGCCCGCCTGCACGCTGTCGCCCTGATTCACGCGAATGGCGGCGATCTTGCCCGGAGAGGGCGCCGTAATATTCGTCTCCATCTTCATCGCCTCCAGAACCAGCAGAATGTCGCCCGTCTGCAGGCTCTGTCCCACCTGGGCCGCCAGCCGCACCACGATACCCGAAACGGGGCTGCGGCAGACTTTATCCTCATTCACGGGCTGGCTCCCGGCCGGCGGCGCGGCCGGGGCGGAACTGGCCGGCACACGCAACGGCGCCGAGCCGATGTTCAGACCGCCTAGATTGTGCTGCGCCGCCGCGGGCGACTCCGGCTCCGCGGCGTCCACCTCAACTTCGTATGTCTTTCCGTCGATTGTGATGTTCAATTTCATGACGATTTCCTGTTAGCTATCAGCGGTCAGCCAAAAGCTGAACCCAGCCCTACAGCCGGTGGGACGCCTGAATCGAAACGCGCCCCTGTTGTGCCCATGCACTCGTGCTGAGCAAGCGAATTTGCCGGATGTGGGCGCGCACTCCCAGGTACGCTGCGATGGCCGCCGAGATGGCGAGCATCTCCTCTTCCGTGATGGCGGCCGGCGCGGGCGCGGGCGCGGGCGCCGCTACCGGCGCCGGCGCTGTGCCGTTGCCGCCGCCGTTCCGCTTTTCGAGCGCCGCCAGGCGTTCGGCCATCTCCGCCATTTGCGCCTGGAGCTGTTCGAGCGTCCCGGCGAGATCCGTTACCGTTACTCTTGCCATGGTTTTCGCCTCGTCTTTACAGCGGCATGAGCCCGTGCTTCTTGGGCGGACGCAGCTCCCGTTTGGTATGCAGGTACTCCATGACCTGCGCAATGTGGTGCCGCGTGGTGGAGGGTTCAATCACCGAATCCACCAGCCGCCGGCCCGCGGCCACGTAAGGATTGGAAAAGGCTTCGCGGTAGCGCTCGATCAGCTCCGCGCGCTTGGCGGCCTTATTCTCGCCGGCCTCCTGGATTTCTTTGCGGAAGACGATCTCGGCCGCGCCCTCCGCGCCCATGACCGCGATCTCGGCAGTGGGCCAGGCGAACACGCGATCGGCGCCCAGGTCCTTGCCGCACATGGCCAGATACGCCCCGCCGTAACACTTGCGCAGAATCACGGTGATCTTGGGAACCGTGGCTGCCGAGTAGGCGAACAGCATTTTGGCGCCGTGGCGGATGATGCCGCCGTACTCCTGCTGCACGCCCGGAAGGAATCCCGGCACATCCGCAAACGTCAGCAGCGAGATATTGAACGCATTGCAGAAACGGATGAAGCGCGAGGCCTTATTGGCCGCATTGATATCCAGCACGCCCGCCTGCACCGCGGGCTGATTGGCGATGATTCCGATGGTGCGCCCGGCAATGCGCGCGAAGCCCACCACGATGTTCATGGCGTAGCCCGATTGCACTTCCAGGAAGTCGCCAAAGTCCACCACCCTGGTGATGACCTCGCGAACGTCGTACCCCTTTTTGATCTCGGCCGGGACCACGTCATCGAGCGCCGGGTTGGGATCCAGGTTGAGGTCGCCCTCCACTCGCGGCGGATCTTCCAGGTTGTTGGAAGGCAGGAAGCTCAGCAGCTTCTGGCACAGCAGCACGGCATGGCGATCGTCCTCGGCAATGAAGTGGATCACGCCGGAATTGGCCATGTGGGCTTCGGGACCGCCCAACTGCTCCGCGGTCACATTCTCGCCGGTGACGCCCTTGATCACCTGCGGGCCGGTGATGAACATCTGCGCCTTGCGCGTCTGAATGATGAAATCGGTCAGCGCCGGGCTGTAGGCCGCCCCGCCGGCGCACGGGCCGCAAATCAGAGAGATCTGCGGGACCGCGCCGGAAAGCATCACGTTGGTGTAGAAAACCTTGCCGTAGCCGGAGAGCGAGTCGATCCCCTCCTGCACGCGCGCGCCGCCGGAATCGTTGATGAAGACGAACGGCGACCCGGTCTTCAACGACTGCCCCATGATCTCGGCGACTTTGATGGAATGCACTTCCCCGGCCGAACCGCCGGATACCGTGAAGTCCTGGCTGGCCAGGTGTACCAGGCGGCCGCCGACGGAGGCCGCGCCGGTCACCACCCCGTCCGCCGGAAAGCTCTTTCCGGCCATGCCGAACAACGTGGCCCGATGCTCGGCGAACAGACCGGTCTCTTCGAAGCTGCCCGGATCCACCAGCGCGTCGACTCTTTCGCGCGCGGTCAGCTTGCCGCCCTGGTGCTGCTTTTCCAGCCGATCCTCGCCTCCGCCCAGCATGGCTTCGCCGGTGCGGCGGTGGAGGTCGGCGATCTTTTCCTGCATGGTATGAATAGCCATATGAAAAAATCCTTTCGAATACCTATTGCGCCGGCGCCACGGTTACCCGGTGCGTCCTACCGTTGCACTTAACGTCGTAGGTAATCGGCGTGCGCACGGGGCCTTTGCCGTTACCATTGCCGTTTCCGCCGCCGTTTTCGGCCGCGGGGGCCTTGGCGGGCGCCGCGGCTGCCGCCGGCTGCGCGTTCGGATCTTTGCCCAGATTCTTGGGGCCCTGGTCCCGCGTAGTAAAGAACTTAGGAGCGACCTTGGGGAACATGGCGTAGGTCAACACGTCCTCGTCGGAGCCGTTCGATCCGGCAATCGCCAGGGTAGCGTCGCGCAATTCGTGCCACTCCGGCTTCAGCAGGTCGGCCGGGCGCCCGTGAATCGGCAGCTTGCCCGTCTGCTTGGCGGCCAACTCCACCACATGGCGGTCGCGCGGCCCGATGGTTTCGCCGTAATAGCCCAGCATCAGGTCGGCGAATTCGCCGGTCAACACTTTGTAGCGGCCCATCATCACGTTGAAGACCGCCTGCGTTCCCACGATCTGGCTGGAGGGAGTCACCAGCGGCGGGAAGCCGGCGTCCGCACGGACCTTGGGCACCTCGAGCAGAACCTCCGCCATCCGGTCTCCCGCGCCCTGCTGCTTCAACTGGCTCTCCATATTGGAGAGCATTCCGCCGGGAATCTGGCTGTCGAAAATCTCCGTTTCCACGCCGGTGATATTGGACAGGAACTCCTTATACCGCGGCCGGATGCCCGCGAAGTATTTCTTCAGCTTGAGCAACCTGGCCTTGTCGAGGCGGGTTTCGAAGCCGGTGCCTTCCAGCATCTCCACCAGGCTTTCGGTGGGGTTGTGGCCCGGCCCCAGGCTGAGCGAGCTGATGGCCGTATCGACACAGTCCGCCCCGGCTTCGATGGCCTTCATGAGGCTGACCATGGTGACTCCGGTGGTGGCGTGCACGTGCACGTGAACGCGAACATCTTGTCCGCACGTCTCCTTGATGCCCTTCACAATATCGTAGGCCGGACGCGGCTTGAGCAGCGCAGCCATGTCCTTGATGCAGATGGAATCGCACCCCAGGTCCAGCAACTTCTCCGCCATCTCCACGAAATCGTCGGGGGTGTGCAGCGGGCTGACGGTGTAGCAGATGGTGCCCTGCGCGTGCTTTCCCGTACGCCGCACGGCCGCCACGGCGCGCCGCAGGTTGCGGATGTCGTTGAGGGCATCGAAGACGCGGAAAACGTCCATCCCGTTCTCCGCCGCCTTCTCCACGAAACGGTCCACCACGGTATCTTCATAATGGCGATAGCCCAGCAGATTCTGCCCCCGGAGCAGCATCTGCAGCCGGGTGTGCGGCATCAGCTTGCGGAACTGCCGCAGCCGCTCCCAGGGATCCTCGTTGAGGAAGCGGATGCACGAATCGAACGTTGCGCCTCCCCAGCATTCCACCGACCAGTACCCCGCCTGGTCCAGATCCGCGCACGCGGGAATCATGTCTTCCATGGCCATCCGCGTCGCCATGAGGCTCTGGTGGGCGTCGCGGAGGACGAGTTCGGTTACATCAATTATCTTCGGCATAGCTGATTTCCCCTTCGATTGGCGGCACTCCGACTCGCGTTTCCAGCTTGAAGGAGAGCGACGCCAGTGAGTGATAGAGATCCTCGTTCTGCAAAATTATCCGCTCCGGCACCTGGATGTGGGCGGGCGTAAAGTTCCAGATGGCCCGAATTCCCGCGGAGACCATCAAATTGGCTACGGATTGCGCCGCTTCCGCGGGGGTCGCGATCACTCCCAGGCGGATTTTGGTCCGCCGCACCAGGTCCGGGAGAAACCCGAGAGGCTGCACTTCTCTGCCATGAATCCATTGGCCGATCTTCCGGCAGTCGACATCGAAAACCGCCACGAGCTCCATTCCGTGGCTGCGGAACTTCTCATATCCGAGCAAGGCACTGCCCAAACTGCCGGCGCCGGCCAGGACCGCGCCTTTCGGCCTGTTCCAGCCAAGAAAGTTCTCAATCCAACGGACCAGGTCGCCCAGCGGATAGCCAACCCTCGGTTTGCCGACAATTCCGGTCATTTCGATATCCTTGCGAACCTGCGTGGGATCCAGGCCGAGACCTCGGGCGATGTCGGCACAGGAGACACGCGTCACCTTATCTATCGCCATTTGTTGCAAGAAACGATAGTAGATGGGAAGGCGGCGGAGGCTGGCTTCCGGAATCTCGTGCGGCCGGGGGTTTGAGCTGGGGCCTTTCATATCGAGAAAAATTTATCGATAAAATCTTCTCGATCTAAATCTAGCACATTGGCGCCCCGGAATTCAAGCCATTAGGGCCTTTTAGTTGGGAAATTGGGGACTCGGATGGCTATCGCCTTGATTCTGAGCCAGTTTTGGAGTCAGGGCATTTGCGGCATGGCAGCCGGCCGCGGAGGGTTGGAATAGTACCCGCGGTTCATCTCGGAAGGAGACGGTCAACCCCTGCCCGAGGTGTACTTGTTTCGCGTTGGCAGCCCGGGATACTCTCCTCTCATGGAACTAACGAGCCCGGAGTCGATTGCCGCACTTCTGAATATGGGTATGCCCACGCCGCCGGCAAGAGCCCGCCGCGCGCTGCTGGATTCCCAGCCCCCGCGCAAAGACCGGAAGGTGCGTTGCCATTGCGGCCTGTGCAAACAATGTACCGATAACGCACGCTGGGAGCGCATTTTTCGGGAGAAGTTTTCAGACCCCGATTACTACAACTGGCGCGGCGTTCAGCATGTATCCCCGCTGGCGTCCCTGTGATGCAAAGGGCAGACGGGCAATTCGCCGGTTCCAAAGCCCGCCCGAAACCGGAGATCTCCATCCGTGACTTTGTCCGCAGCGGGCATGTGTCAGGACTTACACTCCAGTTCATCGCGGCGGGATAACCCCAGGACGCAGTGGGCCTGTATCTAGCTCTGATAGTCCTAGTACCTCGTGCCCCGCAAGCCAACCTTACTCATTTCCCAAAGTGCTTCATCACTAATATCTGCAACGTTTTAGGGACTGTGTTTCGCCAAAAACAATCCAATTTGGTTCTAGTACTTAGCTGAGTTGGAAACGGTGTTTTACTCTTGCCAAAGTCAGTCTCCTGCCCTATACTCAGGGAGCGTCTGGTGTTGTTCGCGGGAGTGTCGTGTCCCGTGCGCCGTCGTTTCGCATCATCGACTGCGAAGTTTCCAGCATCTATCCGATCTACCGGGTTCTGTTGGAAAGGGTAGAAATGATAAGGAGGAGGCCTGATAGGATGAAGAAAGCTCTCTTGTTTGCGTTCAAACTCCTTCCGCTTGTCGCCTTGACATCCGGAATCCTCTTGGCGACACCGACCCTGGAACTGCAACTGAGTAGCGGAGCTTCGACTGTGACAGTGGCGGACAATGGCCCCGGGGATCTGTCGCCCGTTGCAGGTCTAATATCCTATAGTGGGGCGGTCGGGCAATGGGACCTCAACGTCGAGACAGCCACGTCCTATCCCGCTGCCGGGTCGACTTCTGACCCGACCATGTCCCTGCAGTCTACGAATCTGGCCGCGTCGGGTGCGGATCCGCTGACAATAATGTTCTCAGTGGCTGGCTTCACTGGCCCCCTTCCAAGCGGCGAAGCCTTACTTTCTGCGCAATCGGGGCTCCAAAACATTTTTGGGACCAGCACCGCTGATGGGACCACACAACTTTCCGTGTACTACGATCCCGGCAACACGCTTTTCGCGACGACCGATCAGTTGGGGTCTACTTTCAATACCAGCGGGGAGAGTTACTCGAACTCCTTTGTAACCCCGCTGTCGGCCAGTTCTTACTCGCTGACCCTCGTTGCCGTGATTACACACTCGGTTAGTTCGGGTGAAACCGGGTACTCGCAGGTCAATATGGACGAGTCTGTGGTGCCTGAGCCAGGTTTCTACGGTCTGCTGGCCCTTGGTGTGGGTGGGCTGATCCTGGTCGCCCAGCGGCGCAAGAAAGCCCGCCCTGGAGTCCAGCCCTAGAGTCTAGAACCAAAAGCCTTCGCTGTTGCGAGTTTTTCCGGCCGCATCGAGCCTCACGCGGGGTTCTATGCGGCCGCGGCTTTTCTGAGCACGGCGGCCCGGTGCGATCAGGGTTTCGCACACCCCCAGAGTGAGTCGCCTGCAATCCGAAGTGGCAAACGTCAGAGACGGCGCCCGGACTCCTGCGTAGTACTCCGTTCCGAATTACGGCGACGTATTGTTCGGTGGTTGAGTGGGACAGGCCTCCCGGCCCAAATGCGCCAACTTAACCACTAAAACGCCTTCATCAGCGCAACCCGTTGGCAACCCAACTAACGTCCACCACAACGGGTGGTGTGGCGACGATGGCCGACGATGATTACGTTGCGCTAAGTTCGCATATGGGCCTCCCGGCCTGTCATGCGCGCGGAGCGCGCCTTCGGCGCGACGACAGGCGGCCCAGAGGGCGCCCCGGCCTGTCCTACTCACGACGCCTTGACCGAACCGCGCGCTGACTCGACGGGGCTGTGGGCGTCTGGGGGCTCGATGTTTCATTCTATTTGATCTTAGTCAACTCGCCCCTTACTTCCTGCGCTTCCGCCTCGGTGGGATTGTCGGCGAGGGCATTCTCCAGAGCCTTTCTGGCTCCCTCCTGGTCATGCTTGGCCAGCAGCGCCAATCCAAGGTGGTGCTGATAGCTTGGATTCTTCGGTTGCTCACGGGCTACGCTCTCGAATACCTGGATCGCGCTGTCCGGAATACCCTGCTTGAAATAGATCCAGCCAAGGGTGTCGCGAAAGTCCGTGGACGGGCTGATTTTCACGGCCTTCTGAGCCAACTGCGCGGCTTCGGCGAGATTTTCCTGGCCCCCCTTCCCGGCCAGGGCGTATGCCAGATTGTTCATCGCCGTCGCATTCCGGGGATCCAGGGCCAAGACCTCTCTATATTTCGCCATCGCTTCAGGAATCCTTCCCGATTGATATAAGGCGAATGACAGCAGGAGGCGGATGGCCGGGTCTTTGGGACTAACCTGGGAAGCCCGCTCGAACTCGTCAACCGCTTTTTGAAACTCGCCCTTCGCGCGATATGCCTCCCCCAAATCGCTGATGAGCGAGGCAGACTTCGGTTGATCCGCGACCAGGCGCTCGAATTGCGCGATTGCGCGATCGTACCTGCCGGCGATCAAAGCCGTCTTCGCGTAAGCGCGCCGGATGGTAACGGAACCGGGTGATCTCCGAAGCGCGGCTTCCAATAGCTTCAGTGCCTTATCGGACCGTTGTTCGGAAACGTAGGCGTCGGCGAGCCCGGCTACTGCGCGCGGATCGGACGGGCTCAAAGACACGGAAGCGAAGGTCGATTCGGCCTCCTTGTATCTTTTCGTCGCAACCGCCAATATTCCTTTCAGGAGGCGTAGATCGTTCGATGCCGGGTTGTCGCGTAACAGAGTGTTGAGCTCAGTCCGGGCGTCTTCGTAGCGGTTGAGTATCATCAGAGCGACAACCCGTAAATAGCGCATCCGGGGAGTGACCGGGACGGAACCTCCATGGCTATCGAGAAACTCCAGGGCGTCAGCCGGTTTTCCTTCGCGGATGGCGATGCCGGCCAGCAGAACGCGGGGCTGTTCGGCAGCGGCGTCTATCTTTAGAGTGGCTAGAAGGGCTTGGCGGGCATTGGTCAAGTCGTTCTTCGCCAGGTACGCCCGGCCGAGGTGTTCCCTCACCGCGCCGTCTTGCGGGTGGGACCTTACCGCGGATTCGTAGGTGGCAATCACCTTCGGCAGATCATCCGGTTTCCCCCGGTCCAGGAGTAGATTGGCCTTGAGCACCGCGGCCTCCTGATCGCCCGGCGCGGTGCGCAACAACTGATCGAGCAGTTCCAGCGCCTCCTCGGATCTGTTCTGATTGACATACGCGACCGCGATCCGTTTCCTATAATCGCCGGCGTGGTCCGGATCGACCTTCAGGCCTTCCTGAAAGACGGTCACGGCTTCGTCCCAGCGCTGCCGCCGGGCATAGAAGTTACCGACCAGCAGGTGTCCGCCGGCGAAGGCAGTCCGATCGTCCAGAATTTCCTGCAATGCCGCCGTCATGCCGGCGGGATTGTTGACATGCTCGTAGTGAGAAGCCAACTGTATGATCGCGTTCGCATCCTTTGGGTTATTG
>Ga0265316_10001884_pt1 | contig 22031 bp, 22 predicted proteins | sample 4522metaG_FD_202092 | JGI IMG/M metagenome (GOLD analysis project Ga0265316, IMG submission 202092) | Rhizosphere microbial communities from Carex aquatilis grown in University of Washington, Seatle, WA, United States - 4-5-22 metaG | ecosystem: Host-associated > Plants > Roots > Rhizosphere >... | reverse complement strand
GAGAGCACGATCACTTTCATCGACGGCGACAAGGGCATTCTCCGCTACCGCGGCTATCCCATCGAGCAGTTGGCGGAGCACTGCACGTACCTGGAGGTGGCGTATCTGCTCATCCACGGCGAGCTTCCGGACCGGGAGCAGTTGGCCGGCTGGGAAGCCGGCGTCAAGCGTCACGCCAGCATCCGCGAGAACATCAAGAAGTTCATGGAAGGCTTCCGCTACGACGCGCATCCCATGGGCATGCTGGTCAGCTCCATCGCCGCCATGTCCACGATCTACCCGGAATCGCGCCACATCTTCGATCCGGAGATCCGCGCCCGCCAGGTCCGCCGCCTGTTCGCCAAGGTGCCCATCATCGCCGCGTACATCTACCGGCTTTACCAGGGCTACGCGTTCGTTCCGCCGGATCCCGACCTCAGCTACACCGAGAATTTCATGAACATGCTGTGGCGGAAATCCGAAGGCAGGTTCCGCCCCAACCCGGTCCTGGCGCATGCCCTCGACGTCCTCTACATTCTGCATGCCGACCACGAGCAGAACTGCTCCACCAGCACCATGCGCGAGGTCGGCAGCTCGCACGCCGATCCGTACGTGACCGCAGCGGCCGCGGCGGCGGCGCTCTCCGGCCCGCTCCACGGCGGCGCCAACGAGGAAGTGCTCCACATGCTGGCCGAGATCGGCTCGAAGGACAAGATCCCCGCCTACATCCAGCGCGTGAAGCAGGGCGAGTGCAAGCTGATGGGCTTCGGCCACCGCGTTTATAAGAACTACGATCCGCGGGCCCGCATCTGCCAGCGGATCGCCAACGAGGTCTTCGAGGTCACCGGCCGCAACCCCAAGATCGATATCGCCATCGAGCTGGAGCGCATCGCCCTCGATGACGACTACTTCGTCAAGCGCAAGCTCTATCCGAACGTCGACTTCTACTCCGGGATCATCTACCAGGCCATGGGCTTCCGGCCCGAGATGTTCACGGTGCTATTCGGCATCGCGCGCACCGCGGGCTGGCTGGCGCAGTGGGAAGAGCTGCTCGGCGACAAGGACCAGAAGATCGCCCGCCCGCGCCAGATCTACCTGGGCCACGAGTGCCGCGATTTCGTGCCCATGGAGCAGCGCGAGCCCGCCAGCGCCGCCGTGTAGGACAAGCTTCAGCTTGTCTCCGGGAGGCTCTTTTCTGCATTCTCCCTGAGAACAGGCCGGCCTCTCGGCAACACGATCTTCCACGGCTCGCTCCCGGTCAGCACCCCCGGAGTCCGGGCACACGACGGCTGGCCAGGCGTTTCGCGCATTCGATTCTCTGTTGGACGCCGCGCCGGGGAGTAGGGCATGCTTTAGCTTGCCCAGGGACAAGCTGAAGCTTGTCCTACTTCTTCTGCTCCGGTAGGATGATCGACGTCTCGCCTTCACGCTGGTAGCGCAACTGCCGCCGGATCTCGAGTTCCTGCTCCGAGCGGCTGTCGCGCAGCTTGCGCACGCGGTCCTGCTTCTCCTTGAGCTCTTTTTCGAGGTCGGCGTTCTCCTTCTGGAGACGGCGGATGCTCTCGTGCTTCGTCTTCAGTTCCCCGACGGCCTGCGGCACACGCAGCCCGAAGAACACGAACGCCGCGAGCGCCAGAAGGGCGAAGGCGCGGCCGATGCGAATTACGACTGGTTTCATCCCTACATTGTTTATAATCCTGTTTGACCGTGCGCGCCACTGGAATTTCGCGCCGGCCCTCGATTTCTCGCTCCAGGAGGCGGTTTGACCGACAAAATCGTCGTTCTCGTCACGTGTGGCTCGCCGGAAGAAGGGCGCAAGGTCGCACGCGCCCTGGTCGAGCGCCGCCTGGCGGCCTGCGTGAACGTGGTCGCCGGCGTCGAGAGCGTCTACCGCTGGAAGGGCGCCGTGGAAGAAGCCTCCGAGTGCCTGCTGCTGGCGAAGACCACGCGCGGCCAGCTCGAGCCGCTCCAGTCCACAGTCCGCGAGCTGCATTCCTACGAGCTGCCGGAGATCGTCGCCCTTCCCATCGTCGATGGCCTCGATTCGTATCTGAACTGGATCGCGGCCTCGGTCGAGAGCGTCGAATAGGCACATGCAGGCCAAGGCCACCCACGCGCGGCACCTCGTCATTCTGTTCGCCATCACCCTGGCGATCATCACCTACATCGATCGCGCCTGCATCGGGCAGACCGCGCCGAACATCCGGTCGGAGCTGCACTTCACAAAGGTGCAGATGGGCTATGTCTTCGCCGCCTTCGCCTGGGCCTACGCGCTGTTCGAAGTTCCCGGCGGCTGGATGGGCGACTGGCTCGGTCCGCGCCGCGTCCTGCTGCGCATCGTGAGCTGGTGGAGCGTCATGACGGCCGCGATGGGCTCGATGTGGAACCTGGCCTCGATGACCACCGCCAACTTCCTCTTCGGAGCGGGTGAGGCCGGCTGCTTCCCGAATCTCACCAAGGTCTTCACTACCTGGTTGCCGCAGCACGAGCGCGTGCGCGCCCAGGGCATCATGTGGATGTGCGCCCGCTGGGGCGGCGCCTTCACGCCCATGCTGGTGGTGTGGATGCTCCATTGGGTCACCTGGCGCCAGGCGTTCCGGATCTTCGGACTCCTGGGCATCGTCTGGGCGGTGGTGTTCTACCGCTGGTTCCGCGACGACCCGCGCCGCCATCCGGCCGTGAACGCCGCCGAGCTGGCGCTGCTCGAGGGCACGGTGAAACACAACCCGGGCCACGGCCACGTGCCCTGGCGCAAGCTGCTCACGCGGCCCTCCGTCTGGCTGCTCTGGATCCAGTACTTCTGCCTGTCCTACACGTTCTGGTTTTACGTCTTCTGGCTTCCGACCTATCTGCGCGAGTACCGCCATCTCAGCGAGGCCTACGCCGCCCGGCTGGCCAGCTTTCCACTGCTATTCGGCGGCGTCGGTTGCGCGGTGGGCGGCTTCCTGGCGGCGCGAGTGACGCGGTGGATGGGCAGCGTCAAGACCGCCCGGCGGGCCATGGCATCGACCGGCTGCCTGGGCGCGGCCGTGCTGCTCTACGTGCACACCGGGATCCAAGATCCCTTCTGGGCGATGGTGGCCATGGGGTTCGCCAGTTTCGGGAATGACCTGGTGATGCCCAGCGCCTGGGGCGCCTGCATGGACATCGGCGGCAAGTACGCGGGAACGCTCTCCGGCTCCATGAACATGATGGGCAACCTGGCCGGGGGCGCGGCGCCCGTGGTCGCGGCCTATCTCTTGCGCGCCACCAATAACAACTGGGTGGTGCCCATCCACGTGATGGCGGCCATCTACCTGATCGGCGTGGTGTGCTGGCTGGCGCTCGACCCGGTTACGCCGCTCGAGCCGGTCACGGATTCTCCGCGCGCAGCTTGATGGCGCGCAACCACATGCGCCGGATCAGAGCGCTTCCGGGATAAATCATCCGCCAGTACGTGGCGAAGCCCCGCAGCGCCTGCGAGCCGGCCGCATAGACGCGGGTTTCCGTCGTGAGCAGACAGTGGGTGGCGTCCACGTCCTCGATGCGGAAGTTCATGGCGATCTTGATGAGCTGAACCTGCTGGGATGTTTTGAATTTGCCGCCCCAACCGTTCCCCGCGTGGCCCACCACGATTTCGCGATCCGTCTCGTCGGCGAGGAGCTGAAACCAGCCCGTGGTGAACGATTCCAGGATCGGCCGGCCCTCGTGCGCCATGGACGAGCCCAGCCCCCGTATCCGCATGAGCGTTTTGTAGAACCGGATTTCCTCCGGGCGCACCGTCTTGATGGCCGCGTAGACTCGGTCTTTCGGCGCGTCGATGCGGACGCTGTGAAACTCGCTGAACTGGAACACGGGCGCGAACTCGTCCAGGCGGGTGCGCGGCGTTTCGACCCGCGTCTCGGTAACCGGCAGATAGACGCCAGCCAGGAAGACCGCGAAGCCGATGCCCAGGACCAGAAGGCCCATCTTTCGGGTACGAATGCCTAGGAACCGAAGTGGCTTCAGGAGGGAAACGGCGCCGGCCGCCGCGCCGATCAGGCTCAGATAGAGGAGTACACCGCCGAAGATGGTCATAGGCTCCTTCGCTAACACCAGTTCCTGAGCCAGCCGGGAACGCGCGTGCGCATCGAGGCGACCGACCGCTCCAACTCGGCCTCCTCTTCCGGATCGAGCGCGCGCGGCGCCCCGACCGCCGCCACCGCGTTGGTCACCTGCTGCACGCTGGCGCAGCCAGGGAGCGTGGCCGCCAGCGCCGTGTTCCCGAGGATGGCGCGGATCGCCAGGCGCGCGCGCCAGCCGTCGCAGCCATCGCCGTGGAACAGCGCACCGCCGCCGAACGGCTTGATGCCGAGGAGGCCGGTATCGTGAGCCTGGGCGATTTCGAAGAGGTTCGACAGGCGGGAGTCCTGTCCCACGGGAGCAGGGAACAGAACCACCTCGATCTGTTCCGGGTACTTCTCCATCATCATGCGCAGCCAAGGGGCATCGTGGCTCGATACGCCGGTGAATCGCGCTTTACCCTGCCGTTTGGCCAGCGCCAGCGCCCCGGCGGTGGCTTCCTCGATCCGCTCCCGCTCGCCCGCGTCCTCGACTCCGTCAACCGGCAGCGAGATGCGCCACAGATCCACCCATTCGAGCTCCGCTTCCGCCAGGCTTGCTTCCAGTCCCGCCACCAGCCGGCCCGCGCTGCGCCATTCCGGAAACCTCGGCTCGCGCGTGTGCCACGAATATCCCAGGTACATCGCCCCGCGCCGGCCCTCGAGCGCCTTGCCATACGCCAGCACCTCAGGCGGCGAGCAGGCGTCCACGTAGTTTACGCCCAGCTCGATGGCGCGGCTCACCACTTCATGCCGGTTCTCGATGAAATCCGGAACGTGGATGTTCTCGAAGTCGGCCTCGTCGTAGCCCGAGCCTTGGAACGGCCGCCCCAGCGCCGCCCCGAGCCCCTTCCAGTGCCCGCCCAGCCCCACCGCCGAAATCATGAGCCCGGTCTTCCCGAGCCGCCGGTATTCCATCCAGCGCCAGTCTAGCGCGCTTCAGGAGCGGCCGGCACCATAGGTCGCCTTTACTCGCTGCGACTTTTGGAGATACGAATACCAGAGGCCAAAATACAGGAGGGCGGGCGTCAGGTTCTTGGCGGTCGACTCCGTGAGAGCTTGATTGGCGGACGCCGGAAACCCAGCCATAAACGGCAGGACCGCTGCAATGCCCTGGTAGCAAAGAAAGCACAGCAAGTAGATCTCGGCTGTCCGCACGGCTCCGGGGCGGATGCGCCACAAGCTGAGGCCAGCGTATATGCTGAACGCCGTCAGCGCCAGACCTAATGTGCCGTCCACCAGCGTAGTGATCAGCAGTCCTGGGTACCGATCAGCGAGTCGCAGAACCGCACCGTGTGCACGAATGAGCGCGGCTAACCTGACCAGCGGGGAGAAGATGACCAGACTCAAGCAGAACAGGAGAAGCCAGCCGTCTACGCCCTGGTAGCGCCGGGGAGCGACCAGCGGTGTGCTCCCCTTCTCGAGTGGACTCTTCGGCTCCGTAGTGCCTCCCTCCAACTGAGCTCCTGGCAGAATACCACAGGGCCACGCGGCGGCTGGGTTTACACTGGAAGTCGCCGCGGGGCTTAGAGCTCCAATGAAGACCAACGCCGCCCGCCAGCTCGACCAACTCGGGATCCGCTACGAGCTGCGCGAGTACGAGGTTGATGCTGAGCACCTGGATGCCGCGACCGTGGCCGCCAAAGTCGGCCTCCCTCCGGAGCAGGTCTTCAAGACCCTGGTCGCGCGCGGCGACCGCACCGGCGCGATGATGGCCGTGATCCCTGCGAACGCCGAGCTCGACCCCAAGGCGCTGGCGCGTCTCTCGGGCGACCGCCGCGTTGAACTGGTCCCGCTCAAAGAAGTGCAGCCGCTCACCGGCTACGTTCGCGGCGGCGTCACGGCCCTCGGCCTCAAGCGCCCCTTGCCGGTCTGGGCCGACGAAACCATCGAGCTCTTCGACGTGATCTCGGTATCGGCCGGGGTCCGCGGAACCCAGATCCTGCTCGCCCCGGCCGATTACCTCCGCGCGGCGGGCGCCACGCCGGGGCCGATCGCGCGGTAAAGACGCTAGCGCAGGCGCAACCCCGGCAACACCGGCGTGCCTTCCTTCCGCACGCCATCGAGCTGGTTGGGGTTGCGCAAGACGGCGCCAGGACGGAGGATGCAGGATATGCACCGCCGCCGGCCGCACGGCGCCGTCCGCTGCATCCGATGGCCTGCTCTGGAGCGAACAAAGGACCATCCGGCGGTACGGCCCTCTTTGCATTCTGCGGGTTACGCTCGCCACAGCCACCAGCGAACGCTTGGCGCTACAAGTGCTCTATCACCTGGGAACAGGAGAGTGATATGACCCGTTTCTGGAACACGGCCCTGCTGAGTGCCGCCCTTATGGTGCCGATCGCAATGGCGCCGACAGCGTTGCGAGCCGACGATCAAAGGACCGCTCGCACCTACCACGACAAGAAGAACAATGACGATCATGAGTGGAACAGTCATGAGGATCAGGCGTATCGCGCTTGGGGAAAAGAGAACCATCGCAAGTACAAGGATTTTTCCAAGATCAAAGAGAACGACCGGCAGAATTACTGGGGCTGGCGTCACGAGCATTCGGACAGCCTGCTCAAGATCGACATCCACTAGTTTCGACGGCGCACGCAGAAGGCAGCGGCTCTCCGCTCCAAGCCTTGTTAGCAGGAGATGGAGGGTCGCTGCGGTGTGTTCGATAAGTCCAAGTAACTGAAAACGCTTTTCAAGGGAGAAATGAAATGCTAGGCATGGGAGTACTCGGAACCATTATTGTGATCGTACTAGTTGTTTGGCTCATCCGCAGGGTGTGAATGCGTCTTACACCTTGACAAACCACTTGCGCCGGTACATGCCGTAGGCCACTGCGTACAGCAACAGCACGCAGCACACGGCCCACAGCAGCGATGCGTTCAGCGGGCTGCCCAGGGGCGCGAACAGGTGGTCGTACAGGTATTCGTGCAGCGATACCGCCGGGGGGCCGCCCACCTGAATCAGATCCAGCAGGGTCTCGAGCGCTCCCGCCAGCACGTACACCGCGATCGCGTTCATTCCGTAAATCGCAAAAGGCGTGGACCAGCCGCGGTGTCCCTTCACGTCCACCAGCCAGTAGCAGCCCGCGAAGACGATCGACGCCAGGCCTGCCATGAAGACCACGTAGGAGCTCGTCCACAGGTTCTTGTTGATGGGGAACCAGACGTTCATGACCAGTCCGGCGAACACCAGCGCGTTGCCTCCGAAGAACAACCAGGCGGTCTTCTCGGCGGCCGTGAAGGCGGAACGCAGCAGGCTTCCGGCGAGGATTCCGAACAGAACCGTCGCAACCGCGGGCAGCGTGCTGAGCAGGCCCTCGGGGTCCCAGGTCCGCGTCTGGGACCACATGTGGCTGCCGAGCACCAGGCCGTCGACATATTTCGCCAGGTTCGCGTCCTTCTCGATCCAGCCCGCGCCCGCGCCGGGCACGGGCACCAGCGTCATCAGCATCCAGTAGCCCGCCAGCAGGCCGGCAATCCAGATCGCCTGGCCGCGCCAGGTGGTGAGCAGGAAGATGGCGGTGGCAAGCAGGTAGCACACCGCAATTCGCTGCAGCACGCCGGGAATGCGCCACGTCGCCAGGTGAAAGTGTGGGAATCCGTTCAGCACCAGGCCCAGCCCGAAGATGATGGCCGCGCGACGCGCAGCGTGCAGGAACAGCCGCAGGCGATTGTCGCCCCTCTCGACGCGCTTGGCGAACGAGAGCGTCATGGCCACACCGACGATCCACAGAAAGAAGGGAAACACCATGTCGGTGAAGGTCCACCCGTGCCACGCGGAGTGGCGCAGCGGAGGATAGACCGCGGCCCAGCTTCCGGGATTGTTCACCAGGATCATCGACGCGATCGTAGCGCCGCGGAAAACGTCGAGCGACACCAGCCGGCCCCCGGTCCCGACGGGATTGGCCGTCGCGATGCGAGGAGCTTCCGAACTCGGTGAGGACATAGGTGGGGACCCGCGCCACAGGATAGCAGATGGCAGCCGGCTTGCGGCGGCTGAGGGCTGATGGCTGATGGCTGACCGCCGGTGGATAATGTAGAGAATGTCCTCCGCCACCACAGCGCTCGGGAAGTACGAAGCGGTTATCGGCCTCGAAGTCCACGTCCAACTGGCGACGCGGTCCAAGATCTTCTGCCGCTGCCCCGCGGGCTTCGGCGCGGCGCCGAACACGAACGTTTGCCCGGTGTGCCTGGGCCTTCCCGGCGCGCTGCCGGTGGCCAACCGAGCCGTGATCGAAATGGCGATGAAGGCCGCTTTCGCGCTGAACTGCCAGGTTCGCCCGTTCTCGCGCTTCGCGCGCAAGAATTACTTTTACCCCGACCTGCCCAAGGGCTACCAGATCAGCCAGTACGATCAGCCCCTGGCCGAGCACGGCGTCCTCGATATCGCCGTAGATGGGACCACCAGGCGCATCGGCATCACCCGCGTTCACCTCGAGGACGACGCCGGCAAGAGCCTCCACGAGGGCTTTCCGGATTCCTCCCGCTACACCTACGTGGACTTGAACCGCAGCGGCACGCCCCTGATCGAGATCGTCTCCGATCCCGACATGCGCACCTCGGACGAAGCCTATGCTTTCCTGACGGAGTTGAAGCAGCGGCTGCAGTACATCGAGGTTTCGACCTGCGACATGGAAAAGGGCCACCTGCGCTGCGACGCCAACGTCTCCATTCGCCCGCGCGGCCAGGAGCAACTCGGCACCAAGGCCGAGGTGAAGAACCTGAACTCGTTCCGCTTCCTGAAAATGGCGCTCGACTACGAGATCTCCAGGCAGGTCGCGCTGGTCGAGGGCGGAGGCCGGGTGGAGCAGGAAACGCGGCTCTACAACCCCGATACGGACGAGACCGTGGGCATGCGCTCGAAGGAGCACGCCCACGACTACCGCTATTTCCCCGAACCGGACCTGGTGCCTCTGCGCATCGGCGATGCCTGGCGCGAGCGGGTGCGGAGCGAGATGCCGGAGCTGCCCGCCTCCCGGCGCGCGCGCTTCGTAGCCGCCTACGGCCTGCGCGAGTACGACGCCGAAGTGCTGACAGCCGCGCGCGAGACCAGCGACTACTTCGAGAAAGCGGCCGCGGCGGCGGGCGATCCGCGGGCGGCAGCCAACTGGGTGATGGGCGACCTGGCCGCGGCGCTCAAGGAAGCCGGCAAGGGGATCGCCGAATCGCCGGTCTCGGCCGAGCAACTCGGCGAGCTGATCGCGCGCATCGCGAAGGGCGAGATCTCGGGCAAGATGGCCAAAGAGGTCTTCGCCGGAATGTTCGCCACAGGCGAATCCGCGGGAGCGGTCATCGAGCGCTCCGGCCTGAAGCAGATCAGCGATGCCGGCGCGCTGGCCAAGATCGTAGACGAGGTTCTGGCCGCGAATCCCAAGCAGGTGGAGCAGTACAAAGGCGGCAAGACCAGCGTGCTCGGCTTCTTCGTCGGCCAAATCATGAAAGCCAGCCGCGGCCAGGCGAACCCGGCGGCTGTGAACCAGCTCCTCAAAGAGAAGTTGGGCTGAGCGCCCGACCTTCTGCCGCGCCCAGTTACAGGCTACGCTGGAAGAAAATGCTCCGAGGCTCAGGATGGTGCGCGCTGGCGCTGGCCGCGGTGGCCTGGGGACAGGCGCGGCCGGCGGCGCCCCGCTACGCCTCGCTCGCGGGCGTGGTCCTCGATGACGCTACGGGAGCCCCGGTGCCGCGTGCCGTGGTGAAGCTCGAGACCAAGTCCGCCGAGCCCTCCGACGCCGTGGCCTGGACCGACGACCGGGGCGCGTTCTCGTTCTTCCGTGTTCCGCCCGGGCAGTACTTTCTCCACGCACACCGCGACGGCTATGAGATGACGCGCTTCGGGACCGTCCGCCGCGAGCAGCCGCCCGAAGTGCTCTCCCTCGCCTCGGCGGAGGATCGGCGCGTCACGATCCGCATGCGGCCCGTCGGATCGATCTCCGGAACCGTGACCGACCCGGACGGCGACCCTTTGCCCGGCACAAACGTGGCACTGCTCGTCGCCGGATACGAACGCCGCAAGCTGAGGTACCGGCAGTGGTATGGCGCGCAGACCGACAACCGGGGCCGGTACCGCATCGGCGGCCTTCCACCGGGCAAGTATGTCCTGATGGCCAACGCTCAGTGGCAGCGGCCGGCGGCGATGCCGGAGGTGGTGCGAGGGCAGACCCCGGAGGAGTTGAGGTACGCTCCGCAGTTCTATCCCAACGTGGATCGCGTTGCTGCCGCGACTCCCATCGTGCTCGCGCCCGGCAGGAATCTCGAGGCCTTCGACTTTCATTTGTCGCCCCAGCCCGTTGGCAAGATCGCCGGGAAGGTCATCCTGCCCGCCGATGCCGCGCCCAATGCGCAGGTAACGGTGCAGATTCGCGAGGAGAACGAGACGGGCGAAGGCTTTTTCCGCGGCGTGGGCACGAACCCGGCAGATGGCGCTTTCGAGTTGACCGACCTGCTTCCCGGCATGTACCTTGTGACCGCGACCCTCATTGGGCAGGGCCGTCCATACCGCGGCGTGGAGCACGTCGAGGTGGGGCATGCCCCCGTGCCCTTGACGCTCCACCTCGATCCGGGCGTGGATCTCGCCGGCTCGGTCCGCCTCGAAGGAGATGCCGGGGCTGAGCCGCCCCATTTCCGGGTCTCCCTCGTTCCCGGCGACGCCATCCCCAACTTCGGCCCTCAGCCGGAAGCGGAGGTGAAGCCGGACGGCAGCTTCCGCATTGCGGACGTGCTCCCAGGCGTGTGGGACATCGGCGTCGAGCCGGTCCCGAAGGGCGGCTACATCAAGTCGATGCGCCTGGGCGACCAGGACGTGCTCACCGAAGACATGCTGATCGGACCTGGGACCAGCGAGCCGCTGAACATCGTCGTCAGCACGCGCGGAGCGGTGATTGACGGCGCGGTGACCGCCGCCGGCGGAGAGAGGGCCAAGAAGGCGTACGTGGTCCTGGCGCCGGCGGGCGCACGCGAAAACGTCTGGACGTTCTATCAAGTTGCGCCCGCCGACGAGAACGGCCACTTCGAGTTCCAGAGCGTCATGCCGGGCGCCTACGCACTCTACGCGCTGGCGCGCATGGATAGCGACCCCAGCCAGGATCCCGACTTCCTGAAATCCCTGGGCGGGCACGGAGAGCCGATCGAAGTGGCGGAAGGCGCCCACGTGACCCGCGAGTTGCGGCTGATCCCCGAGGCGCCCGAGGCGGAGCCGAAATGAGCGCAGGCTGGCTACGATGGTGCGCGGCGGTCCTCCTGGCGGCGTCGCCGGCGCTGGCGCAACAACCGCCTCAGCCCGCAACCGAAGCGGCAACCGGCTCCATCGAGGGCACGGTGCTGGACGCGCTCACCGGCGAGCCCATCCGGAAGGCGGAGGTCGACCTGAACGGCGCTGGCGCGCAAGGGGGCGCGCAGACAAACCTGCGAGCGGGCACCGATGCCAGCGGGCATTTCTCTTTTCGCGCCCTGCCGGCCGGCACCTACTGGGTGAATGCCCAACACCCCGGCCATGGAGCCGCCTCATACCCCGCCCAGACCGCGCTGCAGTCCGGAGAACAGAAGACCGGAATCGAGATCCGACTGGCCCCGCAGGGAACGATCCGCGGCAAGGTGGTGGACGAGTTCGGCGCTCCAGTCGCGAACTGTCCGGTGAGTGCGATCGAGACGCAATACACGGGCGGCCGGCGCAGGCTTCAGCCCCGCTCTGGCGCGGCGACCAACGACCGGGGCGAATATTGGATCCAGGGCCTCGAGAAGGGCCGCTACTATGTGTCGCTGCGGTGTCAGGGCGAGTTGGAGGCGCCGCACCCGCTGATGCCGGCCCGCGACCCGCGCAAGCCCACCCTGGTCTACGCTCCGCAATTCTATCCCGGCGTGCCAGACGCAAACGGCGCCACCCGCCTGAGGGTAACGCCCGGAATCGAAACGCAGGGCGTTGACTTCCAGGTGCGCCGCGTCTCCGGCGTAACGGTGCGGGTCCGAGTCGATGCGCCGGATCCCTCGGTGTTGCAGAACGTCCAGGTCCAACTGCTGCCGCCCAGCCTCGACCCCTCCGAAGGCGCGGCATTCGGCGGCGGCCTGGACCGCCGGACGGGAGAGGTGCAGATTCGCGCGGTCACGCCCGGGTCCTATGTGCTGGTAGCGGGCGCGCCTGGCAACGGCCCCCCCTATCACGCCCAGTTGCCAATCCAGATCGGGGCCACGGCGCCCGATCCGATCCACCTCGTTCTCACGGCGGCTCCGGCAATCAGCGGAACGCTGGAAGTAGAGGGCGACAAGCCTCCCGCTCTCGAAAGCCTGCGAGTCACCCTCGAACCCCTGGGCAATGTCGTCTTCTTCTTCCAGCAGCCACAGGCACAGGTGAACAAAGACGGCACCTTCACCCTGCCGGGCGTAACTCCTGGCAGATGGCGCCTCAGCGTTTCGGGAGTGTCCTACATCAAGTCGCTCTCCATCGGAGACAGGGACGTATCGCCGTACGGATTCGACCTGGCGCCCGGCGCGGCCGGTCCCATCCGCATTCTCGCCAGCAACAAGACCGGCCTGGTCCAGGTGACGGTGTCCGCCGTGTCTGGGGGGAGCGACCCGGTGAACTTCCTGCTCGCGCCCGTCGATCCCGAGCGTCTGGAGAGCGGCCTTATGCGGGCGAGCCCGGCAGGCCCCGGCGGCCAGCAGGTAATCTACGGCGTCGTGCCGGGCCGATACCGTCTGTTCGCCTTCGCTGGCGGGACGAACTGGACCATGCAGCAACTGCCGGAGGTTCTCAAAGCGCTCGAAAGCCACGGGCAGCTCGTTGAGGTGGGCGAGGGCGACACGGTCCAGGCGACCGCGGAGCTGATCGACGCCGGCCAACTCAAAGAGGCTGCCGACGAAGCGCAGTAGCGGCCCGTGACTCGTGGCGGCGCGCCCAAGCGCGCCCTACTCGTACCTCAGCGCCTCCACCGGGTCGAGCCGCGCGGCCTTCGCGGCCGGCCAGATCCCGAAGAAGAGCCCCACGCCCACCGAGACCGATACGCCCATCCCAACGGCCCACATGGGGATCATCGTGGGCAGGTCGGGAAAGACCAGCTTGGCGATCAGCGATAGCATCCAACCGAGCAGGATGCCCAGCAGTCCACCCACGCCGGTCAGCACCACCGCCTCGGTAAGGAACTGCGCGATGACGTCGCTGCGGCGCGCGCCGACGGCCTTCCGTATGCCGATCTCCTTGGTGCGCTCGGTGACCGAAACCAGCATGATGTTCATCACGCCCACGCCGCCCACCAGCAGCCCGATCGAGCTCAGGATCACCATCACCAGGGCCGTGACCGACATCATGTTCCGGAACTCCTCCACCATCTGCTCGGCCGTGGTGAGGTCGAAGTTGTCCGAGTCGTTGGGTTTGAGGCGGCGCTCCTGGCGCAGGATTCCGTGCACCTCGTCCATCGCCTCGGCGACCTTGCCGTCGTAGGCAACGATGACCAGCATGTTCTCCCGCGCGCTGGGATACATCTTCTTCATCGTGTAATAGGGCAGCAGGATGCGCAGGTCCTCCTGCCCCGGAAAACTCGCCGCCGGCCGGTCCATGGCGCCAATGATTTCGAGCTCGTGCCCGTCCACTTGGACGCGCTTGCCCACCGGGTTCGTGCCGGGGAACCAGGCCTTCTGAATGTCCTCTCCGACCACGCAGACGGGCAGGTGGTGGCGGTTATCGGTGTCGCTTAGGAAGCGTCCGTACTTCATGGTGGTTCCGCCGGCGGCGTAAGCCTCTTCGGTTCCGCCCATGTCGAGGTTGTAGATCTCGTTGCCCTTGAACTTGGCCATATGGATGGTGCGGAAATCCGAGAACAGGTAGGGGCTGACGCGCTTGCAGGCGACGCAGCGCTCGGCGATGGCCTCGGCGTTCTCCACCGTGAGCGGCTTACGCATGGCTTCCTCGCGGGTGATATTGAAGCGGAAGCCGATCTTGAACTTGAAGGCGATCACCGTCGTGGGACCGAAGCTGCGGAAGATGTTCGAGATGGAGGCATCCATCCCGGTTATGATGGAGCCCACCCCGATCACCGTGCCGGTCCCGATGATGACTCCCAGGACGGTCAGGAAGCTCCGCATCTTGTGCTCGCGGATGGTGGCCAGCGCCATGCGCGCTGCCGAAAGGATCTCCGAACCGCTCATTTCTCCACCCTCAACGCCTCGATCGGATCCATCTGCGCCGCGCGCCGCGCCGGGTAGATTCCGAAGAACAGACCCACCGATCCGGAAAGCAGCACCGCGATCACCACCGACGAAAACGGCACCGCCATGGGCACCGGCGTCGCGGTGCGGACAATGGCGGCCAGTCCCCAGGCCGTCACCACCCCAATCAGGCCTCCGCTCGCAGCCAGCATGGAGGACTCCACCAGGAACTGGCTCAGGATGTCCCGCTTGCGTGCGCCCACCGACTTCCGTATCCCGATCTCGTGCGTCCGCTCGCTGACCACCGCCAGCATGATGTTCATGATGACCACGCCGCCCACCACCATGAATACGGAAACGATCGCCACCGCAGTGGCCGCAATCGCGCCGGTCAGCCGGTCCCAGGCCTCGGTAAGCGACTCCGAGCCGACGATGGCGAAATTGTCTTCTTCCTTCGGCTTCAGGTGGCGGAAGCTGCGGAGCAGCACGCGCAGCTCGTCCTGGGCCCGCTCGATGTGCTCGCGGTCGAGCGCCGCCGCGAAGAAGTTGACGTCCGACTGCGTGCCGAACATCTTGTAGTAGGTCCCGATCGGCACCATGACGTAGTTATCCCGGCTCTGGCCAAAGACGGTGCCCTGCGCCTTGGCGACCCCGATCACCTCGAAGGGCCGCCCCTGAATGTCGAGCATCTTGCCCACGGGATTCGCGTTCGGGAAGAACTTCTCGCTCACCTCGGTCCCGAGGAAGGTGACAGCCTGACGCCTCTGGTCATCCGACTCGGAGAAGAACCGTCCGCTAGTCACCTGGATGTTCGAGAGCGCGGCCATGTTGCTCGTTACCCCGCGCAGCGTGACGCCGTCCACGTTCTCTTTCAGGTAGTGCACCGGCACGCCGCGGTAGCCCTCCATGCCGATATCGCGGCACATGGTGGCGTTGCTCTTCAGGAAGTCGAACTCTTCCCTGCGGAGCTTCGGGTTGCGGCGCTGTAACTCCAGGTACTTCTTGGGATTGTGCTCTCCGATCATGGCCAGCCGCACCACCCGGAAACCATCCCCGCCCATATCGGAAACCTGCTGCCCTATATAGAGATCCATGCCGTGGATGACGGCCATGACCGCGATCAGGGTGGTGGTGGCGAGGATGATTCCCAGAAGGGTGAGGAAGCTGCGCAGCTTGCTCCCGCGGAGCGATCCGGCAGCCACCGACACAGCTTCGGCAATCGAGGCGTTGGACTTCATCGAAAGGGAGACGAAGAGGGGGCGTGGTTTGTTCCATGAGGCGTCCGGCTTTCCCTGCTCCGCTCCGCCAGGAATCCCGGGGCCGCAGCGGCGCAACTCCCGCTGGATCAATGCGCGACGAGCGGCGGGCACCGAACGACGAACAGCCGCCGCAGGCGGCCCCCGGCCGGCCCTGGAACTTTTTCGGACCCGCAGGTGTCTATAAGATTGCAGGAACCCAGGATTCCTGGTAGCGTTGAAGGTGAATTTGCCGTCGAGGCTTAGCCATGGCGGATGCAACCCTTCATCTCGGCACTCCGGTCGAAGTCGGACCGATCGAGGTCCTTCGGGACCGCCGGGATACCGGTGACGATTCCTGGCTCGTGGAAGGGCTTCGGCAAGGGACCGAAGCGGCTTACGAAGCCCTGATCGCCGAATATCAGCAGCCGGTCTATAACCTGGCTGTGCGGCTCCTGAGCGATTCTTCCGACGCCTCGGACGTGGTTCAGGAAGTGTTTCTGAAGGTCTTTCGCAAGATCGGAGCGTTCCGGGGCGATAGCAGTCTGAAGACCTGGATCTACCGGATTGCAGTGAACGAGGCCTACAACTACCAGCGGTGGTTTGGGCGCCATCGAAAACAGGAAGTCGGCCTGGACGAAGAGGAAGAGGGGACCCTGAACTATTCGCAGCGGCTGCCAGACCCTTCCCGCTCTCCCTTCGACTGCGCCGCCGACCAGGAGCAGCACAAGCTGGTGGAGGGCGCTCTGGCTCGCCTGAACCCGAGCTATCGGATGGCGGTGGTGCTGCGGGATATCGAGGAACTGAGCTACGAGGAGATCGCCGAGATCCTCCAGGTGGCTCTCGGGACCGTGAAGTCCCGGATACTGCGTGGACGTGAGGCTTTACGAAAAGAACTGGCGGGACGGTTAGAGCCGGAACCGGTCCTCCACTTGACGCCACAACCGGCTGAGTGAAGCTATGAACTGCACTACTGCCCAGAATTCACTCTCTGCACACCTCGATGGCTGCCTGTCCAAAGAGGAGCGGGAAAGGGTTGCTTTGCATGTGGCCCGCTGTGGCGGGTGCCAGTCGCGCCTGGAGGAACTGGGGCGGCTGCGCGCCGCCGTGCGGTCGCTGCCGGTCGAGCCGGTTCCGGCCAGGGTGACCACGGCGTTACGCGTGATCGCATCCAAGGAACGGGCGCGCGTGGCGGCGCGGCAGGGGCACTTAGGCCTTCTGCCCGGCCGGCTGCGCCTGTGGGCGGACAACCTGATGCGCCCGCTGGCGCTGCCCTTTGCGGGCGGCCTCGTTTCGGCCGTGGCCCTTTTCGCCATGCTGATTCCGAGCTTCGCGTTTCACCCCATCGTGGGCAACGACGTCCCATTCGGTCTCTCTACCAAGCCCGCTTTCAAGGGCGAGGTGCCGGTTGGATTTGACAACGACACCGCCGATTTCGTGGTCGAAGTGGTGGTGGATGACGAAGGCCGCATGGCGGACTTCGCGGTTGTTCAAGGGCCGTCGCTGGCCAACAATCCCGGACTGAAGCGACTGATCGAGCGCAAACTGCTGTTCACGCAGTTTACGCCCGCAACCCTGTTCGGCCGGCCGACCCCCGGCAAGATGTACATCTCGTTCCAGCGGCAGCAGGTCAACGTCAAGAGCTAGCGCCGGCTACGTGGCTCGCCCCAAACTCGGACAACATTTTCTGACCGCGCGCGATATTCTTGCGCGCCTGGCCGAAGCGGCCTGCCCCGCGCGCGAGCCCCTGGTGGTCGAGATCGGGCCGGGGCGCGGCTCGCTCACCGAATTCCTGCTGGAGCGCGCGGACCGCGTGGTGGCCATCGAACTCGACCCCGCGCTCGCCGCCGGATTGCGGCGGCGCTTCCCGCAAGTCGAGGTCGTGGAGGCGGACGTCCTCGATATGGACCTGAGCCAGTGGGGGCCGGCAGCGCTGGCGGGCAATCTGCCCTACTACATCACCTCGCCGATTCTGGAGCGGATCTTCCGGATGGGCGCGGCGCTCCGCCGCGCGGTGGTGCTGGTGCAGCTCGAAGTGGCCCAGCGGCTGGTGGCCAAACCGGGCACGCGCGATTACGGCTTTCTGACCGTCGAGACGCAGTGCTTCACCGCGCCGGAGATCCTGTTCCGAGTGCCGCCGGCCGCGTTTTCCCCGCCCCCAAAGGTGGAATCGGCGGCGGTGCGCCTCGATCCGCGGCCTGTGCTCGAAGATGTTGCCGGCTTTCTCGAATTCGCGGGCCGCGCGTTCCGCCACAAGCGCAAAACCCTGCGCAACAATTTGCTGCCGTTTTACGGGAGAGAGGTCGAGGCTTGGCCCGAGGCGCGGTTGCGGGCGGAGCAGATTCCGCTCGAGCAGTTGATGGAGCTCTACCGACGCACCGGGGAGGCGAAGGAAGCTGGGCAGCCGCCGGCTTAGATTTTCAAACGGTGTAGAATTCGATGAATTCCGATGATTACCGGCGCGCCGCGTGGCGGACGTCCCTCAGTTCCAGGATAAGCGGCGATGTCAAGAGTCCGGGGCTGCGATTGAGCACCGAGGCGAGCGCAGACAATCAGTTAGGAGATCAGGATGATGTGTGAACGTCGGGCAGGTCCCGAAGTTCGTCGCCGCTCTCGATCATGTCCGCAAGAATCTGCAGCGCAATCGCCTTGGCCTTCCGCACTGCTTCCTCCGAGGTGGCGCCATAAGCCATCACGCCCGGCAGCGCGGGGACCGCAGCGAGCCAGCGCCCGTCCTCTTCCCTTTCGGTCTCGACCTGCAACGGATGGATCTCAGCCATTCGGTGATCGGCGCCGTCGTCGATTCATATGCTGGTTGGCGAGGGCAACGTCGGTCGGCTGAACCTTGGTAGCAATCGGCGTGTAGTCTGCGTTCAGTTGAGCCATTACGGTCTGGGATTGCCCATTGCATAGAGCGTTGCCTGAGGTACCGTCCAGACCGATAGCATGGCCGAATTCGTGGGCAATAATAAGCCCGATCTGGGCTGTCGTTAAACTGTTGGAAACCGCCGCCGGGGCGAGCTGAATGGCCCTAGGGTAGGCCGTCACATAGGTCTGCCCCCCAAGGGGGGAGATTCAGATTGGCGAGGCTGTCGTTACGAGAGACGACGATATCCGCCTGTTGCGAGGAACCCTGGTTGATCTGAAAGTAATACCCCGTGGTCTTCCCATTTTGGTCCGTGGCTTTGTTCCAGTCGGCGCACGCCGCCTCGATTCCATTCCAAAGGTTGGTGTTGGTCGGATTACCCCAACTGGAATCTATATAGATGTTGATCACGCGCCGGGGGCTCCCATCCGGAGCGGGGCCGTGCCCGGCCATAAGTCCAGTATTGTAGTAACATCCGGGGCACTGAGCCCACAGCGCAACAGGAAAAGCCCCGAGAACGAGACCCATCAGAACTGGAACCAGCGGAAGTGAGCGGTTCATAGTCGTGTGCCTCCTAACGAACCTGACCGTGGCCGGGCTCTCGCGCGTGCGCCTTATAGTAGACCTCCACGTCTGCGACGAGAGCCAGAGAGGCGGCCTTAAAGGCTCGTGCAACATCGCCATTTGGTCGAAGAGCCACAAGGTTATTGGTGTCAGACACTTGGAACACGCCCGACAACCCGAAGGGCAGGCCGACGATCTCAGGTCCGCTAAAGCCCACGAAAAGGAGATACCGTCGACCGACGACGAACTCTTCCAGGGTGTCGTTTCCACTCCTGACCCGTACGCCCCGCATGACCAGTTCGCCGTCGTTCGGTGCGGCCAGAACGAACTCGCGTCCCGAAATGTGACGCATATCCGCAGGCACGTGATCGGGCATGTGAAACAGCCCGGGAGGAGGGCCTGCCAACTTCGAGATCTGCTCGAAGCGAAGGTAGGAGTTGAGGTTGTATCCCGAAACCGTTGTGCGCTTCTCTTCCAGGACAGCCTCCACCAAGGAGTATGCCGCGATGGCACCATCCAAGCCCTCAAAGGTCCGCTGGCCGCCGGTCCAATGTCCCAGAGTGATCTCGGTCAGTCCTTTGGCTTTCGCCTCGTCCACAGCCTGATCGACTGTCCGCAAAGGTTCATTTGGAATTCGGTTCTGCCCCCAAACCGTGCCGCTGGAGGAGAACAGCAGCAAGGTCAATCCAAATACCGCCAGGAACAGATTCTTAGACACTGGTTCCTCCCTAAAATGTCGATACACTTGGCACAAGTTTCGCACCTATGCTGGAGAAGGTGCCCGTCTTCCTCATTAGACGCCAGCAGTCGCGCCGATAGTCGAAGCCGAGTCAGGCTATGCCGGATGAGGCAGCCCGCGATCTCTCGCTTCGTAGCGAGCTCGGGAGGCATTGAACGGAAGCCGTCGCGTTCTCGACCTGCAACAGGCGGTCAACGGATGCGGCGAAAGACCGGGACAGGAGGATTCCCCCCTAGCTGCAGCCGCCAGATCAGCAGAGAAGCAAGAGCCAGTTGTGCGAATCGAGGACTCATTGGGCGGCTCCTTGTTGAATTTGTGCACGAAGAGCGCTGTGTCTGGCGCCGGTGGTCTGGTACGAGGCGCTCAGATGCAACAGGGAGACGTTCCGAGCCGTCGTGTCTTGGTCAGCGGAGATCTCCGCCAACCTTCGTAGCACCTGTGACCGTTCGCCGTGTACGCCGGTGACAAGACCCCTCAGTTCATATGTTTCGGGTTGCCGGCAGGCTTGCTCCACCACGGAAAAGCCGAGCATGCCAACCGTTCCGAACGTCTTCCGAAGGCTTGCGATACCGCCCGGGAGTTCTCCGACCTGCCGCACGAGGCTCTCTGGGTCGGTGTCGGCGACGCTCCTTTCAGCGACGCCCTGAAAGAGCTGGTTGAGCCGCTCCGTCTCGATAATCTGCCCAATCTGGTTGTACCGCATGCGGTCGATTTCCCGCTTCAATCCCTCACCGGTACCATCGTCGAAGAGGACCGCGGAGATCTCCAAGCTGCGAGGCCCTCCAAACCCAACGCCGGCCTTGTGAACTTCCCCCGGCGCCAAGCCGCCTTTTTGCGTATTGAAGAAGTCCGCGAACAGGCGGTCGTCGGGACCGAACGAGACCGCAAATGCTGTGACGTTTCGTTGGGAGGCATTCCTAAAGACGAAAGTGGCAACCGTGCCCTGGGACTCGTCTATCGCATCCAGGACTATCGCGGTCGTCTGTGTTTTGATGTCCCAACCCTGCAACGCCTGTTGCCCAAGCAGGCTGGGACCACAATACCCAACGACGATCAAAGACGCGAGCGCCAGACGCATATAGCCTCCACGATTAGGGAATTCAAGCCTGTAAATATTGGGCTCCCTTAATTGCTCTTTGTCAAGAAGATATTCAGATCTTGTTCTTACCGTGCTGGCTAGGCCGCCTTTGTCAATCGTGTTTTCGATGAACTTCACAAGCGAATATCCCAGATGTGTTCGGGGGCGCCCCATTCGGGCATCGGGCGCGGGCCGTTAACGCGGCCAGTAAGGGCAAGGCGATTCGGATTAAGACCTGCCGTCTCATTTCGCGCCTCGTTTTTGGGCCAGAAGGAGCCGATTCACCTCCCCCACCACGTGGTTTTCGTCCAGATCGAGGAACGGCCAGGTTCCCTCTTCGGCCCGGGCGACGTCATCCTTGGAGTTCGGCAACACCTTGCTGTCGCGCAACTCGATGGACTTCGTAATCAGGTAGAAATCTCCCTCTAGCATACGACGTAAGACGAAGAGGTAGCGGGAACCGGGAACCGGCACGAAGGCACGTGGTCTTGTCTGGAACTCAAGAACGCGCCCGTTAGGCAACCTTACCGCTCCCCCGTTGGTAACGGCTGTGATCGTTGCCCCGGGGAAGAGCGTCACAGGCGACTCCAGCACGCGCTCAACGGAAAGGTGCATCTCGGTGTAGATTGCAGAGCGGGACCCGCTTAACACCACATCGAAGCCGGCGAACTGAGCCACAACCACCGTCCTGTTCGGGAAGTCAGGCACGACCTCCTCACGACCTGGGCCATAGTCAGCAACTCCTCCCCCGTAACCCACGCCCTTGTCGGCCATCTCGTCGAGAGGCATATGGGCTCCGAGCACTTTGTCGGCGAACCGGTCCCGCGCCTGCCGTAGCGCTTGGTGAACCGGATCTTTCGGCTGCGCCGCGGGCTCGACAACCGCCGCTTGCCACGAATTCGATGGCTTCAGGCGGTCGGCGAATCTCGCCACCGGATTTCTCGGATATGACTGTTCTTGACAGAGGCCGACAGGACCCAGCGCGCAAGCAAAGAAGACAAGAACGAACGCAACGCTCATTTCGCCCTCCATTTGGGGCCAAACTACACCCAAATCGCCGAACGCCTCTCGGCACGTCGAGGGGTTTATTGTCTCGCGAAGTCTCGCGAAGCCTAAAAACGGCGCCGTAATCAGCTGCCAACAAGGCCTGTTGGCCACGAATGCGCGCGAATAGAACACCCTGTTCTGAATTCGTGTTCATTCGTGTCCATTCGTGGCCAGTATTGTTTTCGCCGTCTTCCCTAGCTGCACCCGCTAGTCCCGCCGCAGTTGCCGCACTTGTAGCAGCTCCCATTGCGCGTCATGATCGAGCCGCACTCGGAGCACAGCGGCGCATCATCCGCCACCGGCGCGAAGGG
>Ga0265316_10001880_pt1 | contig 22044 bp, 24 predicted proteins | sample 4522metaG_FD_202092 | JGI IMG/M metagenome (GOLD analysis project Ga0265316, IMG submission 202092) | Rhizosphere microbial communities from Carex aquatilis grown in University of Washington, Seatle, WA, United States - 4-5-22 metaG | ecosystem: Host-associated > Plants > Roots > Rhizosphere >... | reverse complement strand
CGCCGAGCGACCGGCCCGTGCAGACCACCACCGACCTGGCCGGTTTCTGGAAGCGGCTATACCCCGAGGTGCGCCGTGAGCTGGGTCGCCGCTACCCACGCCACCGCTGGCCGGAGGATCCGCTCAACGCCCCGCCCGGCGAGCGGCGGCGGTAAATCAGGGAATCACGTCGACAACCGCCTCGGTTGCCGCGGTCTGGGCCGCGGACGTCGCGGCAACTTCAATGAAGTAGCGGCCCGCTGGTGCCCTCGGGCTCACCTCAGGGGAGGCGTCTCGAAGACAGAATAGTCAGACCCGATGATCTCGTCCTCGAACGGATGCCCAGAGGCTTTTGCGCCGCTCGCGCGGATCGACACACGTGTCTTTCCGGCTGCTCTCAGAACAATGCTTCCGTGGTAGAGGCCGGTTTCGTCCGCTGTGACGCTGATGGGAAAGACTTGTGGCGGGCCCACTTCCAACGGCTTGTCGTTTCCGGGCGTTGGCCTCGAAAGGAACGGCCGCAACTCGAACCGGACTTCGAGCCGGAGCGATCCCGGCACAAAGTCGCCCAGAATACGGAAGTCCACGTCCAGCTTGTCGCCCACGTTAACGCGCTCCGCCCGTCCGTAGGCTTGAATTCGGACTTCGTCCGGTTCGAGACGGCCCCCATTCTGAATCTCGTCCCTGGCGGCATCGAAGCCTCGGCCGAGCGGCAGGAAGATCGCTCTCAGCTCGCCGGCTCCGCCGTTTGTGCGCACCGCCTCAACCTCGTAGTGGCCTTTGGCCGCCGTCTCGAATGAGATGACATGGTGCGTGCCCTCGAACGGAAGCAGGAACCCGCTAAAGCTGAACCAAATCTCACCGCGACCGGGGGGACCATCGATGTCCTCCCGCTTGGCGAGATTCTTCCACTCCATTCCGGGGCCGCACTTCTGGCCTGGCCGCAGCGCGCGGCCATCCGGAAGGGTCAGAGTAACTTGCACATTGGCATCGGGCACGACAATATCGAGCAATCCCGCTTTCTCGTCCTGCTTCAGGTCGAACGCCATCGAGCCGGAAGGAGCCAGTGCAACCACCGGCGGCAGCAGAACCCCGGGCAGATTCCGCATCTCGTCGACATACTGCTTTTTTCGAGAAATGAAATACGCCTGTGCGGCTTCGTCCTTCTTCAGTTCGCGCGCCGTCAGTTCGACCAGGTAACGGCCGGGGACGCCGCGCTTCGAGAAATCGATGGCGTCGATGTGCCCGCCGTCGGCGGACCCTATGGGCGGGGGTTGCGGAAACTCATCCCACAAGAAGCCGGCCGCCTCGGCACTCTTGCGGCCGCTGATTCTGCGGCCGTCCGGCAGGACGAATACGACCTTCAGCGCGTCTGTGGTGACGACCACCGAAAGCGTGTCGCCGCGCTCGGGCGCTTCGGGAACCTGCAGTTCGATCGTCGCGGCGGCCGGTCCCGGTCCGAACTTCACCAAACCGGAAAGCGCCTTGTGTTCGTCCTGGCGCGGCTCGTCCAACTGGCGGAAGCGGCCGGAGCCGGATGGCGCCGGAGCCCCTTCCGGAGCGGGCAGGGTCACCACCATCCCGTTGTCCTGCTGCCCCGACGCGGCAGCGGCGGCCAACACTGCTAAAAACAGAATGCGTGGTATCGACACCAGCAGGAATCATACATCAGATGCAGCGCGAGCTGAGCCGCCGGTAGCCCCGCCGGTAGCCCCGCCGCTTCTGGCGCCCCCGCTCTACGCCGTGATGATGCGCGCCTGGAACGGCAGATAGGCCGCGCCGTACAGACCCGCGTCGCTTCCCAGCGTGGCTTTCTCGACGCGCGTCTCGGTCCGCCGGAAGGTCAGCGAGCGCTTCTTGAGCACCTCGAACATCGGAGGCGCGAACAGGTCCCACGCCCCCAGCACCCCGCCGCTCAACAGGTACAGCGGGAAGTTGAAGATGTTCACCAGGCTCGCCAGTGCCGCTCCCAGCGCCTCGCCCATCTTCTCGAAGCACACCTGCGCCCGGGGATTGCCGCCGATCGCCAGATCGTACACCTCTTTGGCGCTGAGGTTGTCGCCCAAGCCCAGCATCCGCGCCCAGGCCGTAATGGCGGTGGCGGAGGCGTGCTTCTCCAGGCAGCCGTCGTTGCCGCAGTTGCAGGGATTGCCGCCCGGCACCACGGTCATGTGGCCGAGCTCGCCCGCCATGCCCACGAAGCCGTGCAGAACCTTTCCGCCGCTGATGATGCCGCCGCCAACGCCGGTGCCCAAGGTCAGCAGCACCAGATCGTCGACGTCGCGGCCCGCGCCAATCCATTTCTCGCCGAGCGCCGCCACATTGGCGTCGTTCTCCAGCAGCACCGGTGTTTGCAGGAGCCGCTCGATTTCGTCGCGAATGGGAAAGTTCTCGAAGAAGTGCAGGTTGGGGGACATCGAGATGATGCCCGTCTCCATAATGATGAAGCCCGGCACTCCGATGCCGATGCCCGCCAGATGGTCGCCCGCCCTGTCGGCGCGCAGCCTCAGGATCGAGGCCACGATGTCCGAGGTGACCGCGTCGCGTCCTGCGCTGAGTTGCGTCGATCCGGACACCCGGTCCAACACCTTGCCGCCAGGATCCACTGACGCTGCCCGGAGGTTCGTGCCTCCCAAATCCACACCAATTGAGTATTCAGCCATGCCGTTGCATCATAGCAAATTCCGGCGGACGCCTCTCTCTACGACCCGCTACCTGCCATACTCCACCACCACGGAGACGCGGCGGTTGCGGCTGTCGTAAGGGTCCGCGAGATTCAGCGGACGCTTGTCGGCGAAACCGCGGATCTGCACCACTTGCTCGAAGCTCAGGCCGCTCTCCTGCATGCAGCGGCGGGCCGAATTGGCGCGGTCCACCGACAGCTCCCAATTGGTGTAGCCGTTGAGGGCGGAGAAACGATACGGGCGCGCGTCGGTGTGGCCCTCGAGCACCACGTCGTTCTTCAACCGCGCCAGTTCGCGGGCCAGCACGGCCAGCACCCGAACGCCGCTCGCGCTCGGCTCGGGGCGGCCGCTCTCGAAGAACAAACCCCGCTCGGTCTCGAGCAACTCCACGCGCAGGCCTTCCGGGGTCACACTGATCTGCACCTGTTTCTTCAGCTTTTGGAACTCCGGGAGAGAGCGGATGGCCTGTTCCAGTTTCTCTTTGAGCTGCGCGACGTTCTCCCGGGTGATGGAGACGCTTCCCGGACCTCTGCCTCCGGGGCCTCCCTCCGACTCTCCCCAGGTCTTGGCGTGCCCCTTGGGATTGCGGAAGTAGGACGCGACGGCGCGCTGCACCTGGTGGCTTGCGTTCATCATCCACAGGACGATGAACAGCGCCATCATGGCGGTCACCAGATCCGCATAAGCAACCTTCCACGAGCCGCCGCGGTGTTTCACCGGGCCCCTCGCCACGCGGGCGACCGGCGGCATATCGGCGGGCTCAGTTTTGCGCGGCAACGGCACTGGCTTGTACCTGCGAAACTGCGGGCAGCTTCACCTCGCGGCGGAACGTCGCTGCCATGGCCACAAACGAGGGGCGAAGCTCCGAGGGAATCGAGCGCCGCGCAAACTCGGCCGCGAGCAGCGGGCTCGACCCGCGCGCGAAGGCGTGCAATCCCGAGTAGAGGCATTGGAGCAGGTGAGAACGTGCCTCGTTGCTGGATTCCAGGTGCGAAGCCAGCGGTCCGACGATGCCATAGCACAGCAGGATGCCCAGGAACGTGCCCACCAGCGCCGCCGCCACCTTCTGGCCGATCTGCTCCGGAGCGCTCCCCAGCGCCTGCATCGTCACCACCACGCCCAGCACCGCCGCCACGATTCCCAATCCGGGGAGCGAATCGGCCAGCATGCTGAGCGCGTTCACCGGCCCGTGGCTCTCGCGCCGCTGCACGTCGGCGTCGATGTCCATCAGGTGCGCCAGTTCGCCCGGCTGGGCGATTCCGCTGGTGACCATGCGCAGCGAGTCGCACAGGAATGCCATGGCGCCTGCATCGCTGAACTCGGGATAGGCCTGAAACACCGGACTCGCGCCAGGGTCCTCGATGTGGTCCTCCAGAGACGGCATCCCCAAACGGCGCCCGATGGTGAACAGTTCGTACATCATCTTGAGCACCGCCTCATAGTAGGCGCGCGTGTAAGGCGAGCGGCGGAAAACGGACAGGGCGCCTTTGAGCAGGTTGCGCACCGAAGCCGCCGAGTTGGCGACCAGAACGATGCCGGCCGCCGCGCCGAGGATGATGAGCACCTCGGACGGCTGGAGCAGCACCCAGAGGTTGCCCTGCTCCAGCAGGAAGCCGCCCACCACCGCGGCCAATACAATGAGAATCCCGATCAGGACCAGCATCGTTTTCGCTGTCCGGCTGCGGACATCACCGGCTTATCTCAGTCCACTTATCGGCTGGCGCGGCGGGAGTGTGACGGAAAGATGGCCATCGGCTGGCTGACGGCTGACGGCTGACGGCTGACGGCTGACCGCTGACGGCTTCCTACATCTTCCCCAGCAACTGCTTGGCGATGGTCGCCAGTTGCATGTTGCTGGTGCCCTCATAGATCCGGCCGATCTTGGCGTCGCGGTACAGTTTCTCGACCGGGTAGTCGCGTGTGAAGCCCACGCCGCCGAAGATCTCGACGGCGCGCGACGCCGTCTCTTCCGCAATCTGCGAGCTGAAGTACTTCGCCATGGCCGCCTCGGCGGTGAAGGGCAGGCCCGCGTCGCGGAGCCGTGCGGCGTTGTAGACCAGCAGGCGCGCGGCTTCGATCCCCACCGCCATGCGAGCCAGGTCGAACTGAATCGCCTGGAACGCGCCAATCTGTTTGCCGAACTGCTTGCGCTCGCGCGCATACCCGACGGCGTGATTCAGAGCCCCCTGCGCCAGGCCAGTCATCTGCGCTCCGATCGCGATGCGCCCTTCGTTCAGCGTCTCGATGGCGATCTTGTAGCCTTGGCCCTTCTGCCCCACCACGTTGTCCTTGGGTACCCGGCAGTTCTCCAGGATCAACTCGCAGGTGGATGACGCGCGGATGCCGAGCTTGTCTTCCTTCCTGCCCACCGCGAATCCAGGGAACTCGCGCTCGACAAGAAAACAGGTGATGCCGCGATAGCCGGCGCCGGGATCGGCGTTGGCGAAGACCAGAAACAGACCGGCTTCGTGCGCGTTGGTGATCCACAGCTTGCGCCCCGTCAGCAGATAGGAATCGCCGTCTTCGACCGCACGCGTCGCCAGCGCGAAGGCATCCGAGCCGGCCCCGGCTTCCGAGAGCGCGTAAGCGCCCACGGTCCCGGAGGCGAGCCGCGGCAGGGTACGGCGCTTCTGATCTTCGCTGGCCCAGCGCAGGAGCGCGTTCTCGACCAGCGTATTCTGGACATCGACGATGACCGCGGCCGAAGGATCGACGGCCGCCAGCTCCTCCACCGCCAGCACCGCCTGGAAGAAGTTGCCGCCCTGCCCGCCGTACTCTTCCGGAACTTCGATTGCCATCAGGCCGAGCCTGAACATCTGATCCAGCAGATCCTTGCGGAACAGGCCGGCCTCGTCCATCTGGCGGACGTGCGGGGCGACCTCGTCGCGGGCGAACTGCCGCACGGCGGTCTGAAACATGCGTTCCTCTTCGTCGAGACTGGTGAGCGCGCCCATGAGCCTCCTGCCGGTTCTGCCTACAGTCTACAATTCTTGTCATGACCGACTGGAGGCTTGCCGCCCAAGCGCGGTGTCCCGACATTCCGGCCGAAGAGGTGGAGCGGATCGTTCCCGTGCTCGAAGCCCTCGAAGCTGCGTTCGCGCCTCTCGCCGCGCGAATCCCTGTCGAGTGCGAACCCGCGACGGCGTTCCGCGTGGAACCCGCGGAGCAGCCGTGACGATCGTCGAGGCCGCCCGCCGCCTGCGCGCCCGCGAAGTCTCCGCCGCCGAACTGCTGGAAGAGTGCCTGGAGCGCATCGCCGCATTGAATCCGGCGCTCTGCGCTTTCATCACCGTCACCGAAGAGAGCGCGCGCGCGAGTGCGCGCCAGGCCGACCGGGAACTGGCCCGTGGGCTCGACCGCGGCCCGCTGCACGGAATTCCGGTGGCCGTGAAGGACGTCTTTCTGACCCGCGGCGTGCGAACCACGGCGGGCTCCCCGCTGTTTGCGGACTACATCCCGGATCATGACGCGGCCGCCGTCGAGCGGATGGTCCAGGCGGGCGCGGTGCTGGTAGGCAAGACCAACATGCATGAGCTCGCCTACGGGATCACCTCCGCCAACCCGCACTTCGGCGTGGTGCGCAATCCTCACGATCCGGCGCGCATCCCCGGCGGATCGAGCGGAGGCTCGGCAGTGGCGGTGGCCTCGGGGATGGCGCTGGCGGCGCTGGGCAGCGACACCGGCGGATCGATTCGCATCCCGGCTGCCTTTTGCGGGGTCGTCGGCCTTAAGCCGACCTACGGACGCGTCAGCCGGTTTGGCATGTTGCCGCTGAGTTTCAGCATGGATCATGCCGGCCCAATCACGAGTTCGGTACGCGATGCGGGCCTGGTCCTGAACGCTATCGCCGGCTTCGATTCGCGGGATCCGGCATCGAGCAGCTTTCCAGTTGAAGACTACCTGCCGGCCGGCGAAGGTTCGCTCGATGGCGTCCGCATCGGTCTGCCGGAGAATTTCTATTTCGAGCGGGTGACGCCCGAGGCGCGCCAAGCCGTCGAGCGCGGTGCGGAGCTGGCCGGACAACACGGTGCCCACGTTCAGCCGGTTCGAGTGCCCGACGTGGACGCGGTCAACACAATCGGGCGCGTTCTCCTGCTGGCCGAAGCCGCGGCCGCGCTCACGCCGTACCTGCCGGAGCGCGCCAGCTTCGGAGACGACGTGCGGGCTCTTCTCGACCAGGGGCGCCTCATCCCGGCAACCGGCTACGTCAACGCCCAGCGCCTGCGCAGGATCCAGCAGGAGGAGTTCCGTCTGCTGTGGCGCCGGGTGGACGTCCTCTTGACCCCGACGGTGCCCTTGGGAGCCCCGAAGATCGGCGAGACGGCCGTCGAGATCGAGGGGCGCGTCGAAGACGTGCGCCTGGCGGCGACGCGGCTGGTGCGCGGCATGGATGTTCTGGGGCTGCCCGCGCTGACGCTCCCCTGCGGCCTCGACTCGAACGGGATGCCGTTAGGCCTCCAGATCATCGCGCCCGAGTTCCGGGAAGCTGCCCTTCTGCGCGTAGCTGCCGCCGTCGAGCGCGTCCTCGGGCCGGCGCGCTGAATTGTCCCCGAATTTACAGGACCTTCACATATTCGGGCGTTGAATCCGCATAGAATTGGACCAGGCTGTACCAAGGTGTCAGCCAATGGAGGGATGTTATGTCTATCTGGAGATCTTTGCGCCCCAGCCTCGCGCGGGGCGCGGTAGTGGTAGTCAGTTCCTTGCTGGCGTGCGGTCACCTGGCCGCTCAAAACGCCTATGTCCAGACGAATCTAGTCTCCGACCTCGCCGATGTGGCCCTGCACACGGACCCGAACCTGGTGAATCCCTGGGGTATTTCGGCCAGTTCCGGAAGCCCGTTGTGGATTTCCAACAACGGCACCGGGACCTCGACGGTTTACAAGGGCGATGGCACCGCCCTAGCGCTCGTTGTGACGATTCCTCCGCCCGCCGGTGGGACGCCACCCTCGGCGCCCACCGGCACCGTGTTCAACGGCACCGGCAAGTTCCTGCTGGCGCCGGGGAAGTCGGCATCGTTCCTATTCTCAAGCGAAGACGGCACCATCGCCGGCTGGAATGGGAGCACCGGCGCGGTCATCAAGGTGGACAACTCGGCCTCCGGCGCGGTCTACAAAGGGCTGGCGCTGGGCGCGGACGCAAACGGTCCCGTGCTCTATGCGACCAACTTCCACGACGGCACGGTGGAAGCCTATGACGGCACCTTCCGCCGGGTCGGGAACGGCTTCTTCGATTTCTTCCTTCCGCGGGGCTACGCGCCTTTCGGAATCATGACCGAACCCAACAACAACGTGATCGTCACATATGCACGGCAGGACGCCGACATGCATGACGACGTCGCCGGATCCGGCCACGGCTTTGTGGATGAGTTCGACCCCGACGGCACCTTCTTGCGGCGGCTCATCTCCCGTGGCGCGCTGGACTCCCCCTGGGGACTGGCGATGGCGCCCTCTACCGGCTTTGGAGCCTTTAACGGCGCGCTTCTGGTCGGCAACTTCGGAGACGGTAGAATCAATGCCTACAGCCTCCTCGACACCAACGGCGACTTTGAGTTCCCGAGCTTCGACAGCGCCAGGTTCCTGGACTCGCTACGGGATCCGGATGGTCATCCCCTTACCAACCTGGGGCTCTGGGGGATTCGTTTCGGCAGCGGTAGCGCTAACGGCGGAGCCGCCAGTTCGCTGTATTTCACGGCCGGGATCCCGGCCAGCGTCGGCGCCCTGGATGTGCTGGAGGGGCACGGGTTGTTCGGCGTGATCAACGTGGGCATGACCCCGGCCCCCGCAACAAGTGCCACTGGGCCCGTTCTTCGGGGACGGCATTCAGCGGGCGGCGGACTTTAGTGGGACATGCTTGAGCCTGGGTCGCGGCCTAGGGCTACACGCCCCGCCGGTTGCCCCAAAGCTCTATGTGCAGGCGGGGGCTGAAGCGGAAGCCCTCCTGCATGGCCATCTCCACCAGCCACGGGCCGCGCGCGCGCAGAACGTCCGGATCGGTGCCCTCGGGCATCAGGACCACTCGCTCGCGCGCGGCGCCCGTGCGCTCGACGATGGTCCGCACCTCCGCCAGATCCTCCGGCCGCTCGAGGACGAACTTGAGTTGGTACGCGTGGGCCGCCATTAAGCGCCGCAGCACCTCAACGTCGATGCGGTGCCGCTCGTGCTGCGGCGCCCAGCGGCCGCCGTCGCGCTCCCACGGCGTGGAAGTGGCGAGTTTCGGGCTGATGCTCATCAGGTCGCAGGAGACCGCGGCAAACACCGTGCCGGCCGTCTCCACCGTGACGTGCAAGCCCAGGTCGCGCAGTCCCGCGGTCAGCGCAGCCATCTCGGGCGCGATCATTGGCTCGCCGCCGGTGACAACCGCATGCCGGGCCGGATACTGCCGCGTTTCCTCGAGAATGGTTTCGACGGTTTGCTCCGAGCCTTCGGGCGCCCAGGACGTGTAAGGCGTATCGCACCAGACGCAGCGCAGGTTGCATCCGCTGGTCCGCACGAAGACCGAAGGAGTGCCCACCAGCATTCCCTCGCCCTGAACCGAGTAAAAGATCTCGGAGATCTTCACGCGCGCCTTCCGAGCGGGTCCTCGATCCCCGCCTCCTCGAATCCCTTGGCGCGCAGCAGGCAGGAATCGCAGGCGCCGCAGGGGCGCGTCCCCTCCTGGGGATCGTAGCAGCTCCAGGTAAGGCCGAAATCAAGGCCCAGGCCGTGACCCAGCCTGACGATATCGGCCTTAGCCAGACGGATCAGTGGCGTGTGGACGCGAACCCGAGTCCGGCCTTCCGCTCCGGCTTTGGTGGCCAGGTTCGCGGTGCGCTCGAAGGCCTCGATGAACTCCGGCCGGCAGTCCGGGTAGCCCGAATAGTCGATAGCGTTGACCCCCAGGAAAATGTCCGCGGCTTCCAGCGTTTCCGCCCAGGCCAGCGCGCAGGCCAGGAAGATGGTGTTGCGCGCCGGGACGTAAGTCACCGGGATTCCTTCGCCCATCGATTCCACGCTGCGGCCCTTTGGAACCGCGATGTCATCCGTCAGGGCTGAACCGCCGAAGGCGCGCAGGTCGATCTTCAGGGTCACGTGCCGCGTGGCGCCAAGAGCCTCGGCAACTCGCGTGGCCGCATCGATCTCGATCCGGTGCCGCTGGCCGTAGTCGAAGGAAAGGGCGTAGCACTCGAAGCCCTGCTGGCGCGCCAGTGCCAGGCAGGTCGATGAATCGAGGCCCCCACTCAGGAGACAGACGGCTTTCGACATTGCGATCCTTTCAAGTCTGCGTTCCCCGACGTGGCGCAGGCACTCGTGCCTGCCGCGCCGAGACTCGTCTCGGCGCTTGTGCTCACGCTGAAGCGTGCGCCACGCAATTCAACTGACTTTCGATGGCGTCGATCCTTTCAGCAGCTTCAGGCTCAGGAAGAACCCGCCCAGCGGAAACACGGTGAGCGTCATGAGCGCGTAGTGCAGCGTGATGCGGTCGGCGGCCCAGCCCGTAAGTGGGATGAAGATAATGCCGGCCATTCCCCAGGCGAAGCCCATCATCAGCGCCGAGACCGTGCCCGCCTGCGACGGCACCAGATCCTGCGCCATCACCACGTTCACGGGAATAGTGAAGAGAAGGATCAGGCCGCCCAAAAGCAGCCCCGCCACCGACAGCCATCCATGCGCCAGAAAGAACAGCGCCAGGAACGGCACCGAGCCGATCATTGAGACGGTGATGACCAGCGGGCCTCCGAAGCGGTCCGCAAGATGGCCCCCGACGAAACCTCCCAGCGCGGCGAAGACGAGGTACAGCGACAGCGTGTAGTTGGCGGTCGAAATCGCGTATCCGCGCTCCAGGTGCAGGTACAAAGGAATGAACTGCGCGTACGTGATCTGAATGATGGAGCGGATGAAGACCAGCGCGTACAGGATGGTGAGTTGCCCCCGGACGCCGCGGAGCGCGGCCCAATCGAAGCCGGGGCGTTCGCGTGGGTGCGCGGCGGGCGCCGGAAGCAGCGCCAGCATCAGGATCGAAATCAGGAGTCCGGGAATGGCGGCCCACCAGGTGCGGCTCAGGCCGAACCTTCCAGCGACCAGGGAGAAGTACGTGGGGCCGAGCGCGTAGCCCAGCGTCCCGGCGCTGACGAAGATGGCCATCGCGCCCGCGCGGTTCCGCTCCACACCGGCTATCGCTCCGGCGGTGGCCGGAGGATGGAACGCAGCGACGCCCGCTCCGCCCAGCGCCACCATCAACAGCAGCCACCCATAAGAGGGCGCCAGCCCGAGCGAGGAGATGAACACGCCCGCCAGCGCAGGCCCCAGCGCGGCAAACAGGCGCGTCCGGAAGCGGTCGGAAAGATAGCCGTAGGCCGGCTGCATCACCGAGGACGAAAATACCAGCGTGCCGCCCAGCACCCCAGCGTCGGCCAGCGACATTCCAAAGCGGCTCACCAGCAGCGGCTGGAGCCCCCCCAGCGCGCCCGAGTACATGTCCGCGCATAGATGGCCGGTCGAGAACAACGCCAGGGCGAGCGCCCCGCTTCTCTTTGCGCGGGCATCGGCGGCGACAGGCACGGCTTCCGAAGTCAGGGACATGGGCGGGAATCTCCTATTATAGTGGTCCGGTAGCGTGCGCATCGCGTTTCTCACTTCCACGCCCCTCGACTTCGCCCGCGGCAGCGGGACATTCGCCGGCATCTCGACGCTGGCCCGCGCCGCCGAAGCGCTCGGCTCGGAGATCTCCTTCTTCACTCCGTCGACGCGGCTGCCCGTCTACACACTCGAGCGGCTCTGGTTCAATCGCCAGCTCCGCGGGCAAGATTTCCGCGGCTTCGACGCGGTGGTCGGGTTCGACATGGACGGCTGGCTCGTGGCGGGGCGCCACGGCGTGCCGCACGTGGCCTCGATCAAGGGCGTGATCGCCGACGAGATGCGCTTCGAGCGCGGCCTGACCCGCCGGACGATGGCCGTTCAAGCTGCCTGGGAATGCGCCCACGTTCGCCGCGCCGGCCTGGTGATGACCACCAGCCACTACGCCGCCTCGCGCCTCGTAGATCTATATGGGCTGGCGGCCATGCCGCGCATCGTGCCCGAGTGTATCGACCTGGACGCCTGGCGCAGCCTGTTTCGGAGTCATCCCGCCGCGCCCGCTCCGGCCACGTTCGTCGTCCTATGCGTCTGCCGCCTCTATCCGCGCAAGCGCGTCGGCTTGCTGCTCGAGGCGGCGGCGAAGCTCCGCACGCGCATACCGGAATTGGAGGTGCGCATCGTGGGCCGCGGTCCCGAGGAAGGCCGGCTCCAGCAGCGCTGCCGTGAAATGGAAGTCGAGCGAACTGTCCGCTGGCTGGGCGACGTGTCGCAGGCCGATCTGGCGCGCGCATACCAGGCCTGCCACGTCTTCTGCCTGCCCAGCGTGCAGGAGGGCTTCGGAATCGTCTTCCTGGAAGCGATGGCGGCGGGAAAGCCGATTGTGGCGGCCCGCGCGGCCGCGGTCCCGGAGGTCGTCACTGACGGGCTGCTGGTGGAACCGGAAAGCGCGGAGGCACTCGCGGATGCCATCGCGCGGCTCTACTCCGATCCGCTGCTGCGACGCGCCCTCGGCGAGAAGGGCAGCCAAGCCGTCGAGCACTACGGCGCCCGCCGCGTGGCTGCTCTGTTCCTCGAAGAACTCGCGGCGTTTACTGCCGCGTCAGGCTGATTCCTCCATTGACTGTGTGGAGGCTGATCTCGGCGCCCCCGCCGCCAATCTGTGTGTCTACGTGGCGGCCCGGCCCGTAGTGGCCGTGTTCTCTGGGCAGGTCGAAGTCGCTCGTGACCCCGCCGTATACCGTGGCAATCTCCAGGTGCGCTCCGGCGTCTTTGGGCAGGGCCAGCGCGATGGCGCCGTTCACGCTGTGCATTGAAACATGTCGCGCCCCAAGCTGCTCGAAGCCCCCCTGCACGCGCCCGTTGACGGTGGAGAGGTCCAAGTCGCCGCCGGCCTTGCGGACTTCCACGCCTCCGTTCACCGACGCGACCTTGATGTGCCCGGCCACGCCCTCGACCGTGACGCCGCCATTGACGGTATTGATAGGATCGAGCGCCGCGCTGCGGGGCACCGTGATTGTGTACTCGACGGCTGCCGGGCGGCAGTTATGGCATTCGTCTGGATACTTGGTGCGGATTTCGACGGAGTCCGCCCGGGCCTCGACGACGATCTTTGCCAGGTCGAGCGCCTTCTGATCCTCCCCGTGTTTGACGGCGTCGACCTTGACCTCATTGCGGTCCCATGCCGAGACATGAATAGCGCCGTTCACGTTATGCACACCGACGCGGCCGGAAGCCGCGAGCGGGTAGGTTTGGTGGAATTCCTCGCGCACCTCGTCGCGCGCGTAGAGCATGACAAAGGTGGCCGAAAGCGCAGCCGCCAGAGCAAGGCGTTTTAGCATGGAAAGGCTCTCCTCGGAGACCTTGACGGAGCCGCGCCGATTTCGTCACGCGCAAACCGGCACGTGGCCTGTGAAGCCAACAGAGCCGGCAAGGAATCCACAGGCTAGGGGCCACGAGCGACGAGCGGCTTTCGTAGACTGAAGGTACATGACGCCAGATCAAATGCGGGAACTGTTCGAATCGGTCCGCAGCGGTGCGGTGGGCGTGGATGCTGCGCTCGAGCGCGTGCGGCACCTGCCCTTCGAAGACCTGGGCTTCGCCAAGGTCGATCACCACCGTGCGCTGCGGCAAGGTATGGCGGAGGTGATTCTCGCGCAGGGCAAGACTCCCCAGCAGGTCGCCGAAATCGCACTGCGCATCCTCGAGAACGGCCCCAACCTCCTAATCACCCGCGCGGACGAAGCCACTGCTGTCTTGGTCCGCGAGCGCATCCCGGAGGCCGAGTATTTCCCACTCTCGGGCGCGCTACGCGTCTGGTGCGACCGCACCATCCGCGGCAAGGGCGGAATCGCCGTGGTCTCGGCCGGAACGAGCGACATCCCTGTCGCCGAGGAAGCGCAGGTGACGGCGGAGGTCATGGGGAACCAGGTCGAGACCATCTTCGACATCGGCGTGGCCGGAATCCACCGCCTCATGAACAACCGGGAACGCCTGATGGGCGCGCGGGTGGTGGTGGTCTGCGCGGGCATGGAAGGCGCGCTGCCCAGCGTCGTGGGCGGGCTGGTTTCTTGTCCCGTGATCGCGGTGCCGACCAGCGTGGGCTACGGCGCCAGTTTCCACGGCCTGGCCGCGCTGCTCGGCATGTTGAACAGTTGCGCCAGTAACGTCACCGTGGTCAACATCGACAACGGATTCGGCGCCGGTTACGTGGCCAGCCTGATCAACCGGCTGTAACCCCGTCACGCCGTCTTGGCGACCGCGCGGGGCTGGGTTTCCTGCGCGAACAGGTAGGCGCCGAATAGCGGCTTGGGTTCGCCGCGGCCCCAGCGCGCCACCTTGAACGTCGCTTTCAGGTGCTGGATGGCCGGCAGTTCGGTCAGGTCCATCAGAAGCTGGTAGGTTCCGCAGTAGAATTTCTGGGGAAATGAGGCTAGCGGCTTGCCGCCCCAATTCTGCTGGTCCGCCGAGCCCCAGATGGACACATCCAGGCTCTCTTGTTCGATAATGCGCGTGATTCCGAGGGTGAGCAGAAACAACTTTCCTTGCGCCGAGCCAAGGTCGACGACGGGGCCTTCTCCGTCTTCTCGGATCAACGTCTCCGGGAGTAAGAAGTTCGGCAGCATTTTGGTTCCTTTGGCGCCACCACAGCGGCGCGCATCCTGGCGCGTCCGGCGCTTCCGGCTCCCTCCAGGGTCTCATAGTTCCGGTCAAAACAAAAGCGCAGAAAGGGGCTGCTGGCAGGGCGGACCCCCTGGTCCGGGGCCGGCCCCGACCGGCCTGCTTTTCCGGGCACGTATGAAGCCGGCCGGAACCCGGGCCTATGCCGTCTGCGCGGCTCGCGCCCTCATGGCGCCTTCGTAGCCGCGGACAAAGTTGTAGACGAGAGTGCCGAAGATGCGGTCCGCGCCACGCTGCAGCTCTTCCTCGGCGTAGAGTTGGTGGCCGGGCCCCTCATGGCTTTGCGCCAGAACTGAACACATAGCTTCAATGAGGAGGCGGGCGGATGCTTCGAGCCAACCTGATTCGTATGATCTCGGACCATTCGCGCGTCGGTCCCGGCATTTGGCACCCAAATTGCGAGATTCCAATACGAAAATCGACATCTGGCGCCCTGCGGGCCTCCTGGCAGCCCGGCGCAGCGGAGTGTGACGTTTTGGGGTGGTCGCTCTGTAAGATTTACGCAGAGCAGCTCGTTTTCGGCGAGGAAACTCCTTGCTCACGTGGCCAATACGCTCGCGTATTCAAGCCCAACCTAGGTTTCCTTGTTGGAAGCGGGTTTCCGCCCTGAACCGGTGCCGTGCCTGGTAAGCCTCTCCAGGCACGGCACTCGAAGCCGGTCCGGTCGGCCCGACCGTGACCGAACGAACCAGATCTCGAATAAGTAACGCATTTTCAATACGCAAGCGCCAGCGCTCCGGTCAAGGCGGGGGACGGCGGCGCCTGCTATAATGGTCATTCCATTCGCGCATCCAGCCCCAGCCGGTCGTCGAGGTTGGCGGTCTCGCCGGGCGGCCGCGGAATCCGGGTGTTGTATGTTCTTGAGCATCAATGAAATGCAGTTGGGCAGGGTGCGCTTCAGCGAGACGTTCGCCCCTGGCGCCATCGAGTTCTTCGATCCGCAACTCCGCCAGACGGCGCCCATCGTCACCGCCGGCGCCGCCCAACTGACCGAAGCCACGCTGGAGATCGTCGTCAGCGGCCAGTTTTCCACCACCATGGAAGTGGCCTGCGATCGCTGCCTCGAGCCGGCCGCGTTCCCGGTCGATGCCAGTTTCACGCTGTCATACCTGCCGGCCGCCAGCGCTCCGGAGGCGGGTGAATCCGCCATCCATGGCCCCGAGCTGGAGGTTGGATTCTATGAAGGGGACGGCATCGAGCTGAGCGATGTCCTGCGGGAGGAGATCCTCCTGCTGCTGCCGATGCAGCGCGTGTGCCGGGAGGACTGTAAAGGGATCTGCCCCGTTTGCGGGCAAAACCGGAACCAGGTCGAATGCCACTGCCACCTGAAAGTTGGCGACGACCGCTGGGCCGGCCTGCGGAATCTGTAACCCGATCTACTACAATAGGAAATTGCCATGCCGAATCCGAAACGACGACATTCCGCCCAGCGCCGCGCCAAGCGCCGCGCCCATGACTTTCTCAAACCGGCGGCCACTGCCGAATGCCCCAACTGCCACGAGCCCAAGCTCCCGCATCGGGTCTGCCCCCACTGCGGCCAGTACAAGGGCCGCGAGGTGATCGAGGTCAGCGAAGACTAGCGTGAGTCTACGGCCATGGTGACCATCGCAGTTGACGCGATGGGCGGCGATCACGCCCCCGAAGCCGAAGTTGAAGGCGCCGTCCGGGCAGCCAAAGCCTACCAGGTCCAGATTGTACTCGTGGGCCGGGAGGACCTCGTTCAGAAGGAGCTCGCGCGCTACGAGGACTCCATGGGCCTGCCCATCAAGGTGGTGCACGCCTCCGAGGTCGTGACCATGGAGGACAGCGCCGCCCGCGCGATGCGTTCCAAACGCGACAGCTCCATCCGGGTTGCCTCGCGCATGGTGCGCGACGGCCTGGTGCAGGGCTTGGTCTCCGCCGGGAACACCGGCGCCGTGATGGCCACTGCGAAGACGGTCCAGGGCATGGTTCACGGCGTGGACCGGCCGGCGCTCAGCGCCGTTTTCCCCACTGTCAAGGGCACCCCCGTCGTCATGATGGACGTGGGCGCCAACGTCGATTGCTCCCCGCAGATGCTGGCGCAGTTCGCCGTCATGGGCGACATCTATTCGCGCGTGATCTTCGGGAATAAGAACCCGCGGGTGGGCCTGCTCTCGATCGGCGAAGAGGAGCACAAGGGAAACGATCTCACTCGCGCCGCCTGGCCCTTACTGCGGACCCTGCCCATCAACTTCATCGGCAACGTCGAAGGCGGCGACATGTACAGCGGTAAGGCCGACGTCATCGTCTGCGACGGTTTCATCGGCAACGTCGCGCTCAAGGTGAGCGAGGGCGTGATCGAAGTTATCGTCAAGATGCTCAAGGAGTCGCTCCAGGGCTCGATCCCGGCGCAGATGGGCTACCTTCTTGCCAGCAAGGCCCTCAAAGGGTTCAAGAAGCGGATAGACTATTCCGAATACGGCGGAGCGCCGCTGCTGGGTGTTAAGGGCGTGTGCATTATCTGCCACGGCCGCTCGAACGCGAATGCGATCAAGAACGCCATCCAGATAGCCGCCCAATTCGCCGAGAAACGGATCAATCAGCGCATCGAGACCGAACTGAAGCGCTGGGAAACCGTACAGGCATAGCCGTGAACCGCCGCGCCGTCCTCCTGGGGCTCACGCTGCTCGCGGCTGTGGGGAGCGGCCAGAAGCTGAACCCCGTGCAGTGGACGGTCGAGGCCCAGCAGGCGGCAGCCCCGCCCGGTTCGAAGGCGGTCTACCTGCTCACGGCGCGGATTGAAGAGGGCTGGCATCTCTACGCGCTCAACGTTCCCAAGCCGATTATTCCGACCAGCATCCGCATCGGTGAGAGCGCGGCCATCGCTTCGGTGAACGTCTACCAGCCGAAACCGCGCACGCTTTTCGATCCCAACTTCGGCTTCAACGTCGATACCTATGAGGGGCAGGCCGTCTTTCGCATCGTGCTCGGCTTGGCCAAGGACGCGCCCGCCGGGCCGCTCGACATCAAGTTCCTGACGCGCTTCCAGGCCTGTAACTCCAAGATGTGCCTGCCGCCGCGGAGGATCGAGCTGCCGTCGCTGGGGACCATCGACCCGGCCGCCAGGCCGGTCGCGGACGCACCGGCGCCGCCGGGCTACACGCTCTACGATCCGAACGCCCGGCCAGCGGCCGCCGCGAGCGCGCCACCCATGCAGGCATCCGGCGGCATGCTGGGATTCATCCTGGTTGCGTTTGGTTTCGGCCTGGCCGCGATCTTCACGCCCTGCGTCTTTCCGATGATTCCGATCACGGTGTCCTACTTCCTGAACAAGCCAGCCGGCTCGCGCGGGCGGAGCCTGGCGGACGCGCTGCTGTTCTCGCTGGGGATCGTGGTGCTGTTCTCCGCGCTGGGACTGGCGGCCACCGCGATCCTGGGCCCCTTCGGAGTCGTGCAGCTTGGCTCGAACGTGTGGGTGAATACGTTCGTCGCGGTGGTGTTCCTGGCCTTCGGACTGAGCCTCCTGGGAGCGTTCGAAATCACTATCCCGTCGGGCGTGCTGACTCGGCTGACGATGGCTTCGCAAGGCGGCGGCATGCTGGGCACGCTGCTCATGGGACTGACGTTTTCGCTGAGCGCGTTCGCCTGCGTGGGGCCCTTCGTGGGCACGTTGCTGGCCGCTTCCGTGTCTGGCGGCGGCGCGCGCCCGTTCGCCGGGATGCTGGCGTTCGCCATCGGGCTGGCTACGCCGTTCTTCTTTCTGGCGCTGTTTCCGTCCTACCTCAAGCGCATGCCGCGCAGCGGCGGATGGATGGAGCGCGTCAAGGTGGTGATGGGCTTCCTGGTGCTGGCCGCGATGTTCAAGTACCTGAGCGACGTCGACCAGGTGATGCAGTGGAACCTGCTCACGCGTGGGCGGTTCCTGGCAGCATGGATCGTGCTGTTCGGCCTCGCTGGTATGTATCTGCTCGGTCTCCTACGCCTGCGCGGGGACAATCCCGAAGATCCGCCAGGGCCGGCCCGTATGCTCACCGGCGCGGCCTTTGTGGCCCTGGCCGTCAGCCTCCTGCCGGGCTTGAACGGCGCGCGCCTGGGCGAGTGGGACGCTTACGTACCGCCGGCCCCAGCCTTGGCGCCTGCGGCGGCAGGCGACTACCGCGCAGCCCTCGCCCAAGCTCGCGCCGAGGGCAAGCGCGTCCTCGTCAGCTTCACCGGCCACGCCTGCACCAACTGCCGCTGGATGGAAGCCAACATGTTCCCGCGGCCCGAGATCGCGGCCGCCCTGAAGGACTACGTGCTGGTGGAGCTATTCACCGACGGCACCGACGCGGCCTCCGAGCGGAACCAGGCTCTCGAGAACACGAAGTTCTCGACCGTCGCCATTCCTTACTACGCCATCCTGGACCCGGACGAGAAGGTGGTCGCGAGTTTTCCCGGCCTCACCCGCGACCCGCGGGAATTCCTGCGCTTCCTCCGCTCCGGCGCCGAATCGCCCCGGTAAAGGGCCCACTTGCCTGTATAATGCGATTTATGGCCGCCGCGTCCGAGGCTCGGGTTCCGGCTCTGGCAGATCTCTGGCAGGTTCGGCCCGCCGAGCTGGCGGCGATGCTGGCGGAGGAAATCGTCGCTTGGCGAGAGGATCTCGACTGGAATTTCAGCGCTTCGGCCGAGCTGGTGCGCCGCTTCGTCGAGGTCCACGCTCTCAACGGCTTTGCCCTGCTGGTGGGCGATGAAGCCGTGGGCTACGCCTACTATGTGTGCGAAGAGCACAAGGGGCTCGTCGGCGACCTTTTCGTTCGCGAGGAGTATCGCACGCCGGAACTAGAGCACCGGCTGCTGTCCGCCGTGGTCGATCAGCTTATGAACACCCGCGGGGTGCGGCGGATCGAATCGCAATTGATGATGGCGCGCTCCGCCTATCGCCGCATGCTGCCCGCCGCCCACCACGTGCGTAGCCACCAGCGGAACTTCATGATGTACGACCTGAGCGGCGTCGCCCAACTCGCCGAACGCCGGATCGACCGCGTCGTCTTCGACCGCTGGACCGAGCGGCGGCAGGACGAAGCCGCGCAGGTGATTGCGGCGTCCTATCGCGGGCACATCGACAGCGAGATCAACGACCAGTACCGCTCCGCCGAAGGCGCGCGCCGCTTCCTTTTCAACATCGTGCAGTATCCCGGCTGCGGGACGTTCTTTCAGCCGGCCTCCTGGGTGGCGCTGGACCGATCGAGCGGACGCGTGCAGGGCATTTCGCTCACCAGCATGGTGGCGGAGGGAGTGGGCCACGTCACGCAGATCTGCACCTCGCCGGCCGTGCGTGGCCAGGGCGTAGGTTACGAACTACTGCGCCGCTCGCTCGCCTCGCTGGCCGAAGCCGGCGCCGCAAAGGCCAGCCTGACCGTAACCACCGGCAATGCCCACGCCGTCGAGCTTTACGAGAGAGTGGGATTTGAAACCCTGCGCCGCTTCCCGGCGTTTGTGTGGGAAGGATTCTGAGCGGTGGCCCGGTTCGGCATGTACGGGAAGGTGCTGGCCAAGCCCGGCCAGCGCGACGCGATCGTGGATCTTCTGCTCGAGGCATCGCGGCTGCTCACCCCATTGCCCGGCTGCCTGATGTATATCGTCAACACCGAGCCCGCCGAGCCGGACGCCGTCTGGGTCACCGAGATCTGGCGCAGCGAAGCGGATCACGACGCCTCGCTGAAGATGGAGAGCGTCCTCGCGGTGATCGGCAAATCGAAGCCGCTGGTCGCGGGTTTCGAGGGTATCCGCCTGATCCCCGTCGGCGGCAAGGGCCTGCCACCAGATTGAGAGCGGCCTTGCGGCCCACCGGTCTTCAGCTCAGCAGCTCCGCGATCCTGTCGGGGTCGTTGGGCACGACCGTGGGCTGGTTGCCGAAGGTCGGCCGGATCGTCGCACCGCTGGGGGCCGTGAGCTGGCCGGTGTGATAGCGGTAGATGTAGTCGGGATCTTTGAGCAGGTTGCCGGTCAGCACGGCGATCACATCCTCATCGGCGCGCATCAGGCCGGCGGCGCGCAGCTTGCGGATACCCGCCAGAGTCGCCGCCGAAGCGGGCTCCGACCCGATGCCGCACAGACCGATTTGCGCCTTGGCGTCGGCGATCTCCTGCTCGCTCACCTTCTCGACCAGGCCGTTCGAGCAGCGCACTTCATAGAGCGCCTTGGGCCACGAAACCGGATCGCCGATGCGGATCGCCGTGGCCAGCGTCTCGGGATTTTCGACAGCGCGCAGCGAGGCGCCTTCGGGCGCCTGCGCCAGATCGTAGAACGGCGCTGAGCCCTCGGCCTGCACCACCGCCAGGCGCGGCATCCTGTCGATGAGGCCGAGCGCCCGCATCTCGCGCAGCGCCTTGCCGAAAGCCGAAGTGTTTCCCAGATTGCCGCCCGGCAGCACGATCCAGTCCGGTACGCGCCAGTCGCGCTGGTCCATCATCTCGACGATGATCGTCTTCTGGCCCTCGATGCGGAACGGATTGATCGAGTTAAGCAGGTAAATGCCGATCCGCTCCGCCAGCGCCCGCACCAGCGCCAGGATCTGGTCGAAGTTGGCCTCCACCTGCAGCGTCCGCGCGCCGTAATCGAGCGCCTGCGCCAGCTTGCCGTACGAGATGTTGCCGTGCGGAATGAAAATGATGGGGTCCAGGCCGGCGGCGCTGGCGTAGGCGGCCATCGATGCCGAGGTATTTCCGGTCGAGACGCAAGCCACGCGCTTCATGCCCAGCCGCAGGGCCTGCGCCGCGCCGCAGGTCATGCCGTTGTCCTTGAAGGAGCCGGTGGGGTTAAAGCCCTGGTGCTTGAAGGTGAGGCGGTCAAGGCCGGCGTAGGATGCCGCGCGCGGCGCATCGAGGAGCGGCGTGTTGCCCTCCCTCAGCGAGACCACGCGATCGGATTCCGCCAGAAACGGGATGATCTCGCGGTAGCGCCAGACGCCGCTCGCATCGAGCGGGAGGTTACTCATCCGCCGTTCGCGCCAGAGCTTCTTGAGCGCCGCGGCGTCGTAGCTCCAATCGGGATAAACGGCTTCGAGCAGGCCTCCGCAGCGCGGGCAGTTATAGAGAACGTCCGTGACGCCGAAGCGCGCGCGGCACGCGGGCGAGAAGCAGATGAGTTCGGCAGGCATGAACCCTTAAGTATACTGGGACCAAGTGGCTGGCCTCATGCTGGCGGTCCATATCGAGTGCGGGCGGGTGGACGTGCGTGAAGTGCCGCGGCCCGCTCGGCCGCCTGGATTCGCGCTGATCCGGCTGCTCGCCGCGGGCATCTGCAACACCGATCTCGAGCTCCAGCGGGGCTACTACGGTTTCAAAGGAACGCCGGGCCACGAGTTCGTGGGCGAGGTGGCGGAGGCCGACCAAGCCGCGCTCATCGGGCGCCGCGTGGTGGGCGAGATCAACCTGGCCTGCGGCGCCTGCGATTGGTGCCGCGCAGCCCTGGGACGGCACTGCCCGCATCGCACCGTGCTCGGCATCGCCGGCCACCCGGGCGCGTTCAGCCAGTACTTCACGCTGCCGGAGCGGAACCTGCACCTCGTTGCCGATGAGATCCCGACCGAGCGCGCCACGTTCACCGAGCCGGTGGCAGCCGCTTGCGAAATTCTGGACCAGGTGGAGATCCCACGGGGCGGGGAAGTGGCCGTGCTCGGCGACGGTAAGCTGGGGTTGCTGGCA
>Ga0265316_10001879_pt1 | contig 22051 bp, 14 predicted proteins | sample 4522metaG_FD_202092 | JGI IMG/M metagenome (GOLD analysis project Ga0265316, IMG submission 202092) | Rhizosphere microbial communities from Carex aquatilis grown in University of Washington, Seatle, WA, United States - 4-5-22 metaG | ecosystem: Host-associated > Plants > Roots > Rhizosphere >... | reverse complement strand
GCGGCGTTCGGAGCAGCGACGGGTGATCATGTAGGTGCGGCCGGCTACCACTTGGCGAGGAAGGCTCATGCCCCTATTGTCGGACGCGCCCGCCAGAAGTTGCTTCAAAACTTACCCTCGGATGGGGAGATTGGGTTAGGCGGGATCTAGGGATAGAGCGGGCGATTTGAAAAGTACCCTCGGATGGATCTAGGGATGGATCTAGGTTGCAGCTATGCCTCCGGCACAGGGCGGCCAAGAAACGCACGAACACAGGCCGCGATCTCGTCGGGCGCGTCCTCCAGAAGCCAGTGGCCGCAGTCCGAAAAGCAGTGGACCACGGCGTGGGGCCAGTGATCGCGCCAGGTGCGAAGTACCCTCGGTGCGAAGACTACGTCGCGTTCACCCCAGCAAATCATGGCCGGCGTTTGCCGAAAGCGCGACAAGCCATGCTCGATGCCGCTCACTAGGGCGTAGGAAGGATCCGATGGTGCCAGCGGTACGTCCTGGGGAAACCGCAACAGGGCAATGCGATCGGCCCAGGTTGAGTAGGGCGCGAGGTACGCGTCGAGCACTTCCGCAGGCAGCGGGCGACGTGTGCAGCAGGTGCGCGCGGCCGTCCTAATGAAGAAATCAGAGCTGCGTAGAGCCAGCGACCCCAGCGCGCGGTTTCGCACGATGTGCAGCGCCGCGGGCACATGCATATCGGCCGGTACGTGAAAAGCCGCGGCGTTGAGCACCGCCAAACGCGCCACACGCTCGGGGAATCGCACGGCCCAGGCCATGCCGATCATCGCCCCCCAGTCGTGCATGACCAGGTTCACGCCACGACCAAGTCCCAAGTGGTCGAACAGCGCCGCCAGATCGTCGGTGCGGCTTTGCAAGCAGTAGCGATACTGGTTGTCGTCGGGCTTGTCAGACAGTCCCATGCCCATGTGGTCAGGAACAACCACGCGGTACCGGTCGCGCAGGGCCACGACCAGCGTGCGGAAATGGAACGACCAAGTGGGGTTGCCGTGCAGCAGGACCACCGGCTCGCCTTCGCCTTCGTCCAGGTAATGCAGTCGTAGGCTGTTGCGATCAAAGAAGTGGCTGGTGAATGGATACAGCGACGGTGAAACCCGCGAACGATCCATCGGCCCGGCCCCCGCGTCTACCAGGTCACCCCAGCCACCGTGCAGTTCAGCCCACTGCCAATACCGCCCAGAACGATGTGGTCGCCCGGCGAAATGCGTTCGGCCTCTGCGGCCTTTGACAGGACCACAGGAACCGATGCCGGGCCCACATTGCCAAGCTCGGGGTAGATGAGAAAGGCCTTTGACTGATCAAAACCAACCGATCGGGCCAGCTCCTGCGTGTGCAGCTCGCTCACCTGGTGCAGGGCAAACAGATCCACGGAATCGGCACTCCAGCCCAGGACCTTCTGCGCCTGCGCCCAGGTCCGTTGCGCCAGGCCCACCCCATGGAGCAGCAGACTGCGCGTGTCGGTGATTCCCACGTCGAGCTGACCTCGGCAGAGCTGATTGTGAGCTGTCGCGGCCAGGCTGGTCCCGCCGTGAAAGCGATGCCCGCCCGGCGCCAAGCGCGTGTGCGCCAGAATCATGGCCGCGGCGCCCGAGCCAACGGTCAGCGTGGCCAGCTGGTCGCGCAACATCTGCGCGTCGCAACTGTCCAGGCTGAGACGGGCGACGGTGGCCTCGACCACAGTGCGGCTGCTTTCGCCGTCGACAATCAGGCCGTACTCGATCTGGCCGCGCTCGATCAGATTGCCCACCACTTGCATGCCGTCAATGAAGCCCAGGCAGGCGTTGGCGATGTCGAAGTTCAGGCAGGTTTCAGGCAGGCCCAGGTTGGCATGCACGAAACACGCGACCGAAGGTTCAATGTAGTCGCGACAAACGGATGTGTTGATGAGCGCGCCGATTCGCGCGGGATCCAACCCCGCATCGGCCAGAACCTTGCGCCCGGCCAGCGTGGCCGCATCGCTCGGCCGCGTTTCTGTGTCCCAGAACCGCCGCGCCTTCACCCCGGTTAGGCTTTCCAGAAACCGCGCCGGCATGCCCAGCCGTCGGTAGGTCTGGGCCAACCGGCCGTCGAGATCCTCGGATGGGATGCGGTGCGGGGCATCCACATGGGCCACGCCGACGATGGAGACGTTGTCGAACTTCATGAACCGCTGGCAGTTCTAGCGGATTATCGGTCGGTGAGCAGGGATTTAGCGCGCCAGCGGCACAAGCGCGATTTCGTTCACCCAGAGCCGCCCTGGCACCATTTCTGGTGGCGCGCCTGGCGGCATCGCCATGTGCAGACGCACAGCCAGCGTTCCCCCAGGGTGGTGGGCTTCGACTCTCAGCAACGAAGGCCGCGCTGCCCGCGTGGCCTGGACCACCGACGCCAGCGATACCGTTGCGCCGGATGGGTTCGCGCCAACCTGCACGCTGACCGCGCCCGCGGGCATCTCTTCTGATTGGTCGAGAGGCGCAATGTCGAGCGCCGCCTCGATTGCATAGTCGCCGGCCGCCACATCCAGTTCGGTTTCGGCGGCGATTTCACGCGTCCGATCCGGCACGGCCGAAGGAATGGCCAGACCAACCCCACTCCATACGCCGCGCAGGGCGGGCCTGTCGTCGGTATCATGCGTCCCGCTCATTCGCCAGGAACACACGCGGGCCTCTTGGTTCACGTGGCAGACTTGGATGGTCCAGCGGTGGTGCTCGCGCAGCTTGCCGCCTGCCCAGGCCAGCGTGGGAGCGCCAACGAAGACGACGACGATCAAGCCCAGGGCAAGACCGGCCTCCCGGCGAACGATCCGAGACATTCGGCGTTCGCCCGACATGTCTCTGGCTGTCTGGACCACCCAGAGCGACCCGCCCGCCGCAAGAGGGAAGGCCAGCAAGCTGATGGGCAGTCGATAGCGCTGTTCCGCGAAGATCGCAGCATAGAGGCTGGCCAACGCCACCATGAACGGAACCAGGGTGAGGACCAGCCAACGTCGGCGCGCCAACGCCACGCCCAGACCGGCCAGGGCTGCCGCCACCGTGGCCAACCAATAGGAGTCGACGATCGCCTCCAACGCCGAACGCCAGCGGCTGGCCACGCTGAGCGCCGGCTCTGGTAGCACACCGGCACGAAAAAGCGGCCAGTAGAGCAATGCGCGTTCGCGCACCAGCAACCGCTCGGCCTTGGCGAGAAACAGTCCGAGGGTAAATGCAGGGTCAAATCGCGACCAGCCTCTGGCCAGGGTGAGCGCTGCGCGATCGGCTTGACGATGCGGTTCGCCCAGGATCGTGTAGCCGGTCACTTCGTGAAATATCCGATTGAGCGACCGCGAGTAGCGGCCGTCGGTGTTCGGGTCGGCGCCCACCAGCGCGGTCTGTCCCCCGTGGCTGTCGCTGATGAAGACTTCGCCGTAACGCAGCCGGTTGCGCACAGCCCAAGGCGACAGCAGCACGGCGGCCACCGCGCAGGAAATCATGGTGCGGCGCAAGGCGGTCTTCCAGCCAAGCCCCGAGGCACGAAAGCAGAAGATCCCGAGAAATGAGAGCGGCAGCGCGATAGCCCGAAAATACGCGGCCAGGCCAATGAACACGCCAAAAAGCACCGCGGCTCGCCGCGGTCGGCCCGGCGAATAGCGCAGCAAGAAACAGCACCCGAGGGTAATGAGCGCCGCTGCCGGCATGTCCGTGCCGGTTACGCTGGCCACAGCAATGCCGGCCGGCCAGAAAGCGCAAAGCAGTCCCGCAACCAGGCCCGCGCCCCGGCTTTCCCACAGCCGATGGGCAACACCGCAGACCGCACCCGCAGCCAGAGCGCCCGCCACCGCCCCCACTAGCTTGCAGGCCAGCCAGCCCCCACCCAATTCTTGCACCGCGGCCAGCAACAACGGATACCCGGGCATGAAAATGTACTCAGGATCGAGCGCGCCGAACTTGAGCAAGTGGGCCGCTGACTCAACGTACATCGCGAAGTCGCCCACCGGCTTGGTCGGCACAAGCAACACCCAGCCGACCCGCAGGGCCAAGGCCAGCATGACGACCAAGATCCCGTACCGAGGGTACTTGTTCGCCGGTGGTGAGGTCGCTATTCCGAGGGTACTCATTCAGATGTTCATTCCAGATGTTCATTCCGAGGGTACTTGTTTGGTCACGCTCACCGGCATAGAGGCGTGACGGCGGTTTGGTCGCCGACTTGGCTCGTCGCGTCGCGCAACCCAACGCCGCACCAGGAAGTCTTCGACCGTTCCTGCTTTCCCCTTCGCCGTGCGGTAGCTGTTAGCTCGCTGTGGATGCGCGGTGGCGTTTGTGATAGCTGGATGTCTCACTTTTCGCATTTCAGATCAACTGCGCAGCGCGCTGAAGAATCGTTCCCGTCCCCAATCGTCGGAAGGAGAAACTCGCATGCACCGCTCATTACATCTTCTACTCGTCCCCCTCACAGCGGGGCTACTCATGTCCTTTGGCTGCGCCCAAGGTGGCGGCGGCGGAGGAGCGCAAGGAGGCAACTCCAACAACGGTGGCTCCAACGGCAACGGTGGCTCTAACGGCAACAACAATGGCGGCTCAAACACGGGCGGCACCTCCAGCAACACCGGTGGCACCAAGGCCACCGGTGGATCCTCCAGCAACACCGGCGGTTCGAACACGGGCGGCACCTCCAGCAACACCGGCGGCACTTCTAGCAACACAGGCGGAACCAAGGCCACCGGCGGCGCCAGCGGCAATGGGGGCGCGAGCGGCAATGGCGGCGCCAGTGGCACCGGCGGCGCGAGCGGCACCGGCGGCAGCAGCGGCAATGGCGGCGCCAGCGGTGGTAGCAGCGCTAGCGGTGGCAGCAGCGGCAATGGCGGCGCCAGCGGCGGCAGCAGCGGCAGTGGCGGCGCTAGCGGCGGCAGCAGTGCCACGGGCGGTAGCAGTAGTCCGCCCGCTGGGACCGACGTGATCTCCGATTTTGCAACGACGGGCGACATGATTCAGCAGGGCGGCCGTACCGGGTACTGGTACGTGTACTTCCCCAATTCGGCCACCCAGGCGGCCCCAACTGCCCCGATGACGATAACGCCATCGCTGAACAACTTTAAGCCGATCGCGGTCGAATCCGGCGCATTGCACACCACCGGCTCGGGTTTCGACGGATCGAACAGCAACGGCTATGCGGGTGTCGGCGCGATGTTCAAGCCCCATGCATCGCCAGACAAGGTGAGCGACGCCTATGACGTCAGCGCGTACACTGGTATTTCCTTCAAGATCAAATCCGGCAGCGGCACTCCGCCGAACGTCTTCTTCGAGATGCTCACCAAGGAGAACCAGCCTGCGACGGCAGGTGGGGTTGCGACCGTGCAGGGCATCGATCTCTACAACACCCGCGGAATGGTGATTAGCACCCCTTGGACGCCCGCGATCTCCAGCGCGTACCAGACGGTCACAGTTCCATTCGCGAACCTCGTGCCTCGCTGGGTTCCCGACCCCACGTCCTGTGGAACCACCACAACGCCAAAGTGCCAGGCGCAGGCTTTCAATCCGAAGGACGTTCTCGGCATTCAGATTTCAATGTACGTGGACAAGGGCTGGTACCAGCCAGCGGGTGGCACACTCGGTAAGTACGACCTTTGGATCGACGACGTGTCGTTCGTAAAGGGCGATGCCGGGCTCCCGACCCAAACCGGATTTCCCCTGGCCAGCCCTGGCAGTTTCGGAACGTGCGTCAAGCCCCAGGGACCAAACGCGGATGCCAAGTACCTTGTGTCCGCCTACAACCAGTGGAAGGCGAACTTCGTCAAAGGCAACAAGGTCATTCGTCCTGAGGCGTCCAATGACACGGTCTCCGAGGGCCAGGCTTACGGCATGCTCATCGCGGTCAACATGAACGACAAGACCCTATTCGACAGCTTGTATAGTGGGTGGACCGCCAGCTCATATACCTCTGGATCTACGCTGATGACTTGGTGTCTTGGCAGCAGTGGTGGTGGAACCGGGCAGGCCTGCCCCAGTGGTTCTGGCGGCTCTGCAACCGACGCGGATGAAGATGCCGCCTTCGCCCTTCTGCAGGCTGCCAAGGTCTTCGGTGATGCGAGCTACAAGACCAAGGCCTTGGCCATGATTTCGGAAATCTTCAGCAAGGATATTGACCCTTCGACGAAGCTTCCCACCGGCGGCAGCAACTATAACAAGTCGAGCGGAACCACCAATCCTTCGTACTTCGCGCCTGCCTGGTACAACGCATTCAAGGCGGCTGGCGATACAAGCGACTGGGCGTCGGTTAATGCCGCGATTTACAAGGCCATCAATGCGGGTACTTGGAGCAACGGTCTGCTTCCCGCATGGTGCAGCGGCAACACCTGCACCGCTCCTGGTGCCAACACTGGTTCCGCCAATCCCGCCACTGACGTAATCTATCAATACGACTCGCACCGCATCCCGATGCGCATCGGCCTGGATTACTGTTTCAACAACACGGCTGATGCCAAGACCTACACCACCAAGAACACTGGATTCTTTGCTGGTATCGCACAGAAGGGAATTGGCTTCATCAAGGACATGTACACGCCGGGTGGGGCCGACGTGAACGGGAGCGCGCCCAATTCGGCTTCGATCCTTGGTACATCTGCCGTAGGTGCCATGGCCAGCGGGAATCAGGCGTACGTCACTGATGCCTACCAGGCCGTCTTTGACCAGATTACTCGCGGAGCCATGAATGTTCCCGATGCCGCCGGGAAGACGTCATATTCGTACTACAACGCAACAGTCGGCTTGTTGACCGCTCTCATGATGACCGGCAACTTCTCGCACTAGGTCGGATGTTTCGCCCGCGATATCGATAATTGAACCAGTGAGGCTATTGGACATGACCACGAGAGATCTTTCTTTGTTGCTTCTACTGTCTTCGCCAGTGCTGGGTTTTCTAGGGTGTGGGAGTGGTACCAAGCAGGCCGGCCAGGGTGGGTCGATGGCTGGGGGGGCTGGCGGGTCGAAGACGGGAGGCACCAGTGGGTCCAACGGTGGAAGCACAGGCGGGTCAACCGTGGCAGGCACAGGCGGGTCCACGGTGGGACCCGCCGATGCCGCACCTGATGTAGCCACGGTGGCAAAATGCATCGATATCGCGGACGACTTGATTGCTGATTTCAAGACTGACAATGGCCTCAACCCGGTCGATGGTCGAGAGGGCGGGTTCTATGTGTATGGTGACGGCAGCATAAAGGGCCAATTCGATCCGCCACTTGTGGTGGGTGAGTCCTATCCGACTGACACAGCGACGGGAAATGACCACTGCTCTGGCCCAGGTTCGTTCCACACCAAGTCGTCGGGATGGGGGGTCTGGGGGTCCGCCCTCGGCGCGGACTTCATGTCGAGAATCACTACTGAAGCCGGCGTGAGTCCTGATGGCAAGGGATTCAAGGGGACGTACGACGCTTCGAAGTACAAGGGCGTCTCTTTCTGGGCCACGTCGACTGCCCCCCTGACCAGGGTTCAGGTGAGCTTTCCCGACGTCTACACCGACGGCTTGGCAAACCCCGCGGCAATTGATTCTTCAATCTCGCCGTGCGTGTACAGTTCCGGAGCGAGCAACTGCAGCCCCTACCTGGTCAAGTTCGGAGACAGCCAGTTTCCCCAATACATGAACTATCAGATCGACACGACCTGGAAACGGTTTGATGTCTTTTTTGAGGACACCCTTCAGGACCAGTACAATAAAGGTTTCCACACTGCGGACGACAAGCTGGACCTGAAGCACCTGACCTCCATGGCGATCCAGGTGAATGCCGTTTTCACGTCCGCCGCCATCACGCCCAACGATTTCGAGATCTGGGTCGACGACGTCTACTTCATTGAGTAGCCGAACAGCCAGGCTCTACGCTTGACGGCCTTCCAGGCGCCCTGTGCAGTCCCGGCGTGTCAAGCGTTGGGCATGCTCAATACACGTCGAATTCGTCGACCACTAGACCGCCAGTCGCAGACTTGTCTTCCACCAGCAACGCGACTGAGTGCCCAATCAATTCACTGGTGTCCCAGTCGACAGTGAGGGTGGCGCCGGATGGGGCGGCTTCGCGTACTGCCTTTTCCTCGTCGAGCAGGGTCACGCGCAGCCCCGGATCTGCCGACCCGGACAGTGCGAAACGCAGGTGTGGCCGATCAACGACAAAGAACCCTGACCGCAGTGTTCCTTGCACGGCCGGACCCAGACGTGTGGAATCCGCTGCGAAGCGGCCGTACATCCCAGGGGGCGCAGGCGCTGGTGCTTTGCCAAAGGCTTCTCCCTGCGCGCTGAAGATCTGCCAGGTGCCATCCTCGAAATCGGCCAACCGGAGTCCATCCGCTGGTAGCGACGGAGGCGCCACAGTGGGGACCAGCAGCGCATTGGGGGAAGTCTCGGCGCCCGCGAACATACGCACTGAATCCACGCCTTCGCGCAGTTGCCACAACAGGTGATAGCGCGAATCAACGAAAGGGAATTCGCCGGGTTGGGCCTTCCAGTCGAGCACAATGGCCGAAAAGGCCTGCTGTTGTAGCGCCTGGTCCAGGCCTTGTGGCCGGCCCAGTCCGGAAGCGACATCGCGCACACCCATGCGATGAACATAGGTTCGCTTGCCCACCAGCGCGGGGTAGTAGCTGTGAAAGGGAATGAAGACATTGCCGGGCACGCCGCGCAGGCGATCCAGCAGACGCCCGGCAGCCACGTAGTCGTTCGCCTGGGGAACCACCGCTTTGACCGGCGGCCGTGGAACATGCTGGTTCTGCCAGGCCAGGCCCAGCAGAACGGCGCAAATGGGCAGTGCAATGAGCCAGCGTCGATTGTCGAATGCATGCATGAGCAGTCGCCCAGTCAGCACGACTGCGGCCAACACGGGAAAGAAGACCGCTGGAATATAGGCATTGCTGAATGCCCATTGGGTCGAAAACCCAACCGCGGCGCTGACCTCGCCAGCGATTGCCACGGCCCACAGAATGACGTCGGTGCGGCGCAACTTGCGGGAGCAGGCCAGAAGCACGGTCGCGACAATCAGCACCGCGAACACCGGCCAAAGGACTTTGAGCGTATCAGGCAATACGTTGGCCTTCACCACGCCCCAGCGGTAGCCGTGACTCTGGTGGAGCTTGAAAATGTAGGTCCAGAACCAGCCGCCGGATGTCTTGACCAGCAGGCCAATCCCCGCGGCCAGTGCCACCGCGGCCGCCCCGCCATAGACCAGACCGCGCCGCCAGTTGACGATGAGCAATCCCACGCCCAGCCCCACGCCGACGATGCTGGCGGTTTGCTTGCTGAAGAATGCCGCCGCAATGACCAGTCCTGCGACCGCTGCGCTCTTCCAAGTGCGCCCGCGCAGGGCCAAGAGCAGGGCCGACGCCTCCAATGCCAGCAACAAGCTGTCGGCGCGCACCAGATCGTAGAAGCCGCCGGTAAAAGCAAAGGTGGCGGCCACCGCCGCCGCCCCAACCAGGCCGATCAGCACGGTCAACAGACGTCGCGAAAACCCCAAGCCGCGCGCCTCGTCCTTGACGAGCATGCCCATTATGACCAGGGCCGCAAAGAAGGCCAACAGCGAGACCACGCGGCCTAGCAGGTATCCGAGGGGAAACACGAACGACAACAGCGCCAGCAGCGCGGGATAGAGCGGCGTGTACAGATAGGGGATGAAATCGAGCGAGGGCTTGACGTAGATCCCCTGGCCGGCCGCGATCCGCTGCGCGTGGACCAGGGTACCGCCTTCCATCCACTCAAGATCGAGTGGAAAACCGGCGCGGCCGGCAAAGACCCGCAAATGCCAGCCAAGCTGAATGAGCGCCGGCACTGTGGTGACAACCAACGCCGCCAGCAACAGGGCGCCGACCAGTGCCTGCTTGGTCTTTCCTGTCATTGATTCGCCTATCCTCGCAGAGACACCACGCTGACTCCGTCGCCGCCCTCGCCCTTGCCGCCGGGCCGGTGGCGCTCGACATAGGGCGAGGTCGCCAGGTATTCGCGCACGACTTTGCGAAGCGCGCCGGTGCCGTGTCCGTGGATGATGTACACGGTGTCGGCGCCCTCCAGGGCGGTGCGGTCGAGGAACGCCTCCAATTCGGCCAGGGCCTCGTCGGCGCGTTGGCCGCGCAGATCCAGGGTGTTGGCGCGGTTCTGCATCGACACCGGCTCGGCCGCGCGTTCGTCGCTGGACCTAAAGGACGGCGTGCTGGGCTTCTTGCTGGTTGCCGAAACGCCCAACGCGCGATTGGCCAGGGCCTGGCGCAACTTGGTTACGTCCAGTGGCTCAGCCTCGGGCAAGGCCGCGGTGACCTCCTTAGCCTTGCGATCGAGCGCCGCCCGCGCTGCCTCCACGGCCTGCGCGGTTCGCGTTCGTTTGGCTTCGCGGACGATCTCGGAAATTGATTCGCGCGCGTCGCGCACCGCTGCGTCCACCGCCTCGCGCGAGCGCACGGCCAGCTCGCGTTCTCGACGGCCCAGGGCAGCCGCGGCCTCTTGCGAGGCATCGGTTTGTGCATCCAAATCCTGCTTGGCCTGTTCCAGCTCGCGGCGAGCTGTTTCGAGCGCCTGGTTCGATTGTTCGAGGGCCTGCTCGCGCTGCTGCAGGTTGCGCAGCGTCTCTTCCAAGCCCAGGTTGCCAGAGTCCATCAGGGCGCGCGCCCGTTCGAGCACGGATTCCGGCAGCCCGATGCGCGCGGCGATGTCGAAAGCGTATGAGCGTCCCGGCACGCCGTCCTTGAGCCGGAAAGTTGGCCGCAGCTTCTGCAGATCGTATTCCATGCCGGCGTTGCGGAAACGCGTGTCGGTCTCGGCCAGCGCTTTCAGGCTGTCGAAGTGGGTGGTCACCAGCACTAAGCCGGGCGCATCGGCCAGCACCTCCAGCATGGCCCGCGCCAGCGCCGCGCCCTGTTCCGGGTGGGTGCCCACCATCAGTTCGTCGCAGAGAACCAACAAGTTCTCGTCAGTCGCGGCCTGGGCCAAATCGAGAATGCCCGACAGGTTCGCCAGGTGGGCCGAGAAGGTCGACAGGTCGCCCATCACCGATTGCTGATCGCCAATGTCGGCCAGCACCTGGTGAAAGAAACCAACCCGGCTTCCGCGGGCGGCAGGCACAGGCAAACCCGCGCGCGCCAACAGGGCCGCCAGACCCACCGACTTGAGCAGCACGGTCTTGCCGCCCGCATTGGGCCCGCTGATCACCAACGCCTTGGCCTGGCTGCGTTCCGCAACTTGGCCCAGCGCCAAATCATTCGGCGTGATCTTCGACCGTGATTCAACCGCACGCAGGGCAAGCAGCGGGTGGCGCAGCAAGCGCAAGTCGACGATGGGTTCATCGACGATCTCCACGGCCACGCCGTCGTAGGCAACCGCGAGGCGCGCCGCCGCGGCCAGTAAATCGAGACGGGTGAGAATCTCGCGGTCTTTGCGCAGCCCCTCGGCAGCTTGCGACACCACGCCAGCCAGCTCTTCCAAGATACGCCGGCTTTCGCGCCGGATCTCGATCTCGGCCACTTTCAGTCGGTTGTTCAGTTCAACCAATGCAGTGGGCTCAATGAAGACCGTTTCACCGGTGCGCGAGGTGTCGTGAACGATGCCGAGCCCCATGGACTTAAACGAGGCACGCAGGGGCAGCACGAAGCGATCCTCGCGCAAGGTGACGAACTCGTCTTGCAGGAAGGGGGCGTATTCTTCGGACTGCAGCAGCCGCTCGGCCTCGCTGCGCACGCGCGACGCCGCCATGTCGCGATCGCGGCGCAAGCGGCCCAGTTCAGGCGAGGCGCCGTCGCGCAACTCGCCCGCGGCATCGAAGGTTTCGCGCGCCATGCGCACGAGTTCGTCGTGGTGGCCCAGCCCGGCGGCCAATTTCGACATACGCGGTGCCTGCAAGCGCGGGTCCTCACTGGCGATGCGGCCATAGAAACGGCGCGCGTGGGCCGCGGTTTCGCAGAAATCCGCCACCTGGCGCAATTCCTCGGGTCCGAGAGGCACGCCCTGTCCGACGGCCAGCAAATGGGCTTCGATCTCGGGGAAACCCAGCCCGGGCAGCGACTCGCCCAGGCGCAAGAGGGTATCGAGCTCGCTCACGTCGGCCATCCGCTCGCGCGCTTCGGCCGCCGATTCACACAGGGGCAAGCCCTGGCACGCCGTCCGCCCGCGCGACGAATCGGCCTGGGCGGCTAGGCGTGTACACAGCTCCGGCCAATCGAGAAACTCGCGGTACTGTCGGGCCAAGGCGTCTTGTGCGGGGGATTTCATCTGGTTCGCTTTCCGGCCTTCGCCCTTCACTGCACCTGAATCGTGGCCACCCGCAGGCGGTCTTTGCCGTCGTTGGCCGCGGGTGGCGTGACTGGCAGGCGGTTGCTTCCCTTGAACAGGCCCACGTAGACCGTATACAGGCCCGGGGTTGTGCCTGGGGAAAACCCGATGCGCTGTCGGTCGCGGATGTGCTGGCCCGCGCGCCAGCGTTCGATGGGATAGGCGCCGTCGACCGGAACATGGTCCAGGTTGCGATAACTGCCGCCCGGGCCATCCAGGTGGAAAAACGGCCGCCAGCCCTGCGGCACAGGCGCCAGCAGTTCAAAGTGCACGGTCAAATCGACATGTCCGCCGCGCGCAATCTCGGACGCCGAAAGGTCGTAGCCCGTCACACGCAAAGCATCGCCGATGCGTCCGTCGAGCGCGTGAGACGGCGCAGGCGAGGGCACGCCCGGGGCCGACACGCCCGCCGCGATCTTTTCGGCGTAGCCCGGCGGCAGAGAAAGCAGCGCCACGCGATCCCGCAGGTCAGCCTTCAGGCGCGAACAGGTGGGCTCGCCTGCGGATGAGCCCCACAAATCGCGCGCCTCGGCCGGATCGTGGACCAGGTCGTAGCACTCGGTGGTGTTGTCGGGGGTCCAGTTCCAGATCAGGTGGTGGCTGGCCGTGACCCAGGCCCGCCGCTTGACGTCGCCCTCGTAGCTGACCTCTTGAAATACCGGCTGGGGCGGCGTGCCTTCAACCGTGCCGGACAGCAGGTCCACCATGGAACGGCCTAGGAATGCCGGCTCATGCGGGCCGCGCGCCAGGTTGACCAGGGTGGGCGCCAGATCCACATGGCCGACTGGGATGGCGCTGCGTCTGGGCAGAAGGCCGGGCACCCGCACAATGAACGGGACCTTGGTGTGCGGGGAATACAGGTGATAGCCGTGGGCATTGATCCCGTGCTCGCCGAGCGACTCGCCGTGATCGCCGGTCACCACAATCGCGGTCTTGTCCCACAATCCCAGGGTCTTCAGCTCGTCGAGCACGCGGCCGAATTGGTTGTCGGTGAACCAAATCTCGCCGTCGTAAAGATCGGCCTGGCTGTTGCCGAAGGCGGGCGCCTCGGGATGGCGTTGGTAGTTGAGGTGGGGATCATAGAAGTGCATCCACAGGAAGAACTTCTCTTGCCCGTGATTGCGCAAAAACGCGATGCCGTCGTCAGCCATCTCGCGCGCCGAGGAGCCCACCGATTCCATGGGGCCATTGACGTTGACGTGCAAGGCAGCGCGCTGGTCGTCGTAGAAGTCGATCCCGCGTTCAAAGCCGCGACGGTCGCCGCGGTTGAAATACACATACGCGTAGAAGGCCGCGGTGGTGTAGCCGATGTCGTGCAGCGCTTCGCCGATGGTGCGCATGCTGGGATCGATGCGCGGCCACCAGATCGATTCGTCCCATTTGATGGCCGACGGCCAGCGGCTGGTGGCGATGGCGGGCATCGAGTAGCGGGTCGAGGGCGCGTGGGCCCAACCGTTTTCAAAGAGAACGCTCTCACGGGCCAGCCGATCAAGCGCGGGCGAAGTCGGCCGGCTGTAGCCGTAGCAGCCGAGGTGATCGGCGCGCAGGGTGTCGATGGTGACAAACAAGAACTTGAGGTCCTCGGGCACCGAGGCGGGCACGGGATGAAAGGGTGGCGAGCGCAGGGCCGCGGTGCTGGCGTCCTTGCCGTCGCAATCCTGGTCGATGCCGTCATCGGGCCAGTCCTGGGCGCCGGGATTGCGGCTGGGATCGCGGTCGTCGCAATCGCCCCCGCCGAAGAAGCGCGAGTAGCCATCGTGGTCGAAGTCGAAGGCACGCTGACCCAGGGCTAAAAGCTCGCCGGTGAACCCCGCGTGCGCCGAGGCTGCCTTGCGCGCAGGTTCGGATTCACTGGCGACGAAGACGGTCGCTACAGCCAAGAGCGGCAGGCCGCCGAGGAGCGCCGCTCGCCGCCAGGTTGGACCAGTGGCAGACCGGCGTCGCAGGACCAGCGTCATCACCACGGTCGCGATGACCAACTCCGCCACTACGAGCACTTCGTTCCACGCCACGAACTGGAAATCCTGCGCCCAACGCGCGCGAACCAGCAGCCCGGTGGGAACGCCGAAGAGCAACAAGGTCGGAACCAAGGCCTTGGGCCAGGACAGTCGTGGCCACGCGACGCTGGCGCGGCCGATGACCCACGGCAAGGCTGCGGTCAGCGCCCCGCCCAGAATCGAACGCACGATCTTCACATCTCGCGGCAACGGTGCTCGCGTGCGCCACGCGACGACAAACACTGCGACTTCGAAAAGCAGGGCCGACAGCGGGGCGAGCAACAAGATCCCGGCGGCGGTGACGGGCTTGCCCGCGGCCCCGCCTGGCAACGAAGCGGGCCGAGAAAACGGCAGGATACGCGCCAGCGCAGGCCCGACGACCGTGGCGACAGCAGCGGCCAGCAGCGAGGCTAGGGCGACGATTCCCGCTGCCAGGAAGCGGTTGTTGCGATTCGCGGTTCCAATCAGGGCGACGACCGGTGCAGCGGCCGCCAAGCCACCCACGACAAACCAACCGATCCCCGATGTCACCCAGCGGTTGGCCCGCTGTCGGCCCCAGGCGCCCACGCCGAGCAGGGCTGCCAAGATCAGTCCGGCGGCCGCGCCGATCAACAAGTCGAACCCGGTCACCAGGGCCACGCACGAAATCAACGACGGCCCGCCCAGATGGTTGAGTCGGGTGGCCCGAAGGCCGTCCACGATGCCAACCGCGGCCCCACTGACTAGAGCGGCGCGATAGATTGTGGTCGCAAGGCTGCGGGGTCTGGACACGACAGCCTATGGCTACCAAGGAAACCACCGGGTTCAAAGCCAAGACACCGTTCGGCCCCGCGAGCGGACCGGCCCAAATTCGACGTTTCGCTAGAATCCGAGGAACAAATACCCCTGCCCGACGGTCTAACTGGAAAATGCCGCATAGCCCCGGCCAGGCGAGAAGCGATTCCCCGACGGGCAGTATCGTGGTAGCAATCCCGTAACGAATATGAAGGCACCACTACGCGGCGCAATAGTCGGCTACGGATTCATCTCCAGCCAAGGACACGCGCCGACCTACGCCAAGCACATGGGCAACGGTCGGGCGGTGGAAATCACGGCCATGGCCGATATCTGTGAGGCTCGCAGGCAGGCGGCCCACGCGATGTTTCCCGCGGCTCGCATCTACTCTGATCACGCGTCGCTCCTGGCTGCCGAGGCCGCGGCCCTCGATTTTGTGGACATCGCGACCCCGCCGGTCCACCACGCCCCCATCACACACGCCGCTTTGGACCGTGGGCTGCACGTGTTGTGCGAAAAGCCCATGGCCACCACGGCCGAGGACGCCCGGGCCATGCTCCGACACGCGAGCGAAGCCCGCCGGGTTATCTTCCCCTGCCACAACTACAAGCACGCGCCGGTGGTCAAGGTCGTGCGGGGTATCTTGGACGAAGGCGTCATCGGTCCCGTTCACCTGGTGACAATGCAAACATTTCGCAACACCCACGCCAAGGGGGTCAGCGAGTGGCGGCCTGACTGGCGTCGCGAACGCGCGTTGTCCGGCGGCGGAATCGCCATGGATCACGGCAGCCACACCTTCTACTTGGCGTTTGAGTGGATGGCCGCCTACCCCACCAGCCTCACCGCGCACTCGTCGTCGGTCCAGGGCCATGACACCGAGGATGTGTTCGGCTGCACTCTGACGTTCCCGACCGGCGTGCTATCGGCCCACCTTTCGTGGACCGCGGGCGTACGCAAGGTTCTGTACACCCTGCATGGCAGCAAGGGTGCAATCCGCGTGGAAGACGAAGATGTCGAGCTGGCGGTGCTGGAGGCGGGGCCTGGTGTGGTTGCGCCTGGGTCACCCGGCAAGTGGCGCTTTGAGCGTCGTGTCGCCCCGTCCGACTGGATGGACGCCAGTCACGTGGGTTGGTTCAGCTCGCTCTTTGACAACTTCCGCGGCGCCATCGCGCGCAGCGAGTACGTGGGCAAGGACGCGATGGAGGGCTGCCTGTGCGTCGAACTTATCGAACGCGCCTATCGTTCCGCTGCCGAGGGCAGCCGTTCGGTCGATCTGCCCGACGGGACCATGGATCGACACACGCGGCCCCGCGCCCCGCGGCCGTTGTCAGCGCCAGGGCACGTGGTCGAGGATCTGGTGTAACCAGATCCTCAATCACGCTACGGAATCGTCGGCTTGAAAAGCAGATCCATCAGGCCGCGCCCAAGCAGCCCAGGGTAGCGGCCGGCCGCGCAGGTGGCTTCGCTGTAGTTTCGCAGGGTCGGATCGCCAGCGACGCCTTCGCCGCAGACCATGAACGGTACAGCGTCGCGGGTATGCTTGCGCAACTTGACCGGCACGGGATGGTCGGGCAGCACCATGACCCGCAGCTTGTCGCTGTGGACCCTGCGGTACTCGTCGAGAAAGACTTTGATCAGCCGGGAGTCGCAATCCTCGATGCCCTTGATCTTGTTGGGCAGGTCGCCCAAGTGGCCGCATTCGTCGACCGCTTCGACGTGAACATAGACGAAGTCGTTGCGGCGCAGGAGGTCCACGGCCGCGCGCGCCTTGTTTTCGTAGTTGGTGTCGAGGAACCCCGTGGCTCCCTCGGGTCGCAGCGATTCCATCCCGCCGAGCAGCCCAAGGCCCAGAATCACGTCGACAGCCGAAATGATGCCGCCTTTCTTTCCGTGCAGCTTCTCAAACGACGGCATCTGCGGCTTGCGCCCGCCTGACCAGGGCCAGATGAGATTCGCCGGATTGTGCCCCTCGGCGCGTCGCTTGACGTTGACGGGATGGTTTTCGAGCAGGTCGCGTGACTGCAAGACCAGCCGGCGCAGGAGATCAGCCGTGGCTTCGGCCTCGGGCTTGGCCGCGCGAGGCAGGATCTCTTTCCACTTCATTCCATGCGACGAATCCGGTTTGTCGTAGGCCACATCAGCCGAGAATTCCTTGCCGACCAAGTAAAGAATGTGGCGATAGGAAACGCCCTTCTGCAGGCGAATCTTGGCTGTGCCTAGTTTCTGCGACAGGAACGTGATGATCTCGGCCGCCTCGGGTTCGGAGATGTGGCCGGCTGAGTAGTCTTCCAGGATCTCGTCCTTGACCGTGATGATGTTCATCCGGAAGGCCACGGTCTCGTCGTCGAGCGGAACCCCGAGGCCGTAGCTCTCGATGGCGCCGCGGCCGGTGTAGGCCGTCGCGAGATCCCAGCCGAGCACCGACATGTTGGCCACATCCGACGACGTTGGGAACGCCGCAGGCAGCGTCACGAAGGTGCCGAACTGCGCCTTTTGCGCCAGTTGATCCAGGGTGGGCGTCTTGGCGACTTCAACCGGCGTCTTGCCGCCCAGCTCGGGCAGCGGGTAGTCGGCCATACCATCAATGAGGAAGACTACGTATTTCATGGCGCCTGTGTCGCTCTCCTTCAAATCACGCTGACCACCAGCGCTCGCGGTCGACCTTGTCGAACACCTCGCGCAGGACAGCCAGGCCGTTTTTCGCCGTGGCCTCGTCCATGGTCAGGGCGGGTTGGATGCGGAAGTTGGCAGCGTAGGCCATGGTCAGAAGGCCGCGCCGTACGCACTCGTGGAAAATGCGCTCAGTCACCGGCCGGGCCAGGGGTTCCTTGCTCGCCTTGTCCTTGACCAGTTCCACCCGCATAAACATGCCTGACCCCTGCACGCAGCCCACGAAGGGGTAGCGATCCACGAAACCTTCCAGTTCGCGCAGCATGACCGCGCCGACCCGGGCCGAATTTTCCACCAGGCGCTCCTCAGCGATGATCTTCAGGGCCGTAGCCCCGGCCATGGCACCGAGCGGATTGCCGCCGTAGCTCGACGATGATCCCGAGGGATGACTCCAGGGCTTGGCCGATGAGATCTCATCGGTCGTGACAATGCCCGAAAGCGGGAAGCCGCCGCCAAAGGCCTTGCCCACGGTCATGATGTCAGGCACGACGCCGCTGTGGTCCACGCCGAAGTTGCGGCCGGTGCGGCCGAGCCCGGTGATCATCTCGTCGGCGATAAGAAGCGCACCCAGATCGTGGGTCATCTCGCGCACCGCCGGCAGGAATTCTTCAGGCGGCACGACGTTGCCCGCTGTGCCTTGCATGGGCTCGACGATCACGGCTGCGATGGATCCGGCGCTGCTCATGTGGATCTGCTTGCGCGCCAGTTCGACACAAGCGAGCGAGCAGCTGGGATAGGGCAGGTTGAGCGGACAGCGGTAGCAATCCGCGTAGGGAACGCTGTGCGAGCCCGGCAGCATCGGCCCCAGCTTCTCCTTGAAACGTGAACCCATGAGCGACAGCGCGCCCATGGTCTTGCCGTGAAAGCCGCCCCAGAAGCTGACGAATTCGTGCTTGCCGGTGTGGCACTTGGCCAGGCGAAGCGCGCTTTCCACCGCCTCGGCGCCGCTGGAATAGAGCTGTAGCCGGTGCAACTTGGGCGCGGGCGTGAACGTGGCCAGGCGCTCGCACAGGTCGACGCGCGCTTCGCTGGTCAGTGCGCCCACTGACGCCCGGGCCACCTGGTCCTGCAACGCCTTGACATAAACGGGATGCGAGTGCCCGAGGGCGTTGACCGCGATGCCGCCGATGAAGTCGAGGAAGGTGTTGCCATCGACGTCGGTGATGGCGCTGCCGCGTGCCTCGGCCACGGCGATCCCGGCCATGAGCGCATAGCCCTGCAGGCCAGGCGCAATGTGGGCGTCCTCGCGCTTGCGCAACGCCTGGCTGCGCGGGCCAGGAACAGTGGTGACGATATTGGGTTTCTGGTTCTTGGGCTGCGACGGGTTCATGTAGAGCGGGCCCTGAGTAAATCGGCGATGCGAAAGAAGCGCCGGACGGCTGACACGTTGGTCACTGTTGCTACCACCAAAATGGCCAGCTCGATGGGGATTTCTCGACTTGGCAAAAGCGGCCAGCGCCCGCTCACGGACGGCCACAGCAAACCCGCCACGGGAACAAATGTACAGCCCACGATCAAGTACACCGCGCGTTCGGCTCGGCGCATCGCCCCCTTGGGCGGCGCTACGCCCAGGGCCTCGGCCTTGGCCGTGGCGTAGCTGACCATGAACGACCCCAGGATCGCGCCTAGGCTTATGATTTGCATGACCGGCGTGTCGCTGAAGTAGACGACCAGGCCTGCCAGTAGGAAAAGCTCGACATACCGATCCACCGCGGCATCGAACAGCTCGCCCACGTCAGAGGTCAGATTCAGACGACGCGCCAGGATGCCGTCCAGCATGTCGGAAAACGCCGAGATCGTGGCCAGCATCGCGCCGACCCCAAAGTGCCCGTACGCCAGTGCCACGCCGCAGAGCAGGGCGGGAACCAGCGAAAAGGCGGTGATCATGTTGGGTGTTACGCGCAGAGCGAGCAGCACCCGCACGAGCGGGCCGAACAGCACGTAGGTGGCCTCCATCACCCCGCGGCCCAACATCAAGCCGCCATGGCCGTCGAGTCGGGCGTTGGCCGCCCGGCTGCCCAGCAGAAAGCGAATCGAGGTGGCGACCACGACGCTCACCAAGAAGGCGAGGAGCAAAATGGAGCAGACGAGGTCAATCACGGCGTACGGATAGTGAAGGAATCGGCCGGAGGGTTCAAGGATGCGGTTCTATCCCCTTGACGGCGACCCGGGGCGCTTGCTCTATTCGTTGCGCTATGGGGCACGACCGCGACCGGCTCGTCGAGGAAAACCTCGATTTGGTGCGGTCGATTGCCGGCAAGGTCCGGCGCAGCCTGGGCCGCCCCTTGGACGTCGACGATCTCATGGCCTATGGGGCCAAGGGTCTGGTCGAGGCCGCCAGCCGTTTCGATGCGCAGAAAGGCGCGACTTTTTCTACCTTCGCCTATTACCGTATCCGTGGCGCCATGCTGGATGGCCTGCGCAGCATGGGGTGGTACTCGCGCGTCGACTACGCCCACTTTCGCGCTGAAGAACGCGCCAACGAATACATGCGCAACCTGGCCGAGCGGGAAAGCACAGCGCCCGCTGCCCCGAGTCCCGACGCAGCCGCGACGCTGGCGGAGATCGAAGAGATTCTAGCCAATGTGACCACGGTTCACATCACCTCGTTGGAGGCGGCGGCCAGTGCGACTGACGAACGCCTGCCCCCGCCCGACCAGCACTTGCAACATCTGCACCTGCAGGCAAGGGCGCGCCGAGCGATCGAGAGCCTGCCGGACAAGGAGAGGCGCTTGCTGCAGCTTCATTACTTCGAGGACAAGAACCTGGACGTGGCCGGCGCCGAGCTGGGGCTGTCCAAGTCCTGGGCATCCCGCCTGCACACCCGCGCCGTGAACCGACTGCGCAAGCTTCTGGAAGCGGAAGACGACCAATAGGCGGTGGCCGGGGCCGGTCTTCCAAGTTGCGGACCCCGCTTGACGCCGTTTCTGGTAACGTCCGCCGCCATGCGCGCCCTGTGGATCGTCGTGGTGGCAGCCTCCATTGGATGTTCGACACCCGTCCAGCACGGTCTCGACGAGGCAGCGGCCAATGAAGTCATGACCGCATTGGAGGGCGGTGGAATCGAGGCCAGCAAGGCCCGTGACGAGTCGAATGGCGACGCCTTCGTCATCAGTGTGGCCAAGGTCAACGCGATTCGCGCGCTGCAGATCCTGCAGTCGCTGGGCCTGCCGCGCGGCCGACGCGCCGGTTTCGGCGATGTCTACAAGCAAGCCAGCCTGGTCCCCACGCCTACCGAGGACCGCGCCCGCTACCTGGAGGCACTGGCCGGGGAAATCGAGCGCACGCTCGAAACCGTCGACGGCGTGGTGGCGGCCCGGGTTCACCTGGTGCTGGCCGAGCCTGATCCGCTGGCTGCGGACGGCAAACCGCGCGTGGCTGCGCAGGCGGCTGTCTTGCTCAAGATGCGGCCGGCCGCCGCCTCCCTGCGCGAGGCCGAGGTGCAGAAGCTGGTGGCGGGGAGCGTGGCAGGGCTTCAGCCCGAGGCGGTGGCGGTGGTCGTCACGGCCGCGTCCGAAGCGCCCTCGCAGCGCACCCCCGCCTTGGCCAGTGTCGGGCCGCTGAACGTAGATCCGGCCAGCCGCGCCTTGCTTCTGGGCGGCCTTCTAGCTGGCCTGGCAATCATCGCCACCCTGTCCGTGCTGCTTCTCCTCACCGCCCGCCGGCTGGCCGCCCTGGAACGTCAGGGGCGGGACGCCGCTAGTTAGAGCTTGTCGGGGGATTCCGGGCCGCCCGCAGGGCCGGCCCGCGGATGGCGGCCCGCGGGCCGCGAGAGCGAGGGCGTGAGCGAGTTCGTGGGCGTTTTGCGGGAAGACGAAGAGCGGATGGCGGGCTCTAGATATTCGCCGGCGGTGGCAACGATTTTCCGACTACGCGCTCGCGCACGGCTTGTACGATGTCGACGCCGGTCGCGGCTTTCAGTTGCTCGCTCATGGCGATGAGCTTGCCCGCCAAGTCGCCGCCTGCACTATTGCCGCCAATTCCGCCCAGGACAGTTAGGCGATCCACCTTCAAGTCGCCTGCGCTGCTCATCACGATGCGCATCAGGCCGTCCACCTTTTGCATCAGGAAGACCTGACGGGCGTTGTCGCCCACCCGGCGCCAGGTGGCGGCGATCTCTTGCATGGCGGCTGCGGTGGCGCGGCCTTGCTCGACGATGCGCGCGGCCTCGCCCTTGGCGGTGGCTTCGGCCGCTGCCTTCTGCGCGCGCGCCGGTTCCAGCACATCGGCCTGCAACTGGCGGCGCACTTGTTCGACGCGCGCCCTTTGCACGTCCAGTTCAGCCTGCGCACGCGCCAATTTGGAAGCGACCTGGCCCTTGGCCTCGGCCACCATGGCCACGCCCTTGGTCTGCGCGT
>Ga0265316_10001878_pt1 | contig 22055 bp, 26 predicted proteins | sample 4522metaG_FD_202092 | JGI IMG/M metagenome (GOLD analysis project Ga0265316, IMG submission 202092) | Rhizosphere microbial communities from Carex aquatilis grown in University of Washington, Seatle, WA, United States - 4-5-22 metaG | ecosystem: Host-associated > Plants > Roots > Rhizosphere >... | reverse complement strand
CCGGTTCGATCAAACCGTCCTCGCCCGCGGGCGAATATCTGCAGGAACGGCAGATCGCGCCGCAGGAATTCAATTCCTACGGTTCGCGGCGCGGCAATCACGAGGTGATGGAGCGCGGCACTTTCGCCAACATCCGCATACGGAATGAAATGATGGGCGGCGCCGAAGGCGGCAACACGATCCATTATCCCTCGGGCGATGCGATGGCGATTTTCGACGCCGCCGAGCGCTACAACAAGCAAGGCGTGCCCGCAATCGTCATCGGCGGCAAGGAATACGGCACCGGTTCATCGCGCGATTGGGCGGCCAAGGGGCCGAAGCTGCTCGGCGTGCGCGCGGTGATCGCCGAGAGTTTCGAGCGCATCCACCGGTCCAATCTGGTCGGCATGGGCATCGCGCCGCTGGTGTTCGAGGCAGGCAAGTCGCGCAAGGATTACGCTCTGACCGGCGAAGAGACCATCGACATTCCCGGACTCGCCGGCAAGCTCAAGCCGCGCATGGCGGTGAGCGGCACGATCCACTATCCCGACGGGCGCACGACGGCACTGCCGTTGATCCTGCGCATCGATACGGCGGACGAGGTCGCCTATTTCACCAACGGCGGGATCCTGCCCTACGTGCTGCGGAATCTGGTGGCGGCATAAGGCCGCCCTCCGCACTGCGCCAAGTATCTCTTGGTGAACGGCGATTCACGGGCCAATCCACCCGTCTGGATTGAGCTGCGCCGTCGCGCTATTCTCTGCGCAACCATAAGAGGGACTTCGGGGGATGGGTGCGGGATTGGCGACGCTGTGGCTCCTTGCAGCCATGGCGGGGGTGGGTGTTGGTTCGCCGGCGCCGCCGTACGAGGTGGTCAAAGACCACACCGACATCGAGGTGAGTGCGAACGGTTCCTTTATTACTTCGCGGGAAGTCGCCTACCGCATCCTCGATTCCCGCGGCATCGAACAGCTCCACGAACGCCAGATCGCCTTCACCCAGGGTTACGAGGATGTCTCCGTCGTTGCCGCCTACACGCTGAAGGCCAACGGCCAGCGCATCGACGTGCCGCGCAGCAGTTATCTTTCCGGATTCGGCCAGACCTCGCAGCCCGGATTCCGCGACGATGTGATCCTCAGTTTGTTCTATCCCAATCTCGAAGTCGGCGATTCCCTCGTGCTGGAAACCGTCCGTCGCCAGATCATCCCATGGTTCGCGAACCGCTTCGACTTTCGCGTCAATCTCAGCCGCACGATCCCTGCCCACGATGTCGAGATCGACTTAAGCGCGCCCGCTTCGATGACGCTTGCCTTCGACCAATCGGGCCTCGACGGCGGTCCACCGCGGACTTACGGCGACAAGAAGCGTTGGGTCTGGAGCTTCCACAACGACACGGCGGTGACGCCGGAAAGCGACGCCGTCAGCGAAACGGATTATGGGCCGCATCTCGCCATGACGTCGTTTACCGACTGGGCCGATGCGGCGCGCGCCTACCGCGAGCTGTCGCACGACGCTGCGGCTTTGACTCCCGAAATCAGTGCGCTGGCTGACCAACAGACCAACGGCATCACCGACAAGCGGGCGCAGGCGAAAGCGCTCTATGAATGGGTCTCCAAGAACATTGCCTATGTCGAGATCACGCTCGGCGCCGGCGGGTTCACGCCGCATGCAGCCAAGGACATCCTTTCCAACCGCTTTGGCGACTGCAAGGACCATGTCGTTCTGCTGGAGGCGTTGCTGAAGGTGAAGGGCATAGACTCGGCCGCCACGCTGATCTCGGCGGGCACCGCCGCCTACAAGCTGCCGACCGCGGCGACGCCGCACGCCTTCGACCACGCGATCACCTACCTGCCGGCGTTCGATCTTTATCTTGATTCGACGGCGCAATTCGCACCCTTCGGCGTGCTGCCCTATGAGGACACAGGCAAGCCGGTTCTTGACATCGCGACCGGGGAACTGGCGCACACGCCGACTTCGACGCCGGCGACGTCTGTCGTGCGCGCCACCGGCCAGGTTACCCTGGGGGCCGACGGCAGCGCCCAGGGGGTCAGCAAGATCACGACGAGCGGCGCCATCGGAGTCAATATCCGCGCCTTCGTGCAGGGCGTGCCGTCGGGTGAGGACAGCGAGTTCCTCCGCCGGATGCTGGGGCCGGGCGTCGACGGGACGCTGGAGCGCGGCGATCCGACGAACCTGTCCGAGCCCTACGTCCTGACGGCGAAATATCGTCAGCCCGGCGCCATCAGCACGTCGGGACCGGGAGCATTGCAGGATCTGGCGTTGAAGCCATTCAGCTTTACGCAGCTTCTCGGCGGCGGCCTGCCCGCCACGCGTGGCAGCGATTATATCTGCCTGTCCGTGCTGGCCGAACAGAACGCGACATTCACCTTTCCGGCGGGTTATCGGCTGATGGCCATTCCCGATTCCCAGGTCCTCACCGCGGAAGGCATCCGCCTTCAGATCGATTACGAAAGGACGTCTCCGCAGACGGTTGAAAGGTCGACCACTCTTAGGATCGACCATCCGCAGGCGACCTGCACGCCGGACTACTACGCACACGTCCACGGGGCGCTCGACAAGATGGCGAACGCGCTGCGCGAGCAGATCATCTATCGAAGCCCAAAGGGGAATGCGCCATGAAGCAGATCGTATGGCTTGCCGGAATTGCGCTGTGCCTTTCGCTCGCGCCTCAAGCGTCCGCGCAGTCGGCGCCGCCGTCTTGTACGCAATCCGGCGCCACCCCGCCCAAGGCCGCGAACAGCCACGTCTCGGGCGAATATCCGCCCTTGTCGCAGGTGCTCGGCGAACAGGGAAATACCGACGTTGAGTTCGTCATCGGGGAAGACGGCAGCATCGGATCGGTGCGCGTCGCCAAGTCGAGCGGCTCGCTGCGCTTGGACGACGCCGCCGTCGCATCGGTCAAGACCTGGCGCTACGTCCCCGCGCAGGCGGCGGACGGCAAGCCGTTCGCGTGTCTTTGGAAGGCCCGGGTCGCCTGGGTGCTGCATGATGGTGCGCCGACTCTGCCGCCCGGCTTCCCGGGCGTGGTCCTCCAGATGAAGCCGCAGGATTATCCGCCCGGCGCACTGGACCGCAAGGAAGAGGGCTTCGTCGGCCTTCTGGCCATGCAGAGCGGCGACAAAGGAGACAAGATCGCCCTCGTCCTGCATTCCAGCGGCTATCCCGATCTGGATGAGGCGACTGTCAAGCTTGTCATGGCCCGATTGCAGATGACGAACGCCACGATTGACGGCAAACCGATCGGCGCGATGGTGGCGGTGATCGTCGTGTGGTCGCCAGGACCGCCGAATCCATCGCAAGCTGCCCCTGGCAGTTCGGACATCAAGCCGAAGTGACTGGTGGGCCGCGCCGCTCCGTCCTAAGGTCCGGCCATGAAACAAGCCCTTTTGACCGGTCTTCTGGCCCTGGCCGTGCTCGCCGGCGGCGCCTTTGCAGCCGACGACCGCTCCATCCTGGTCGAGCTTTTTACTAGTCAGGGCTGCAGTTCCTGCCCGCCGGCTGACGCGCTGCTTACCAAGTTGACCCAACGCAAGGGCCTGATCGCGATCAGCCTGCCGATCACCTATTGGGACATGCTGGGTTGGAAAGACACGCTGGCCAGCCAGGCCAATACGAACCGTCAGAAGGCCTATGCGGCGGCGCTTGGGCGCGGCGGCGTCTACACGCCCCAGATCATCGTCGGCGGCACGAAGGATGTCGTGGGCAGCCGCGCGGACGATGTCGAAGCGGCCATCGATGCCGAGGCGCAAGAGCGCGCCGACACGTCGAACCCGGACGGCGCGTTGCAGGAAGTTTCCGACAACAATCTGACAGCGCCCTCGGTCGGCATCGGTTTGGCTCGGACGTCGCAGAAACTTCAGGTCAGCATCGGCGCGGCGCCCGACGTCGGCCCGAAGCACAAACTCAACGCCACGATCTGGATGTTCCGCGTGCGCTCGGCCGTCCCCGTCCGCATCGGCGCCGGCGAGAACAGCGGGCGCAGCTGGACCTATCGCAACGTGGTGAGTGACATCAAGGATCTCGGCCGCTGGGACGGTCGCGCGGTTTCCTTCGCCGTTGCGCCTGCGGACACGAAGACGCCCGCGCACGACGCCGTGGTGGTGATCGTGCAGCAGGGCGGCTACGGCCGCGTCCTCGGCGCCGCCTATATCGGCCACGCCGAATATTACGCGCAGCAATAGCGCGCGATTCAGAAGTTCTCGTCGAACAGCAAGGCGGCGGGAACGCTGTGCGTGCGGTACGCCGAATGCGCGTGGGGGTCCTGCAGGCAAGGCCTGCTCAGCGCCTGGGCGAGAACCTGGGCCACGAAGGCGGGCAGGAGGCGCGGTCCGTTCCAGAAAGATGCAAATGGGTCTGTGCCGTATTGGCACGGCGCGTCTGTCGATGTGGGGCGAGCGAAGCAAGCTCCCTGCGCTTGTCGCCCGGCGCGTTCACCATCGAATTGCGCGCGCGCTTTGCTGCTTTCGACGGCGCGCACCTTGCCGGCGCGCGCTTTGGCCGCCGGACCGACAAGAGGTGAATAATTCGCGATCGCCGTCATAACCTCTTCTTAAGGCAAAGCGCGGGCCGCGGCGCGAAGTTGCACCGCCTGCCTCAAGAGTTACGAGTTTTTTAAGGCCGCACGGTCATCATCGCCTTCAAAGGCCGGAAACCGGCTGGGGTGGTGGATTGTGCTGAACCGGACGCTTCAGAAGAAGCAAGCTGAGAACGTCGCGCCGTTGCGCGAAGCCCAGGACGCCAAGCGCCTGGAATTGGCCGTGACCGGCGCGGGCATCGCTGCATTCAACTGGACCATTGCCGACGACGTCATCGTGTGGGATGGCGCGCGCGATGTCCTCCCCCCGCAAGCCGTTGCCGGCAAGATCAATCGCGGCAAGGCGTTGCTCGCCGTGATGAGTGCGAACGGCCGCAGCCAGTTCGCCACCTTGATCGCGTCCAATGCGCGCGAGACCGTCGCCTTCGACTTCGATGTGGAGCTTGCCACCGCGCTTGGCTCGATGTGGTACGTCATCCTCGGTGTGCGCATCCCCAATGCCGACGGCAGCAGCGAACGCCTGGCCGGCCTAGTGCGCGAGATCAACGAGCGCAAACGCGAAAGCCAGCGCCTCACCTATCTGGCCACGCGCGACGAACTCACCGGCCACCTCAACCGTAATTCGCTGCGCGCCGAGCTCGCCGGGACGATCGACCGGGCCAAGCGCGAGGAGCGCCATTGCGCCTTCCTGGTCGCTTCCATCGACCGCTTGGCGATGATCAACGATTCCTACGGTTTCGACGCCGCCGACGAGGTGATCGTGGCGGTGGGCGAGAGGCTGGCGCGCTCCCTGCGCTCGAGCGACGTGATCGGCCGCACCGCGGGCAACAAGTTCGGCGTCATCCTGAAGAATTGTACAGATCACGAGATCGTCATCGTCGCCGACCGGCTGCGCACCTCGGTGCGCGAAAGCGTGATCGAAACGCGCGCCGGCCAGGTGGCGGCGACCACATCGGTGGGCGCGGTTTGGCTGCCGACGGGAGCCGCTTCGAGCCAGGAAGCAATGCTCAGGGCCGAAGAAGCGCTCGACCGGGCGCGGGGCAGCGGCCGCGACGGCTTCACCATGTACCAGCAATCGCCCCAGCGCGAAGGCGCGCGCTTGCGATTGATGTCGGTAGCCGACGAAGTGGCAACGGCCTTGAAGCAAAAGCGTCTGGTCTTCGCCTATCAACCGATCGTCAACGCGAAGAGCCGCAAGGTCACGGAGTACGAGTGTCTGCTGCGCATGATCCGCGAGAACGGAACCGTTATCTCCGCCGCCCAGTTCATTCCCGCGGCCGAACAGCTCGGCCTGGTCCGTTTGGTCGATCGCCACGCGCTGGAAATGGCTGTCGCCACGCTGCAGGCGCACAAGGACGTCACCTTGAGCGTCAATGTCTCGGGAACGACGTCCTGCGACATCGCCTGGCTGCAGTCGTTCGTCGATTACGTCCGCGCCAACTCGGAGATTGCAGACCGCCTGGTGGTCGAGCTGACCGAAACCGCGGCGCTCAACCACTTCGAGGAGAACGCGCAATTCGTTTCGCAATTGCGCGAGATGGGTTGCCGCGTCGCGATCGACGATTTCGGCGCCGGCTACACCTCGTTCCGCAATCTACAGATGCTGCGCCTCGACACCGTCAAGATCGACGGCACCTATATCGTGGGCCTGGTGAACGCGCCGGAGAACCAAATCTTCGTGCGCACGCTGGTCGACCTCGCCAAGAGCTTCAATCTGAAGACCACGGCGGAATGGGTCGGCACGGAAGAGGAAGCCCTTCTGCTCGAGAGCTTCGGCGTCGACAGTTTGCAGGGCTATCACTTCGGCGAGCCGGTGCTCAAGCCGGAATGGATGGAGTAGCTATTTCCGCTGCTGGCTCAGTTCGGCGAGCTGCTTGCGCATCGCCTCGATCTCGCCCTTCAATTCGCTGATCTCTTCCGAGGTTTTCGCTTCGCCGCTGCCGTTGGCCCTGGCTTCGCCGTCTTCGGGACGGGCGGCTCGTGGGGCAAAAGGCGTGAACATCTGCATGGCGCGCTCGAACATCGCGAGATTTTGTTTGGTCAGGTTTTCCAGGGCCTGGCTGCCGCCGCCGAAAGCCTCGGCGATCCGACTGCGCATGGCGTCCTGGTTCTTGGTGAAGCTCTCCATTGACAGATCGAGATAGCCCGGCACGAAGGCCTGCATGCTGTCGCCATAGAGGCGGATAAGCTGGCGCAGGAAACGGATCGGCAGAAGATTGTGCCCCTTGGTCTCTTCCTCGAAGATGATCTGCGTAAGCACCGAGCGGGTGATGTCGTCTCCGGTCCGCGCATCGAGGACCTGGAACTCGGTGCCCGCTTTGACCATTTCGCAGAGATGATCGAGCGTCACATAGCTCGAGGTCTGGGTGTTGTAGAGCCGCCGGTTCGCGTACTTCTTGATGATGACCGGACTTTCGGCTTTCGAAGTTTCTTCCGCCACGCGCCACCCCATGGAGTTGTCGAGCGAGCCCCGTACCCGGCAGGCTTTCCGGCACCTTTAGTCAACATGACACATTCTATCGTGTCCAGCCATTTTGCGCGGGTGCAACAGGGACCGTTGCGAAATTCGTCGTCTAAGTTGTTGATAAAGCGTCCATATTTTTGATCGCCGGGACGCACTCGCAGGCGCGGTAATTTGCGAGCGCGTGCAGCACGGAGGGCGACCTCGACAGCGCGCGCACACGCGATGTACGAGGTGAGTTGCAGGAGCGACTAAGAAAATCAGGGAGCGAGACATGTCACGGGTGGCCATCGTCACGGGAGGCACGCGCGGGATCGGCGAAGCGATCTCGGTCGCGCTGAAAAAGGCGGGGTTCGCGGTCGCCGCCAACTATGCGGGCAATGAGGAGCGCGCCAAAGCGTTCACGCACGCCACCTCCATCGCCGCGTACAAATGGGACGTGGCGGACTTCCACGCCTGCGTCGCGGGCGTCGAGAAGGTGACGGCCGAGCTGGGCCCCGTGGACGTGCTGGTGAACAATGCGGGTGTCACTCATGACGGCACCATGCGCAAGATGGACCGCTCGGGCTGGGATCATGTGCTCGACATCAATCTCGGCGGCTGCTTCAACATGTGCAAGGCGGTGTGGGAGAACATGCTGGGGCGCGGCTTCGGGCGCATCGTCAACATAGGATCCATCAACGGGCAGGCCGGGCAGTATGGTCAGGTGAACTATGCCGCCGCCAAGTCGGGCATCCACGGCTTCACCAAGGCCCTGGCGCAGGAAGGCGCGCCCAAGGGCATCACGGTCAACGCCATCGCGCCGGGCTATATCGACACCGACATGGTGGCCGCCGTGCCCCCTCATGTGCTGGAGAAGATCGTCGCGCGCATTCCGGTCGGCCGCCTGGGCAAGGCGGGCGAGATCGCGCGCGGTGTGCTATTCCTGGTCTCCGACGATGCGGGATTTGTCACCGGCTCGACCATGTCGATCAATGGCGGCCAACATATGTATTGAGACCTGAACGCCTTGATTTCACTCGACATCGAAGGCTTGACCTGTATCCGCGGGCAACGGGTGCTGTTCCGCGAGTTGAGCTTCTCGCTCGCCGCTGGCCAGGCGCTCGCCCTGCAAGGCCCCAACGGGGCAGGCAAGACCTCGCTGCTCAGGTTGATCGCGGGGCTGCTGAGCCCCGCCGCCGGCGCCATCCGCCTACGGACGAACGGCGCGGCTGTCGAGGACGGCGAGGAGCGCGGCAAGTTCGTCGGCTGGCTCGGCCATCACGATGCGGTCAAGCCGCAGCTTTGCGTGCTGGAGCAGCTCGCCTTCTTCGCGCGGCTCTATGGGGGCCTGGGCAATCTGGACGAAGCGATGGAGACCTTCGGGCTCAAGGCGTTGGCCGAGCTGCCCGGCCAGTATCTCTCCGCCGGGCAGAAGCGCCGCCTCGCGTTCGCTCGGCTGCAGCTTTGCGCGCGGCCACTGTGGCTGCTCGACGAACCGCTGGCGGCGCTCGACACGGCCGGTAAGGCGCTGGCGGCCAAGACAATCTCTGCCCACTGCGCGGCCGGCGGCACGGTCGTCGCCGCGACGCACGAGACGTTGGGCATCGCCTGCGAGACGCTGAATTTGGGGCCGGGGCGATGACGCCGTTCTTTGTGCTGCTCTCCCGCGATATTCGCCTAGCGGTGCGCGCCGGCGGCGGTGCCGCCTTGGCGCTCGCCTTCTTCGCCTGCGTGGTGACGCTGGTGCCGCTCGGCGTCGGCGCCGATCTCAAGCTGCTGGCGCGGATCGCAGGGGGTGTGTTGTGGGTGGCCGCGGTGCTGGCGGCGCTGCTTTCCCTCGACCGGCTGTTCCAGGCCGATTATGAGGACGGCAGCCTCGACCTCATCGCCCTGTCGCCCTTGTCTTTGGAAACGACCGCGCTCGCCAAGATCGCCGCGCACTGGCTCGCCACCGGGCTGCCGCTGACGGTCCTCTCGGCGCTGCTGGCAGTTCTGTTCGATCTTTCCTCAACGGGGACTGCCGCCTTGGTGATATCGCTTTTGATCGGGACGCCCGCGGTCAGCGCCATCGGCGGAGTAGGCGCCGCGCTGACTTTGTCGATCCGCCGCGGCGGCCTGATCCTGCCTCTGATCGTCTTGCCGCTGCTCGCCCCCGCCGTGATCTTCGGCAGCGGTGCGGTGCTCGCGGCCGAGGACGGGCTGGCCAACGGCGCTTTCCTGTTCCTGGCGGCGTTTTCTCTGTTGTCGGTCGCCTTGTCGCCGTTCGCGGCGGCAGCCTCGGTCAGGCTCAATCTCGCTACGTGAAAGCCGCAATTGCGGTCAAGTCCAGGACGGCTTAGAGGAGCAAAATGTCGATCTTCGAACTCGCCAATCCCAAGCGCTTCATGGAAGTGAGCGGGCTCGTCCTGCCCTGGATCGCCGCGGCGGCCGCGCTGGCGCTGGTGGTGGGTCTCATTCTCGGCTTCCGCGTGCCGCCCGATTACCAGCAAGGCGAGACGATCCGGATCATGTTCCTGCACGTGCCCGCCGCCACCACGGCGATGATGGCCTATGGAGTGATGGCGGTGGCCTCGGCGATCGGCTTGATCAACCGCCATCCGCTGGCCGATGTCGCAGCGAAGACGGCCGCGCCGCTGGGCGCCGTGTTCACTGCGCTCGGCCTCATCACCGGCTCCTTGTGGGGTAAGCCGATGTGGGGTGCATGGTGGGTGTGGGACGGGCGGCTGACCTCATTCCTGCTCTTGCTGCTGCTCTATCTCGGCTACATCGCACTCGGCAGCGCCATCGAGGATGAAACGCGTTCGGCGCGCGCCTGCGCCATCCTGGCGATCATCGGCGCGGTGAATCTGCCGATCATCTATTTCTCGGTGACTTGGTGGACCACGCTGCATCAGGCCAACAGCATCTTCGCCGGCAAGATCGCACCCGTGTTCCTCTGGCCGCTGTTCCTGATGATGGGGGGCTACACGCTCTTGTTCTTCAGCCTGTGGCTGGTGCGCATCCGCACCGAGATCCTGAACCGGCGGGCGCGCAGCGTGATGTTGTCGAGGGCGGTCGGATGAGCGATTTTCTTGCCCAGGGCGGTTACGGCCTCTACGTGTGGCCCGCTTATGCGGCCAGCGCCATCGGGCTCGCAGGCATGATCGTCGCGACCCTCGCGGCATGGCGCAAGGCGAAGCGGGCACTGACCGCTCTTCAGGATTCGTAAACCGATTTCTGAAATTCTCGGCTGCTATGCAGATCAGCCCCGCCAATCTTCTAGTCGCCGCTCAGCAAAGCGCCGCGCGCCCGGCGAAAGACAAGCCGGCCTTCGAGCCGCTGCCCTTTCAGCAAGCCGAGAGCAACCCCGCACCCCAGGCCGTCCGCCCGGGTCTAGCCGCCATGGGATCGCAGATCGATATCCGCGTTTAGATTCAAGAATTTGTCCGGCGGCGGCGGCGTGTCTTATGTTTTGTCTTGCCCGAGCCGTTCTGCAGAAATTCCTCGCCGGCTGAAGCGATCGCCGACAGATGCTTGACGAATTTGCCGCGCTCCGACGCCGGCAGCGCCTCGAGCCACGCCTTCTCGGCGCGGTCCGCCGCCGAACGCCCGCCGCGCAGCGCCTTGCGTCCACTGCCGGTGATCGCGACGGCGTTGGCACGGGCATCCGTCTCGGTGCGTTCGCGTGACAACAGCCCGCGTTCCAGCATCCGGCGCACCATCTCGGCCAGCGTCGAACGGTCGATACCCGTCATGTCGACGAGCGCCGTCTGGCTGACGCCTTCGTTGTTCTCGAGCGCGGCCAGCACCGTGAACTGCTGTTTGGTCAGTTCGCTGTTACCGGTTTCGCGCGCGTAGAGATCACTGAAATACTGCTGACACCGCCGTATGAGATGTGACGGCGCCTCCGCGAGATCGAAGCCCCCGTTGGGCCTTCGCTGACCTTTCATCCGACACCCCTGCCATCTGAAATGCCCGATCGACGTTACGCGTCAATTCGGATTCGAGAAAACCATCCCCTGAACGCCGGGTGCTCTGCGTGTCCACCAAACAGCGCACACGGACAATAGACAAGCGCGCGTCCGCAGACAACTCTCTCTATCGCTTTTGCGTAGAGAAATGCAACGCTGAAAAAGCGAACTGCGGAGTGTACCTAGGCGACGTCTTGGGCTGGGTGCGCGCTGCTATCTGTAACGTCGGCCCTGACCGTCGCAACTATCTCTAGTCAGCAGGCGGAGATTCCGTCTCGATTTGATGCTTGAGCAGGAATGGAACTTGGCTCATCGAGAACAGGAGCGTCAAGGCGATCGCTCCGAAGACATGAAAGTCGACCCATAGGTCGTTGGAAAAATTGCGCCAAATCAATTCGTTGAGAAGCGCCATCGCGAAGAAAAACAGTCCAAAGCGCCAGCTGAGCGTGCGCCAGGCCGCCTCGTTCAGCGTCACCGCCGCGCCGAAAATATATTTTACGAGCGGCCGGTTGAAAAATAATCCGCCGATCAGCACCGAACCGAACAGCGCGTAGATCATCGTCGGCTTGATCTTGATGAACATGGGATTGTTGAGATAAAGCGTCAGCCCGCCGAAAATCAGGACGATGACGGCGGTGGCCAAGGGGATCGGATGAATCTTGCGCTCGAGCAGGTAGCCGGCACACACCGCCGCCACGGCCGCAGCCATTACGGTCGCCGTTGCGGCAAATAAGCCGAAAAGTTTATATGCCGCGAAAAACAGCAGCAAAGGGCCGAAATCGAGGATCGCGCGTTTCACTTGGGAATTCATGGAGCCCCCGTCAGCGCCTTGGCGAAGGCCTCGGCCGAGAACGGTTGAAGGTCATTCTCTTTCTCGCCGACACCTATGAAATAAACCGGCAAGGCGAATTTTGCGGCAAGCGCCACCAGGATTCCGCCTTTAGCGCTGCCGTCCAGCTTGGTCATCACGAGTCCGCTCAAGGGAACCGAGGCGGCGAACGCCTCGACCTGCGCAACCGCGTTCTGCCCGGTGGTTGCGTCGAGTACGAGCAGCGTCGCATGGGGCGCATCGCCATCCTGTTTCTTGATCACGCGGGCGATCTTCTCCAATTCCGCCATCAGGCCCGCTTTGTTCTGCATGCGGCCGGCGGTGTCGATCAAAAGGACGTCCGCGCCGGAGGATTGCGCCCGCACGAAGGCGTCGAAGACCAGTCCTGCCGCATCGCAACCGGAGGCGCGCGAGAATACCTCGGCGCCCGCCCGCTTGCCCCAGATCTGGAGTTGTTCGATGGCGGCGGCGCGGAACGTGTCTCCGGCGGCCAGCACAACTTTATGTCCGTCGCGCACCAGACGGGCCGCAAGCTTGCCGATGGTGGAGGTCTTGCCGGTGCCGTTGACGCCGGCCACCAGCACGACGAAAGGTCTTTTCATGCGGTCGACGACGAACGGCCGCTCGACCGGCCTCAGCACGCGCGCGATTTCCTCCGCAAGAACCTTGCGCAGTTCCACCGGGGAAATGTCTTCGTCGTAACGGCCTTTGGCGACGGCGGCGGCGATTTCGCGCGCAGTTTTGGCGCCCATATCGGCGCGGATCAGCGCCTCTTCGAGCGCCGTGACGGTCTCGGCATCGAGCTTCTTCTTGACCAGGATATCGGCCAAGCCGAGCGTGCCTGCGCTTTTCGCCAGGCCTTCCTTCAGCCGCTCGAAGAAGGTCGGCGGCGGGGGTGCTTCGCCGAACTCCCTCATAAGGCGACCGCGGTCAGATGATCGCGCGCCGCGCTGACGATGCTGACGCGCGTCAATTCGCCGGACGCGGCTTCGCCCACGAAGCGGACGGGCACAAAGCACGGCGTGCGGCCGAGATCGGCGTTCTCCATCAGCAGGATCTGTTCGCTGCCGATAAGCGCGTCGAACCGGTTGGCTTTGGCCTCGGCGCCTTTGCTGCGCAGCTTTGCGGCGCGTGCCTTGACGATCGCGCGCGGAAGTTGAGGCATGCGCGCGGCCGGCGTGCCCGCGCGCGCGCTGAAGGGGAAGACATGCAGCGTCGAAAGCCCCGCCTCGTCCACCAGCTTCAAGGTGTTGTCGAACATCTCGTCGGTTTCGGTCGGAAAGCCGGCGATCAGATCGGCGCCGAAGGCTGCCTCGGGGCGCAGGCGGCGAACTTCGTCGCAAAATGCAATCGTATGGGCGCGGGCGTGGCGGCGCTTCATGCGCTTCAGGATCATGTCGTCGCCCGATTGCGCCGAGAGGTGAAAATGCGGCATCAGCCGCTCTTCTTCGGCGATCGCCGCCATCAATTCCGCGTCGGCTTCGATGGAATCGATGGAGGAGAGACGCAGCCGCTTCAGCTCCGGCACCAGCTTGAGAATTTTGCGCACCAAGGCGCCGAGCGACGGCGCGCCGGGTAGGTCCGCGCCGTAAGAGGTGAGATCGACGCCGGTCAGCACGATTTCACCAAAACCGTTCTGCACCAGCCGCCGCGCTTCCTCGACCACCGCGCCAGCGCCCACGCTCCTCGAATTACCGCGGCCATAGGGAATGATGCAAAAGGTGCAGCGGTGGTCGCAGCCATTCTGCACCTGCAGGAAGGCGCGGCTCTTGCCGTCGAAGCTCTCGACGAACTGCGAGGCGGTTTCCTTGACCGCCATGATGTCGTTGACGCGAACGCGTTCGTTGATGCCGAAGGAATAACTTGCGGCTTCCAGCTTTTCGCGGTTGCCGAGCACCAGGTCGACCTCGTCCATCGCGGCGTAGGTGCCGGGCTCGGTCTGGGCCGCGCAGCCGGTGACGATGATCCGCGTGCCGGGCCGAGCGCGCTTCAACTTGCGGATTTCCTGGCGCGACTGGCGCACCGCTTCCGCTGTCACAGCGCAGGTGTTGACGATCACGGCGTTGTCGAGGCCCGCTTCGGCGGCGCGCGCGCGGATCGCCTCGGATTCATAGGCATTCAACCGACAGCCGAAAGTGACGATTTCCGCGCTCACGCGAGCTCCGCCAAATCGATTTCGCCCTGGAAGACAAGCGTTGCCGGTCCGGTCATCAGGACGCGGCCGTCGCGCAGCTCGATGGCGAGTGAGCCGCCGTCCAATTCGATTTCGACCTTATCGCCCGTCAAGCCGCGCCGATGCGCCGCCACCGCCACCGCGCAGGCGCCCGAACCGCAGGCCTGAGTGACGCCCGCGCCGCGCTCCCACACCCGCATCCGCAGATGGGAACGGTCGCCCACGGCGACAAACTCGACATTGGTGCGCTTTGGGAACATGGGATGGTGTTCGATGCGCGGGCCGAGGCTTGCCACCGGCGCGGCCTCGGCATCGTCCACGAACAGCACGCAATGGGGATTGCCCATCGAGACGGCGGACGCCTCATGCGCGGTCCCGTCCACATCGAGAGGGAACCGGTTGGTATCGGCCGCGCTTGCCAGCGGCACCTTGTCCCAGTCGAGCGCGGGCGCGCCCATGTCCACCGTCACTAGTCCGCCACCGGCGTCGTTGCAGATGAGCATCCCGCCTGGTGTATCGAGGCGCACCGTGTCGCGGTCCGTTTCCTCCATCAGCAGGCGCGCCACGCAGCGCGCGGCATTGCCGCAGGATTCGACCTCGCCGCCGTCCGCATTGAAGATGCGCATGGCGGCGTCCGCATCCTTCGCCCGTTCGATCACAATCACCTGATCGCAGCCGATACCGCGGCGGCGGTCGGCGATGGCGCTCGCAGCGGCGGCGTCGAGGGCAAGGGCTTGCTTTCGCGCGTCTAATACGACGAAATCGTTGCCCAGGCCGTGCATTTTGAGGAACGGGATCATAGCCGGCTTATATAGGCTGTGACTTCTTCGCCGACCAGTGCCGGATTGACCTTTCAGGCTGGTTTCCGCTCAACTTTTGCGGTGGAAGGGGAGGACCGGATGCGTCGAATTGCGTTGCTATGGGTTGGTTTGTTCGCCGTTACGGCTGGCTGCGCGACCTTTGAAGGAAAGACCGTGGAAGACCCCTATATCTGGCTGGAAGACGTTCATGGCGCCAAGCCTCTCGCCTGGGTGGAGGAGCAGAACGAGCGGTCGCGCGGCGTGCTCAAGGCCGATCCGCGCTATCAGGGGGACTACGATTCCATCCTGCAGGTGCTGGACGCTACCGACCGCATTCCTTACGGCGGCCTCGACCACCAGTATGTTCTCAATTTCTGGCAGGATGCGGCGCACCCCAAAGGCATTTGGCGGCGCACGACGATTGCCGACTACGCCACCGCGGAGCCCAAGTGGGAAATCCTGCTCGACGTGGACAAGCTCGCCGCGGATGAAAAGGAAAACTGGGTGTGGAAGGGCGCACAGTGCGCGCCGACTCTCAAGACCTGTCTCGTCAATCTTTCGCGCGGCGGCGGCGATGCGGTGGTGATCCGCGAATTCGATCTGGCGGGCAAGTCCTTCGTGAAGGACGGCTTTTTCCTCAAGGAAGCGAAGTCCGACGTCGCCCTCGTTGACGACAACAACGTTCTATTCGGCACGGATTTCGGCCCCGGCTCGATGACGACCTCGGGCTATCCGCGCATCGTCAAGATCTGGCATCGCGGCGAGAAGATCGAGGATGCGAAGACGCTCAAGGAAGGCAAAGATACGGACGTGGCCGTTTCACCATCGGTCCTCGTCAGCGAAGAGCATCACGTTCCGGTCCTGGCACGCGCGCCGAGCTTCTTCGAGACGGAGTATTATCTGCCGCTTATGCACGGCGAATGGTGGAAGGTGCCATTGCCGCTCTCAGCGCAATTGCAGGGTCTGCACAAGCGCCAACTTCTGTTTACGCTTCGCGAAGACTGGGCGCCACCCGGCGCTCACAAAATCGCTAAAGGCTCGCTAATCTCCATCCCCTTCGAAGAGTTGGCGACGTATGCGGCGACCGTGCCCGGAAGCAACCCGTTCCCGGTGGTCACGATCCTCTACACGCCAGGTCCGCGCTCCTCCATCGATCAGGTTTCGGCGGGGCGCGATGCCGTTTACGTCTCGATCTACGACAATGTGGTGGGGACGATCCACGCCTTCCGGCTGGCTGACGGCAAATGGAGGGACACCAAGCTCGATCTGCCGTCCGGCGGCTCGACGCACATCATCTCGACCAATGATTTCGGGCCCGAGGCCTATTTCGGCTTCGAGAGTTTTCTCAAGCCCTCTACGCTCTACGCCGACGGCGGCAACGACAAGCCCGCCGAGATTAAGGCCCTGCCGCCGCGTTTCGACGCCACGGGTCTCGTCACCGAGCAATTCGAGGCCACATCGAAGGACGGCGCCAAAATTCCGTATTTCGTCGTGCGCCAGAAAGACGCCAAGGGCCCGCGCCCGACGATCCTCTACGGCTATGGCGGCTTCGAGATTTCGATGAACCCGTCCTATTCGGCGAATTTCGGACGCCTGTGGCTGACTCGTGGCGGCACCTTTGTGTTGGCCAATATCCGCGGTGGCGGCGAGTTCGGCCCGGCCTGGCACGACGCCGCGCTAAAGTACCATCGCCAGCTCGCCTTCGACGATTTCGCGGCGGTCGCCAGTGACATCGAGAAACGCAAGCTGACCACGCCCACCCAGCTCGGCATCATGGGTGGATCGAATGGCGGACTGCTGGTATCCACGGTGATGATGCAGCATCCCGAGCTGCTCGGCGCGGTGGTCTGCCAGGTGCCGCTGATCGATATGATCCGCTACACCCACATCGGCGCGGGCGCCTCGTGGATCGCGGAATATGGCGACCCGGCCGATCCCAAGATGGCCGATTATATCCGTGGCTATTCGCCTTACCAGAACGTCAGCGCGAAGAAGACCTATCCGCCGGTGCTGTTCGTCACCGCAACGTCGGACGACCGCGTCACCCCGGTGCACGCGCGCAAGATGGCGGCGCGGATGCTGGAGCAGGGCCACAGCGTACTGTTCTACGAGAACACCGATGGCGGCCATGCGGCGGCGGCCGACCACAAGCAAGCCGCCGAAATGTGGGCGCTGTCGTTTGTTTATCTGGCGCGGGAGTTGGGGCTGGGACAATAACGAGGTAGACTGACGCCATGTCCCGAACCACCGCGCAAATCCTTGCAGGGCTGCTGACGCTCATCGTGGTCGGCATCTTCGCCTATTGGGGCCTCGGCGGCTTGATCTGGCATCCCGCGATGGTGCCCGAACCGGCCAGTGCCGTGCGCCAGCCCGGAGAGGCGATCGAATATCCGTCCGACTGGAAGGAGATCGACACGGGGCAGGGCTTCAGCTTCTACGCCCCGCCCGGAACGCAATTCCATGCGCTTCCCGGAAAGGACTCCTCGCTCGGCGAAATTGTCTTTCCGACCTTCAATCTGAGCACCGACTTCGGTTTTTATTCGAACAATCTGCGCGAAGTGGAGGACTATCCGGATTATTCGCAGCGGCAGGTTTCGGTCGACGGCCGCGATGGCCTGGTCCGCCGCGCGACGATGGCCTCGGACGGCGGGGCGTCGTATTTCGTCGGCCTCTACGTCCAAGAGGCGGTTTTTCACCGCGCCTATCCGGGCCGCTGGGCGGCGCTGGAGATCCACGGATCGGCCGACAGCCCTCAATCGCGCGCGATGGTCGAGAAGTTGTTTTCGACGGTTCAGTTCGCCAAATAGGTCGTCAGACTTTGATGTTGAGCAGGTAGCCCATCATCATTTTGTTCGTCGTCCGCAGAACGTTGAGGCTCGCGGTATAGGCGACCTGAGAACTGCTCATATCGACCAGCGCCATCGGCGAAATCACCTCCGGCCCCTTGCCAGTGGCCGCCGGCTTGACCGCTTTGGCGGCGCTGGCGTCGAAGCGCGCCGCGCTGGCGTAGACGCCGGATGCGGCAATGCTTGTGACATCGCTCATGGCGCCCTTTCTACCGCTAATTCTTTGGCGTTCGGTGAAGTCGGACCAGGCAATTTGATTCAAGTTTTCGGCAGTCTCGCTGAGACCCGCCGCGCCGCAGAAACCCGCGCTATTGTCGGGAAAATTGACAGCGCGTTCCACCCGTCCTAAAACCCGGCCGCTTCCGGAAAGACCTTAGGCCTTTCCGGTCCCGAGCCGGGCTCGGGATCGCCCTCAGGCAGCGCAGGTGCGCCCCCTGGGGCGTTACTGCTTTGGGTGCTCGATGTTCGACTCTTTGCAATCCCGCCTCGGCGGCGTGTTCGACAGGTTGCGCGGCCACGGCGCGCTGTCGGAAGCGGACGTCGATGCGGCGCTCGGTGAGGTGCGCGCCGCGCTCATCGAAGCCGATGTCGCGCTTTCCGTCGTCGACGATTTCATCGCCAAGGTGCGCCCGAAGGCCGAGGGCGAGGCAGTCATCCGTTCCGTCACGCCCGCGCAGCAGGTGGTCAAGATCGTCCACGACCAGCTGGTCGAGACGCTGGGCAGCGACAATGAAGTCCTCGTGCTCGGCTCGCCCCCCGCGCCGATTTTGATGGTCGGCCTGCAAGGCTCGGGCAAGACGACCACTTCTGCCAAGCTCGGCCTGTTGCTTCAAACCAAAGAGAAGAAGCGCGTGCTGATGGCGTCGCTCGACGTCAACCGTCCCGCCGCCATGGAGCAGTTGAAATTCCTCGGTGAGCAGGCGGGCGTCGCCACGCTGCCCGTCGTCGCCGGCCAGTCGCCGCTGATGATCGCCAAGCGCGCGATGGCGTCGGCCCGCGTCGGCGGCTACGATGTCTTGATCCTCGACACCGCCGGCCGCCAGCATATCGACGAACAGTTGATGGCCGAAGTTGCGGCGGTGCGCGAGGCGACCAATCCGCACGAAACGCTGCTCGTCGCCGATAGCCTGACCGGCCAGGACGCCGTCAACATCGCGAAGAGCTTCAACGCACAAGTGCCGCTCTCCGGCATCATCCTGACACGCGCCGACGGCGACGCGCGCGGCGGCGCCGCGCTCTCGATGCGCGCGGTGACCAGCGCGCCGATCAAGTTCCTCGGCGTCGGCGAAAAGCTCGAGGCGCTCGAGGCGTTCCATCCCGCGCGGATGGCGGCGCGTATTCTCGACATGGGCGACGTGGTCAGCCTGGTCGAGAAGGCCAGCGAGACCATCGACAAGGCAAAGGCCGAGAAGCTCGCCGCCAAGATGAAGAAGGGATCGTTCGATATGGACGATCTCGCCGATCAACTGCGCCAGATGAAGAAGCTCGGCGGCATGAAGGGCGTGCTCGCCATGCTGCCGGGCGTCGGCAAGGTGCAGAGCCAGCTCGACGCGGCCGGCATCGACGACAAGGTCATCGTCCATCAGGAGGCGATCATCTCCTCGATGACCAGGAAAGAACGCGCCGATCCCGATCTGATCAACGGCTCGCGCAGGAAGCGCATCGCCGCGGGGGCCGGCGTCGAAGTCCAGGACGTCAACAAGTTGCTCAAGATGCACCGCCAGATGTCCGACGTACTCAAGAAGATGGGCAAGGGCGGACGCGCGATGCAGGGAATCGCCGGAATGTTCGGCGGCGGGATGCCGCCGGGGGCTTTTCCGGGCCGCAAATAGTTCAACGGTTCAACAAAAGGGAAAATGAGATGGCTTTGAAAATCAGACTGGCGCGTGCCGGCACTAAGAAGCGCCCGCACTACATGATTGTCATCGCGGATTCGCGCAGTCCGCGCGACGGCCGCTTCATCGAGAAGATCGGCTTTTACAATCCGCTTCTGCCCAAGGATCACGCCGACCGCATCAAGCTCGATCTCGACAAGTCGAAGGCGTGGCTCGCCAAGGGTGCGACCGCGAGCGATCGCGTGCATCGCTTCCTCTCCAATGCGGGCCTGCTCAAGCCGCTCAAGAAGAACAATCCTCAAAAGGCCAAGCCGAAAAAGAAGGCGCAAGAGCGCGCGGCGGCCGCAGCAAAGGCCGCAGCACCGCCCGCCGAAGCGGCGTCGTAAGGGCCAGCAATGAGTCGTGACATTCTGCTTGCGGTCGTCATCGGCGCCCACGGGCTGAAGGGCGAGGTGCGGGTGAAGACCTTCACCGTGTCGCCGGAAAAGCTCGGCGCCTATGGTCCGCTGCGCGCGGCCGACGGGCGCAGCTTCACGCTCGCTGCTTTGCGGCCTGTGAAGGACGGCGAAGCGGTGGTGACCTTCAAGGAAGTCGCGGATCGCGCGGCGGCGGAGAATCTGAAAGGCCTCGAACTCAGCGTCGCGCGCGCCGCGCTGCCGCCCGCCGGGAGTGAGGAATTCTATCACGCCGATCTGGTGGGCCTGGCGGCGGAAGACGAACAGGGCCGTCGCATCGGCAAGGTCACGGCCGTGCATAATTTCGGCGCCAGCGACGTCTTGGCGATCGCGCGCGACGATGGCGGCGAGGTGCTGATCGCCTTCACCCGCGAGAACGTGCCCAGAGTCGAGATGAAGACCGGACGCATCGTCGTCGCCGTGCCGGATGAAACCGAAGGCGACGCCAAATGAGTTGGACCGCCACCGTCCTCACGCTTTTCCCCGAGATGTTTCCCGGCGCGCTCTCCGTGTCCCTGGTCGGCAAGGCGCTGGAAAAGAAGCTGTGGTCGCTCGAAGTGCGCGACATCCGCGATCACGGCCTCGGCAAGCACAAGACGGTGGACGACACGCCGGCGGGCGGCGGTCCGGGTATGGTGATGCGCGCCGATGTGGCCGCAGCCGCCATCGACGCGGTCGAACGTGCCGGCCGCCCGCTGATCTATCTTTCCCCTCGCGGTGTCCCGCTTACCCAAGCGCGGGTGAAGGCACTGGCCGGAGGGCCGGGCGCGGTGCTGCTCTGCGGCCGTTTCGAGGGCGTCGACGAACGCGTCATCGAGGCACGGGGCCTGGAAGAGGTCTCGCTCGGCGATTTCGTTCTAGCGGGTGGCGAGATCGCCGCGATGGCGCTGATCGAAGCCGCCGTGCGGCTGCTCCCCGGCGTCCTGGGCGACGAGGCCTCGCCGCAGGTGGAAAGCTTCAGCGCCGGGCTGCTCGAATACCCTCAGTTCACCCGCCCACAAAGCTTCGAAGGGCGGTCCATTCCGGATGTCCTAACCAACGGAAATCACAAAGAAATTGCCAAGTGGCGGCAGGCCGAGGCACAACGTCTCACGCGCCAAAGGCGGCCCGAGCTTTGGGCCCTCTATGAAAAGGGGAAGGGCTAGGTTATACGGCCCCTCCTTTCACTTCCGCGCGCGCATGGAGACCCCAATGAACCTGATCCAAGAGCTCGAGACCGAGCAGATGAAGGCCCTGCGCGCGACGCCTCATCCCGATTTTCGTGCCGGCGACACGCTGAAGGTCAACGTCAAGGTGGTCGACGTCACCTTCGACGAGAAGACCAAGCAGAATAAGACGCGCGAGCGGCTTCAGGCCTTCGAAGGCGTCTGCATCGCCCGTCAGGGCCAAGGCATCAACGAGAGCTTCACGGTGCGCAAGATTTCCTATGGCGAAGGCGTGGAGCGCGTTTTTCCGATCTATTCGCCGCTGGTGGATTCCGTGACCGTGGTCCGGAAGGGCCGCGTGCGCCGCGCCAAGCTGTATTATCTGCGCGGACGGCGGGGCAAGTCGGCCCGCATCGCCGAGCGCCAGGACAACGCGCCGGACGCCGAGCACACCAAGGCGTAAGCGGTTCTGCGAGCCTAATGTCGCAGCTGCGCTGAAAGCCCTAAAATAGGCCGTTTTCCGCTATCGAACGGCTCAAAGCGCCCATCCATCCCCAGAAAACGCGTAAAAATCGCACTTTCCGGCGCACTCCTGCTCTTGCCTTTGCAGGAAATGCTTTAGAATGGGGCTTCTTTCGATTCGCAGAGGAACCTCAAATGGCAAAAGCCGCACTCGCACCAATGCCTGGCGCAACCGCCGCCGCAAAGCCCAAAGTCGAAACGGTCTCCACGCGTCAATTGGCGGCGCAAGTCGCCGCTAAGCATGATCTGTCGAACAAACAGTCCCATGCGATCCTCGAGGAGACGATCGGCCTCATCACCAAGCACCTGAAGAAGGGCCTGCGCGTCCGTCTGAATGGGCTCGGCATCCTGGTCGTCAGGAAGCGCGCCGCGCGCATGGGCCGCAACCCGGCGACTGGCGAGGCCATCAAGATCAAGGCGAGCAAGAAGGTCGCCTTCCGCGCCGCGAAGGAATTGAAGCAGGCGATCTAATCGCTGTTCGCGTCGGATTGAGAGCCGGGTGGGCGCGTTCGCGCCTGCCCGG